>Ga0326597_10000175_pt1 | contig 117685 bp, 110 predicted proteins | sample RVTome_12_FD_203789 | JGI IMG/M metagenome (GOLD analysis project Ga0326597, IMG submission 203789) | Soil microbial communities from uranium-contaminated site in the Upper Colorado River Basin, Wyoming, United States - RVT100D185 | ecosystem: Environmental > Terrestrial > Soil > Contaminated... | reverse complement strand
TTTGTACAGTAATTTCGCGGTATCAGAGAGATCGTTTTTATCAATCGAAGCAATTTCATAGTTAGCTTGTTTCGCAAGTTGCTGATCGAGCATTCCAGCCTTGGCCGCCCATTTAAGGACCTCTACCACCAGTCCATAAGACAGGCTCGCGAGTAGCCGGTGGTTCTCGCCCTCGACGATTTGTCTCCAAGCCTCGTTTATTGAGCCCATTGCAATACCTGTGGCAAGCTGGCCAAGCATGTGGCGGTTACTTCCCTGGGCCGAAAAGGCGGAAATTCACTGGGCCAACTTAACCTCGTTACCTTTTACCCCAGTTGTTACCCCGGGGCATTTTTCCGCCTTGTGAAACGCTGTAAATTACCGCTAACCCTTTGTTAAATGGTAGGCGCGCCGGGAGTCGAACCCGGGACCCTCTGATTAAAAGTCAGATGCTCTACCACCTGAGCTACGCGCCCGTCGCGGCGGCCGTGGATGCGCCGCCGGAAGTGACCGGACCTTAGGATTCGCGTCCGCGCCGGTCAACGGTTTTCGCCGCGCGCCGGCCGCAACGGCGGCGGCGGCCTACTCGGCGGCCGATTTCTTGCCGCCGAGGCGTTTGATCACCCGCTGCTTCACCGCCGCCGACACGAAGTGGCCGATGTCGCCGCCGAGGCGGCCGATCTCCTTGACAAAGCGCGACGAGATGAACTGGTGCTTGTCGGAGGCCATCAGAAACACCGTCTCCACCTTCGGGTTCAGCCTGGCGTTCATCGACGCCATCTGGAACTCGTATTCGAAGTCGGAAACGGCGCGCAGGCCGCGGATGATGAACCGCGCCCCGGCTTGTTCGGCGAAATCCACCAGCAGGGTGTCGAACTGGCGCACCTCGATGCGCTTGCTGACCTCCGGCGGCAGGCGGCCGAGCTCGTCCTTTACCATCGCCACACGCTCCTTCAGCGGGAAAAACGGCTCCTTGCCGTCGTTGGCGGCGACGCCGACGATCAGGCGGTCGACCACCTTGGCGGCGCGCGCGATGATGTCCATGTGGCCGTTGGTGACCGGATCGAAGGTGCCCGGATAGACGCCCGTGGTCTCGCTGCTCATGTCGGCTCTCCCTCGTCGCCCGGCGCGGTATCGTCGCCGGGGTCGCCGCCCGGGCCGGGTTCGTCGCCGGCGCCGTCGGCGGGTGCTTGCCCGGCCGCGGTCGCGCCGTCGCCACTGCCCTCGCCCGTCGCCTCGTCCGCCATGCCCGCCAGTTCATCGCCGCCTTCGTCGTCGCCGCCGTTGACGTCGCGCAAGCGGCTGACCGACACCACCTGCTCGTCGGCGGCGGTCTTGAACAGCGTCACGCCGCGGCTGGCGCGGCCGACGACCGAGATCTTGTCGACCGGGCAGCGGATGATCTGGCCGCCGTTGGAGACCATCACGATCTGGTCGGTGACCAGCACCGGGAAGCTGGCGACGACACGGGTCGACTTGTTGCCGCGCGCCACGTCGATGGCGGTGATGCCCTTGCCGCCGCGGCCGGCGATCCGGTACTCGTAGGCCGACGAGCGCTTGCCGAGGCCGTCGGCGGCGATGGTGAGGACGAACTCCTCGTCGACGGCCATCTGCCGGAACTTCGGCTGCTCCAGCTTGGCCGCCAGTTTCTTGTCGCGCGCCTTGTCGTCGGCGCGGCCGGCGTAGTCGCTGCCCTTGAGCCGCCGGGCGGCGTGCACGGCCTGCAGGTATTCCTCGCGGTCGTCGACACTGGCCTTAACGTGGCGCAGCGCCGACATCGAGATCACCTCGTCCTTCTTGCCGAGGCGCATGCCGCGCACGCCGGCGGACGTGCGGCCCGAGAACACGCGCACGGCGGTGACCGGGAAGCGGATGCACTTGCCGCCGCGGGCGCTGAGCAGGATATCGTCGTCCTCGGTGCAGGTGCGCACCCGCACCAGCCGGTCGCCCGACTTCAGCTTCATCGCGATCTTGCCGTTGGCCTTGACGCTGACGAAGTCCTTCAGCGAGTTGCGGCGCACGCCGCCCGAGGCCGTCGCGAACATCACGTAGAGGTCGGCCCAGGTGGTCTCGTCCTCCGGCAGCGGCATCAGGGTGGTGATGGTCTCGCCCTCGGCCAGCGGCAGCAGGTTGATCAGCGCCTTGCCGCGCGCCTGCGGGGTGCCGAGCGGCAGCCGGTAGACCTTCATCTTGTAGACCAGCCCGGTCGACGAGAAGAACAGCACCGGCGTGTGGGTGTTGACCACGAACACCGAGGCGACGAAATCCTCCTCGCGGGTGGCCATGCCGGTACGGCCCTTGCCGCCGCGGCGCTGCGCCCGGTAGGTGGAGAGCGGCACCCGCTTCACGTAGCCGGTGTTGGTGACCGTCACTACCATGTCCTCGCGCTGGATCAGGTCCTCGATGTCGTGCTCGAATTCCGAATCGTCGATGACGGTGCGGCGCGGGTCGTTGAACTTCTCGCGGATCGCCAGCAGCTCTTTTCTGAGCAGCGCATAGAGCGCTTTCCTGGACGCCAGGATCTTCAGGTATTCGTTGATCTGCTTGCCGAGCTCCTTCAAATCGTCGCCGATCTTGCCGCGCTCGAGGCCGGTCAGCCGATGCAGGCGCAGATCCAGGATCGCCTTCGCCTGCTCGCGGCTGAGCTTGTAGGTGCCGTCCTTGGCGATGCCGCGCCCCGGCTCGTCCAGAAGCTTGATCATCGCGGCCACGTCCTTGGCCGGCCATGCCTTGGCCATCAACTGCTTGCGCGCCACCAGCGGGTCCTTGGCAGCGCGGATCAGCGCGATCACCGCGTCGATGTTGGAGACGGCGACGGCGAGGCCGACCAGCACGTGCGCCTTCTCGCGCGCTTTGCCCAATTCGAACACCGTGCGCCGCCGCACCACCTCCTCGCGGAAGGCGACGAAGGCGGCGATGATCTGCTTCAGGTTCATCAACTGCGGCTGGCCGCCGTCGAGCGCCAGCATGTTGACGCCGAACGACGACTGCAGCGGCGTGAACTTGTAGAGCTGGTTGAGGACGATCTCCGGCTCGGCGTCGCGCTTAAGCTCGATGACGACGCGCACGCCCTTGCGGTCGGATTCGTCGCGCAGGTCCGAGATGCCCTCGATCTTCTTGTCGCGCACGCAGTCGGCGATGATCTCGATCATCCGCGCCTTGTTGATCAGGTACGGGATCTCGTGGACGATGATCGCGCGGCGGTCGCGCACGTCCTCCATGGTGGTCTTGCCGCGCATCATCACCGAGCCGCGCCCGGTGTGATACGCCTGCAGAATGCCGTTGCGGCCCATGATCAGGCCGCCGGTCGGGAAATCGGGTCCGACGATGTGTTTCTGGATCAGGTCGTCGATCGAGATTTCCGGATCGTCGATATAGGCGCAGCAGGCGTCGATCACCTCGCCCAGATTGTGCGGCGGGATGTTGGTCGCCATGCCGACGGCGATGCCGCCGGCGCCGTTGACCAGCAGGTTCGGGAAACCGGCCGGCAGCACCGTCGGCTCCTTCACCGTCTCGTCGTAGTTGGGCTGGAAGTCGACGGTTTCCTTGTCGATGTCCTCGAGCAGCGTATGCGCCGCCAGCGCCATCCGCGCCTCGGTGTAGCGCATCGCCGCCGCGCGGTCGCCGTCCATCGAGCCGAAGTTGCCCTGGCCGTCGATCAGCATCAGGCGCATCGAGAAGTTCTGCGCCATCCGCACCATGGCGTCGTAGATCGCCTGGTCGCCGTGCGGATGGTACTTGCCCATCACGTCGCCGACGATGCGCGCCGACTTGCGGAACGGCTTGCCGTGCTCGTAGCCGTTCTCCTTCATGGCATAGAGAATCCGGCGGTGCACCGGCTTCAGGCCGTCGCGCACGTCGGGCAGCGCGCGCGCCACGATCACGCTCATCGCGTAATCGAGATACGACGAGCGCATTTCGTCGACGATGGAGACCTGCGTAACGTAGGAATCGGATGCCGAAGGGGCGGCCGGATCGTCGGGTGTGGTCAAGCGGATTATCCTGTATTTTCAAGGGCCTGGGTGGCCCCTGCCGGGACCGTTCCGCGGTCCCCGCCGGAACGTGAAAATGTAGCATTTTTCGCACCCGCTAACAACAAATTGCGGGGCGTTTCGGAGGCGATTTTCCGACCGATTTCAGGGCCGTTTTCAGGGCCGTTTTCAGGGTCGTATTCGGGGCCGTTTCCGGGCCGGTTTTTCACGCCGGTTGGGTCCGCCGGCGAACCCGGAGCAGCCACGCCGCGGCGGCGAAGGCGACCAGCATCGGCAGCGCCACGGCGGCGTTCACCGCCTGCCAGCCGACCGCGTGCTGCAGCGCCCCCGACGAGAAGCTCGCCGTCGCGACCATGGTGAACACCATGAAGTCGTTGGCCGCCTGCACCTTGGCCCGCTCCTCCGGCCGCGCCGCCTCGGTGAGCAGCGTGGTGCCGCCGATGAACATGAAGTTCCAGCCGACGCCGAGCAGCAGCAGCGCCAGCCAGAAATTGGCCAGGTTCACGCCGGCCAGGTTGATCGCCATGCACAGGGCGTTGAGCAGGGTGCCGGCGATGATCACCGTCAGCACCCCGAAGCGGCGGATCAGGTGGCCGGTGAAGAACCCCGGCGCGAACATGCCGACCAGATGCCACTGGATGACGAAGGCGGCGTCGCCGAACGGCAGGCCGCACGCGATGATGGCCAGCGGCGTCGCCGTCATCACCAGGGTCATCACCGCGTAGCCGAACATCGCCGCCAGCACCGCCACCACGAACACCGGCTGGCGGACGATCTCGGCCAGCGGCCGGCCGCTGCCGCCGCCGGCCGGCATCGCCGGCAGGGGGATGCGGACGAATTGCAGCAGCGCGATGGTGAGGAACGACAGCCCGACGATCACCGCGTAGGAGCCGGCGAAGGTGAACGGCGTCAGCCAGTCGCGGGTGACGCGGGCCAGTTGCGGCCCGATGAAGGCGGCGACCAGGCCGCCGGTGAGCACGTAGGAGATGGCGCGGGCGCGCATGTCCTCGCTGGTCGCCTCGCCGGCGGCGAAACGGTAGTATTGCCAGAACGCGTTGTGCACGCCGAGCAGCGCCGCGGCGGCAGTGAACACGGCGAAGCTCGCGTGGTAGAGGGCGACGGCGGCGAGGATCGCGCCGCCGACGCCGAACATCTGGCCGACGGTGAAGCCGGCGCGGCGGCCGATCCGCCCCATAAGCAGCGACGCCGGGATGGTCGACAGCATGGTGGCGGTGAACTGCGCCGCCAGCGGCAGGGTCGCCAGACTCTTGTCGGCGGCGAGCATGTGCCCGGCGAGCGCCGCCACGGTGAGCACGATCGACTGGCCGCTCATCGCCAGCGCCTGGCAGGTCGCCAGGATCAGGACGTTGCGCCGCGCCGCGCCGGGTTGTCGCTCGGCCGGCGCCGATGCCGTCACTGTCGCGCTCATCGGCGCGCTCTCCGTTTGCTGAAGCGTTCTTGTGGTGCGGGGATTGCCGGCCCCGGCGAGGGTTTATCAGAACGGGATTTCGTCGTCCAGTTCGCCGCCCTTGCGGCCACCGCTCTTGGCCGCGCCGGATGCCGCAACGCCGCCGTTGCCGGCGTCGGCGCCGTCCCACTCCGGCGGCTCGGCGCCGCCGTTGCCGGCGTTGGCGTCCCGGCCGCCGCCGCGGCCGTCGAGCATGGTGAGCTCGCCGCGGTAGCGTTGCAGCACCACCTCGGTGGTATAGCGCTCGTTGCCGTCCTTGCCGGTCCACTTGCGCGATTGAAGCTGGCCCTCGATGTAGACCTTGGAGCCCTTCTTCAGATATTTCTCGGCCACGTCGGCGAGGCGCTCGTTGAAGATCACCACCCGGTGCCACTCGGTCTTCTCGCGCGGCTCGCCGCTTTGCTTGTCCTTCCAGCGCTCCGAGGTGGCGACCGACATGTTGACGATCTTGTCGCCGGCCTGGCTGTATCGCACCTCCGGGTCGCGCCCGAGGTTGCCGACGAGAATGACTTTGTTGATCGAGCCGGCCATGGCCTTCCCCTTTTTTGCTGCTGTATCGCGCGCCTGGCGCCCGGCGGCGCGGCGTCCGGATTGCCGCCACTCTACCCGCGCCCCCCGACCGCGGCCAGGGCCCGGGCCGGTGGAACCCGGGGATAACCGGGCGTCGGCGGCAACGGCGCATTGTCGCGCCGCGGCTCGGGCCTGTCAAGAACATTTCAAGAACATCAATTTTAACCATGTTTACCGGATGTTGACGAACGCCGGTTACGGTCGGCCGCGCGGCAACCGGAGCAGACGCCATGCGTTTTTCCGCCATCTACGTCGACTCGATGAGGAAATGGGCGGTGATCGACACCCTTTCCGACAATTTCGAACTCGCGGTGTTCGATAACGAGCGCGCCGCGCGACGCGCCGCGCGGGCGGAGGAGAACCGCTGGGCCGAGTTGTTCGGCGACCAGCCCGGCAACGAGGCGATGGCCACCGCTTGAGGCCGGGTCCCGCGGTCGCCATCGCACCGATCCGCGCATCGCCCTTTACCCGGGCCGCCTTCCCCTATATTCCTGGTCGTTTGAACGGCCGCGCGAATTTTCCGTTTCGGCCGACCGGGACACACGGATGCAAGATTCCATCGTCGTGCGCGGCGCGCGCGAGCACAACCTGCAGAACGTCGACGTCACCATCCCGCGCGGCTCGCTGACGGTGATCACCGGGCTTTCCGGCTCGGGCAAGTCGTCGCTCGCCTTCGACACCATCTACGCCGAGGGCCAGCGCCGCTACGTCGAAAGCCTCAGCGCCTACGCCCGCCAGTTCCTCGAGCTGATGCAGAAGCCCGACGTCGATGCCATCGAGGGCCTCAGCCCGGCGATCTCCATCGAGCAGAAGACGACCTCGCGCAACCCGCGCTCCACCGTCGGCACGGTGACCGAGATCTACGACTACATGCGGCTCCTGTTCGCCCGTGTCGGCGTGCCGCACTCGCCCGCCACCGGGCTGCCGATCGAGAGCCAGACGGTGAGCCAGATGGTGGATCGGGTGATGGCGATGGCGGCGGGCACCCGGCTTTACCTGCTGGCGCCGGTGGTGCGCGGCCGCAAGGGCGAGTACCGCAAGGAGCTGGCCGAACTCGCCCGGCGCGGCTTCCAACGGGTGCGCATCGACGGCGCGCTTTACGACATCCAGGAGGCGCCGAAGCTCGACAAGAAGTTCAAGCACGACATCGAGGTGGTGGTCGATCGGCTGGTGGTGAAGCCGGGGCTGGAGACCCGCCTCGCCGATAGTTTCGAGACGGCGCTGAACCTGGCCGACGGCATCGCCTTCGTCGACGACGCCGACAAACAAGAGGCGCGGAGCGGCGCCGCCGCGACCGGGAAGAAACAAGTGGCGCGGAGCGGCGCCGCCGCGACCGGGAAGAAACAACAGGCGCGGAGCGTCGGAGCCGCGACCGGGAAGAAACAAGAGGCGCGGAGCGGCGGAGCCCCGACAGGGACCAAAAAAAGGTCCGGCATCAAGGACCACGTGCCCGAGGGCCGCACCGTGTTCTCGGCCAAGTTCGCCTGTCCGGTATCGGGCTTCACCATCGACGAGATCGAGCCGCGGCTGTTCTCGTTCAACAACCCCTACGGCGCGTGTCCGGCGTGCGACGGCCTCGGCACCGAGATGTTCTTCGACCCCGACCTGGTGGTCGGCGACGACACCCTCACCCTCAACGAGGGCGCCATCACCGCGTGGGCCAACACGTCGTCGCGTTACTACGAGCAGACGCTGGCGAGCCTGGCGCAGCATTTCAAGTTCGCCCTCGACGCGCCGTGGGCGAAGCTGCCGAAGGCGACCCGCGAGATGATCCTGTTCGGCTCCGACGACGAGCCGGTGACCATGCGCTACCACGACGGCCAGCGCGCCTACGACATTACCAAGCCGTTCGAGGGCGTGATCCCGAACATGGAGCGGCGCTGGCGCGAGACCGACTCCAACTGGGTGCGCGACGAGCTCAGCCGCTTCCAGACCATTACCACCTGCGACACCTGCAAGGGGATGCGGCTGAAGCCGCAGGCGCTGGCGGTGAAGGTGGCGGGGCTCAACGTCTCCGAGGTCGCCGAGATGTCGATCGACAAGGCGCACGGCTGGTTCGCCGGCCTGGAGAAGCAGTTGAAGCCGCAAGCCCGGGAGATCGCGCGGCGGATACTCCGCGAGATCAACGAACGGCTGGGTTTCCTGAAGAACGTCGGCCTCGAGTACCTGACGCTTTCGCGCAATTCCGGCACGCTTTCCGGCGGCGAAAGCCAGCGCATCCGCCTCGCCTCGCAGATCGGCTCGGGGCTCACCGGCGTTTTGTACGTGCTCGACGAGCCCTCCATCGGGCTGCACCAGCGCGACAACGCGCGCCTGCTGGCGACGCTCAAAAGGCTCCGCGACCTCGGCAATACCGTGATCGTCGTCGAGCACGACGAGGAGGCAATCACCACCGCCGACCACCTGATCGACATGGGCCCCGGCGCCGGCATCCACGGCGGCCGCGTCGTCGTCGCCGGCACCGCCGACGCCATCATGCGGGCGCCCGACAGCCTCACCGGCAAGTACCTGGTCGGCATCGAGCAGGTGCCGCTGCCGATGATCCGCCGCCAGCCGCGGCGCGGCCACGCGCTCATCGTGAAGGGCGGGCGCGCCAACAACCTCGACGACATCACCGTCGAGTTCCCGCTCTCCACCTTCACCTGCGTCACCGGCGTTTCCGGCGGCGGCAAATCGACGCTGGTGGTTGAGACGCTCTACAAGGCGCTGGCCCGCCGCCTGCACGGGGCGCGGCTGCACCCGGGCGAGCACGACGGCATCGACGGGTTGGAGAAGATCGACAAGGTGGTCGACATCGACCAGTCGCCGATCGGCCGCACGCCGCGCTCCAACCCGGCGACCTACACCGGCGCCTTCACGCCGATCCGCGACTGGTTCGCCGGCCTGCCCGAGGCCAAGGCGCGCGGCTACAAGGCCGGGCGGTTCTCGTTCAACGTGAAGGGCGGCCGCTGCGAGGCATGCCAGGGCGACGGCGTGATCAAGATCGAGATGCACTTCCTGCCCGACGTCTACGTTACCTGCGACACCTGCAAGGGCAAGCGCTACAACCGCGAGACGCTTGACGTTAAGTTCCGCGGCAAGTCGATCGCCGAGGTACTGGACATGACCGTCGAGGAGGCGGCCGGCTTCTTCAAGGCGGTGCCGGCAATCCGCGACAAGCTGGAGACGTTGAAGCGCGTCGGCCTCGGTTACATCCACCTCGGCCAGCAGGCGACGACGCTCTCGGGCGGCGAGGCGCAGCGGGTGAAGCTGGCCAAGGAGCTGAGCCGCCGCGCCACCGGCAAGACGCTCTACATATTGGACGAGCCGACCACCGGGCTGCACTTCGAGGACGTGCGCAAGCTGCTGGAGGTGCTGCACGCCCTGGTCGACACCGGCAACACGGTGGTGGTGATCGAGCACAACCTGGAAGTCATCAAGACCGCCGACTGGATCATCGACCTCGGCCCCGAGGGCGGCGACAAAGGCGGCCGCGTCGTCGCCACCGGCACCCCGGAACAGGTGGCGGCGGTGAAGGAAAGCTTTACAGGCCAGTATTTGGCCCCTTATTTGAAAAGAAAGCGGGCCGTGGCGCCACGGCCGGCGGCGGCCGCAAAAAAAATCGAAGGCCCGCAACACAAAAAATTATCGGGCACGCGTGAACGGGTGATGTTATGGCGGAAGAAAAACAAGAAATCACCGACGAGATAATCGACCGCTGGGGTGAAATATTGAAACATGCCCATGAGGGCAAAAATGTTGCTGCCGACATTTTGTCCGTCGAGCGGACATTGGCTTTTTACGAGCAAAATGCTGCTGATGTTGAAGATATCCAACTGGACCTAAGAGTTGCAAAACACATGCATTCTTGGTTTCAAGATCGCTTGACTGAAACACAAAGGAATAGAGCAGCGTATATCGAAGGCATCCAAGAACACAAACGTCGCTACGGCGAGATTGAGTGGGACTCCGCGAGAAGTAACATCCGGTGGTTGTTCCTCGCCCATGGGGCGACAGCAGTTGCGTGTGTGCACGTTTTGCCCGAAGACGCAATTAGCTATATCAGGGTGCCTGTACTGGTTGTTCTGACGATAGCTGCGATTGGTCTAATCATCACAGTGATTGGTACTGCGATCTTTTCGGAAGCAATCGGCGCTATTCATCGAATTTGGTACGGAGTGGCCGTGCCTTGGGCAACAAATCGGCGGATCGGCGCGGCAAGAAAACTCGAACAGCGCGTGAACCGAAAAATTGGCATGTATTCCGTGTGGTTGCTTTACGCATCTGCAGTTGTTTTCAGCGTGAACATGCTAACAGGATCTATTTGGCTATGGATTGTCAGCTCGTAATATGACATCCGTCGCATTCATTGGATTAGACCATGTACATCGCGCGAAAAGCTGAATAACAAAATCCTCTGTGTGCTCTGTGATGAAATACACGGCGCCGGCGCGGCGAACGGCGGACTGCGAGAGGAAACACAAATGAAGATCACCCGTGTCCGGCCGCTGCACGTCGGCCAGTTCATGTTCTGCGTCATCGATACCGACGAAGGGCTGACGGGGCTCGGCGAGGCCGGCGCCTGGGGCCACGTGCAGGCGGCGGCGACGGCGATTACGCGCTTCGCCGAGTACCTCGTCGGCCGAGACCCCGGCCCGATCGAGCACCACTGGAACGTGATGCACCGGTTCAGCTACTTCCAGGGGCTCGCCATCAACGCCGGCATCTCGGCCATCGACATCGCGCTGTGGGACATCAAGGGCAAGGCGCTCGGCAAGCCGGTCCACGCGCTGCTCGGCGGTCCGACGCGGACCAAGGCGCGGGTCTACGCCCACGTCTACGGGCGAACCATCGAGGCGGTGCTGAAGGAGTGCGTCGCCAAAAAGAAAGCCGGCTTCACCGCCATCGGCCACCTCAACCCGTTCCTCGACGAGGACCCGGACAGCGTCTACTTCAAGCCGCACGTCAGGAAGATGCGCGACGCCATCGACAACGTGCGCCGCACCCGCGAGGCGGTCGGCGACGACGTCGACCTCAACATCGAGCTGCACCGCCGCCTGACCCCGGCCGAGGCGGTCGTGTTTGCCCGCGGCATCGAGCCGTACCACCCGATGTTCATCGAGGACCCGATCCGCCCGGAAGGCCCCGACGCCATGGCGCGGGTGGCGGACAAGATCCACGTCCCCATCGCCACCGGCGAGCGGTTCGCCAACCTCTACGAGTTCCAGGCGCTGATGGCGCGCGGCGGCGTCGAGTACGCGCGCGCCGATCTGTGCCATTGCGGTGGCATCACCGCCGGCAGGAAGATCGCCGCCATCGCCGAGGGCTTTCACGTCAACATGATCCCGCACAACCCGCTGTCGCCGGTCGGGCTGGCGGCGTGCCTGCAGCTCGACGCGGCGATCCCCAACTTCGCGATCCAGGAATACACCACCGGCTTCGAGTCGGGCGTGATGGAATCGCAGCCGTTGCACCTCGGCCACGACGTGGTCGACGAATGCCCGAAGGTGACGGACGGCTTCGTCGACATCCCGACCCGCCCCGGCATCGGCATCGCGCTGGTGCCGGACGCCGAGAAGATCCGCCCGCCGCTGGTGAAGCCGGTGAAGATGCGGCCGCACCGCGACGGGTTTATCGTGGACCAGTAGGCCCCGCCGGTGAGCCAGGCGCCGACGCGCGCTGACGTGCTGGTGATCGGCGGCGGCATCGTCGGCTCGTCCGTCGCCTACCATCTGCTCAAGGACGGCCGCGGCGGCAACGTGGTGGTGGTCGAGCCCGACCCGACCTACGCCCGCGCCTCGACCTCGTTCGCCAACGGCGGCATCCGGCAATTGTTCAGCCTGCCCGAGAACATCCGCATGGCGCAATACGGCCTCGCTTTCTTCGCCGGCGCCGGCGAGGAACTGGCGCTCGACGGCGACAAGCCCGACATCGGTTTCAAGCGCGGCGGCTACCTGATGGTGTCGGACGTGGGCGGCGCGGCGGCGATGCAGGCCAACCACCGCACCCAGACGTCGCTCGGGGTCAACGCGGAACTCCTCGACCCGGCGGCGCTGAAGCGCCGCTTCCCGTCGCTCAACGCCGACGACGTGGCGCTCGCCGTGCATTCCCCCGACGACGCCTGGATCGACCCGGCGGCGGCGCTGCAGGCGTTGCGCCGCAAGGCGCGGTCGCTCGGCGCCCACTACGCCAACGACCGGGTGGCGGCGTGGCGCGGCGACGGGCGGAAGGCGACGACGGTGACGTTGGCGTCCGGCGCCGAAATCGCCGCGGCGGCGTTCGTGCTCGCCGCCGGCGCCTGGTCGGGCGAGGCGGCGAAAATGATCGGGCTGGCGCTGCCGGTCGAGCCGCTGTCGCGGGAGACCTATTTCTTCCGCGCCGCCAAGCGCGACATCGAGCCGTTGCCGTTCGTCAAGACCGAGCGTCACCTCGGCTTCCGCCCCGAGGGCATCGGCTTCATCGGCGGCGCGCCGGACTGGTCCAAGGCCGGCGGCTGGGACTTCGAGCTTTCGCCAAGCCACTTCGAGACTGTCGTCTGGCCGCTGCTCGCCCACCGGGTGCCGGCGTTCGAGTCGTTGAAGCTTGAACGCGCCTGGGCCGGTCATTACGAGCGCAACACCTTCGATCTCTCGGCGATCATCGGCGCCTGGACCGGCGGCCTCGCCAACGTGTACATTGCCACCGGGTTCTCCGGCCACGGCGTGATGCACGCGCCGGCGGCCGGGCGGGCGATCGCCGAGCTGATCCTCGACGGCCGCTATTCGGCCCTGGATCTGGCGGCGTTCGGTTACGGCCGCATCGCCGCCGGCCGGCCCTACCGCGAGCAGGGCATCCTCTGAGGCCGCAACAGGGAGACGCAACCATGGCCGCCGTCACCGTCGAGAAGCGCAAGGTTGCCAGCGGCTGTGTCGCCTGGATCACCGTCGAGCGGCCGGAGAAGCTGAATTCGCTCAACAGCGACATGATCGCCAAGCTCACCGCGGCCGCCGCCGGCCTGCTCGATGACCCGGAGCCGCGCGCGGTGGTGCTCACCGGAGCGGGCGAGCGCGCCTTCATCGGCGGCGCCGACGTCGCCGAGATGGCGGCGCTCGATACGCGCAACGCCGCCCGGCTCATCATCGGGCTGCACGGCGCCGCGGCGGCGCTGCGGGCGCTGCCGATCCCGGTGATCGCCCGCATCCGCGGGTTCTGTCTCGGCGGCGGCATGGAGATGGCGGCGGCGTGCGACATCCGCGTCGCCTCGGACGATGCCACCTTCGGCATGCCGGAGGTGACGCTGGGCCTGCCGAGCGTCATCGAGGCGGCGATCTTTCCGCGGCTGATCGGCGAGGGCCGCGCCAACTGGCTGCTGCTCACCGGCGACACGCTCGATGCGCGCAAGGCCTGCGAGTGGGGGTTCGTGTCGGAGGTCGCGCCGGCGGCGAAACTCGACGCGGCGGTGGAGAACGTGCTCGCCGCCATCGTCCGCAATGGCCCGGCGGCGATGCGCGCGCAGAAGGAGCTGATGCGACGGTGGGACGCGCTGCCGCTCGAGGAAGCGATCCTGTCGAGCGTCCCCGACTTCGTCCACGCCTACAACGTCGGCGAGCCGCAACGGATGATGAAGGCGTTTTTGCAGCGAAAGAAGAAGCGGAAGAAGAAGGGATAGGCACAATGTCCACGAACCAGGTCGACGACGATCCGGAACTTCTCGAGCTGATGCTGACCGACGGAAACGCCGCCCCGCCGCTCTATCGAGTCACCAACTATTGGGAATTCCTGGACCGCAAGCTGCTGCCGGAGCTGCGGCGCATGGGCCTCCGCGATTTCCGGCGCCGCCCGCAATCGGCCCTGGCGTCGTTCGATGCCACCGACCGGTTGCCGCTGCCGCCACACCTTAACCTGTTCGCCTGTCGGTTGCTCAACAACCGTCTCACCGTCCGCATCGACGGCTATGAGCGCTTGCTCGAGCGCTTGAGCCTCGCCATATCGCGACTCCTGCCGCTTGCCGACAGCGGCTACATCAGCGTCACGGGACTGGGCAGGATTGCCCTTGACCGGGCCGTCGACTACGGCGCCCGCATGGGCGCCAGGCCGCTCGCCGACGTCGGCGATTCCCTGCTCGGCAATCCGGAATGGGTGGTTGAGCGGGGCGAGCGAGCCTACACCATCACCTTTCTCAAGAAATACTTGAACTACGCCTATTGCTGCCGGTTCCTGGATTTCGATGCGATCGCGACGGTGGTCGAGCTTGGTCCCGGCAGTGGCCGCCAGGTCGAGGTGCTGAAGAAGCTGCATCCGCAACTGACCCTGTATCTGTTCGACATCGCGCCTCAACTTTACGTGTGCGAGCAGTACCTGAAGAAGGTGTTCGGCGACAAGGTGGTGGATTACCGACGGACGCGCGACCTCGCCGCGCTGCCGAAGCCGGACGGCCGCATATATCTGTTCCTCAATACCAAGTTCCCGTTGCTGGACGGCGGCAAGGTGGATTTGTTCTGGAACACGGCATCGTTCCAGGAAATGGAGCCGGTCGTGGTCGCTAATTATTTGTCCTTCGTAAACCGGGCCGCCGATACCGCATTCATCATGGCATGCATGGGCGGCAAGCACGTCGCCCGTGCCCCGGGACAACCCGGCGTGCTGCGGGCGACGACCTTTGATGATTTCGCCACCGGCTTGAAGGACTTGGAGTGCGTGGACCGATCATTCTCGGTGAGGCCGTTCGGCGACGAGGCGATCGAGTCACCGCTCAACTACGAGAATTCGTTTTGGCGCCGCCGCAAGCGTTGACCGCAAGGTACCGTCCGCCGGCTCTCTACGAGCCGCAGCGGAGACTGAAGGCGTTTCCGGCGCGGAAGCGGAAGAAGAAATGGGCGGCGCCGGTTACTTGGCCATCGCCATCGCCTTCGCATTCCCCTTCCCTTTGCCCTTCGCGGCACCCTTCGCCCTCGGCTTGCCGATGCCCTTCGCCCAGTTGGCGCGCATGTGCTTGAACATCTCGACCTGCCTGAGGCGCTTCACGGCCTCGGCCTTGGTAGCGTAGGCGCCCATCTTGCGGCCGCTTTCGGCGCGCACCACCCACTTGTCGCCCTGTTTCACGATCATGGCAGCTCTCCTTGCGCGGCGGCGGCGGCGCCGCTGTTGTCCCCTGGGCCGACCATGATATGCCTGATCGCGAAACCTTCCTTGTCGCGGATCAAGCCGGCGACGATTTTGCGGTGGCAGTCGTCGGGGTCGCGCTCGTAGCACATCAGGCAGGCGCCGCCGGCGCGCGCCAGGTCGGCGGCCCGGGCGAGGTCGCTCCGGAACTCCGGCGTCGCGGTGTGGGCGGCGAAGATCGCCTCGAAGCCGGCACGGTCGCCGGCGTTGGCGGCGGCGCGGCCCGACTTCGGCGTGCCTAGGCCCTTCAGGTGCAGATACGCGATGCCGGCGGCGGCCAGGGTCTCGGCGAGCGCCTTTTTGGCGTACTCGCGCCGCCGCGACCACGCGATTTCTCGCACGTCGATCAGCGTCGTCACGCTGGCCGCCTTCAGCGCGGCGACGAAATCCGCCGGCCGGGCCCGCTGGTAGCCGATGGTATGGAGCGCGATCATCGCCCTGTTCAACCCCGCCCGGGGCCGGAACGCAAGGGTTTCCCGGCCGTCGCTATCGGCCGGCCGCCGAACCGGCTATACTGTTGGCCGCCGAGAGCGGGAGAATGCCGCCGTCATGACCAATATCCAGACATTGATCGCGGAATTGAACGCGCGCCGGACCGAGCAGGCGCCGAAGAGCCCGATCCAGGCGCTGCTCGACCAGGCCAAGGACAAGGCCGCCGGCAAGGACACGCAGGCCACCAGCGACGGCAAAGCCGCTGCGCCCGACCCGCGCACGGTCCGGGACACGGTGACGCTGTCGGACAGCGGCCAGAAGATCGTCAACCTGGCGCGCGGCTTCGAGCTCGCCGAGGAAATCCGCAAGGCGCCGAAGGACAAGGGATTCTTCGCCGCCCTCGGCCGCTCGCTCGGCGACGTGTTCCGCATCGGCAAGCTGTTCCTCGGCACCATCAAGGCGGCGTTCGCGCAAAGCCGCAAGTAACGGCTAATTCGTCTTGATTCGCCCGACGTAGGCCTCGGCCTTCGCCGCGTCCCACTTCAGCACCTCGGTCAACACCTCGACGGTGTGCTCGCCCAGCGTCGGCGGCGGCGCCGGATGGCGCACCGGCGTCGCCGACAATTTCAACGGCGAGGCGACCAAGCGCGTCCGCCCCAGTGTCGGATGCGCGACCTCGCGCACCATGCCGCGCGCCGCGATCTCGGGCGAGTCCAGCACCTGGTCGACGGTGCGGATGGCGCCGGCCGGCAACCCGGCATCGCGAAGCACTTTCAGCCAGTGGTCGCGGCCCCTGGTCTTGAAAACCTCGGTCAGGATCGGGTTGAGCTCGGCGCGGTTGGTGACCCGCCGGCTGTTGGAGGCGAAGCGCGGGTCGCCGGGCAATTCGTCCAGCCCGAGCACCCGGCACAGCACCTCGAACTGGCGGTCGGCGGCGACGGCCAGCGCAATCGGCTTGTCGGCCGTCGCGAACGGCTCGTAGGGCGCGACGGCGGCGTGGGCGTTGCCGGTGCGCGGCGGCGGCGCGCCGGTCATCAGGTAGGCGGCGGCGACGTTGGCCAGCGCCGCCACCTGGCAATCCAACAGCGCCATGTCGATGGCTTGCCCTTCGCCGGTCTTCTCGCGCGACAACAGCGCCGCCAGCACCGCCTGGGCGGCGTTGTTGCCGGTAATCAGGTCGGAGATGGCGACGCCGACCTTCATCGGCGGCCCGTCCGGTTCGCCGATGATCGACATCAGGCCGCTTTCCGCCTGAATCATGAAGTCGTAGCCGGCGCGCATGCTGAGCGGGCTCTCGCGCCCGTAGCCGGAGATCGAGCACGTGATCAGGCGCGCATTCGCGGCGCGCAAGCCATCGAGGCCGAGATCGCAGCGTTCGAGCGTGCCGGCGCGGAAGTTCTCGATCAGCACGTCGGATTTCGCCGCGAGTTCGCGGACGATGCCCTGGCCTTCCCCGGATTTCAAGTCGACCAGCAGGCTGCGCTTGTTGCGGTTGGCGGAGAGGAAATAGGCGCTCTCGCCGGCCTGGAACGGCGGGCCGAACGAGCGGGTGTCGTCGCCGCCCGACGGGTTCTCGACCTTGATCACGTCGGCGCCCAGATCGCCGAGGATCATGGCGCACCACGGCCCGGCCAGGATGCGCGACAGATCGAGGACGCGCACGCCCTGCAACGCGGCGGGCTTGGTCGCGGCCATGGCGTCAGCGCCGCTGGTCGAAGCGGCGGCCGACCAGGGCCGAGGCGATGTTGACCTTCTGAATGTCGATGGCGCCACCGGCGATGCCCCAGCCCCAGCCGTCGCGCAGCATGCGCTCGACGGCGAACTCCTTGGAGTAGCCGTAGGCGCCCATCACCTGCAACGCGGCGCCGGCGACCTCGCGCACCATCTCGTTGGCGAAGCACTTCGCGAGGCTGGAATCGAGGATCGACGGCAGCCCCTGCTCGGCGTTGACGGCGGCGCGCCAGATGAGAAGCCGCGACGCCTCCAGCCGCATCGCCATGTCGGCGAGCTTGAGCTGCACCGCCTGGAAATCGGCCAGCGGCTTGCCGAACTGCTTGCGCTCCTGGACGTAAGCGAGCGCGGTATCGAACGCCGCCTGCGCCACGCCGAGGCACATGGTGGCGTTGCCGCAACGCTCTAGGTCGAACGCCGCCATCAGCTTCTTGAAGCCGCCGGCCGGCACCACCAGGTTGCCCGCCGGCACCGCGACGGAGTCGAAGAAGATGTCGGCCGACGGGATGCCGCGGAATCCCATCAGCCGCTCGCGCGCCCCGAAGCGGACGCCCTCGCGGTCCTTCTCGACGTAGACCGCGCCGATACCGCCGGCGCCCGGCGCATCCGAAAGCCGGCAATAGACGACGTAGCCGTCGGCGTGGCCGCCGCCGGAGCACCAGCGCTTCTGGCCGTCGACGACGATGCTGTCGCCTTCGGCGCGGCCGCGCGTCTTGAGATCGGTGAGCGCCGAGCCGGCGTCCGGCTCCGTCATGGCGACGGCGACCACCAGGTTGCCCTTGCACACCTCGGGCACGACGCGGCGCGCCAAGTCGGCGCCGGCGAAGTGCTCGACGGCGCGCACCGGGCCGACGCAGCTCTCGAAGATCGGGAAGGCGATCGCCGGCGACACCTTGGCGAACTCCTCGACCACCAGCAACGCGTCCAAATTGCCGAGACCAAGGCCGCCCAGTTCCTCGGCGACGTTGACGCCGAGGAATCCCATCTCGCCGTAGCGCCGCACCTGATCGCGGGAAAGCGGCTGGTCCTTGTCCTCGAGTTCGCGGGCGACCGCCGCCATCTCGCAGGTCGCAAACGCGCGCGCGGTCTCGCGCAATTGGCGCTGGTCGGGGCTCAACTGGAAATCCACGGCTCGTCTCCCTCGCCGTCCGTTCCGGCGTTTGCCCGCAGTCTAACCCGGCGCTGCCGATAGGCCAAAAGCGCGTAGCCCGGAACGGAAAGAGCCTCCCCTTGCGGGGAGGCTCTAAACCGTCACCAGAACGGTGGGGGGTCAGCCTTCAGGCGGACGTGTCGACCGCGATTCCACGGAACGGGTTTTTGAACCCGCCCTTGTCGTCGCCGTCTTTGTTGCCTTTGGCCTCTTTTTGGCCCAACCCTCCATCCTGGGATGATTCCTGAGCCTTCCCGGCTGGTTTGGTCTCCGGCCGGGCAACCGATTGCTCTTTTGGATCGCCTGCCTCCAACAGCACCTTCTTGACGTTCTCGCGCACTTGGTCGAGCGTCTGGCTCGTCTGTTCGACGATCTGCCGGGTGACTGTGAGGGGAGAGGCGGCCAAGATCGGGTCCGTGGCCATGGTACATCTCCTTTCTGGAAAAGTAGGCCTTTCTGGTAACGCCTTAGATTCGCACGACGCGGCGGATAATGCAACCCCGGCGCGACGCGGCGCGCCGCGACGGCCGTTAACCAAACCAAGGCCGGGAATCCGGGCGTCAGCGGAAGGCGACGGTGGCCTTGGCGCGGTCGATCTTGGCGGCGGCCCAGGCCGAAGGCGGCGTCGGCACGACGTTGGCGGCACGGATCGAGGTGCCGTCGCCGACCTTGTCAATGACCACGCGCCCGGCCTTGTTCTCGATCACGATCTGCTTGCCGTCCAGCAACGCCACCTCGAACGCCCCGTCGAGCGTGCCGCCCCAGAAGGTGGTGCCGCGGATGCCGATGGTGGCGGTCTCGGTCTCGACCGTGAACTGGGCGCCGGCGGTCTTCATCATCTCGCCCGATACGGCGCTGAACGCGCCCTCCAGAAGCCGCAACGCGGCAACCGGCTGCGCCGCCTGGGGGAGATAGTCGATGACCACGAACACGGTGCGCTCGCCGAGCGTCAATACCGCGTTGTCGAGCATCTTCATTTCCAGGCGCGAGGTCTTGCCGGTGGAGATGACGTCGCCGCGCAGGATCTTGGCGCCCTCCTTCAACGGCCGCGGCACCGCGTCCTGCATCGCCACCGCCGAGCCCTGCAGGCGGATGACCGTGCCGGCGACATCGTCATCGGCGAACGCGGGCGCGATCAGCAACAATCCGAGCAACGCCGCAAAAAACCAGCGCGGGAGGAAGGTGTTCATGGCGTTATGGTCTCCTTGGCAAGCCGGGGGCAAGCCCAGGCGAAACACGGGCGATAAATCAGCCGGGGCCACTGACTATGATAGTCCGCCGGGGCCGGCTGTGACAGTCGTCACAGGCCGGCGAAGCGGCGATGCGAGCCGACCCGGCGCCACGCTTTCCCGCGGCGGCCGCCGACCGCCTCACGAAGATGTGACATGGCCCAACACGCGCTTGGCGAAATCCGGGTAGGTCTTGGCGATCTCGGCAGCGATCACCGTGCGCAACAGGTCCAGGTGCGCGGCCTCCGGCGCCGGCGTCTCGGCGACGTCGTCGGCGACGTCGAAATCGAAGCCGGTGTGGTCGCGCACTTCCTCGACGGTATGACCCGGGTGGACGGAGTCGAGCCGGAAGCGCCCGCGCGCGGCATCGAACGCCATTACGCAGCGGCCGGTGACCAGCGCCTTCGGCCCGCCCGGGCGGCACACCTCGGGCGGGCTGGTGCCCGGGGCGCTGACGAAGTCGACTTTCGGGACGAGCACCCGGCGCGAGTGCTCGGGCGCGAACAGGATCACCTTCGGCACCACGAAGTACATCAGCGCCGAGCCGAAAGAGCCGGGGAAGCGCTTCGCCGGCTTCGGGTAGCCGCCGGCGCCGACCAGGTTGATGTCGGCGCCGCCGTCGATCTGCGCGCCGCCGAGGAAGAACACGTCGATGCGCCCCTGCCCGGCGCAGTCGAACAACTCGCGCCCGCCGTCCGTGAACGGGTTGTTGGCGTCGCCGTGGATGATCGAGACGCGCGGCCGGCCGCCGCCGAGCTCGCGCGCCAGCAGCGCCGCGCAGCCCGGTATCGGCGACAGCGCGCCGACGGCGACGTGGCCGGTGCCCGCGACCAGTCTTGCGATCGTCGCCACCAGGAGCTCTTCTTGCGAATGACCGGCGGCGTTCATCGCGCCGACGACGCGGCGCCGGCTGCTTGGCCCAGCACCTCGCGTTCCAGGTAGCTGCGGAAGCCATCGGCGGTCGCCGCCTCGCGCGCGTAGGCCCGGATGTGGGCGAGGTCGCGCTCGTAGCAGCCGGCGAGGCCGAGCGGCTTGGCGCCGCCTGGGGCCGCGGCCACCGCGGTGACGTAAAGCGACGCCAGCGTACCGGCGGCGGTGGCGTCGTCGGCGAGGAAGTCGCGGTTTTCGACGGTCTCGACGGTGACCAACGTCGTCTTGGCGGCGTGCGCCATGGTCATCAGCTCGCGACGGCGGCCGATCCAGACGTTTCCCTCCTTGTCGGCGCGCGGGCTGTGGAACATCACCACGTCGGGGCGGATGGCCGGCAGCAGCACGATCGGGCCGCCGCCCTCGCCCATCGGATCGTCCACTACTTTCCAGTCGTCGCGGTGCGAAATCAGGTCGGATCCGATCAACCCGCCGAGCGGCATGAACGGCACGCCTTTTTCCGCCGCCTGCAACGCCGTGTGGATGGCGGGACAGGTGGAATCGCGCATCCGGATGGCGCCGCTCTCGACCGCGTCCGAGAAGCGCGGCGCCGGGCCGGCCTCGCCGAGGCTGACGGCGGCGGCCTCGAGAGTGTCGATGCAGCCGGCGCCGATCAACAGGTCGGCCGCTAGGCCGCTGATCGGTACCGCCAGCAGGTGCAGGTTACGCACGCGGCGGCGGATCAGCGCCCGCACCGCCGCCATCGGCACCCAGCTATAGTCGGGGGCGAGCGCCAGCAGCGCCCCGTCGGGCACCCGCGCCGCCAGGCGCTCGAGGTCCTCCAGCGATGTCATGCGGACATGATAAGCCGGTCGGTCGGTCGCCGCCCGCAAAAATTTCCCGGGTTTCGGCGGTCAGGCCGGCGTCAGCTGCCGAGGTCTTTGCGGCGCCAATAGGTGTCGTTGATGCTATCGAGCATCAGGTCGCGGCGGTATCGCAGGCAGCCGCGGAAACCCTCGAAGCCGCGATGCTCGTCGTAGAACCGGCAGGTATCGATGATCTGCTCGACCCGCGCGATGCCGGCCGCGGTCGAACCGGCGCGGCTGGCGGCGACGACCTTCTGCCACAACGCTTGCCGATCCGCCGGCGTCGCCGCCGGTTCGACCAGCAGCGCGTTGGCATAGCGATTGGCGGCGCGGACGGCGGCAATGGTATCCGTCGCGTGCTCGACGACGCGATGGGCGACCGCGCGCATCGGGCCGATGACCGTGGCGATCTCGTCGGCGGTCAGCGGGTTGGTGTCGTTGGCTTTCGGTTCCGGGATCAGCGACGCCAGCGGCGCGATCACCACCGCCGCCCCCGTCGCGCCGAGGGCACGGATCGTCGCCTCCGGAACCGTCGCCACCGCCGACAAATAGTTGTACGGCACCGTGAACCGCAGGCCTGCGGCCGCGACGCGCGCCGTGGTGCCGTCGGCGCGGGTGATCACCAGGGTGACGCTGTCGGCCGTCGCCGGCGCATAGGCGGTGCCGGGCTTCGGAATCTCGCGGTTCCTTTGCAGGCACATGGTGCTGAATTCGGCCTGGCAGACACCGTCGGAACACGCGAGCTGCGTCGGCTCGGCGGTCTCGATCAGCGCCAGGATCTGCGGCGCGGCAATGGCGCCGGAAATGCCCGTCAAGGTGGCGACGGCAACCAGGGATAGCACGTGAAGCACGCGGCGCATGAAGGCCTCCTGACCCGGATGGCGACCGCGAAACGGCGATGGAGGCTTGGCAAGCGCGGCCCCCCGGCCGTTCGGTCGCCACTCTCAAGGTGTCACAACATCGCGTCGGCGGTCAATGATTCAAACGTCCGGCCGCGGATTGCCGCCGCCGGCAACCGCCGATCGCCTACGCGTCGTCGGCGATGGGCTTGGCCAAGCCCTTGGCGCCGCGGGTGTCGGTGTTGTCGAGGCGGGTGCCGCGCAGGTCGGCGCCGGTGAAGTCGGCGTCGGTGAGGCTGGCGCCGCTGAGGTCGGCGTCGCGCAGGTCGGCGTCGCGGAAGTCGGCGCCCGCCATGTCCATGTTCTTCATCACCGCGCCGTTCAGCATGGCGCCGCGCAGCTTGGCGTTCTCCAGGTTGGCCCGCCAGGCGGCACCGCCGGCACGGACCGAGATCGTCACCTCGCTCAGCACCGCACCTACCATGTTGGCGCCGGTGAGATTGGCGCGCGTCAACTTGGCGCCGCGGAGATCGGCGCGCGCCAGCACGGCGCCACGTAAATCGGCGAAAGAAAAGTCGGTCATCAGGAACTCGGATTTCGAGAGATTCGCCCCCTTCAGCACCACGAACGACAAGTCGGCGGCCGACAGGTTGACGCCGGAAAGCGTCTGGTTGGAGAGGTCCATCTTCGATAGGTCGGCGCGCTTGCCTTCCTTGCCGTTGCTCTTTACCCAGCGGCCGTGCTCGATGATGATTTCTTGCAACGGCAAGTCGAGGTCGGCGACGTTCCTGGCGATGTTGGCAAGATCGAGCTTGACCTTGGAGAAATCCATGCGGTCGAACATGGCGCCGATGAGGTCGGCGCCGGACAGGTCGGCGTTGTCGAGCGTCGTCGCCGTCAGCACCGCGCCGTGGAAGATGGCGCCCGACAGGTTGGCGTCGGTGAAGTCGGCGCCTTCCAGATCGCACCCCGTGAGGTTGGATTTCGACAGGTTGGCGCCCTTGAACTTGGCGTGCTTGAGGATGCAGTCGGTGAGGTCGGTCTGCACGATCAGCGAGTCGGAAAACTTGGCCCGCGACATGTCGGCGCCCTTGACGACGGCCTTTTCGAAGCCGGCCGCCGCTTCCTGGTGGGTGATCGGCACCAGGTCGCCGCCCTTGACCGCGGACTTCAACAGTATGCCGTCGCGCATGTCGGCGTCGTTCAGCATCGCGCCCGAAAGATTGGCGCCGGCGAGACAGGCGCCGCGGAGGTCAACGCGGTTGAGCCTGGCGTCGACGAGATTGGCGAAGCGGAGATCGGCGGCGAACAGGTTGGCGTCGTCGAGGGTCGCGCCCTCGAAATTGCAATGGCCCATCAAGGCGCCGGTGAAATCGGCCCGCGACAGCTTCCGCCCGCCCATGTCCAAGTAGGTCAAGTCGTGCATGCTGAGCATGGCGCGTGCGCCGTCGCGCATGCCGCCGACGAATTTTTCGTGCTTTTCGATGATCTCGTCCAGGTCCTGCTGCGAGATCTTCTTCCACTGATGCGTGGCGACGATTTCGTCCTTTAGGGTCATGCCCGCCCTTTCCGCCCGCGCCGCCGCCCGCGCCGCCGGATCGCCGCCGCGGCAACGCCCATAAGCTTCGCCATTCATCCGCGACAGATCAACCATCATTTATCGCCATTGTTCATGTTCTCGGGTGTTGCCGATTCGGCTTTCGTTGCCTATGTCTAGGCGAACCATGCGCGACAGGAATATCAGTCCGGTCAACGTCGTCGGCGGCGGCCTCGCCGGCAGCGAAGCGGCGTGGCAACTGGCGCGCGCCGGCGTGCCGGTGCGGCTTCACGAAATGCGCCCTGTCCGCCCCACCGACGCGCACCGGACCGACCGCCTGGCCGAGCTGGTGTGCTCGAACTCGTTCCGCTCCGACGACGCCGAATACAACGCCGTCGGCCTGTTGCACGAGGAGATGCGGCGCCTCGGCTCGCTGATCATGCGCGCCGCCGACGCCCATCGGGTGCCGGCCGGTTCGGCGCTGGCGGTCGACCGCGACGACTTCAGCGCCGCCGTCAGCGAGGCGCTCGCCGCCGAGCCGCTGGTCGACATCGTGCGCGAGGAAGTGGCGGGCCTGCCGCCGGACGACTGGACCTCGGCGATCGTCGCCACTGGGCCGCTGACGTCGCCCGCCCTGGCCGAGGCGATCCGAGAGCTCACCGGCGAGGACAGCCTCGCCTTCTTTGACGCCATCGCGCCGATCGTCCACAAGGACTCGATCGATTTCTCCAAGGCGTGGTTCCAGTCGCGCTACGACAAGTCGGGCCCGAAGTCGGGTCCCGGGTCCGGTCCCGGAGGCGACGGAGCCGATTACATCAACTGCCCGATGACCGCCGGAGAATACCACGCCTTCGTCGACGCGTTGCTCGCCGGCGACAAGGTCGATTTCCACGATTGGGAGAAGTCGACGCCCTACTTCGACGGCTGCCTGCCGATCGAGGTGATGGCCGAGCGCGGGCGCGAGACGCTGGCGTTCGGGCCGATGAAGCCGGTCGGCTTGACCAATCCGCACGATCCCGGCCGACGGCCGTACGCGGTGGTGCAGCTGCGCCAGGACAACGCGCTCGGCACCCTTTACAACATGGTTGGCTTCCAGACCAAGCTGACCTACGGCGAGCAGAAGCGCATCTTCGCCACCATTCCCGGTCTCGAGAACGCCGAGTTCGCGCGCCTCGGCGGGTTGCATCGCAACACGTTCATGAATTCGCCGAAGCTGCTCGACGCGACGCTGCGCCTGAAGGCGCGCCCCAGCTTGCGGTTCGCCGGCCAGATCACCGGCTGCGAGGGATACGTCGAAAGCGCCGCCGTCGGCCTGATGGCCGGACGCTTCGCCGCCGCCGAGCGACTCGGCCGTGCGCCCAGACTGCCGCCGCCGACGACCGCGTTCGGCGCCATCCTCGGCCACATCACCGGCGGCGCCCGGCCCGAGACGTTCCAGCCGATGAACGTCAATTTCGGGCTGTTCCCGCCGGTCGGCGGCAGCGACGGTCGCGGCCACCGGCTGCGCGGCCGCGAGCGCAAGAAGGCGCTCGGCGCCCGCGCGCTGCGCGACCTCGACCGCTGGCTCGAGCGTCAGCCGCTCGCCGAAGCGGTGTGATCGACGCCCGCTGGCCGATTCGCCGTTTGCGGCCATCGCAGCGGCGACGACGGCAATGGCAACCCGCCGCCAAGCGCCGCGCGCGCCCCCTCCCCTGTCGGGAAACCGCGAAAAATGGCATTATTCGGCGCGAATCGATTCTATTTGGCGATCATCATCCGGAGTGAGTGAATCGCTGACAGATTTGTGCGCCCATGGGGCCGGCCCGAGCAACGAGACGGGCAATAAAAACATGAACACGGGTCCCGCCGATTCGACCGTCAGAACATCGGCCACCGCCGTCGCCGCGGGCCGGCGTTGGGCGGTGTGCTTCGCCGTCGTCGTGCTCGCCCTGTCGTTGGCGTTCGACGCCGCCGCCCAGTCGACGGCGACGAAGGGCCTCAGCGGGCCGACGTTGCGGCTGTTCAAGGCGGTCGAGCTCAACGACATTTCCGCCGTCAAGGGCAGCCTCGACGACGGCGCCGACCTGGCCAAGGAAAACGACGACGGCATGACCGCCGCCGACCTAGCGGTCGACCTCGGCCATTTCATCATCGCGCATTACCTGTTGTCGCGGCGGCTGCTCGGCGAGACGGAGCCGGTGCTGCTGGCGCCGCTCCGCAAGCCCGACGCGGCGACCGCGTCCGCCGCCGCCCAGGCCAAGCCGACGTTCGCCAGGCCGCCGGCAAAACCGTCGCCGCCGGCGCCCATGGTGGCGGAAAAGCCGGCGACGGCGGCCCCCGACAGCGCGGCGGCGCCGACCACCGTCGAGCCGGCGCCGGCCGGGGCGATGCCCGCGGAAGCGCCCCCTGAGGGTCCGCCTCCGGCGGTCGCCGAAGCGCCGGCGGCGCCCGGGGCGGCAGCCGTGCCGGCACCAATGGACAAGCCGCTCGGCGACATCGGCGTCACCCAGTTCTTCAAGGCCCTGGTCGACCTGATCACGCCGGGCGGCGAAAAGCCCGCCGCCGTCGCCGCCGCCAAGCCCGGCAAGGACCAGCCGGCTGCGGCGGCGAAGCCCGGCGAACCGGCGGCGGAGCCGCCCGAAATCGTCGTCGAGATCACCGGCGACGCCCCGCCGCCGACCGGCGAGGTGATCAAGGAGGTGAAGGAACCGCCGCTGCCGAAGCTGGCCGATAAGGACCTCGAGACGCTCACCGCCGAGACGGTGACGGCGGAACCGCCAAAGGAAGAACCGAAGACCGCTGCCAAGCCGATGGACGCGGGCAAGGCGAAAGCCGAAAAGCCGGCGGACAGCGCCCTCGACCGCTTGGCCGGACTGATGAAACCGGATGCCAAGAAGGCCGAGCCGGCCGCGGCGGCGACCCCGCCGCCGGCGCTGCCGGCGCCGCCGGGCATGGCTGAGGCGCCAGCCGCCGCAAAGGCGGCGCCGCCGCGACCGGACGCGGCCGGCGGCACCGTCGCCACCTACCAGCTGACGCCGCCGCCGACGGAGCCCGCCGGGTTGACCCGATTCTCGCCGCGATTCCTCGACAAGCTCGCCGATTTCCTTGAGACCGGCGACGAGGCGGCGTTCAAGGCGTGGTTGCCGGAAATGCAGATCATGGGCTCCGACACCCGCGGCGCGCCCAAGCCGGCCTCCGCCGCCGCGCCGGCCGGCGCCGAGCCGACGCAGGCGGCGATGCCGGCGGCGAAGACGGAAATGCCGGCAGCGATGGAGAAAATGGCGCCGGCGACCGCCGCCAAGGACGCCGCGACGCCGGCGAAGGCGGTGACGGCGGTCGCCCCCGAGGACTCGCCCCTCGATGCCCTGGAGGCCGACCTTGCCGGCATCGCCGGCGAACCGTCGACGGTAGCGGTCGCCGCCGCGGCCGAGGGCGCACCGGCGCAACCGGCGCCCGCCGCCGCCAAGCCCGGCATGTTCAAGGGCGCCATGGACAAGCTGCTCGGCGTGCTGACGCCCGGTGGCGGCGACCGCGCGAAGCCGGAGCGACTGGTGCTGGAGCCGGAGGAGAAACTGGCCGCCGCCGACAGCGCCGCCGCCGCGGCCGGACGCGCCGCGCCGGCCGAGTCATCGCAGAAGGTGTGGCCGGTGACCGAGGTCGAACCCGCGAAGACGCAACCGATCGCGTCTGCGCGTCCGATCTCGGACGTGCTGCTGAAGACGTCGCTGAGGGGAGTGACTCTGAGCATCGGCGAATCGGTCAGCCTGGAGAACAGCTTCCCGCCAGCGCAGGACGGTATCGATCCGCAGAACCAGTGCGTCAAGAAGAACCGCGGCACGACGCTGTTCTGCCTCGAGCCGGTCGACTGGCCGGACAAGGTGCAGGCCGATTTCCTGGTGCCGACGATCCTATACACCGGACACAAGGCGATCGCCCGCTACGACCAGGGCATCGCCAGCCGTTTCCACGCCCTGTTCCCGTCCGACGCGTTCGAGCGCGTCACCGGCTATTTCCGCGAGCGGTTCGGCGAGCCGACCGACGTCTGGAACCGCTCCATCGCGCCGTTTGCGAAGCCGCGCCAGGACAACCCGACGCTGGCCTGGCGCAGCGTCGATCCGAAGACCGGCGCGATATCAGTGCTTGAAATTCGCAAGTACGACGACAGCCGCGGCGGCTTCCCCGATATCAACCGCGGCGCGGTGATGCTGTACCTGGCCAACTCGCCGCCGATCTTCCCGCAGGTGTCGTCGCACGAGCTGATGCGCCTCAGCCGCACGCGCATGGGGCCGCCGGGCGCCGAAGCGGCGAATGCCGCCGCCGAGGGCGCCCCGGCGGCGCCGGGCGAGCCCGCGGTCACCCCCGACCTGGCGTTGCCGGGCGATGCGGGCGCGCCGCCGGACCTGGCATTGCCGGAGCCGGAGCCGGCCGCCGCCGGCGGACAGCCCGGGGCGGCGGCCGAACCGGGCGCCGAAGGCAAGACCGAAAAGCAGATCAGGGACGAGGCGCGCGCCAAGCGCCGCGCCGAGCGCGAGGCCAAGCGCGCCGCCGGCGCCGCCAAGCAGGCCGCCGGCGCCGCCAAGCAGGAGATCGGCACCAAGCGCGCCGCCACGCCGGCAACGCCGCCCGCCGGCGCCGCGCCCGCGGCGCCCGATACTTCGCTCGACCTGCCGCCCGAGCCGATGAAGAAATAACCGCCGTCAGAAGCGGCCGGACATCGCCGCGACCGCCAGGCGGATCATCGCCGCCGGCCCGGCACTGGTCGCGTGCGGTCGCGCGGCGGCGCGGAACGGATCGTCGCCGGCGCGCCTCAGGCGGTCGAGGTAGACGCCGGCCAGCACCGCCGGCAGCAATGCCGCAACGGCGGCGCGCGGACAATTCCGCCTGAGGACCCGCGCCGCGTCGAGGTGGCGGCTCGCGGCGGCGGCGATGCCGGCGACCACCGGCGCCAGCCCCGCCCCCGGCCTGCCCGCGAACACCTCTTCGACGTCGAGGCCGGCGGCGCGGCATGCCGCCGACGGCAAATAGCACCGCCGCTCGGCGGCGTGCAGCGGCAGCGCCCTGAGCAGGCCGGTCAACGCCCAGGCGAGGCCGACGCGACGGCCCGCCTCCCGGGCGGCGTCGGAGTCGACGCCAAGGATTTGCAGCGCCAGGTGGGTGATCGTCGCCGAGGTCGCCTCGGCGTAGCGCTCCAACGCCTGATCGGTCGGCGGCTGCACGTGGTCGAGATCGGCGGCGCGCGCCGCCAGCAGCGTCTCGAATGTCTCACGCTTCAGCCGGTGGCGCCGCGCCGCCCGCGACAGCGGCCCCGCGACGTGGTGCGCCGGTGGCGCGCCGCCGTAGATGCCGTCGAGCGCATCGCGCCACCACTGGATGCGGATGTGGCCGAGCAGCGGCTCGCTGACGGTCTCGCGCACGCCGGCGATCTCGACATTGAAGGCGTACAGCGCCAGCAGGTCGGCGCGCCGCTCGGCCGGCGCGAACAGCGCGGTGAGGTAGCGGTCGCGGTCGAAGCGGCGCACCCGCTCGGCGCAGTAGTCGTCTGGCGTTGCCGCGTCCATGGCCGAATCAGCCCCCGAATTAAGCGCCGCTTTCGCCGTGGCGCCGTCGCGCCGGACGGTACCGGACCGCCCGCCCGGCCTGGGTTTCAGGATTAACATTGAAGCCGCGCCGACGGCTCGTATATATCAAACCAGCTTCGTTAGAGGGCCTCTAATGTGTGGCCCGACGCTGCGGACGACAAGGAGGGGGCGTGTCATGGCAGGCATTTTAAGCAATCTGCGCTCGACGGTCATTGCCGGGTTCGTGCTGGCGGTGGTGATGGTGATCATCGTCGTCGCCGCCACCGGCGAGGGCAAACCGGGCAATTACGCGTGGTGGACGTTCCTATTCCGCTGGCTGCACGTGCTCAGCGGCGTGATGTGGATCGGCCTCCTGTGGTACTTCAACTTCGTCCAGATTCCCAACATGCCGAAGATCCCGGACGAGCAGAAACCGGCGATCGGCAAGGTGATTGCGCCGGCGGCGCTGTGGTGGTTCCGCTGGGGCGCCATGGCGACCATCGTCACCGGCCTGATCCTGGCGACGATGAACGGCTACGTTATGGGCGCGCTCACGCTCGGCGCCATGGGCGGCGGCGCCAAGATGCTGGCGATCGGCATCGGCATGTGGCTCGGCATCATCATGTGGTTCAACGTCTGGTTCGTGATCTGGCCGAATCAGCAGAAGGCGCTCGGAATGGTCGAGGCCGACAAGGACGCCAAGGCCGCCGCCGCGCGCACGGCGATGCTGTTCTCGCGCACCAACACCATGCTTTCGATCCCCATGCTCTACGCCATGGTCTCGGCGCAGAACATATACTAAGGGGAGCGGACCCTGGGGAAAGCGGGGCCGGTCGGCCCCGTTTTCTTTTGGTTAGGCGCGAAAGAGTCCCGCGTCCACTGGGCGAAAGACTTTTTTCGAAAATTACGCGACCGCGATCAGCGCCGCGGCGCAGGCGCGTTCCTCGGCCAGCAGCACGTTGAAGGTGCGGCAGGCGGCGCCGGTGTCCATCCATTCGAGCGCCAAGCCGACCTGTTTCAGCGCCTGCCGCAAACCGTCTGGCGCCGGCTCGAACCGCGACCCGCAGCCGATCACCAGGATCCCGGCCGCCGTCTCGGCTTCGGTCAGTTGCGCCAGCGACGCGACGGTGACCGCGGCGGCCTCGCGCACCGCCCACGGCAGCGTGCATTCCGGCAGCACGATCACCGAGCCGCGATGCGCCTCGCCGGCGATGCGGAACCCCATGTTGCCGTAACTCTGGATCAGCTGCCGGCCGGGCGAGACTCGCGGCGTGATGTCGAGGCCGGGCACCGCGTCACGGCGACGGTTGCGCCGCCGCCCCCTCGATTACCCTGCCGCCGCGCTTGATGTCGAGATACAGCAGCAGCGGCGAAGCGACGCAGATCGACGAATAAGTGCCGATGACGATGCCCCAGATGATCGCGAAACTGAAGCCGCGGATGACCTCGCCGCCGAGCGCATAGAGCGCCGCTACCGCCACCAGGGTGGTGCCGCCGGTGATCACCGTCCGGGACAGGGTCTGGTTGATGCTGTTATTGAGCAGCTCCGGCAGCGGCATTTTCTTGTACTTGCGCAAGTTCTCGCGAATGCGGTCGAACACCACCACGGTATCGTTGATGGAATAGCCGGCGATGGTCAGGATCGCCGCCACCGTGGTCAGGTTGAATTCCATGTCCAGCAGCGAAAATATGCCGATCGTCGACAGCACGTCGTGGATCAGCGCGGCGATGGCGGCGACGCCGAATTGCCATTCGAAGCGGAACCACACGTATATGAGGATGCCGATTACCGACAGGCCGACCGCCATTACCCCGTCCCAGAACAGCTCTTCCGAGACCTGCGGGCCGACGAATTCGGTGCGCCGGTACTCGACGCCGGCGCCGAGCGCCTGCTTGACCTTGCCCACCGCCGCCTGTTGCGCCGCCTCGTCGCCTTCCTGGCGCTGGATGCGGATCAGCACTTCCTGCGCGTCGCCGAATCCCTGCAGCGACACGTCGCCGAGGCCGAGGTTGGAAAGCTTGCCGCGCATGGCGGCGAGGTCGGCCGGCGCCGGGGTGCGCACCTCGATCAGGATGCCGCCCTTGAAGTCGATGCCGTAATTCAGCCCCTTCACCGCAAACATCGCAACCGCGGCCGCGATCAGCAGGCCGGAAAAGACGAAAAACCACGTCCGGCGGGTGATGAACTGGATGTCGATATCGAGCGGGACCAGGGTGATGCCGCGGAACATGGCGCTTCCTCCCGCCTAGACCGGCAACGTCGCCGGCCGGACGCGCTTCAGCCACGTCACGACGATCAGGCGCGTCAGCATGATCGCCGTGAACATCGAGGTCACGATGCCGATCGACAGCGTCACTGCGAAGCCGCGCACCGGGCCCGAGCCGAAAACGTAGAGAAACAGCGTCGCAATCAGCGTCGTCAAATTGGAGTCGATGATCGTGGTCAGCGCCCGCGAATACCCGGCGTCGATGGCCGAGATCGGCGTCCTGCCGGTCCGCACCTCCTCGCGCATGCGCTCGAAGATCAGCACGTTGGCGTCGACCGCCATGCCCACGGTCAGCACGATGCCGGCGATTCCGGGCAGCGTCAGGGTCGCCTGCAGGAAACTGAGCACGGCCAGGATCAGCAGGAGGTTGGCCACCAGCGCGACGTCGGCCATCAGCCCGAACAGGCCGTAGGCGACGATCATGAACGCGATGACGGCGATGGTGCCGACGATGCAGGCGACCTTGCCGGCGGCGATCGAATCGGCGCCGAGGCCGGGGCCGACGCTGCGCTCCTCGAGGATGATCAGCGGCGCAGGCAGCGCGCCGGCCCTGAGCAGGAGCGCCAGGTCCTGCGCGTCCTGCACCGTGAAGCGGCCGGAGATCTGCCCCGAGCCGCCGAGGATCGGCTCGCGGATGATCGGCGCGCTGATCACCTTGCCGTCGAGCACGATGGCGAACGGCTTGCCGACGTTCTTCGCCGTGGTGTCGCCGAACCGCTTGGCGCCGGCGGAATCGAAGCGGAAAGTGACCACCGGCTCGCTGGTCCTGCTGTCGAACGACGGCTGCGAATCGATCAGGGTGTCGCCGGACACCATCACCCGCTTGCGCACCAGGTACATGCGCGGATTCTGGCCGCGGGCGTCGCGCTCGTCCGACGGCAGCAATTGCGAGCCCGGCGGCACGCGGCCGGCCATGGCGGATTCGACCGTGTTGCGGTCGTCGAGCAGATGGAAGGTCATCTTCGCGGTCTTTCCCAACAGCCGCTTCACCCGCTCGGGGTCGTCGACGCCGGGAAGCTGCAGCAGGATGCGGTCGTCGCCCTGGCGCTGGATGGTCGGTTCGCGGGTGCCGGTCTCGTCGACGCGGCGCCGGACGATCTCGATCGATTGCTGGACCGCGGCGCTCTTGCGGTCGCGGAGCGTGCGCTCGGTCAGCGCCATCGCGAGCCGGTTGCCGGTAACGTCGATCTTGGCGGCGCGGTCGAGGCCCCGGAGCAGCCGCCGCGCCTCGTCGAGCTTGGCCGCATCCGTGATGGTGACCGCCGCGGCCTCGCCTTCGACACCGAGCGACTTGTAGGGGATTTGCGCCTTGCGCAGCTCGGTGCGCATGCCGTCGACCAGAGATTCCAGGTATTCCCGGATCACCGTGCGGGCGCCGACCTCCAACAGCAGGTGCGAGCCGCCCTGCAGGTCGAGGCCGAGGCTGATCTGCTTTTTCGGCAGCCAGTCGGGAAACGCGTCGATTTGCGCACGGCTGAGGAAGTTCGGCGCCGCGAACAGCGCGCCGAGCAGGCAGACGCCCAGCACCAGCACGACTTTCCACTTCGCGAAGTAAACCATCGTGAAATCTTCGGGCCGATGGCCCTATTTTTTTCCGCCGAACAGGCCGCCGAACAAGCCGCCGAGGAGGCCGCCGACGCCGCCTTCAGCCTGCTTCGCCTCGGCCGGCGCCTTGTCTCCCTTGACCGGCTCGGTCTTCGACAGCACCGACGAGATCAGGTGACGGTGCACCCGCACCTTCACCTCGTCGGCGATCTCGACGACGACTTCGTTATCATCGACCACCTTGCTGACCGTGCCGACGATGCCGCCGCCGGTGACCACCTTGTCGCCGCGCCGGATTGCCGCCAGCATCGCCTTGTGGTCCTTCATTTTCTTCTGCTGCGGCCGGATCAGCAGGAAATAGAACACGACGAAGATCAGGATCAGCGGCAGGAAGGCTTCCAGGCCGCCGGCTCCGCCGCCGCCCGCGGCTTGTGCGTATGCTGGCGTCACGAACATCGGAACACTCCAAATCTGGGACCAGGGAACGGCAATCGCCGCGAATGTTGCGGGACTATACCGGCCGCGGCCGGAGTTGCAAACGCAAAGCCGCCCGCCGCCGGGCGGTTTCCCGGCGCCGCCCGGGCCACCGCCGCCGGGCCCGTCGCAACCGCCGGCGGAGGGTGCCGCCGCTTGTGGGATATTTCCTATAAGGCGCTTGGTCTTTCACCGGGATAATTGATTAACTATATGATTATATGATGTTAATCTGTGTTGACTTTTGTGAAAACTTCCCATTAATTGCCGCGATGACGATCCAGGCCGAACTCCTGCGCGAGATTGAGGCGTACCTGCGTGCCGGCGGCGTCGCCGAGACCACATTCGGCCGCCGCGCCGCCAACGACGGCAAGCTGGTCGCGCGCCTGCGCGCCGGCAAGGGCATCACCACCCGCACCATGGAAAAGATCCGCGCCTATCTCGACACCCACGGCGCCGGCCCGATGCCGGCGACCGTATCGCCGGCGGCGGCGCCGGTCGCGGCGCTAAACCGCATCGCCGTGGCGTTGGAGCGGCTGGCGCCGGCAGCGGTCGAAGGCGGCGACCTCGACGCCGCCGACGCCTTCGTGTGGCTGGCCGAGAGCCTGCGCCTGGAGCCGGTGGCCACCGTCAACCGGGTCGAGATCAAGCTGCTGAAGGGCATCGACCGGCAGATGGACCTGCTGCTCGACAACACCCGCCGCTTCGCCGTCGGGCTGCCGGCCAACAACGCGCTCCTTTGGGGCGCCCGCGGCACCGGCAAGAGCTCGCTGGTCAAGGCGGTGCATGCCAAGGTGCTGGCGGACAGCCCGGGCGCACTGGCGCTGGTCGAGATCCACCGCGAGGACATTCCGTCGCTGCCGAAGCTGCTGGCCCTGCTGCGCGGCGCCGAGCGGCGCTGCCTGCTGTTCTGCGACGATCTCAGCTTCGAGGGCTCGGATGCCTCGTTCAAGTCGTTGAAGGCGGTGCTCGAGGGCGGCATCGAGGGGCGGCCGGCCAACGTCGTGTTCTATGCCACCTCCAACCGCCGCCACCTGATGCCGCGCGACATGATCGACAACGAGCGCTCGACCGCCATCAACCCCGGCGAGGCGGTCGAGGAGAAAGTCTCGCTCTCCGACCGCTTCGGGCTGTGGCTCGGGTTCCACAACTGCGACCAGCCGACCTACTTCGCCATCGTCGAGGGCTACGCCAAGCACTACGGCCTCGACGACCCGGCAATCGACCTCACCGGCGAAGCCAACGAGTGGGCGGTGACCCGCGGCGCGCGCTCGGGCCGCGTCGCCTGGCAGTTCATCCAGGACCTGGCGGGCAGGCTCGGCAAGCCGCTGGAGTAGCGGGATCGGCCGTCGCGATTGCATGGACGACCGGACCAACCGAAGCGTAATATGATGGTGTCGCCCAGCGTTGCGGGGCCACCTGTGATCAAGAACGTCGAGCGCCGACTGACTGCGATCCTTTATGCCGACGTGGCGGATTACAGCCGCCTCACCGGAGAGGACGAGGTCGGCACGCACCGGCAACTCGCCGCGGGCCTCGACCTGATCGCCAAGCGAGTCGAGGAAGCCGGCGGGCGCGTGGTGCATTACGCCGGCGACGCCGTGCTGGCCGACTTCGGCAGCGTCGTCGCGGCGGTCGGCGCGGCGGTCGGGATCCAGCGTGCCTTGGCCGACCACGCGCGCGACATCGCCGACGAAAAGCGCCTGCGGTTCCGCATCGGCGTCAACCTCGGCGAAGTGATCGTCGATCGCGATGAGATTTATGGTGATGGCGTCAACGTCGCCGCGAGGCTGGAGAGCCTCGCCGAGCCGGGCGGGATTTGCGTCTCCGGCACGGTGTTCGAACAGGTCAAGGGCAAGCTCGATATCGGCTTCCTGGACTTAGGCCCGCAGTCGGTCAAGAACATCGTCTCGCCGGTCCGCGCCTATAAGGTCGCGCTCGAACGGCCCGCGGCCGGCCTTGCGCCCGACGGCGAGATGAATTTAGAGCTCCCGGACAAGCCGTCGATCGCGGTGCTGCCGTTCGTTAACATGAGCGGCGACCCGGAGCAGGAGTTCTTCGCCGACGGCATGGCGGAGGACATCATCACCGGCCTGTCGCGCTACCGCTGGTTCTTCGTCATCGCCCGCAACTCCAGCTTCACCTACAAGGGCCACGCCGTCGTCGTGACCCAGGTGGCGAAGGAATTGGGGGTGCGCTACGTGCTCGAGGGCAGCGTGCGCAAGGCCGGCAACCGGGTGCGGGTGACGGCGCAGCTGATCGACGCCGCCACCGGCCGCCACATCTGGGCTGAACGCTATGACCGCGAGTTGGACGACATCTTCGCGCTCCAGGACGAGATCACCGACACCATCGTCGGTTCGATCGAGCCGGAACTTGGCGCGGTCGAGCGCCAACGGGCACGGCGCAAGCCGCCAAACAACCTCGATGCATGGGATTCATATCAGCGCGGCCTGTCGCACTTTTATGGCGACCTCACCGGCGAGGAAAGACCCAAGGCGAAACGTTGGCTGCGGCGCGCCTGCGAGCTCGATCCGACGTTTGCCGCCGCCTATGCCGAGCTCGCTTGGACCCATATCATCGACATCTCCCTCGGCACGGCCGACGACCCCGAGGCGAGCCAGGAACAGGCCGCAACAGCCGCCGAAAAGGCGCTCGCCCTCGACGCGAGAGACCCGTGCGCCCACGTCGCCCTCGGCCGGGTTTACATGTTGACGCACGCATTCGATAGAGCAATCGCGGAGATGGAATCCGCGCTCGCCCTCAACCCCAACTTCGACCGCGGCTGGTTCGGGCTCGGCATGGCCTTGCTGTACAGCGGCCGACACGCCGACAGCATCCCGCATTTCGAGCGGGCGATGCGCCTTAGCCCGCGCGGCTGGAGACCCTGGGTGTACCCGCAGATGCTGGCGCGCGCCTATTTCAATCTGGGGCGGTACGAGGAGGCGGCCGCGGGGTCCGAGATAGCCATCCGGCATACGAAAGCTCCGTTCACGCCGTTCGTCGAAGCGGCCGCCGCACTCGGCCATCTCGGCCGCTTGGACGAGGCCCGCGCCATGCTCGCCGAGGCGAAAAAGAGACGACCGGATTTCTCGGCCCAAACGGTCAGGAACACGATCGGCCGGTACGGCCCCCATTCCGGCGCCGAGCAGATCATCGATGGCCTGCGAAAGGCAGGCCTTTCGGGGTGAGTGGGCGACGCGGCGCGCCGTCCCCGGATTAGGGACTTTTTCAGATATCCCTTGACAATAATCCCATTTGGTTCTAGTCTTGTTCTTTTCTCCGCCGTCCCGCCTTCTCCGGCCGGCGGGCCGCTCTTGGACATCGTGAATAGGAAGTCGAGCGCGCGGCCGTCGCGGCGGCTCGGCCACGCCCGGGCGCCGGCCGAAATGACCTACCTTCGCCGACCATCCTTCCTTCGCCCGCCGAAGCAGGCTTCGCGAAGGCGGGAGCGAAGCCGCTCCGGCTTCGCGCAGGCGGGTGCAAAATGACGACAGATGACGACGGATGACGACAATAAAAAATCGCGCCGCCGCCCGGCGCCGGCCGGGTTTCGCCGCCGATTCAAGGCCTTGCGGCTCAAAATGATGAAAAATGATGAGTTTCTAAAAATTTTCCGGGGCCTGAATCTAGGCGGATCAATGGCTTAGGCGGAATCCGGCGGCCGGAAATGACGAGTTCCGGACGAATTCCGGACGAGTTTCCGATGAATCGCGGACGGGTTTCGGACGAGTTCGGGATGAGGCGGCGACAAAGGCCCGTCGCGCTCACGCCCCTTGCAGGTGCTTGGCCGGGTCCTCGGCGATGCGGCCGCGCCTCAGCTCGAAGTGCAGTTGCGGGTTGCGGACGTTGCCGGTGGCGCCGACGGTGGCGATCTGCTGGCCCTTCCGCACCGCCTCGCCGCGCTTCACCAGCAGCCGCTCGTTGTGGGCGTAGGCCGTGACCCAGCCGTTCGCATGCTTGATCAACAGCAGGTTGCCGAAGCCGCGGAGCTCGTTGCCGGCGTAGGCGACGACGCCGTTCTCCGACGCCATCACCGGCGCGCCGGGGGCGGCGGCGATGTTGATGCCGTCGTTGCGCAGGCCCTTGGCCTTGCTGCCGAAGCCGGACACCACCTTGCCCTTCACCGGCCAGATGAAGCCGCCGCCGGTCACTGCCGGCGGCCGCGGCACCGACGTCGGCGCTTTCTCGGGCGGCGGCGAGGCGGCGGCGGGCGGCGGCGTCGCCTCGGCGACGACGGCCGGCGACGACGCCGGCAGCAGCAGGGTCTCGCCGGCCTGGATCGCATAGGGCGGCGCCAGACCGTTGGCGCGGGCCAGCGCGTACGGATCGACGTGGTAGCGGCGGGCGATGGCGTAGAGGCCGTCGCCGCGCTCGACCGTGTGGGTCGGCCCGCGCGGCAGCACGACGCGCTGGCCGATTTCGAGGAAGTACGGCGGGCGCAGCTTGTTGGCTTCGATGATGGCGCGCACCGGAACCCGGTGGCGGCGGGCCAGCGCGTAGACGGTGTCGCCGCGGCCGGCGACGACGGCCTCGGCGTTGACGAAGGCCGGGCTGCTTTCGGCGCGGGCGGCGGCGGGCGCCGGCGGCGGCGTGTTGACGTCGCGCACGGCGCGGCCGCGGGGCGGCCATTCGAGCGAGCCGCAACCGGCGAGCGCCAGGATCGCGGTCAGCAACAGCGCGCGCGCCGCCAGGCGGCGGCAACCAGGGACACCCCTCATGGGCGGATTATCGCCAACGCGCGCGTCACCGGCAACGCCGCCCGGCAAGCCGCGGCGGCCGGCCGCCGCGCGGCGTCACGCCTCGGCGACGCCGGCGACCAACGGCACGAATCGGGTCGGCCCGAGGTCCTCGGTCTCGACCCCGCCGTCGGCGCGCCGCACCTTCAGCACGGTCTGGTCGTCCTCGTCGAGGCCGACCGGGATCACCATGACGCCGCCGTCGCCGAGCTGGGCGAGCAGGATCGGCGGCACGTCGGCGGCCGCCGCGGTGACGATGATGCGGTCGAACGGCGCCTGCTCGGGCCAGCCGCGGGTGCCGTCGCCGACCAGGGTGGTGACGTTGACCAGGCCGAGTTGCCGGAACCGCTCCTCGGCCGCCTTCAGCAGCGGCGCGTGACGCTCGACGGTGTAAAGCCGCCGGCACAGGCGGGCCAGCACCGCCGCCTGGTAGCCGGAGCCGGTGCCGATCTCGAGCACCTTCATGCGCTCGCCGACCTCGAGCGCCTGGGTCATGCGGCCGACCACGCTCGGCTGGCTGACCGTCTGGTGGTGGCCGATCGGCAGCGCCACGTCGTCGTAGGCGCGGTCCTTGAAATGGCTGGCGAGGAACTTTTCGCGCGGCGTCGCCTCAAGCACCGCCAGCACGCGCTTGTCGGCGACGCCGGCGCGGCGCAGGTCCAGCAGCATCTGCGCCTTGCGTTCTTCGCCGGTCATTTAAACACGCCGCGCAGCCGGGCCAGCGTCGGCGCGTGGGTGAGGTCCATGGTCAAGGGCGTCACGGAGACCGCGCCGCGGCCGATCGCCTCCAGGTCGGTGCCGCGATGGTAGCCCTCCTCGCGGCGCTGGGCGCCGATCCAGTAGTAGGGCTCGCCGCGCGGGTCGGTGCCGCGGGCGATGTCGCTGCCGATCTTGCGCCGGCCCTGGCGGGTGATCTCGATGCCGGTCACCTTGCGCGCCGCGACGTCGGGCAGATTCACGTTCATCAGCACGCCGGGCGGCCAGGCGGCGCCGGTGAGGCGCTTCATGATGCGGCCGAGCCATTTTTCCGCCGTCGCCCACTTGACCGGGCGGCCGTCGAGGTAGACCTGGCTGACGGCGACCGACGGGATGCCGAGCAGCGTACCCTCCATCGCCGCCGCCACGGTGCCGGAATAGGTGACGTCCTCGCCCAGGTTGCCGCCGCGGTTGACGCCGGACACCACCAGGTCGGGCGGGCGGTCCTGCATCAGCTCGGTGACGGCGAGCAGCACGCTGTCGGTGGGCGTGCCGTCGATGGCGTAGCGGTGCCGGGCGAGCTTGCGGATGCGCAGCGGCCTTCTCAGCGTCAGCGAATGGCTGGTGGCGCTCTGCTCGACCTCGGGGGCGACCACCCATACCTCGCGGGCGAGCGGCAGCAGCACGCTCTCAAGCAGCTTCAGCCCCGGCGCGGCGACGCCGTCGTCGTTGGTGATGAGCACCCGCGCCCGCGCCAGGTCGACCGGTTTCTCAGCCATCGCGGGAGATCGTTTCGAGTCCGCCCATGTAGGGGCGCAGCGCGTCCGGCACCGCGACGGAGCCGTCGGCGCGCTGGTAGTTCTCGAGCATCGCGATCAGGGTGCGGCCGACAGCCAACCCCGAGCCGTTGAGGGTGTGCACGAAGCGGGTCTGCTTGCCGCCCTTGTCTTTGCCCTCGGCGCGGCAGCGGGCGTTCATCCGCCTGGCCTGGAAGTCGCCGCAGTTGGAGCAGCTCGAGATTTCGCGGTAGCGTCCCTGGCCCGGCAGCCACACCTCGACGTCGTAGGTCTTGGTCGCGCCGAAGCCCATGTCGCCGGTCGACAGCACCACGGTGCGGAACGGCAGGCCGAGGCGCTTCAGCACTTCCTCGGCGCAGGCGGTCATCCGCTCGAGCTCGTCGCCGGAGTCTTCGGGCGTGGCGACGGTGACCATCTCGACCTTGTTGAACTGGTGCTGGCGGATCATGCCGCGGGTGTCCTTGCCGGCGGCGCCGGCCTCGGAGCGGAAGCACGGCGTCAGCGCCACGTAGCGCCGCGGCAGCGTCGCCTCGTCGACGATGCTGTCGGCGACGATGTTGGTGAGCGGCACCTCGGCGGTCGGGATCAACCACAGCTGGTCACGAAACAAGGCCTTCCTACGGTTCATTGCAGCAGCAAGTTGGCTATCCAAACGATTCAACTCTTCGTCAGTCATGCTAGGAAAATTATTTTTGACCAATGCTATCGTGTCGTTTCTTATCTCATTGCTTCGGTCCCTTTCTGTTACGAACAGGTCATCGCCGAACTTCGGCAACTGCCCGGTGCCGTAGAGCGCCGCGTCCTTGACCAGCAGCGGCGGGCTGACCTCGACGAGGCCGTGCTCGCCGGTGTGCAGCTCGAGCATGAAGTTGGCGAGCGCGCGCTCCATCCGCGCCAGCGCGCCGGTGAGGATGACGAAGCGGGCGCCGGACATCCGCGCCGCGGCGGCGAAGTCCATCATGCCGAGCGCCTCGCCGAGCTCGAAGTGCTGCTTCGGCTTGAAGTCAAACTTGGGCTTTTCCCCGACGGCGCGGACCTCGCGGTTGGCCGAGTCGTCCTTGCCGTCGGGCACGTCGGCGGCCGGCAGGTTGGGAAGCCCGGCCAGCGCGGAGTCGAGCGCGGTCGTCGCCGCCTCCGCCGCCTTCGTCGCCGCCGCCTCGGCGTCCTTGCTGTCGGCCACCTTGGCGAGCAGCGCGCCGGCGTCGCCGCCCTTGCCCTTGGCGGCGCCGATTTCCTTGGCGAGCTTGTTGCGCTCGGCCTGGATCTCCTGGGCGCGGGTCAGCGCGTCGCGGCGCTTCGCGTCGAGCGCGATCAGGGCGGCGGCTTGCGGCTCGAGGCCGCGGCGCGCCATAGCGGCGTCGAACGCCTCGGGATTGTCGCGGATCCACTTGATGTCGAACATGGGTCTTCGGGTTACGCCGGCTTGTCGCCGCTGGTTTTGGTCTCGTCGTCGTCGAAGTCGGGCTTGCCGGCGGTTTCGCTTTCCTCCTCGTCTTCTTCCTCGTCCTCTTCTTCTTCGACGTCGCCGCGGTTGCGCTCGACGATCTTCACCGACCAGATCGAAATCTCATAAAGCAACAGGGTCGGGATCGCCAGGCCGATCTGGCTGATGACGTCGGGAGGCGTCAGCACGGCGGCGGCGACAAACGCCAGCACGACGGCATAGCGGCGTTTCTCCCTCATGCCCTTCGACGTCACCATGCCGACCCGCGCCAGCAGGGTCATCACGACCGGCAGTTCGAAGCACAGCCCGAACGCGAAGATCAGCCGCATCACCAGCGACAGGTACTGGTCGACCTTGGCCTCGAGTTGAATCGGCAGCGTGCCGTGGCCGCCGACGGATTCGAAGCTGATGAAGAATTTCCACGCCAGCGGGAAGATGAAGTAATAGACCATCGCGCCGCCGAGGAAGAACAGTATCGGCGTCGCGATCAGGAACGGCGCGAAGGCGCGTTTCTCGTGCTTGTAGAGCCCCGGCGCGACGAACGACCAGATTTGGATCGCGATGAACGGGAACGCCAGGAAGAGCGCCGCGAACAGCGCCACCTTGACGTAGGTGAAGAAGGCCTCGTGCAGGGCGGTGTAGATCAGCCGTCGCGGGCCGTTGGTTTTATCGAGGATGTCGGCCAGCGGCTGGACCAGGAAATCATAAATTTCCGGCGCGAAGTAATAGCAGACGAAAAACAGCACCAACACGGCGATCGCCGAGCGCATCAGGCGCTGCCGGAGCTCGATCAGATGTTCGAGCAGCGGCATGGTTTTTTCGTCGACGTCGTCCCTCGCCATGGCGCTTTACCCGCTTGCCTTGGCCGGCCCGGCCGGCGTCGGCGATTTGTCGGGGTCGGTGCGCTCCTTGAGATCGTCGGCCGCGTCGCTCAATTCCTTTTGCACGGTCCGGTCGACCTCGCCGGCGGGGTCGACGGTCGCCTCGATCTGCTTGGCGACGTCACCGGTGGATTCGAGCTCCTTCTTGAAGTCGTCGAGTTCGGCTTCGCGCGCCAATTCGTCGATGCCGCCCTGCAGGTCGCGCGCCATTTCGCGGACTTTGCGAACGCCGCCCATCACGATGCGCATGACGCGGGGCAGGTCCTTGGGCCCAATGACGATTAGGGCGATGACCGCGATGAGGAAAAGTTCCTGCCAGCCGATGTCGAACATGGCAGATCAGAGCTCCTGGCGGTGGACACGGTATGCGGTGCGGGTCGGCGGGAGCAGCGATGGGTACGCCGTCGATGCCCGCCGGATGGCCCGGTCAGCCTTGCGCGGCCTTGTCCTTTTTCGATTCCGGTTGGGCGGCCTCGACCTGCTCCGTCTTGAGGGCCGGTTTCGCGCCGGTGGCGCCGGCGGTTCCGCTCGTCCCGGGCGCGGCGGACTCCTCGTCTTCCTCCTTCATGCTCTTCTTGAAGGATTTCAGACCCTTCCCGAAATCGCCCATGAGACGGGATATCTTGCCGCCGCCGCCGAACAAGATCAGGACCACGGCCAGGACGACCAGCCAGTGCCAAATACTGAAGGTACCCATTTCGGTCTACTCACCTTGTTTTCAACGATTCGGTGGGGCGGATAATGGCAGAAAGGCTGGGCCGCCGCAATCCGTTGAACGTCAACGGCTTGCGGCCCCGGTTTCCGCGCCCCGTGTCGTCGTGATCGGTGGAATCCTGCGGTAAAATCAGGGGCGCTCGCCGTCGCCGTCTTCCGGATCCAGCGGCTCGAGCATGTCCTTGAGCGAACCCTCGGCGTCTTCCGCCTCGCCGCCGATCAGTTCCAGTTGCCCGGGCGGCGAACCGTCGCCCTCGCCTGCGCCGGCGTCGCCGGCCAACCCACCGTTGCCCTGAAACGCGCTGATCGCCGGGCCGGCGTCGAGCAGGCCCGCCGCTTTCAACTCCTCCATGCCGGGCAGGTCGCCGACATCCTCGATTCCGAAATGGTCGAGGAAATTGTCGGTGGTGCCCCAAGTGACCGGCCGGCCCGGCGTCTGCCGCCGGCCCTTGGGCTGTATCCATCCGGCCTGGAACAGCACGTCGAGCGTTCCCGGACTCAAACCGACGCCGCGAATCTCCTCGATCTCGCCGCGGGTCACCGGCTGATGGTAGGCGACGATGGCCAGCACCTCGACCGCCGCCCGCGACAGCTTGCGCGGAACCTTCACCTCGACGTTGAGCTGCTGTGCCAAGTCGGGCGCGGTGCGGAAGGCCCACGATTTGCCGGCGTGGATCAGGTTGACGCCGCGCTCGGCGTAGGTCGCCTGCAATTCCTTCAACAGCGCGGCGATGTCGGCACCTTCGGGCATCCGGCTCGCCAACGTCTTCTGAGGGATCGGCTCGGCGGAGGCAAACAGCATCGCCTCGAGAAGCCGCAAATGCCGGGGGTCGGATGCGTTCACGGGTTGCCGCGCTCCAGTCTATCGACGTTGTCGCCGCCGACATTATCGCCGGCGGGCTTCAGGTAGATCGGTCCGAACGGGCCCGACTGACGCAATTTGATCTTGCCCTCGCGCACCAGCTCGAGGCTGGCGGCGAACGTGGACGCCATCGCCGAGCGCGCGACCAGGCCCGTCATCACGCCTTCCGGCAGGAACTGCCACAGGCTTTCCCAGTCCGGCATCGAGCCGAGCAAGCTGCGCAGCCGCTTCAGCGCGTCCTCCACGGTGTAGATGTCCCACGGCTGGATCAACAGCGGGATGCGGCTCTCGACGCGGCGTTTCTGGTCGCCGTAGGCCTTCAGGATATCGAACAGAGTCACCTCGTAGACCGAGGTGGCGAGGGCGCGGAACGTTTCCGGCGCGCCACGACGGAAGAACTCCCTGTTCAATTGTGCCCGCGCCATCAGCTTCTGCCCCGCGTCCTGCATGGCTTCCAGCCGTCTCAGCTGGAACGCCAGCGCCGCCGCCATCTCCTCGCCGGTGGGCTCGTCCGCCTCGCCGAGATCCGGCAGCAGCAGCCGCGACTTGAGGTACGCCAGCCACGCCGCCATCACCAGGTAATCGGCGGCGAGCTCCAAATTCGCGCGCCGCGCCTGGGCGACGAACGCCAGGTACTGCTCGGCCAACGCCAGGATCGATATCTTGGTCAGATCGAGCTTGTGCTCACGCGCCAGCATCAGCAGCACGTCGATCGGCCCCTCGTAGCCGTCCAGGTCGACCACGAACGTGGCGCCGCCTGCGGCTTCGGTACGCGCGCGCAACTCGTCGAATGATTCCGTGTCTTCCATCAAGCTTCCTTGCTCCCCGACCGATCAGCCGAGGCCGGTGAGGACGAAAACGGCTTTCAAAAGATACTCCGTCGGCAGACCGACAAGCCACCAGAACACGTCGAGGTCGAGCCCCAGTTTGCCACCGATCCAGGGCAGGATAAACACGCCGCCGAGAATTATCAGAATTCCCGCCCTTTCCAGCCGCGCCAGCGGCCGCGCCAGCGGCCCCGGCAGCAGCCCGACCGCCACCCGGCCGCCGTCCAAAGGGGGAATCGGCAGCATGTTGAACACGCAAAGCAGCATGTTGATTCGCGCCGAATTGACCAGGTTATGAGCGACCCACTCATAGACGTCGCCCGCGAGCAGCGGCAACAGATGCAACAGCGCCACCGACATGATCGCCAACAGCATGTTGGACCCGGGCCCGGCGATCGCCACCAGCACCATGTCGCGGCGCGGATGCGGAAGGCGCGCGAAGTTGACCGGCACCGGCTTGGCGAAGCCGAACATCATCCGGCCGCCCGACACCAGCAGCAGCAGCCCCGGCAACAGCACGGTGCCGAACGGATCGATGTGGCGGAGCGGATTGAACGTCACCCGTCCCAGCAGATAAGCGGTGTCGTCGCCGAGCCGCCACGCGACCCAGCCGTGCGCGGCCTCGTGGAAGGTGACGGCGACCAGCACCGGGATCACCCACACCGAGATCGTGAACGCGATATTGGCGGCGTCCATCATGCCATTGCGCCCGCGGCCATGATCTCGTCGAGACGGGCCTTCGCGGCGTTGCCGTCCCAGGCCCCGAGCGTGCGCCGCATCGCCTCGCCGCGCCGCAGGCGCGCCAACCCGTCGGTGCCGATCGGGCCGGCGCCGGCGGCGACGGCGCGCATCTCCGCCAATTCGCCGGAGCAATGCAGCACCACGTCGCAACCGGCGGCAAGGGCGGCGGCCGCGCGTTCCCCTAGCGGCCCAGCCAATGCCTTCATGCCGATGTCGTCCGACAGCAACACGCCGTCGAAGCCGATGGCGCCGCGGACGGCCTTGGCGATCACCGGCGCCGACGTCGTCGCCGGGCGGTCGCGATCGAGCGCTTCGTAGACCACGTGCGCGGTCATCGCCCACGGCATCCCGCGGAGCGCCCGGAACGGCGCGAAGTCGACGGCGGCGAGGGTTTTTTCGTCGGCGGCGACCCGCGGCAACGTTTGATGGCTGTCGGCGCGCGCCCGGCCATGGCCAGGAATGTGCTTGATCACCGGCAAGATGCCGTGCGCGAGGAATCCGTCGCAGGCCGCTTGCGCCAACGTCGCCACGGTGGCGGCGTCGCCGCCGAAGGCGCGGTCGCCGATGACCTTGTGCGCGTCCGGCTGCACCACGTCGAGCACCGGCGCGCAGTTGACCGTTATTCCGAGATCGCCGAGTTCGGCCGCGATCAGACGCGCGTTCAACCGCACCGCTTCGACCGCCAGGGTCTGGTTCCGCTTCGCCAAGGCGGCGAATGTCGCGGCCGCCGGCGCGGCGCGCCAATGCGGCGGGTTCAGCCTTTGCACGCGGCCGCCTTCCTGATCGATCAGCACCGGCGCGTCGGCGCGGCCTACCGTTTTCCGGAAGGCGGCGATCAGGTTCCGCACCTGTCCTGGCTCGCGGCAGTTGCGCGCGAACAAGATCAACCCGAGAGGCCGCGCCTCGGCGAAGAAACGTTTCTCCGCCGCCGTCAGTGCGACGCCGGAACAACCGAAGATGACGGCGCTCGGCGTGGACTTCCCCATGCCGGCGGAGGTTCCGCCGACGGATATGCCTGAACGGTTCACGCGCGGGCCCCGCTACGGTCCGGGTTTGATGACCAAGCAGCCGACTTGGCGTTTGGTCAATTGCGAACACAAATCGCGCGCCGCCGCTTCGTCGGCGATCGGACCGGCCCGCAACCGATAGAAGATGCCGCGCGCTTGGCCAAGATCGGCCTTGGTCACGGTCAGCCGCAGGTTGCCGAGCAGATCCTGATTCTTGCTGCGCAGCTTCTCCCACTCGATTTCGGCGCCTTCCTGGGTACGTGCCGCGGCAAGCTGAACCACATAGGCGCGTCCGCTCGACGGCGTCGCGGCCGCCGGCGCGGGCGGCGGCGATGCCGGCCTCGGGCTGGCGGTGGCAACCGCCTTGGGCGCCGGGCTTTCGGGCATGTTCAGCTTTTCCGGCAGCTTTTCCGGCAGCTTTTCCGGTCGCTTTTCCGGCGCTGGTTTCTCGGCCTCGACTTTCGCCGTCTCGGCCTGAACCGGGCGACGCAACGGCGTCGCGCCTGCCGACGTTTTCGATGCCGTCGGCGGCGACGGCGGCGGCGGTGGCGGCGCCGGACGAACCGCGGAGGTAACATCCTCTTCCGTCGGCACGTTCGCCACCGGCTTGACGGGCGGGACCGGCGCCGGCGTTTCCACTGGCCGCGATTGCTGCGCCGGCGCTGCCGCGGCGGGCGCCGGGCGCGGCAGCGGCTGTTCGGGAGGCGGCAACAGCCGTTCCGGCTCCCTGCCCTCGGCGTTGCCCTGGATGCGGTCGTAGACCAGCTTGTCGCGATCCGGCACCTCGAGTCCGCCCGGATTATCGGGCCGCATCTTCACCGGCGTCGTCGCCGCTCTGATCAACGGAATACCGGATTCGGCGCCGGCCCAAAACTGCTGCAGCCGGTCGCCGTAATAATGCCAGCCCGCGGCGCTGCCGGCGGCCAGAACCAAAACGACGAACATCCGCAATCCCCAGCGCCGCTTCAGCGGTTCATGGGTCAGCGGTTCGAATTCCAGGGCATCCGACGCCGTGACCTTGAGGTCCGACTTGCCGGGCGACGCCATCAGCGGATCTCCTTGCTGGCGGGCGAATCGGCCCCATTATATTGGATCGCCCGGATAGGCGTCATGCGGTTCTTGACCTGGGCCCGCACAGCCGGTCGTGCTGTTCGCGGGCGAAGCGGTCGGTCATCCCGGCGATGTAATCCGCCACCACCTGGGCCGTGGCGACGCCGCCGCCTTCGGTTTTGCGGCGCCAGTTGTCGGGCAGGTGCTTCGGGTTTTCGAGAATCACCTTGAACAGGTTGCGGACCACCCGGCGGGCATTCGCGGTCATGTCGTTGACATGGTCGTGGCGGTACATGTTGGCGAACAGGAAATCCTTCACCGCCCGCTCGTGCGCCTGCATGCCGGCCGAAAATGCGGCCACCGGGCGGCCGAGCCGGCGCACCGCTTCGACGCTGTCGGCCTTGGACTCAGCCAAACGTTTGCTGGTCTCCCGCAACAGGTCACCGACCATGGTGCCGATCAGGCGGCGCACCGCCTCGTGGATGCGGCGCGATTGATCGAGATTCGGATATTCGTTGCGGACCTCGGCGAAGATCGGGCCGACCAGCGGCACGGCGTCGAGGTCGCCGACCGTGAACAGGCTTGCGCGGAGGCCGTCGTCGATGTCGTGGTTGTTGTAGGCGATGTCATCGGACAATGACGCCACCTGGGCCTCGGCACTGGCGTAAGTGTCGAGCTCCAAGTCCTGTTCGTCGTTGTACTCGGCGATCACGCGCGGCAACGGCCGCGTGTTGCCTTTGCCGCGCAATGGACCGTTGTGCTTGACCACCCCTTCCAGCGTCTCCCACGTCAGGTTGAGGCCATCGAAATTCGGGTAGCGCTGTTCCAGCTTGGTGATGATGCTCAGCGACTGCGCGTTGTGGTCGAAGCCGCCGTAGGGCGCCATCATTTCCTTCAGGGCGTCCTCGCCGGCGTGCCCGAACGGCGGATGGCCGAGATCATGAGCCAGCGCCAGCGCCTCGCCCAAGTCCTCGTTCAGGTTCAATGATCGGCACACGGAGCGTGCAATCTGTGCCACCTCGAGCGTGTGGGTCAGGCGGGTGCGGTAGTTGTCGCCTTCGTGGGTGACGAACACCTGGGTCTTGTATTCCAATCTGCGAAAGGCAGCGGAATGGATGATGCGGTCGCGATCGCGCTGGTAACACCGACGGGTGGCGCTTTCCGGCTCGTCATAGCGCCTGCCGCGGCTGGCCTCCTCGTGACAGGCGTAGGGGGCCAAGCCGGGGGCCGATTTCAGCCGTTCCGTCATGGGCCCGAAAATACGCCCGGCCCCCAGCCCAGGCAACGGCGATATGGGCGGCATCGGCCGGCGGCGGCGGCGTTCGCGAGCCCGCGCGGCGCGCTGCCGACGCGATTTCCGGCGCGGCCATACCTTTTTTCGAAAAAGGCTGGTATATCAACGGAGAACCGACAAGGTCGCAATGGAGGACGCCGGTGCTCGAGATCAAGCGATTGAGCCTCGCCGACGCGCAAACCCTGATCGAGGGAGCGAAGCGCAAATGCGCCGCCATCGGCGTTCCGATGTGCATTGCCGTGGTCGACGAATCGGGAAGCCTGATCGCCTTCGAGCGCATGGACGGCGCCAAGATCCTCAGCGTCGGCCTCAGCCAGGACAAGGCGTTCACCGCCGCCGTATCCCGGCGCGCGACGCACGAGTACAACGAGATGTGCAAGCCCGGGAGCCTGGTGTTCGGCATCCACACCTCGTCGGGCGGCCGGTTTTCCACCGTCGGCGGCGGTTTTCCGGTGATGGCGGACGACGACGTGATCGGCGGGATCGGCCTGTCCGGCGGCGCCGCCGAGCAGGACATGGAGGTCGCGCGCGCCGCCATCGGCCACTTCCAGGACCGCTAGGGCGGTTTGACAAACGCCGCCGGGTGCCTACATAAGGTAGGCGCCGTCAACAAGGGATCGTGCGATGCCCGAAGGCACCACCAGCGAAGCCCAGCCGAACCTGATCATCACCGATTCGGCGGCCCGCCGCATCAAGCACCTGCGCGACGTCGAGGGCAACCCGGCGCTAATGCTGCGCGTTTCGGTTTCCGGCGGCGGCTGCTCCGGATTCCAGTACGGCTTCAGCCTCGATGACAAGGTCGCCGATGGCGATCTCACCTTCGAGCACGGCGGCGTGCAAGTGGTCGTCGATGAGGTATCGCTGGACTTGGTCAAGGGCTCGCAGGTTGACTTCCGCGAAGACCTCGGCGGCGCCTATTTCCAGGTCAGCAACCCGAACGCCACGTCCTCGTGCGGCTGCGGCGCCTCGTTCTCCGTCTGACGCGATCATTCGTTTTGTGATAGGAACAAAGCTCGCGCCGACCGCGGGCTTTTTGTTTGGCGGAGGACCGTCCGTCGTGAAGATCGCCACCTGGAACGTCAATTCGGTCAAGGCCCGGTTGCCGCGGGTGCTGGAGTGGCTGGCCGCGTTCAAGCCCGACGTGGCGCTGCTGCAGGAAATAAAGTCCACGGAGGAAACGTTCCCGATGCTCGAGATCGGCGATCTCGGCTACAACGTCGCCATAGCCGGCCAGAAGACCTACAACGGCGTTGCTATCCTCTCGAAATCGCCGATCGAGATCGAGCTGACGGCGCTGCCCGGCGACAGCAAGGACGACCAGGCCCGCTACATCGAGGCCCTGATCACCGGCAAGAGCGGCAATATCCTTCGGGTGGCGTCGATCTATCTGCCCAACGGCAACCCGACCCGCGATGATGCGGGCAAGGACAGCGACAAATACCGCTACAAGCTGAAATGGATGGAGCGCTTGACCGCCCACGTGCGCGATCTGCTGAAGACCGAGGACGCGTTCGTCCTCGGCGGCGATTACAACGTCTGTCCGACCGACGATGACGTTTACGACCCGCAGGCGTTTGCCGATGACGCCCTGTGCCGCCCGGAGAGTCGCGCCCGCTTCCGGGCGCTGGTCTATCTCGGCCTCACCGACGCCATCCACGCGCTCAACCCGGCGCCGCACCAGTACAGCTATTGGGACTATCAGCGCGGTGCCTGGCAGAAGGATGACGGGCTCCGCATCGACCACTTGCTGCTGTCGCCGCAGGCCGCCGACCGGCTGAAGGCGTCGGGCATCGACAAGAAGCCACGCGGCAAGGAAAAAGCCTCGGACCACACGCCGGTCTGGTGCGAAATGGGGGGATAATGGCCGCCGTCGCCTTCCTCGGCACCGGCAACATGGGCGTCGGCATGGCCGGCCGGCTGATCGCCGCCGGACACCAACTCCGCGTCTACAACCGCACCGCCGCCAGGGCCGGCGCGCTGGCCAAGGCTGGTGCCCGTGTCTGCCGCACGCCGCGCGAGGCCGCCGAGGGCGCCGACGCGGTGTTCGCCATGGTCGGCGACGACGAGGCGTCGGCCGCCGTCTGGCTCGGCGCCGACGGCGCGCTCGCCGCGGCCAACAGGCGCGGCGCCTTGGCCGTCGAGTGCTCGACGCTTTCCCACGACTGGGTGCTGGAACTTGCCGCCAAGGCGCGCGCGCAGGGCTGGCGCTACGTCGATTGCCCGGTGACCGGCATCCCGGTCAACGCCGCCGCCGGCGAGCTGACGCTGCTGATCGGCGCCGACGCTGCCGACCTGGCGGCGGCGCGACCGCTGCTGCAACCGCTGGCGAAGGAGATCATCCACTTCGGCCCGGTCGGCGCCGGCACCGCCTACAAGCTGATGGTCAACCTGATGGGCGCGGTGCAGATCGCCGCTGTCGCCGAGGGTCTGCTGATCGCCGAGAAGGCCGGCCTCGACGCCGACAAGGTCGCCTATGCGCTCGCCCGCGGGGCCGCCGCCAGCCCGCAGGTGGTGCGCAACGTCGGCCGCATGACCACCGGCGACCACGACCGCAACATCACCTTTTCCGGCCGGCTGCGTCTGAAGGACGTGCTTTATGGGCTCCGGCTCGCCGACAAGGTGGGCCAGGCGACGCCGTTCGGCCGCGCCGCCCGCGACGTGTTCCAGCGGCTTCTCGATCAGGGTCTCGACGAGCTCAACGAAAGCAAGGTCATCGACGTACTTCGCTCGTAAGCCCTCGGCCGGCGGCGCTGCCGCCGGCGCCGGGCTTGGCGCTTGCCTAGGCCCGGCCGAGGCCGTAAACCATAGGGCAAAACACCAGCAACCCCGCCGACGACGGAGGATTTCCCATGGACGCCAAGGTATTCGACAAGGCCAGACTGCCCAGCCGGCACGTCACCGAAGGGCCGGCGCGCGCACCCCATCGGTCGTTTCTGTACGCCATGGGGCTGACGGAAGAAGAGATCCACCGGCCGCTGGTCGGCGTCGTCACCTGCTGGAACGAGACCGCGCCGTGCAACATCACCCTGCGCCGCCAGGCGGCGGTGGCCAAGGAAGGTGTCGACGCTGCCGGCGGCACGCCGCGCGAATTCACCACCATTACCGTGACCGACGGCATCGCCATGGGCCATCAGGGCATGAAATCGTCGCTGGTCAGCCGCGATCTGATCGCCGATTCCGCCGAGCTCACCATGCGCGGCCACTGTTACGACGCCATGGTCGGCATTGCCGGCTGCGACAAGTCGCTGCCCGGGCTGATGATGGCGATGGTGCGCTTGAACGTGCCCAGCGTGTTCATGTACGGCGGCACCATCATGCCCGGCCGATTCCGCGGCCGCGACGTCACCGTGGTCGACGTCTACGAGGCGGTCGGCCAGCACAACGTCGGCAAAATGGACGACGCGACGCTGCACGAGCTGGAATGCGTCGCCTGCCCTTCGGGCGGCTCCTGCGGCGGCCAGTTCACCGCCAACACCATGGCCTGCGTCTCCGAGGCCATCGGCCTCGCCATCCCCGGCTCGGCCGGCACGCCGGCGGTCTATGAATCGCGCGACGCCTACGCACGCGCCTCCGGCGAGGCGGTGATGAAGCTGCTGGCGCTCGGCATCCGGCCGCGCGACATCGTGACGCGCAAGGCGCTGGAGAATGCCGCCGTCATTGTCGCGGCGACCGGCGGCTCGACCAACGGCGGCCTGCACCTGCCGGCGATCGCCCACGAGGCCGGCATCGAGTTCGACCTCCTGGATGTGTGCAAGATCTTCAAGAAAACGCCCTACGTCGCCGACCTCAAGCCGAGCGGCAAATACGTCGCCAAGGACATGCACGAAGCCGGCGGCGTGCCGGCGCTGATGAAGACGCTGCTGGACGCCGGGTTCCTGCACGGCGACTGCATGACCGTCACCGGCAAAACGGTGGCCGAGAACCTGAAGGACGTGGTGCTGCGCACCGACCAGGACGTCATCCGCCCGGCGACCAAGCCGTTGTCGCCGACCGGCGGCGTCGTTGGCTTGCGCGGCAATTTGGCGCCCGACGGTGCGATCGTCAAGGTCGCCGGCATGAAGGGCCTCCAACACACCGGCCCGGCGCGCATCTTCGAGTGCGAGGAGGATTGCTTCGCCGCCGTGGTCAAGCGCAAGTACAAGGAAGGTGACGTGCTGGTCATCCGCTACGAAGGCCCGAAAGGCGGCCCCGGCATGCGCGAGATGCTGTCGACGACCTCCGCCCTCTACGGCCAGGGCATGGGCGACAAGGTGGCGCTGATCACCGACGGCCGGTTCTCCGGCGGCACGCGCGGCTTCTGTGTCGGCCACGTCAGCCCGGAGGCGGCGACCGGCGGTCCGATCGGGCTTCTCAAGGACGGCGACATGATCACCATCGACGCCGACGCCGGCACCATCGAGGTGGCGCTCTCCGACGAGCAGTTGAAGAAACGGCGCAAGACCTGGAAACCGCGGCAGAACGACTACCAGTCGGGCGCGCTGTGGCGCTATGCGCAGACCGTGGGCGAGGCGTCGAAGGGCGCGGTGACCCATCCCGGCGCCGCCGGCGAGACCCACGTCTACGCCAATATCTAGCGCCGCGCCGCAGACTTGCCGGGGAGACAATCGATGAGCGCACCGACGAGTCCGGTAAACCAACGCCAGCACGACCGCAAGGACGTGCTGTTCGCGGCGCATCTGACGATGGGCGATACCACCCTCGACTGCGAGATCACCAATATTTCGTTCGGCGGCGCGCAGATCCGATTGCGCCGGACGCTGACCCGCGGCCAAGTCGTCGTCCTCGATATCGACCCGTTCGGCAAATTCGAGATCGAGGTCCGCTGGTTCGACAACGGCGAAGCCGGAGTCAAGTTCAAGGGCGATCCGACCAAGGTCAGCGAACTGGTGATGGCCATCGCCACCTACGCCTGACGTCCGCCTCCCGACCGTAAGGACACCAGCCCATGGCCGAAGCGCTCGACCTCGACTTCGTTCGCGGGCTGTTTCCCGCCCGTTGCTGGGAGTGGGCGTTTTTCGAGAACGCCGGCGGATCCTATGTGCCGGAAAGCGTCATCCGACGGGTCACCGACTACATGCGCCAGACCCAGGTGCAGCCGGGCGCCGGCTTCGCCGCGTCGGCCGAGGCGGCCGAAAGGATGGCGCTCGGCCAGCGCCTGATGGCGGAGTTGGTCGGCGCCGATACGGACGAGGTCATCATCGGCCCGTCGACGACAATGAACGTCTACGTGCTGGCCAACGCGCTCATGCCGCTGATTGGCCGCGAGGGCGAGGTCATCGTCACCAACCTGGACCATGAGGCCAACATCGGCGCCTGGCGGCGGTTGGCCGAGCGCGGGGTCACCGTGCGCGAGTGGCGGGTCGATCCGGAGACGGCGGCGCTGCGGACCGACGACCTCGACCGGCTGCTCAACGAAAATACCCGCCTGGTGTGCTTCAGCCATTGCTCCAACATCCTCGGCGGCATCAACGACGTCGCCGGCATTGTGCGGCGGGTTCACAATGCCGGCGCGCTGGCCTGCGTCGATGGCGTCGCCTACGCGGCGCACCGGCCGATCGACGTGAAGGCGCTTGACGTCGACTTCTACGCCCTCAGCTTCTACAAGTTGTTCGGGCCGCACGTGGCGATGATGTACGGCAAGCGCCGGCACCTGCTCGCCGCCCGGGCGCAAAACCATTTCTTCATCGGCGACGACGACATCCCTCTGAAGCTGAACCCCGGCGGACCGAACCACGAATTCACCGCGGGATTGGCCGGCATCGCCGATTATTTCGAGGCGCTGGCGGCGCACCATCTGTCGCGGCCACCGAACGGATTCCGCGAACGCACCCACGCGGTCTATCGGTTGATCGCACGCCACGAACAAAGTCTGGCGATGCGGTTCCTGGATTTTCTGGCGTCGAAGCCGCGGGTCCGGTTGCTGGGGCCGAGCACGGCCGCGGCGGACGCCCGCGCGCCGACGTTCTCGTTCACCATCGAGGGGCGGCGCTCGGCGGAAATACCGTCGCTGCTGGAGCCGGCCAAGATCGCCGTCCGCAACGGCCATTTCTACGCCAAACGGCTGGTCGAGGCGCTCGGTGTCGCCGACGCCGGCGACGGCGTGGTGCGCGCCTCGATGGCGCATTACAACACCGTCGACGAGGTCGACCGGCTGATCGAAGGATTGGACCGGGTCTTGTGACGGACCGGCGCCGTTCGGCGCCTAGCTGGCGATGCGGGCGACTTCCTTGATCTTCTTTTTCAGCGCCTTTTCCTCTTTTTCCAGCTGATGCTCGAGCAGCTTGATGCGGCGGTTGAAGTTCTCGACCCGGCCAAGGGTTTCGCGGCGCTTCTTCGCCTGGCGGCGCTTGCTCCATTTGCGGAACCGCCATTCGCCGGCGACGCCCATCAGGAACAAACCGGCGACCAGGCACACCAGGCCGCCCGCCAGGTAGGCGACCTTGTGCAGACTGACCGCGGTGCCCCAGAAGCCGACGGTGACCAGCGCCGCGGCGAACGTGAACAGCAGGCGCTTGGTGACGACGTCGTCCTTCTGGCTCTTGGCCTCGGCCTCGGCGAGGGCATTGGCGATTTCGACCTTGGCCATCGCCTGCCACAGCTTGAACGACATGCCCTCGTCGACTTTGCGACCGTCGCGGATGAATTGTTCCAGGCGCAGGATCACGTATTCGGCGCGTTCCTCCGGCGTCGGATTGTCGGTCAGTTCCGGGACTTTGAACTCTGCGTCGCTCAACGGCTGTGCCCCTTGCGCCGGATACATTTTAGACATTGCCGCCCCCGATCCAACAGCCATTGCCCATTAAAACCCGCCGGCCGTTACGAAATGGTTAGCGTTGCGACTATTTTGCCGGCGCGGCCGGTCGTTCAGGGCTTCGTCCCGAGCAGCCTTTCCGCGTTCCGGTAGGCGATTTTTTCGGCTGCGTCACGCGGCAGCTTGCCGAGCCACGCGCGATGTTCGGCGATCAGATCCTCGTAGCCATGCCAGCGATCGACCTCCCAGGTATCGGTGCCGATGACGAACCGGTCGGCGTGACGGACCAGCACTTTCTCCCAATCGGGGTCGAGCGTGTCGCCGGCCATGATGTCGCGGGCGCGGTACGACAATTCCGCCCACAGGTTTGCGTGTTGATCGAGCATGTTGCCGACCACCGCTGCCGGATCGGTGAATCCGGCATGGGCCCAGATGATCTTGAGGTCGGGGCGCCGCTTAAACAGCGCCCGCACCACGGCGGCATCCGAATGGGTGTGGAAATAAAGGTTCCGCGACGCAGCCAAAGCGAGGAATCCCTCCATCGCCGGCGTCGTCACGTCGTCCGGGCGGAGAATATGAATTTCGCCGAACACGCGGTGGACATTTTTCTCCGCCAGCCGTTTCGCGCTGTACGAAAGGACGCCGCCTTTCGCGAACCAGCCGCCGAGGTCGGCGGAACTTTCGTAAGGGCGATAGCCGGGTACGAACCGCTGCGGCGCCGCGGCGTGCAGCTTCAGGGTGCCGTCATCCGGCGTCGACGACACCAGGGCCCTGGTGACGCCGGCCCTGGTCATCTTGGCAATCACCTGGTCGGGAGGGAACACGTCCCACACGGCGCGCGAATAGTGCATGTGGACGTCGAAAATCGGCAGTTGTTCGGCGTCGACGGGTCCCGACGCGATCGCCGCGAGCAGCGCGACCGACAAAGATGAAAGCAGCCTCATGCGGCGAGCATAGCCGAGCGGACGCGGCGCTCCAATCCCCAGAAAGCCGCGACCGCCTACGCCTTGGCGCTTGGGGCGGCACTGCCGCCGACGTGGTGCACGTCGCGTTGCGGGAACGGAATCGTGTATCCGGCCGCCTCTAATCCGATTTTCGCCGCCTTGTTGAGGTCGAACACGGTCGCCCAGTAGTCGTCGCCCGTGGTCCAGCACCGCAAATTGAGGACGACGGCGCTGTCGGCAAGCTCCGTGACCAGCACTTTCGGCGCCGGATCGTCGAGAATGCGATCATCGCCCCTCATCAACGCCATCAACACCTCTTGTGCGCCGTTAATATCGTCGCCGTAGCTGATGCCGACAGGGACGTCGAGGCGCCGTGTCGGGTTGCGGGTGAAATTGGTGATGGTGTTGGTCCAGATTTTCGAGTTCGGCACCATCCGGCAAAGCCCGTCGAAGGTCTTGAGTTCGGTGTTGAACAGCCCGATCTCGATCACCGTGCCGGCGTCGCCGCCGGCATCGACGTAGTCGCCGACGTTGAACGGGCGCAGGATCAGCAGCATCACGCCCGCGGCGACATTGGCGAGGGTTCCCTGCAACGCCAGGCCGATGGCGAGGCCCGCGGCGCCGAGAACGGCGATGATGCTGGTGGTCTGGACGCCGAACTGGTTGAGGACCGCGACCAGGACAAAGATGATGATGATCCACCAGACGAGCCGGGAGATGAACGGCTTCAGGGTCTCGTCCATCCACGGCAGCCGCGCCAGCCCGCGCGCCACCAGGCGCTGCGCCCAGTTGGCCACGGTCCATCCGATCGCAAGCAGCACGATGGCGCCGAGGATATCGACGCCGTAGGTGCTGATCGTATCGATCGCGGCGGAGATCATCTGCCGCGCACCCGCCTCGTCACCTGAGCCCAGGAATGAAGATGCGTTCTTGTCCATCAGCGATCGATTCCCTGCCGAAAAATACCGTTGGCGCCGGCGCTATCGCGCGGACATTAGGCGTTGTCGGGCTTCGTTCATCTTCGTGCGGGCGAGTCGCGCGTCCGCAAGCCGCTCGCGCTCCGTTTCAATCACAGCTTCGGGTGCGTTGGCAATGAACTTTTGGTTTGCCAGCTTCTTCTCGAATCTGCCGACCTCCTCATCAAGCTTTGCGATTTCCTTCTCCAGGCGCGCCTGCTCGCTCGCCAAGTCGATGACGTCGGCAATCGGCAGCACGATGGTGGTCTCGTCGATGACGTCCTGCACGGCACCCTTCGGCACCGCGCCGTTGAGCGGCTCCACCGACGTGAGCCGCGCCAAGCGTTCGATCATGCCGCGATGCGCCGCGGTGCGCGCCTGTGCCTGCGGACCCGCGTCCTTCAGCAGCAATGGGATCTTGGCGCCCGGCGGTACGTTCATCTCCGCGCGCACGGTGCGGATCTGGCTGATCAAACGGGCCACCCAGTCCATCTCGGCATTGGCGGCGGCGTCGATCAGCGCGGCGTCATAGTGCGGCCACGGCGACGTAATCAACGGGCTCGGCCGCTTGTCGGCAAGCTTCTGCCACAGCTCCTCGGTCACGAACGGCATGATCGGATGCAGCAGAAGCAGTTGCTGGTCGAGCGCCCAGGCGGCGGTGGCGCGAGTTTCCGCTTTGGCGTCGTCGTCGTCGCCTTCGAGGATCGGCTTGGCGAATTCCACGTACCAATCGCAAAACGTGCCCCAGGTGAACTGATAGAGCGCGCCCGCGAGGTCGTTGAACCGATACGCCTCGATGGCGGCGCTGGATGCGGCTTCGGCCTCGGCCACCTTGCCGACGATCCATCGATTGACCGTCCGGCGAACGGTGGCGGGGTCAAACCCGGCCACCGGCCGGCATTCGTTGATCTGGCAGAATCGGGCCGCGTTCCACAGTTTGGTGGCGAAATTTCGGTAGCCTTCGACGCGGGATTCCGCCAGCTTCACGTCGCGCCCCTGGACCGCTAGCGCGGTCAGCGTAAACCGCAAGGCGTCGGCGCCGAATTCGTCGATCAGCCGCAACGGATCGATAATGTTGCCTTTCGACTTCGACATCTTCTGGCCCTTCTCGTCGCGGACCAGGGCGTGGATGTAAACCGTGTGGAACGGCACATCGCCCATGAAATGCAGTCCCATCATCATCATCCGGGCGACCCAGAAAAAGATGATGTCGAAGCCGGTGATCAGAACGTCGGTGGGGTAGTGGCGTTTGAGCTCAGGCGTCCGGTCGGGCCAGCCAAGGGTGGAGAACGGCCACAACGCGGACGAGAACCAGGTATCGAGAACGTCCTCGTCGCGCTTCAGCGCCACCGGCTTGCCGTAGTAGTCGTTGGCCTTGGCCTGTGCCTCCTGTTCGCTTTCCTCGACGTAGATTTCGCCGTCCGGGCCGAACCACGCCGGGATTTGGTGGCCCCACCAGATCTGGCGCGAGATGCACCACGGCTGGATGTTGCGCATCCATTCGTAATAGGTGTTCTCCCACTGCTTCGGCACAAATTTGGTGCGGCCTTGCTCGACGGCGGTGATCGCGGGCCCCGCCAGCGCCTGGGCATCGACAAACCACTGATCCATGAGCCACGGCTCGACGACGACGCCGGAGCGGTCGCCGTAGGGAATGGTCATCAGGTTTTCCTCGACCTTGGCGAACAGTCCCAGCGACTCGATCTCGGCGACCACTTTGTCGCGCGCCTCGTAACGGTCCATGCCGCGATATTTTTCCGGCACGTTTTGGTTCAGCCGGGCGTCGGCATCGAGCACGTTGATCAGTTTCAGGTTATGACGCTTGCCGACCTCGAAGTCGTTGAAGTCGTGGGCCGGCGTCATCTTGACCGCGCCCGAACCCTTTTCCGGGTCGGCGTATTCGTCGGCAATGATCGGCAGTTTGCGGCCGACGATCGGCAGGATGCAGGTCTTGCCGATCAGGTGCCGGTAGCGGTCGTCGTCGGGGTGGACGGCCACGGCAACGTCGCCGAGCATGGTCTCGGGCCGGGTGGTGCCGATGGTGACGAATTCGTCGCTGCGGCCTTCCACGGGATATTTGAAATACCACATCTTGCCGGTGATTTCGCGCTGCTCGACCTCGAGGTCGGAGATCGCCGTGTGCAGCTTCGGATCCCAATTCACCAGGCGTTTGTCGCGATAGATCAGGTTGCGCCTGTACAACTCGACGAAAACCTTGCGGACGGCGCGACTGAGTCCGTCGTCCATGGTAAAGCGCTCTCGGCGCCAATCGCAGGACGCGCCGAGGCGGCGCAACTGGCCGGTGATGGTGCCGCCGGATTCGGCCTTCCACTCCCACACCCGCTTGATGAAACCCTCGCGCCCGAGGTCGTGGCGCGTCCTGCCTTGGTCGGCCAGTTGCCGCTCGACGACCATCTGGGTGGCGATTCCGGCATGATCGGTTCCCGGCTGCCACAAGGTGTCGCGGCCGTTCATTCTCTGATAGCGGACGAGAATGTCCTGCAGGGTGTTGTTGAGCGCATGGCCCATGTGCAGGCTGCCGGTGACGTTGGGCGGCGGGATGACGATGGTGAAGGGATCGGCATTTGGTACCCGCCCGCAGGCGAATGCCCCGTCCCTCTCCCATTCGCCGTACTGCCTCCGCTCGATGTCGGCCGGCCGATAGGTCTTGTCCAGCATGGCTGGCAGCCCTCAATGATCCTCAATATGCCGGGAATGTTATAGCGCCCGGAGAACCCGGACGGAAGGGAACCAGGATCGACCGGTGATTCCTAGTCTTCGAGCCGTTCGGCCCGGTTGACCATGGTGTCGATTTCTTTTTTGACCAGGCGCTCGATCAGATACGGCAGGTTGCGGTCCAGCCACTCCCGGAGGATCGGCTTGAGCATCTCCCGCACCATGCCTTCGAGGGTTAAATCCTTGCTCGAACGGCTGATCGACACGTCGCGGCGATCGAGGATGGCGCGCGCGAGTTCCGCCAGGACGTCGGTGGAAGCGCGCACGGTGGGCGCCGACATGATGTCGGTGGTAATCATCTCGGGCGTCAATTGCAGCACATCGGCCATCGGTTCCGGCATCGGCGGGCGAGGCGGCGGCGCGTGATGTTCGGCCATCGGTTCCGGCATCGGCTCGGGTTCCGGTTCATAAGCGGGCTGCGTGTCCTCGGCATACGGTTCCGGCGCCATCTCCTGCATCGGCTCGAACTCCATGGCCGGGGCCATTTCCGGTTCCGGCATCGGCGCGAGTTCGGGTTCCGGCTCGGCCATCGGCGGTGGCGGCGGCGCCGCGGCCGCTGGGGCCGGGGTCGCGGCCGGAGCCGGCGCGGCAGCCGCCTGCTGTCCGGCAGCGGCTTCCTCCTCCTCCTCGGAAAGGATCCTGCGAATCGACGCCAGGATGTCTTCCATCGAGGGTTCGTCGCCGCCCGTGCCGCCGGCCGCTGGTTTTGCCGTTTCTTCGCTCATGAGCCGTCCACTATACCGAAATAGGGAATCTGCTCCGCAGGCGACAGTAATCGCCAAATATTAACAAAAAGTATGACACCGGGGCTCACAATACCAGAAAGTTCCGCTTTTTGTGGTTAATTGGACCAATATTCGCCGTTGCCGCTCGCCCGTCGTTGTCGGTGGCATTCTATTCGATCCCGCCCTTGCCGGTGGCGCCAAACCACTTGTCGCGCACCTCGTCATAGTGCGTCGTCGGGTCGTAAAGCTCCGCCGACAGTTTCAATTCGCGGGCCGTCAGCCGACCGACCGCCGCTTTCAATTGGAATATCGCCACCACTTCGTCGCGTTGCGCGCGCACGTAATTGACTCGGGAATCGAGCAATTCCTGCTCGGCGTCGAGTACGTCCAACACCGTTCGGGAGCCGACTTGGGCCTCGCGCTCGACGCCCTCCAGCGCCACCACGTTGGCTTCGATCTGGCTCTTGAAAGCCTTGACCCGGGCGCGCGCGGTTGCCAGCGATTCCCAGGCCCGGGTCGCGGCCTCGACCGAATCGCGGCGGGCTTTGTCGATGGCGTGCAGTTTCTCGGCGGCAGTCTGTTTTGCCTCGCGCAGACGCGAATAGACGGCGCCCTGCTGATAGAGCGGTACGGTCAGGTTCAACTTCACTTCGGCGGTATCCACCCGTCGGTTCTCGATCGACGCTTCCAGGTTTCGGGTCAGGCCGGTGGAAACATTGACCTCGGGCAGCAATTCGCCGCGCGCCTCGGCAATCGCATCCAGTTGTGCCTGTTTGTCGAACTCGGCGCTGACGACGTCGGGATTGTTGACGGCCGCCGCCTTCAGCGCCTCCTCCTGGTTTTCCGGCAGTCCACCAGGCATCTCCGGCGCCTTCAGGTTCCGCGCCGACGGCATGCCGACAATCTTTTGGTAGGTCGCCCGCGACGCCTCGAGATCGCCTTCGGCTTGGATGCGATCGGCGATCGCTTTCGCCAGCCGCGCCGACGCTTGATGGACGTCGGTGCGGGTGATCTCGCCGACGTCGAAGCGATCGCGCGTCGCCTCGAGCTGGCGTTTCAAGACCTGCTCGTTGTTGATATTGAGTTTCACCACCGCTTCGTCGCGAAATACGTCGAGGAACGCCGTCGCGGCGCTGAGCAAGACGTCCTGCTCGGATTTGGCCAGACGCGCCCGTTCGGCGCGCACCGTGTTCTCGGCGTTGCTGGTCGCCGCGAGGGTGCGGCCGCCGCGAAACAGCGGCTGGGTCAAGGTGACGCCGACGCTGCGCGGCTCGACGTGTTGTCCGCCCACGCTGGTGCTGCCGCCCGTCCCACCGCCCTTGGTGGTGATGCCGGAAAGGCCGGCGTTGCCGGTGATTTCGACGCTTGGGCGCCAATTTGACAGCGCCTGAGGCACGCGTTCATCGGTGGCGCGCAATCGCGCCCGCTGTCCCAGCAAGATCGGGTTGTTGAGATAGGCGGCCGTCAACGCATCCTCGAGCGACTGGGCATGTGCATACCCCGGCGGAAACAGACCCAGGCAAAAGCAGCTGATCAAAAGCCCCGGGACGCCCAGCGATCGCGTCGTCATGCCGTTCGCCCCCCCTGCCCGGTCTTCTAGTCGTTGCGCCATTTCCGGGGCACTTTACCTGTGTCCGGACTCGCAGGTAAAGCAGCGAGAGTCCCGCCGGTTAGGCGCGACTCGAAAAAACTGCCGGAAATCCGGGACTTTTCCGACGCCGCCACGGTCCGAATCGGCGGCCGGCCGCGAAACGAAATTTGCCGGCCCCACCGGCCTTGCGTCCGATAAGCCGGCATCGATTCGCGGTCGATCGCCGCCCCGGCCGCCTGTGCGCGGCGCAAGCGCCGGTATCAACCTGTCGCGGCTGTCAGAAAACGAAGGCCGCCTTGCGCTCGAATCCCGGCAGCAACGGCGTGCCCGCGTCGAATACTTCGCGGCTGGAGAGGATGCCGCGGCGACGGGTCACCAGCACCCCCTTGCCGATGGCGCTGCCGGCGACGACAGCCGCCAGGCGGCCGCCCTCGGTCAATTGGGACGCCACGGATTCCGGAATTTCGGCGACCGCGCCGTCGAAGAAGATGATGTCGAACGGCGCCTGGTCCCGGCACCCCTCCGCCAGCGCCCCTTCGATCACGGCGACCGTGTCGATGCCCATGTCGGTCAGGGTCCGGCTTGCCTGACGCGCCAGCGCGGCGTCGCTCTCGACCGCAACCACGGCGCCGACCAAGTGCGATAGAACCGCCGCCGCGTAACCGGTGCCGCAGCCGACGGTCAACGCCAGATCGCCGGCCGTGGGCGCCGCCTCCTGCAGCAGCCGGGCGAGAATCATCGGCTCCATCAGGTAGCGGCCGTCGCTGATCGGGATCGCCTCGTCGACGTAGGCGACGCCACGCAGCTCCTTCGGCACGAAGGCCTCGCGCGGCACCGTGCCCATGGCAGAAATCAGCCTGTCGTCGGTCACCCGGTTGGGGCGAATTTGGCTTTCCACCATGTTATGGCGGGCGGCGGCAAAATCCACGGCGGGTCCTTCTCGTCTGCGGCGTCCACGAGCCCGGATTTATAGGCCGGCACAGGCCGGAAGACAATCCCACGGTGGGCGGTCGCAGCGACGCCTCGCGATCGCCGGACCGCCGGGCCCGTCGCCTTGACCCGGTCGGCCGCAGAGTCTAAGTTCGCCACCCCGAACGCCTTACCGGAAGCCGCTCCGGACATTTTCGTTGGCGGCGAGAGCGCCCGAAAATCGAGTTGGCGCGGTGGCGGAGTGGCTACGCAGCGGCCTGCAAAGCCGTGTACACCGGTTCGATTCCGGTCCGCGCCTCCAGGTTCTTCCGGCGTAGCTCAGTTGGTAGAGCAAGCGGCTGTTAACCGCTGGGTCGCAGGTTCGAGTCCTGCCGCCGGAGCCATCTTTCAGGGGGTTGGGTGCCGGCCCAGCCCCCTGAAGACTGCCTGGGCCGGACGCGGCAAGCCTTAAGGCGCCGCAACCGGATGGCGCGGCGTCGCGGGGTTCCCGACCACGCGCGAATTCAAGGCGATGATTTAGACGACCGGAGAGCGCGAACGCGGTTCCGTCAGCGGCTGACGGTGATGATGCCGAGGCCGCCGAACGAAAGCATTTCCCTGGGACCGAAGTGCCAGAAAAAGCTGTCCTCGGGGTAGTACGACCCTTCTTTCACCGGCACCAGACGCAGCTCCGCCGTCTTCCCGGCGCCGATTCCGACGCCGAGGAGGCACGGCCGAGTCAGCGTGTCGCCGGCGCCGGACACCTGTTCCAACGCCACCGCGTTGAAGAAATCGCCGGAGTCGAACGCGTGCTGCGCGTTGTCCTTGTTGGCCAGCCTGAGGATGGTCGGCTGTCCGATTTTCAAATCGACGCCATAGGTCGAAAACTGCCCGTTCTTGATGTCGACGTTGACGACCTTGGCTTTCGACCAGTTGACCCCCTGCAGGTGCTTGGGCGATTCGGCAAAACACTGACCGTCGATGCGCGAATACTGCATCAGGTCATAGCCGGCATGATCGGTGGCGCAGGCGGCAAGGCCGGCCACCGCGGTAATCGTCAACAATGAGCGGACCATGCGCATGGTCGATTCCTCCGTGTGGTCCCCGCGCCCGGGGAAACGAGAGTCGTAACACTCCCGCCGCCGGGCCCCAAGGAATTTTTTGCCCGCCGCGGCGCCCCCGGGGACCGCGTTGCGTTTCCAAGCCAGGCGGGGCACCATTCGTCATGGCGATGCCCGATCCCCTGCCCTGCCGGGCGGCGCTGTTGCTGGCGGCGGCTTTTGCCGTCCTGGCGGCGCCGACGCCGGCGAGCGCGGCCGTCTGCCCGCCCACCGACACGGAACCATCGGTAAGCCTGGGCACGTTGCCCGGCGAAATCCATTACGACACCGGCCGCACCAGCGACGAGCTCGTCCGCCTGCAGGGGCGATCAGGCAGCGCCGACCGGCGGAAGGGCTGGCACCCGATCGGCCTGACCCTCACCGAGGTGCAGTTCCGCATGCAAATTCGGGTCAACACGCTGGGCGGCGCCGACAGTTCACATTGCGCCGTGATTTCCGCCGTCGACGCGACGATTGGTTACGACAAGATCACCATTTACATCGATCGTCGCTATCCTTCGGGAACCTGCCAGCATCAGTCGGTGCTCGACCACGAGCACATGCACGTGGCGGTATTCCGCGATACGCTTGCGGTTTACGCGACACGGGTCGAGCAGCGGCTGGGCGAGGCGGCGCGGCGGCTCAGACCGGCAACCGGGCGCACCGCCGAGCTCGCCGCGGCGAAGCTGCAGAAAGCCCTGCAACGGGAGATGGAGCCGCTGTTCAACGAGATGAACCGGCGGCTCGACGCCGACAATGCGCGCCTGGACAACAAGGACAATTACCTGCGCGAGCAGTCCCGCTGCTCGAAGTGGTAAGTCGGCGGACCGGCGCCACCTTGACGCCCGAGGTCCGCTTGGCGAGACTACCGGTCGCGGAACGATCGGCGCCCCCCGGCGAAGCCGAATGCCGCCGGCCGGGCGCGGAATACGGGACGGATGGGATTGCGGATGAGCGAGCCGACTCTGGAATCGCGAACCGCGGGTGACGATCTGCACTTCGCGCAGACGGAAATCCGCCACCTCAGGAACACCATCGGCGCGCTCCGCGAGGAGCTCGAGGGTCTGCAATTCGAGAAGGACCAGAGCGTCCAGAGGGCAATCGCCGACGCCGCCGACGAGGCGACGCAGCTGCAGGAAACGGCTGTGGCGCTGCGCGACGAGTTGGAAAGCCTGCAGTTTGAAAAGAGCCGGGCGGTCCAGCAGGCGGTCGCCGACTCCACCGATGAGATTACGCAGTTGAAGAAGACCGCCCAGGCGCTTCGCGACGAGATGGAAAGCCTGCGCTTCGAGAAGGACAAGGCGGTACAGGAGGCGGTCGCCAACGCGCACGACGAGATCACGCAATTGAAAAGGACCGCCCAGGCGCTCCGCGACGAACTCGAGGCCCTGCGCTTCGAGAAGGACAAGGCGGTACAGGAAGCGGTCGCCAACGCGCACGACGAGATTACGCAATTGAAGAAAACGGCGCAGGCGTTGCGCGACGAGATGGATAACTTGCGCTTCGAAAAGGACGAAAGCGTGCAACGGGTGGTCGCCGAGAAGCACGACGAGATTTTGCAACTGAAGGAAACCGCCGCGGCGCTGCGCGAGGAATTGGACGCCATCAAGGTCCGCTATGAGGACAAAATCCAGGACCTCGAGCGGGCGTCGCGCGACGAGATCAAACAGCTGCAGGACACCGCCGCGGCGCTGCGGCAGAAATGGGAAGCCGAAGATTCGGCTACAGGGAAAGGCAAATAGCCATGGCAAGCACGATCGGCGGACAGGCGGCGGCAAACGACCGGGCGCAGTCAAAGACCGGAGGCGGTGCCCGCCCCGACCGGGTGACCATGCTCCGCCAGGCCGACAAGAAGCTGCAGCAGGCCGAGATGCTGCTCAACGTGTCGCGCCGCGTGGCGGCGATCGAAAGCCTCGACGAGATTTTGAAGACCCTGGTCGAGATGGTGGCCTGGGAACTCGGCGCCGAGCGGGCGTCGCTGTTCCTCAACGACCCGGCGACCGGCGAGCTTTACTCCCGCGTCGCCCAGGGCAACTTCTCGCGTGAGATCCGGATGTTGAATTCGACCGGCATCGCCGGCGCGGTGTTCCAGTCCGGCAGCGGCGAGATTATCCCCGACGCCTACAAGGACAAGCGGTTCAACCGCAACGTCGACGAGCAGACCGGCTTCCGCACCACCTCCATCGTCTGCGCGCCGGTGAAGACCGTGAAAGGCGAGGTGATCGGCGTAACCCAGGCGCTGAACAAGAAGAAGAGTCAGTTCACCGCCGACGACCTGAACCTGCTGGAAGCCATCACCACCCAGGCGGCAGTGGCGCTGCAAAGCACCCAGTTCGTCGAGCGGATGAAAAAGAGCCGCGAGAAGGAGCTGGAATTCCTGGACGTCGTCTCCGACGTCACCTCGGAACTGGAGCTCGGCACGTTGCTCGCCAAGGTGATGAGCGAGGCGACGCGGATGCTGAACGCCGACCGCTCGACGCTGTTCCTCAACGACCCGAAGACCAACGAGCTGTTCTCGCGCGTCGCGATGGGCGATTCGATCGGCGAAATCCGGCTGCCCAACCACATGGGCATCGCCGGCGCGGTGTTCAAATCCGGCAAGACCGTCAATATCCCCTATGCCTACGCGGACCTGCGGTTCAATCCCGCGTTCGACAAGAAGACCGGCTATTTCACCCGTTCCATCCTGTGCGTCCCGATCGTCAACAAGGACGCCAAGACCATCGGCGTGACGCAGGTGCTGAACAAGCGCGGCGGGCCGTTCAACGACGAGGACGAGCAGCGCCTGAAAGCATTCACCGCGCAGGTATCGATCGCGCTCGAGAACGCCAAGCTGTTCGAAGACGTCCAGAACATGAAGAACTACAACGAGAGCATGCTGGAAAGCATGTCCAACGGCGTCATCACCATGGACGAGGACGGCAAGATCGTCACCTGCAACAAGGCCGGGCTGCGGATCATGCGCCTCAACGCAAAGGAGGTACTCGGCAAGGAGGCCAAGGAATTCTTCACCGGCGCCAACGGCTGGGCGATGGAGCGGGTCGCGAAAGTCGAGGAGTCGCAGGAGCCGGACGTGTTCATGGACGCGGCGCTGGAATTTAACGGCGACAAGATATCGGCCAACGTCAGCTTCCTGCCGCTGGTCAGCGAGGACGGCAAGAAGCTCGGCTCGATGATCATGATCGAGGACATCTCGTCCGAGAAGCGCATGAAGTCCACCATGTCGCGCTACATGGACCCGGGGCTGGCCGATCAGTTGCTGTCCGGCGGCGACGAGCTGTTGGGCGGCAAGAGCATCGAGGCGACGATCCTGTTCTCCGACGTCCGCAGCTTCACCACCCTCACCGAGGAGCTGGGCCCGCAAGGCACGGTGGCGATGCTGAACGAATACTTCACCATCATGGTCGATTGCATCAGCCGCGAAGGCGGCATGCTCGACAAGTTCATCGGCGACGCCATCATGGCCGGCTTCGGCCTGCCGATCGCCCACGACGACGACCCGGACCGCGCGGTGCGCGCCACCATCTCGATGATCCAGGAGCTGCGCGCCTGGAACGTCGAGCGCGAGAAGAAGGGCCAGATGCCGATCGACATGGGCATCGGGTTGAATACCGACAACATCGTCTCCGGCAACATCGGCTCGCCGAAGCGCATGGACTTCACGATGATCGGCGACGGCGTCAACCTGGCGGCGCGGCTCGAATCCGCGTGCAAGCAGTACTCGGCGCGCATCCTGATCAGCGAGTTCACCCGCAAGAAGCTTAAGGGAACCTACCGGATGCGCGACGTCGACCTGGTGGTCGTCAAAGGCAAGACCAAGCCGGTCGGCGTCTACGAGGTGCTCGACTACCACACCGACGAGACCTATCCGAACCTGATGGACAACGTGAACTACTTCAACGAGGCGGTGAAGCACTATCGCAAGGGCGAGTGGGACAGCGCGGTCGTCAAGTTCAAGGAAGCGATCAAGGCCAACCCCAGCGACAAGCTGGCCGAGACCTACATCGAACGCTGCGAGCACCTGAAGGCCGAGCCGCCGACCGACTGGAACGGCGTCTGGGTGATGAAGTCGAAGTAGCGGCGCCGACCCGCGACGTCGGTCCCGCCTTCGGGCCGCGCCCGCCGCGGCCTTGCCCCGGCCGGTGCCGCGTCGGACCCCGCCCCGGCCGCGCCACCGCCCCGATCGAAACGCATCGACGCCTTGTTCCGGAAGGAATCCGGCGCCCCGCCGCGGGCGCCGGGTGGATAAAGGTGAACAAAGGTGGAGGTCGGTGAACATCGACCTACTCACCCACCGCCCTGAGCCCGCCGGCGGCCGGCCGTGGACCGCCGGGCGGCGCGTCCGACATGGCGGCCGGCGGCGACGCGGCGGCGGCCTTGGCGCCGTCGTTCGCGGCCAGCGTGTTGGCCGCCGCTTCCGCAAGCTGGCGCCATAGGCGATAGGGAAGCTGGCGGGGGTTCGACAGATCGGCCTGCAGTTTCACGGCGTGGGCGGCGGCGTGGTAGCGGCCGTCCGCCATCGCCCGTCGGTAGACCGATTCCAGCTTGCCGATCAGGGTGCCGACGTCGCGCCCGAAGTCGTCGGCGAGCGCCCATTGGATGTCCTGAATGCGGGCCGCGATCGCCGGTTTCTTGAGCAGCCGCGAGCCTTGGTGTTTGGCCGTGCGCGGCGCGTAGCCGGCGTCGCGGGCGGCGCCGGCGGCGTTGGGATTGAGGACGAAGCTTTGGCAGAACCGCTCCTGCCGGGGGGTGAGAGGTGCCATGGTATTTTCCTTAATTGTCCTATAAGAAGGATTAAATACCCCAAACACGGCAAAAAGTCAATATAAAAAGAACAAAAAAAGAACCTCGGCCAGGGCGACCCAGAATCGCGGACGCGGCGCCATCGATTTGATCCCTCGGTTGGCATTTCGGCTCCGCGACCCTATCAGCAAGGCCGGGACGTCGCGGGGCATCGGCGCGATTTACCGCCGGCCAAAAAAAAGGGCGACCGAAGCCGCCCTCTCAATTATGTATTCGACGCCGCCGTCTACATGGCGACTGTCGCTGCCGTCGCGCCGTCGGCCATGCAGAATTACTTCTTCAGCCGCATATTCGTCTTCGAACCGTCGGCACGGTAGAACGCCATCTCGCCACCATCGTCTTTCTTGACGTCGAAGCAGAACATGTTGCCGTTGCTAAACGTGTTGAATTGCTTGCACAGCTTGTCACCGGCCACCCACCATTTTCCATCGTCTTTCCTGCCGTCGCAATCGATGGTGATGTCGCCTTTTTCACCGCCCGCTGCGATCGGTTGTACAACGTAGGTAATGGTATTGCATTTGTTGTTGCTGCCGAGGATCGTCTTGCCGGGCAATACGCTCGACAATTCCTTGCCGGTAACGTCGGTTGCCGTCGCCGGCGTCGGAACCGCCAGTGCCAGCGCGCCGATGGCGATCGCCGCCGCCACCGCGTGTTTAAGCGTGATCATCAATTTCCTCCTGACGGCACGATCCGGTCGCGCCTGCTGCACGACCACGCGTGCCAATCGGAGAGGGTGAATTAGTCGGCGATTAAACGCAAAAGTTTTAATATCAAAAAATTTTCATTCATGACTATCGCAAAGCCGATGGTTGCCCGCGCGGATGGGACCGAGCCACAGCCACCCCATTCCCCGGCCGGCCCGTGGCGACCGGCCCGCCGGGCCGCGGCGCAACAAGAAAGGGCGGCCGAAGCCGCCCTCTCCTTCATTCATCGGTACGACGATGCCGGCTACATGCCGAGTTTCATCTTGGTGGCGTCGTCGGCCATGCCGGTGACCTTCAGGCCGTTGGCCTTCTGGTAGGTCCTGAGCGCGGCTTTGGTCTTGCCGCCCATCAGCCCGTCGACCTTCAGCTTGGCGCCATTCTTGTTAAGCGATTCCTGCAACGCCGACACCGCCGGATCCGCCTTCGCCTTCATGGCCTTCTTTTCCATCTTCATTTCCGGCTTGGCTTTCTCCGCCGCCAACGTCGCCGTCGGCGCCATGACGCCGATAGCGAACAGGCCGGTCACGACCGCGGCCGCGGTCTTCATCGCGATGTTCTTCATTGTGGGGTTCTCATCAAGTTGTGTGTTGATCGATCACGCTTCGGATACCGTCCTTCCTAGACGGCGGTTTGACGCGCGTTTTTGGGCGGGGCTCCGAAAGGTTGCGAATACTACGCCTTTCGCGGGCTTTTGCCTAGCGGCATCAGCGACTTACGGAAGCCCCGCGGCGGCCCCAGGCGGGCGGCCGGTTTCCGGGTCGAGGATGATGCGGGTTAACGGTGAATCGGCTTGGGTTTTTGCCGTTCCAGCCGTTCCTGCTGATCGCGGTAGAAATCATCGCCGCGGCGCTGTTTGAACACGCGCATGTTGATCTGCTTGAAATCTTCCAGGGCCGCGGCGGCTTCCGGCTGCATGCGCTTGACGTCGTCGGCGAGCTGCACCTGGGCGAATACCTGGTCCACCGGCGTCAGGCGCTCGAAGATCTTGCCGCTGGCGCCGCGCAGATCGGTCTCGCCGGCGAGTTTTGCCCGCTCGTACCACATGAAGGCCTTGCGGTAATCCTGTCCTATACCCTGACCATGTTCGTACATCCAGGCGAGGAAATCCATCGCCGGCGGGTGCTCCTCCAGCTCGGCACGCTGGCGAACGACCTCGGTGTCGTACCAGTCGGAGGCGCCGGATTCGACGTTCCGAATCGACTTGCGCCAAAGTTCCTCGGTCATCACGAAAGTCTCGCTCGAATAGGGATAGCGTTCGGCGGCGACATCGGCGACGGCAGGGGCCGCGGCCTTGGTCGCGCGGCCGGTGGCGACGGCGACGACGGGGGCGCGCGCCTCCCCCGGCCAGCGGGTGACGTGGAACCACTCGCGATACCGGGTTTCCGGATTGAAGAAGCTGTGGCTTTGGAAATACCCCTGCACCGGCAACGCGACCGCGCCGAGCAAAAACGCCAAAACGGGTATTTGTACAAATCGAGTCATGGTTTGGTCTGCGTATAGCCCCGCGCGGACCTTACTCAAGTCGATTCGTTGCCTCAATTATTGTTTTTTCTTTTTGCGAGGGGGGCGCAAGATGACCGCTTGGGCCCCTGACTTATAGCGATTTCAGGATAATCCGCAACGGCAGGCTGTGATCGCCGTCACAGGCGGGCAAAACCCCGGAAAACCGGGCCTTTCGGGCCGCCCCGCCGGGTGCGGCGCCGGCTTTCCGGGCGGCGGCGAAACCGCTCCGGAGCTTCCGTGCGGCTTCGATTCCCGCCGCCACCGGCGGCCGGCTGACGTTATTTCGAGGTCGCGATGAAGGTGCCGTCCCAGTCGGGCGGCGGCGGGCTCGCCTCGTACTCGGCGATCCGCTGCTCATAGAGATCATAGAGCTCGTCCAGCCCGTAGGGCTCGCACAGGATCCGGCATTCCTTGAGCTTCTTTTTCGCCTTCGCCCAATCCTTGGCGCGGTAGGCGGCGAGCATCTGGTCATGGTGGCCGCGCAGCGTCCGGAAATCCGAGTTCTGCTCCATCGACTCGTCGCCGAGGAGCGCGAAGATATTGATGCCGACCGTCTTGCCCTTGACCTGTATCTTGTCGAGTTCGATGGTCGCCATCTCCGGCACCTTTTCGTGGGTATTGGAGCCGATGACGACGTTGACGCCATAGGACTTGCTCTGGCCCTCGAGGCGCGACGCCAAATTGACGTTGTCGCCGAGCACCGAATAGTCGAAGCGCTGGTCGGACCCCATGTTGCCGACCACCACGTGGCCGGTGTTGAGCCCCAGCCCGACCTTCAGTGGAATGTGCTTGCGGCCTTCCACCTGCGCCTCTTTTTCCAGGCGATCGTTCAGCGGCGCCATCTCGCCGACCATGGCCAGCGCCGACAGGCAGCCGTTGCGGGCGTGATTGGGATCGTCCATCGGCGCGTTCCAGAACGCCATGATGCAGTCGCCCATGTACTTGTCCACCGTACCCCGGTTCTTGAGGATGACGTTGGTGAGCGGCGTCAGCAGCTTGTTGATCAACTGGGTGAGGCCGACGGCGTCGAATTGCTCGGAAATGGTGGTGAAGCCGCGCACGTCGCAGAACAGCATCGTCATTTCCCGCATTTCGCCGCCGAGCGTCAGCTTGTCCGGGTCCTCGGCCAGCTTCTCGACCATGTCCGGCGACAGGTAGTGGGCGAAGGCGTCGCGGACCTGGCGGCGGTTGGCCTCTTCCTTGGCGTAGCCGGTGTAGGTGAGTGTGGTGTACAGGAGACCGACGGCAATGATGGCGTAGCCGGCGTCGAATAACTGAAGATGCTGGTCGAACAGGTACCACGACGTGCCGGCGGCGCCGCCCGCCACCACCAGGAACAACAGCATCGTCCACTTGGCGCCGACCATCGGCACCAGGATGATCATCAGCAGGCCGCCGAACAGGACCAGAGCCATCTCGGCGGCGTTGAAGTAGTTTGGCCGGGATAGCCATTGTTTGTGCAGCGCCGCTTCTATCAGCTGCACGTGGACCTCGACCCCGGGGATCACCTTTTCCGTCGGCGTCGCCCGGATATCGAGGAGGCCCACCGCCGACGTACCGACGATGGTCATCTTGCCCCTGATCATCTTCGGGTCGGCGGTGCCGTCGAGGATGGTCTTGGCGGAAACGTACTTCTTTTTGTCGCTGGCGGAAAAGTAAGGCCACACGCGGCCGCGCTCGTCGGTATCGATTTTCAGCCCCTTCGGCGGGAACTGCCGGGCGCTGGCGATGCCGATGGCCTTTACCCCGGCCGGGTTCGTCTCGACCAGGATCGTCGGGCGCCCGAAGGCGACGCGCAGCATCTCCACCGACAGCGACGGGTAGAGTTCATTATCGAAGACGAAAAGGGTCGGCACGCGCCGCACGATGCCGTCGGGCTCGGGAACCAGCGAGAAGATGCCGTGGCCGGTGGCCACCGGCTCGATGACGGTGACGTTGCGCACCAGCGACTGGAAGTGCGGCAAGTACGGATGCGGCTTCGGTCCCTTGAGCGCCACCGACTTCTTGACCGGCGGCCCCTTTTTGGATTCCACCTTCTCCCAATAACCGGCCTGGCCGAGGACGACGCGGCTTTTCTTGATCACGTTGGCGAACACCTGGTCGTTGCTGGGCAGCGCCCTGAGCTTGGCCTTGGTGGACTCGTCGAGGCCGATGACGGTGTCCGGGATCTTGTCCGGATTCATCCTGTCGGGTTCGGCGAACACGACGTCGAACGCCACCAGCGCGGCGCCCATCTGCATCAGGTTCTGCACCAGCTTGGCGATGGTGGTGCGCGGCCACGGCCACTGGCCGATCTCGGCCAGGCTTTGCTCGTCCAAATCGATGATGGTGACCGGCTTGCCCTGGGGCGGCGGAATATCGCGCGGCTTCAGCAACTGGTAATAGTCGAAGGTCTTGAGGCGCAGGTACTCGAGCGGATACGGGTTGACGTAATAGAGGAAGATGAAGCCGGCCAGCATCGCGACGCCGAGCATGCGCTCGAAGCTGAAGGCGGATCGCAGGAACTTAATCATCGCTGCCGCCGCCCTCGCTGGATAATCCGAAACGAATCCCGAACCCCCTCACCGGCGCCGATCCCCCCTTGGCGGTCTTTGGAGCACGCGTTACTACACAAGCCCGATGTTTCCCGGTCAAGCCGAAATTATCTGCGTCGCCGGCAATCGGGCGACGCGCCCGAGACCGCCCGAAACCCGCCTCAGCCGCCGCCGACAGCGAATCGACGATGACCGGCACCGGGCCCGCCGCCGCAACCGGCCGGCGGCCGCGCCACTTTCCCGCCGCCAACATGGGCTGGCATAGGTGCGGCGCAGAACGTATATATTGCACACATGAGCACCCCCACCAATTCACGGTCCTGGCTGAAGCCGTTCATGCAGCCGCTGAAGCCGGTTTTCCGCGAGGTCCTGGCGATGTCGGCGTTCGTCAACCTGTTGGCGCTGGCGGTGCCGATTTTCACCATGCAGGTGTACGACCGGGTGATCGCCCACGCCGGCATCAGCACCCTCTGGGGCTTGATGATCGGCATGCTGTTCGTGGTCTTCTTCGACTGGGTGCTCCGCCACTCGCGATCGCGGATCATGCAGACGGTGGCATTGCGCGTCGACGTTCTGGTCGGCCGCCAGATGTTCAACAAATTCGTGTCGCTGCCGCTGCATGTCCTCGAATCCAGGCCCGCCAACCATTGGCAGTCGCTGTTCCGCGACGTCGACGTGGTGCGCAACACGCTCAGCGGCGCCTCGGCGCTGCTGGTGGCCGACCTGCCCTTCGCCATCATGTTCCTGGGGCTGATCTTCATCATCGCCACCCCGATCGCGGTGGTGCTGCTGGTGATCATCCCGGTGTTCATGTTCGTCGCCTGGAAATCGGGCAGCACCATGGCCGCCGCCAACCGGGCCGAGCGCGCCACCAGCCAGAACCGCGACTCGCTGATCGCGGAGATGATCGCCGGCCGCTCGACCATCAAGGCGCTGGCGCTGGATCAGTCGATGCGACCGATGTGGGAGGCCAAGCACGCCGAGAACATCGAGCAGTCGGTGATGCGCGGCGCCAAGACCGACATGTACACCAACATGGGCGGCAGCCTGACCATGATGACGTCGCTGTTCCTGACCTCGGTCGGCGCCGTCTATATCGTCAACCAGCAGCTCACCATGGGTGCGCTGGTCGCCACCAACATGTTGAGCGGGCGCCTGTTGGGTCCGCTCAACCAATTGGTGTCGCAGTGGCGCACCTTCAACAGCTTCAAGCAGTCGGTCGAGCGCCTGGGCGAGGTGTTCGCGATGCAAAGCGAACGCGAGTCCAGCGAAATCACGCTGGAGCGGCCGAACGGCGAAATCCGCCTCGAGAACGTCACCTTTTCCTACGGCAAGGACATGGCGCCGGTTGTCGACGACGTGACGTTGACGATCAAGTCCGGCGGCGTGCACGCGCTGGTCGGACGCAACGGCAGCGGCAAGACGACGCTGATGAAACTGATCCAGGGCCTGTACGCGCCGACCAACGGCCGGGTGCTGCTCGACGGCGCCGACATCGCCCAGTTCACGCGCATCGAGCTGGCGCACTGGATGGGATACGTACCGCAGGAATCGGTGCTGTTCGCCGGAACCGTCCGCGACAACATCATTCATCGCGTGCCGGGCGCCACCGACGACGAGATCATCCGCGCCGCAACCCAGGCCGGCGTGCACCATTTCATCATCGACCTGCCGGACGGCTACGGCACCGAGATCGGCGAGGCCGGGCAACGATTGTCGGGCGGCCAGCGGCAGCGCATCGCCATCGCCCGCGCGCTGGTCGGCGATCCACCGGTGCTGTTGCTCGACGAGCCGTCGTCGAGCCTCGACCGTCAGGCCGAGCAGGAATTGCGCCAGACGCTGACCGAGATCGGCCGCCAGCGATCCGTCATCATCGTCACCCACAGTCCGATTCTGCTCGCCGCGTGCAACGACCTGGTGGCGCTGGACCGCGGCAAGGTGGCGTTGGCCGGGCCGTCGAAGGAGATCCTGCCGAAGCTGTTCGGGCAAGCGCCGAAGGCGGCGTCCGGGCCTGCCGCGGCCGCCGCGCCGGCGCGCCCCGCCGCCATGGCGGCGCCACGACCGGGCGCCGGGCCGGCGAAGCCGCCGATGCCAACCGCCGCCAGGCCGGCGATGCCGATCCCGGCCGCGGTCAAGGCCGCGATTCCAAATCCGGCCGCCGCGAAGCCGGCCGCGCCGCCGCCCGCCGCCCGCCCGGCGGCGACGGCACAGCAGGCGCCGAAAACGATGGCCAAGGGCGCAGCCATGGGTCCGGCCAGGGCGCCGGCCATGGGCCCGGCACGCCCGGCGCCGAAAGTCGGCCCGGCGGCCGCCGCCACGCCGCCGCCGCGCGCCGCCCCGGCCGTCGCGCCTGCCGCCGCCCCCGGCGCCAGACCCGGCAACAACAACCAGCCGCGGCCATCGACCGCCGATCCGAGCGTGCCGGGCGGCAACATGTTCCGGCTGCCCGGCGCCGCCGCCGGCGACGATCCGTACGCCGATCTTCTCGCCGGCGGCCGCGACACGCGCCCAGCGGCGCCTCCACGTCCACCGGTTAGAGCGGAGCAGAAATAATGTCAGCACAAGCCGAAATATCCGGCGCCGATCGATTGGATGCGCTGCTTGAGCATCACCCGTTGCCGAGCTGGCGAACGTTCGCGTGGCCGGTGATGGTGCTGCTGACGGTGGTGTTGACGTGGTCGTTCTTCGCCCAGCTCGACGAGACGGCGCTCGCCAACGGCCAGGTCGTGCCGCAGGGCAAGGTCAAGGTTATTCAGCACCTGGAGGGCGGCATCATCGAACAACTGTTCGTCGCCGAAGGCGACACGGTCAAGGACGGCGACCGGCTGATGCAGTTGAACCTGGCGTCCACCGGCGCCAACAAGGAGGAACTGCTGGTGCGCCTCGACAGCCAGATGCTGGTACGCGCGCGATTGCTGGCCGAGGCCGAAGGCACCGAGCTCGCGTTTCCCGAGGACGTCGCGAAACGGCGACCGACGCTGGTCGCCTCGCAGCGCCAAGCCTACGACGCGCGCAAGCGCGAGCTGAATTCGCAGATGACGGTGCTCAAGGAGCAGGTGAAGCAGAAAGAGCTCGAGGTGCAGGAGCTGAACGCCAAGACCAAGGCGGTGACGCGCAATCACAAGCTCGCCACCGAGCGGTTGAAGATGTCGAAGTCGCTGCTGTCCGAAGGCCTGACGGCCAAAATGGCGCATCTCGAGCTCGAGGCCGAAGTCGAGAGCCTCGACGGCGAGATGAAAAGCCTTGCCCCGGCGTTGCCGAAGGCCAAGGCCGCGGTCGCCGAGATCACGCAGCGGCTGGCCGAGGGCGAGCTCAAGTTTCGCCGCGAAGCGCGCGAGGAGCTGGGCAAGACCGAACAGGAGATCGCGCGCGTCCAGGAGCTGCTGCAGCGCGCCACCGAAGTCGGCTCGCGGGCCGAGATCAAGAGCCCGCTCGACGGCGTCGTCAAGAACCTCAAGTTCACGACCATCGGCGGCGTCGTCCGTCCGGGCGATCCGATCATGGAAATCGTGCCGACCGGCGAGCAGTTGGTGATTCAGGCCAAGCTCAGCCCCACCGACCGCGGTTACGTTACCGAGGGGCAGAGCACGATGGTGAAGATCTCGACTTACGATTTTGCCCGCTACGGCGGGCTCAAGGGCACGGTCATCCAGGTGGCGCCGGACACCAGCACCGACGAGCAGGGACAACCATTCTTCCGCGTCGTGGTCCAGACGGAGAAGAACTACCTCGGCAAATCGGAAGGCTCGCTGCCGATCGTTCCCGGCATGCAGGCGACCGTGGAGATTCACACCGGCAAGAAATCGGTGATGGACTACCTGATCAAGCCGGTGCTCAAACTCAAGGAAGAAGCCTTCAGGGAGCGTTGATCCCGGGCTCATTTAATCGGGAGGGTAAAAGGCCGGCGCCCGGCCGGCGCACGGCATGGTCGCCTAACGGTTTGTTAATTTTTTAGGATTCTGTATAAGGATACCGTGGCCCTATGGGGGGAACGCACGGCCGGGGCAAACTCCGGTCTATGGCGAAATCGTTTGCAGGCGCAGGATAGGGCATGTCGATAGCAACGATCGTCGGTTTTCTCGGCGCGATGGGCCTGTTCTTGGGCGCGATCGCCATCGCCACCAGCAATTATTGGATATTCCTCGACCTCGGAAGTTTCGTGATGGTCTGCGGCGGAACGCTGGCGGCGACCTTCATTTCCTATGAGCCGCGCTACGTCATGCTTTCGCTGCGTCTGATTCTCAGGATCGTGATGTCGCCGCGCATTGGCCGCAACGTGCTGAAGAACGAGGTCGGGCGCGTCATCCGGTGGGCGTACACGGTGCAGAAAAACGGCATCCCGGCGCTCGAAGCGGAGGCCAAGAAGTCGACCGCCGGCGACCGGTTCCTGAAGTTCGGCGTCGACATGGTGATCAGCGGCTACACGGGCCCGGAGGTCCGCGAGATCATGAACACCACCATCGAGACGACCTTCGGCCGCAACACCGTACAGGTCGACATCCTGAAGAATATGGCATCGGCGGCCCCGGCCTTCGGCATGATCGGCACCCTGGTCGGCCTTGTAATCATGCTCGACAATATGGGCGGCGACCCTGCGGGGCTCGGCAAGGGCCTGGCGGTGGCGCTCCTGACCACGCTCTATGGGGTGCTGTTCGCCCGCATCATCCTGCTGCCGGCGGCGACCAAGATCTTGCAGCGCGAGCAAATCATCCGCTTCCGCAACTACCTGGTCGCCGAGGGCCTGGCGCTGCTGGCTGACAAGAAAAGCCCGCGCTACATTCAGGACAAGATGAACAGCTTCCTCGACCCATCGCTGCACTTCAACATCGACAAGATGAACAAGTGACCCCCGTCATTGCCTTTGTCGGGCCGACCGGGACATAGGGGCGATTTGCCATGGCCCTGCCGCCGAAGGAATTCGAGGAAGACAAGGAAGACTGGCTCGTCACCTACGCCGACGCCATCACGCTGCTGATGGCGTTTTTCGTCATGCTGCTGAGCTTCTCCAAGTACGACATTCCCGCGTTCGAGGAGGCGGCGGCGGCGATCAAGACCAATATCGGCAAGCAACAGGCGACCAGCCCGATCCAGCTCCTGAAGCTTGACGTCGAGGACGTCGTCTACAACATGCAGGCGGACCAGGTGGTGAAAGTCGAAAAGGACGACAAGGGTCTCGTCATCGAGCTCGCCAGCTCGGCCTTCTACAAGCCGGGCTCCGCCGACATCCGCGAGGAAGCGGCCCCGGTGCTGGAGAAGATCTCGCAGACCCTGAAGGCGCCGCGCTACCTGCCCTACGTTATCGACGTCGAGGGCCATACCGACGACGATCCGATCTCGACCGAAAAATTCCCGTCCAACTGGGAGCTGTCGGCAGGCCGGGCGACGCGGGTGGTACGCTTTTTCGTCGAACAGGGCATCGACGCCGTCCGGATGAAGGCGACGGGTTTCGCCGAGACCCATCCGAAGGCGCCGAATCGCGACGCCGAGGGCCAGCCGATCAAGGAAAACCAAACCAAGAATCGGCGGGTGGCGGTGCGGGTATACCCGATGTCGGTGGAGCAGAAGGACGCGTACCTGCGCAGCGTCGAGATGAAGAACCAGCAACAGGCGGGAGCCGCGGCCACGGGCGGCCAGGCCGCGACCATGCCGCCGCCGGTCGCCGGCCAGCCCGCGGGCGCCGCGGTGGCGCCGGCGGCCCCCGCCGGTCAAATCCCGGTCCAGCCCAGCCAGCCGATGCCCGCTCCGGGCGCTCCGGCTCAGCCGCCGCGACAATAGCGCAAAGAAAAACGTCGGCCGGCGGCCGACGCGTACGTTTTCTTCGCCATCGATGCGGAAGGCTATTTGAGGACGATTTCCATGCCCTCGCGGCAGACGATGTTGTTCCCGGCGTCGGCCGCTTCGGCCGCGATCTTGTCCATGAAATCGTCGGTGTGGCTGGGATCGTGGTGGAAGATCGCCAATTGCTTGACGCCCGCTTCCTGACAAAGGCGCATGCCTTCGTTCCATGTCGAATGGCCCCAGCCGACCTTGGAGGGAAATTCCTGTTCGGTGTAGGTGCTGTCGTAGATCACCACGTCGGCGCCGTCGATCAGCCCGAGGATGTTCTGGTCAAGCTTGCCCGGCAGGTGCTCGGTGTCGGTGACGTAGACCGCCGACTTCCCGGCATGCTCGATGCGGTAGCCGGTGGCGCCGTTGGGGTGATTGAGTGGCGCCGTTTTGATCTTCACGTCGTCGAACAGATCGAAGTGGTCGCCGGCCTCGAAGTCTTCGAACTTCAGGCTCGCCTGCATGGCGGCAAGCGGCACCGGGAACATCGGGTTATGCATCTGGGTGGCAAGAATCTCGTGGACGCCGCCCTGGTGCTTCAAATGGCCGGCCATGATGTGAAGCGAGACATTGGGGTTATAGGCCGGCCCAAAGAACGGAAAGCCGTTGATGTGATCCCAGTGGGTGTGGGTGAGCAACAGATGGGAAATGGTGTCGTCGCCGCGAACCGTATCGCCGAAGCCGCGGATGCCGGTGCCGGCGTCGAGGACGAAACGGCGGTTGCCGGCCCGCACCTCGATACAACTGGTGTTGCCGCCGTATTTCATGTGTTCGGGTGAGGCGCAAGCGATACTTCCGCGCACACCCCAAAATTTGAGAGTCAGCGCCATGGTGTTTGCTTCGGTTCGCGAAAGCGTGTTCCGGCGTAACCGCTTTCGGATTTCTTCCCTCTACTTATTAAAATCCTAAAAACCGCCGAAATTGGGCTTGTTTCATATCCCTCTGTTGTCAGCATATCACCCTTATGCCCTGATTCTACAAGCAAGTATGTGATGACTGTCACATTTTTCTTACCGTAACCTGAATTCCCGGCGTTAACCCCAAAGCCCGATCGGCGCGGCCCCGATTTACCGCGAACTCCACCAGACCATTGGCATTTTCGTACCAGAAAGCCTCGCCCGGCGGCGCGTCGGCAAACTTCTGCGCCCGGCGAACGACCCGGCCCGATACCGAAATCTCGCTGCCATCGGCCACCGCGAGCGCGCGCAGCCCAGTCATCGCATTGCCGAAATCGTCGACAAAAATAATCTCCGCTAAGTCATCGGGCCAATCGGAACGCCGGATTCGCGCGACCGCAGATTCCCGGAAGTCAGGGCCGTCGGCGGGCCGCTCGCCGCGGGCGATGCGGGCCGCCACGGGCGCGAACAGGTCGCGGCCGTGAAACGTCGCCGACAGCCGCTGCGGGCGCCAGACGATCTCCCACCACCGCGGCCGGTCATCGCCGGACGCCGCCTCGGCGCGTCGCAGGACCGGCTCGAACAGGCCGTTTTCGGGACCGACGTACCAGCGGCCGTCGGCGGTCAACACCCCCGCCGCCCGCGCGCCGCCGACCTCCGGATCGACGACGGCGAGAAACACGCTGCCGGCCGGAAATTCGCCGGCCAGCGCCGCCAGAAGATAGGCTGCGCGCTTCGGCGCATGGGCCGGCGCATCGTGCGTCAGATCGACGATGGGCACGCCCGGCGCCATGCGGTACAGCACCGCCTTGACCTGGCCGACGTACGGGCCGCGCACGCCAAAATCGGTATACAGCACGATCATCCCGGGTATCTCGCCTCGAGTCCGCGCATCCGCTCTTGGTTTTCCCCCGATGTCGGCGGCCGGTCAACACGCCCGCCGGACAGCACGACTTCGCGGGCGGCGCCGATCAACCGGCATTAACGAAAGCCCCGCCGCCGGCAACGCCGGCAACGGGGCTGAATATGGAGCCGCTTCGGTCGATCTAGGCGACGTGGGCGCCGGCGGCAGCCTTTTTCACCGCCGCCTGCACCTTGTCGAACGCCCGCGCCTCGAGCTGGCGCACCCGCTCGCGGCTGATGCCATAGACCTGGCCGAGTTCTTCGAGCGTCACCGGATCGTCACGGAGCTGGCGCTCGGTGAAGATGTGACGTTCGCGTTCCGGCAGCGTCTCGACCGCCCGTTGGAGCAGCGCGCTGCGCTGACCGAATTCCTCGCGTTCGGCGACCTGCCGTTCCGGATTGGCGCGCTCATCGATGAGCGCGTCCTGGAATTCGAGCCCGCCGTCCTGATCGTTGGACATTGGCGCGTTCAGCGACAAATCGCGCGCCGCAAGACGGCGGTTCATGTTGACCACATCGTCGGTGGAGACGCCGGTAGCCTTGGAAAGGCGTTTCGCCTGGTCGGGCGTCAATTCGCCGGCGTCGGCGATGTTGAGGCGGTTCTTCAGCTTTCCCAACGAGAAGAACAGCTTCTTCTGCGATGCCACGGTGCCCAGTTTCACCATCGACCAGGATTTAAGGATGTACTCGGTGATCGCCGCCTTGATCCACCACATGGCATAGGTCGACAGCCGGAAGCCCAGGTCCGGGTCGAATTTCCGCACCGCCTTCATCAGGCCGATGTTGCCCTCGGACACCAAGTCGGCGACCGGCAACCCGTAGCCGCGATACTTCATCGCGATCTTGGCGACCAAGCGCAAATGCGACGTTACCAGCCGGTGTGCGGCAGAGGTATCGCCATCGTCGCGCCAGCGCAACGCCAGCATCTGCTCCTCCTCCTTGTCGAGGATGGGGAAGCTCCAGATCTGGCGGAAGTAGTTCGCAAGACCGCCTTCAACCGGGACAACGGGCAAGCTGAGTGCTGTCATCGGTTGTCTCCTCTCGTCAGTTCAATCATCGGGTTGCCTGACCGTCCCGGGGCAACGGCCCTCATCGCCGCCTTGACAAGACTCGGCACGACATTGCGGTGGCCTCGGCCCGGAAAAGCGGGAGCGATGTACGGAAGCCGTGGGACTGCGGAAAATGCGCGCATGGTCATATCCTCCAACTGAAGCAATATGCCGTTTCGCCCACCCAAGGGGGTCGGACGGAAGTGTCACCGGCCCCATGCGGGCACCGGCGAACGGGATTATCATACACACGGCCGGCCGAAAGTCAAGAAAAACCGGAGATAACCTATATAATTCAATACATTAATAGTTTGCGCCCGGGGCAAAATATCCGCCCGGCAGGAACCGGCCGACGCGGCGACAGTCGCCGGGAATCGCCGGTCAACGGCCGGATTGGTGCCGGTTTGGGTCGCTAACGGGCCAGCGGCTGGGAAATTCCGGCCAACGACCGGTCGAAGTCGTCGGGCACGGTGTCGTAACCGAGATCGGGGATCGGCGGCAACTCCAGGATCGAACCGTTGTGAATCTCGGTCTTCCGCTTCTGCCGATACAGGCTGCGGATGGCGGCGTAATAGTCGACGGAGGTCTTCTTCACTTGGTCCAATTCCTCGACGATACGAGCGTATTCCTCAACGCCCTTGAAGGCCGACACGCCGAACCCGATGTCTTCTCGGTCGGTGTTATCGAGGTAAAGACCGAGCGGATCGAAATACGGGTCGACCACCAGCTTGCCAATGGCGTCCCTGGGATTGGATGGACCGAGAATCGGCAGCACCAGGTAGAAACCCTCTTCCATCCCGTAAACGGCGAGGGTCTGGCCGAAATCTTCCTTGTGACGCTCGACGCCGAGTTCGCCGGCGAGATCCGAGAGTCCGAAGATGCCATAGGTGGAATTGACCAAGGCGCGGCCGAAAGTCTGCAACGCACGCTGCCCTTCGCCCTGCAGGATGTCGTTGGCCAGCGTCACCGGCGTGTTCAAATTGTTGATGAAATTGCTGACCCCCTGGCGGGCGGTCGCCGGCACGGTTTCATTGTAGAATCGGGTCAACGGCCTAAGGAAGGCATCCTGGATGACCTCATTGAAATCGAAGATCACCCGGTTAAGCGACTCCAGCGGGTCGTTGACTCCTTCGTCCCCCGACTTGGCCTGGGCGAGCAATTCGTCCGCCGCCGGCTGACCGTCGGCCACCGGTGCGGGATCAGCGGCTGAAACGGGCGCCAACTGCCCAAACACGAGCGCCGCAAAAACCCCAAGAACGACGACAATTCCCCGTACGAGTTTCATGTTTTTTACGCCATTTCTTCTGTTCGGTTGCCTCGGGCAGGTCGCACAAGCCAAAAACCAATGACCCACAAACAGAGCCCGCCCGGACACAGGCCTTCCGGGCAGGGGCAATCCCCATGGTTTTAGGTGATCTTCGCGTCCCCGGCAACCTCCAAGTCGCACTCATTTCGCCCCGTTTGGTGCGATTCTTAAATTATATTACGATGCTACGGATAACGTTGTCTTGTGTGATTTTGCGTTTTAGTGTCTTAACCAACCTTAAAATACCCCCCATGGATCATCCATGAATCCTTTCTTTTCAATCGTTAAGGCCTGCACCTTGGTTATATTGCTGGTTGCCGCCGGCGGCGTCGGGGCGGCCGCCGAAACGCCAAGCAAAGTGGTTGAGAAATTTCAGGCCATCCTGCTGCAGGTCATGAGGGAATCCGACAAGCTGAACGTCAGGCAGCGCTATGACCGACTCGCTTCAAGCGTCGAAACGTCGTTCCATCTGCCGCTGATGGTGCAGATCGCGACCGCGACCCACTGGCGGGATGCCACGCCGTCGCAAAGGGTACAGCTGGTCGGTGCCTTCCGACGCATGAGCGTGACGACGCTGGCAACGCTGTTCGACAGCTACGACGGCGAGACATTCCAGGTGCTCGGCGAAAGGCCGGGCCCGCAAAATACCCAGTTGGTGCTGACCAGACTCACCAAATTGGACAAGTCGACGGTCGACATCGCTTATGTGGCGAGGAAGTTCGACGACGGCTGGCGGATGATCGACGTTATCGTCGACAACGGCATCAGCGAACTCAAGGTCAGGCGATCGGAGTACAGTTCCATCCTAAAAAGCGACGGAATACCGGGACTGGTGGCGCTATTGAACGGCAAGGCCGACGAGCTGATCTCGAAGTAAGCCGCCTTGGCCGCCGCCCGCAGCCGGGAACGCGGTGTTGAGTGAAATACCGGAGCATGACAATTCCCCTTCATCGTCAGACTGCCACGGTCGTTGCATTGCTGCTGTCGCTGATGGCGGCGGATTTGCCGCCGCGTGCCGCATCGGCGGCGACGGCAACCGCGAGCGAGCTCGCCACGGAATTTCACGATAACCTGCTCGCGGTGATGAAGCAGGCGAAGTCCCTCGGCATCACGGGACGATACCAGCGGCTCGCCTCGCGCATCGAACGGAGCTTCAACCTGCCGCTGATGATCCAGGTCGCGGCCGGCGCATACTGGCAGAAGGCCACCCCGGAGCAGCTTGACAAGCTGATCGCCGCGTTCACCCGCCTCAGCATCAGTACCTACGCTTCGAATTTCGACGGCTTTTCCGGCGAATCGTTCGAGACTCACGGCGAAAAGCCCGGACCGCAGAACACCACCTTGGTCAGCACGCGGATCGTCAAGGCATCGGGCTCGCCGGTGGATATCGTCTATGTCGCCCGCCAGTCGAAGGGTGAATGGCGGATCGTCGACGTGCTGGTCGACAACGGCATCAGCGAGCTGGCGGTGCGACGCTCGGAATACCGCGCCATTCTGCAGTCGGGCGGCGTCGACGGCCTGATCGCGACCCTGAACGCCAAGGCCGAGCAACTGCTGGGCGAAAAGCCGAAGTGACGGGCTCTACGTTGCTTCAGCGGCGATCGGCGTCGCCGTCCGGCGTCGATGCCGACCGCACCGACAACATCGTTCCGAGTGCGAACCCCCAGACGATCCAGATCACCTCGCGCAGGCGGCGGACGACCGACACCGAGAAGCCGAGCGACGGCGAGCCGGTGATCGCGCCGCAGACCAGCAGGAACGCGCCTTCCTGGGCGCCGATGGCGGCAGGAATGAAGAACGCGCCGGTGCGCACCAACTGCGCCGCCGCCTCGATGATCCAGGCGTCGGCCCACGACACCGGCTGGCCAAGGAAAATCAGCGTCACGTAAATCTCGACGACGCCGAGCAGCCAGTTGACGAAGGCGAGAACAAGCGCCGCGGCAAACCGGCCGCGCGCTTTGGTGTAGAAGGCGACCAGCCGCTCGTCCATGTCATGGATGTGGTGCAACATGTCTTCGATGCGTCGAGTGACGCGCCAGCGACTGAGCCAGGTTCCGGTGAGCCCGGTGACGCCGTACCGCTGAATGCCATAGAACAGCAACACCGCCACGCCCAAGATCGCCAGTCCCGCCGTGGCGACCGTCTCGAAGGTCGCCGGCAGTCCGGCGCCGGCGATCATCAGCGCGAACCCGATGACCAGAAAAGCCACCAGGGCGATCATGTTGATGGTCTTTGCCAGGATCAGCGACGCCGCCGCCTCGCGATAGCCGATGCCGTAATGCTTCTTCAACAGCACCGCCTTCACCGGCTCGCCGCCCATGCCGGCGCCCGGCATCACGGTATTGAAGGCTTCGCCGACCATGCGCAGCTTCCACACCCGGTAGGCCCAGGACGCGTTAAGCGGAACGCCGCGGATGGTCATCTGCCAGGTCACCGAATCGATGACGAAGGCGACCAGGTAGACCGCCAGGATGACGGCGAATCCGAAGCCGACGCGGGCGACCTGGTCCGCCACTTCGGCGACGTTGATCTCGGCGATGACCACCGCCAGCAGCGCGACGCCAATGAGCAGGTACAAGATCTTCAGGACGCGCATGGCGCGGGCTCCCGCCGCCGACGGTTAAACATGGAAATCACGGGCGCCGCGGACGAGCTGGGCGATCCAGTAGACTTGCGAGCCGACGGCACCGAACGGCACCAACAGCCACGCCAGATCGAACGCCGCCAAGGCCAAGACGATGAAGCAGAAATCCGCGCGCGTCAGCTCGCGAAACACGTAAACGGCGTAGTCGATCAGGCCGTCCGGCTGGCGATACGCCTTGCCGTCATCGTCGGCCGTCGGTGGCGCCGCCATCGCCGCCTTGCGATCGCGGGCATCGAGCGCCAGCCCGAGGACGTAGTTGATGGTGGCGCCGACGGCCGCGATCAGACCGAGATAAAACCAGATCTTGGACGCGAACGCGCGCTCGGCACCGATGCCGAGCGCGATGAAGAACGCCGCGTGCACCATCCAGTCGACAAAAGTGTCGTAGTGCATCCCGAACGTCGAGCACTGGTTCTTCTGGCGGGCGACCTCGCCATCGCAGTTGTCGAGCACGTAGCAGACCACCATCAGGACTCCGGACGCCACCGCCCAGCCGTGCGTTCCCTGGGCGGCGGACCAACACGCCGCCAGTCCGGCCAGCAGCGACGCGGTGGTCACCTGGTTGGCGCTCACCGGCAACGCCATCAGAACCGGCGTGACGTATTTCGACAGGTGGCGGACGACGGGAAACAATGGAATCGCGGATGCGGCCATGGTCACTTCGTCCCCGCGGGGGTCTCGTCGGCGTTGGCGATCAAGGCCGGCAGCACGATCAGCGTGCACGCCATCGTCAGCGTGATGGCGATGGCCAACAGCACGCCCATGCTGGCGGTGCCGGGATGGCTCGAGACGGCGATACTGCCGAACGATCCGATGGTCGTCAAAGCGCTGAACACCACGGCGCGCGGCGTCGAGGTTTCGAGCGCGCTGTTGGCGCCCTCTTCCTCGCGTTCGCGGATCACCAGGTGGATGCCGCTCGCCACGCCGAGCCCGAACAGCAGCGGCAGCACGATGACGTTGGCGAAATTGAACGGCTGCCCGAACAAAACGGACGCCGCCACCGTCAGCAACGCCGCCAGGACCAGCGGCTGGAACACCAGGACGACGTCGTGGCGGCGATCCAGGATCACCAGCAGCAACGCGACGATCAGCGTCACCGACAGCAGCGCCGCCTGCCAGAACGCCTTCAGCACGGCGCGCCCCGCCTCGAGGATGACGACCGGCGCGCCAATCGCCGCGGGCGCAACGGTGCGCACCGCCGCGACGAAGCGGGACAGCGCCTGCTGGTCCTGCAGGTCCTCCTTCGGATAGACGATTAGCCGGGCGCGGCCGTCGGCGGCGACATAGTATTGCCTGAAGTCCGCCGGAACATCGGCCAGCGTCACCGGGCCCGCCGACAGCGCCAGATTCAGCGCCTGCAATCGGCCCGGCAACGCCGTCAGCATCCGCCGCTCGAGCTCCGCGATCCGGCGGCCGTCATCGCCGGGCTGGCGGAACAACACCGCCAGCGCCGAGCCGAGGTCCCGCGCGGCACGCGATTCCAGCCTATCGCCGGCAAGCCCGGCAACCATTTGCAGGCGGCCCTGGAATTCGGCAAGCATGTTCAGCCGCTCGATCACAGACGGCTCCGGCGCCGCGCCCGCGGCGGCGAATGCCGGCGTCAGGAACAACGCCATGGTGCCGATGATGTCGAGTTTCCGCTGTTGGTCGGCGGGAACGAAATCGGCGAGCGTCATTGTTTTGTCGACCTCGGGCAGCGACTTCAATCGCGCCGCGAGCGCCTGCGCCGCCGCCAGGTTGTCGGCAAGAATGGTGATCGTGTAGGGGCGGGTGCGGCCGTCGGACTTGAGATCGAGGAACGTCGCCACCGACTCGGTGTTCGGATCGCGCAGGTTCAGCGGGTCGGAATCGAACGTCACCTGCGGCAGCGCCAACAGGGCGACGACGCCGAGGATGCGGGCGCTCCAGGAAATCGCGCGGGCCCGCCGATTGAGGAACGATCTGAGACCGGTCGCCAGAGGCGCGAACACCGACGGGCGGCCGCGTCCGCCGTCGGCCGACATCGGCAACACCGTGAGCAGCGCCGGCAGCACCGTCAGGTTGGCGAACAACGCCACGAACATGCCGGTGCCGGCGATCAGGCCGAGCTCGGCAAGGCCGCGGTAATCGGTCGGCAGGAACGAATAGAAGGCGATCGCCGCGCCGGCGGCGCACAAGCTCAGCGCGCCGCCCACGCCTTCCGACGCCGCGGCCAGCGCGGCGCCGTGATCGGCGCCGCCGTCGACGCCTTCCTGGTAGCGCAGCCCGTAATGAATGCCGAAATCGACGCTGAGGCCGATGAACAGAACCGCGAACGCCACCGAGATCAGGTTGAAGGCGCCGAGCGCCAGGATCGCGAACGCCGCCGTCCAGATCAGCCCGACAACCAGGGTCGCCAGCGTCGCCACCACCAGCCGGGTCGAACGCAGCCCGATCACCAGCAGCCCGATCACCAACGTCAGCGACAGCACGCCTGCCAGGCCGATGCCGTCTTCGACGCTCTTGAGTTCCTCGTGCTCCATCGCCGCCGAGCCGGTCAGCCGCACGGTGACGCCGTTGTCCGGGGTCAGCCGCAGGTCCGTGGCCAGCCGACGCAGTTCGGACATCGCCTTCGTCGCCGGCGTGAGTGACGAGAAATCGAGCGCCGGCTGGATGACGATAATGCGGCGGTTGCGGCGGGCGCCGTCGTCGGCGGTTTTCTTGCCCGCCATCAGCTCCTGCCACGATAGCTGCCGGAACTGTCCGGCGGTCTGCGCATTGACGACCTCGGTCATGGCGTCCAGCACCTTGACGATCTCGATCGGCTGCGCGCCCTTCTCCTTCAGTACTTCGTCGATCGCCAGGCCGAGCATCTTGAACAGCCCGATCAGGCTGGGATCGCGCCACAGCGTGCCGAGGAACGGCTGCGCCGCCGCCAGCTTGTCCGACAGCTCGAACAGCTCGTCCCTGTCGAGATAGAGGAACCCGTGCTTGCGGAAGAAAGTACCGCCCTCCGGGTCGAACACGGCGCCGAACAGCTTCGGATTCTCGCTCAACCTCGCGCTCAGCGTCCGCGCCGCGTCGTCGGCAAGGTCGGGTGTCTGGCCGTCGATGACGATAACGATGTTGTCGGAGAGCTTCGGGAACGCCTCCCTCAGCGCGACTGCATTCTTCCGGAACGGCAGGTCCGCCGACAGCATATCGTCGGTGCTGGTGGAGATGCGGACGTTGAGCGCCAGATACGCCACCGCCGCGACGCTGGCCAGCATCGACAGAGCCACCACCGGCCATGCCAAGCGGCGCACGCCTTCGGTCCAGCGCGCGAGAAACCGGCGATAGGCTCGAGCGGCGGGTGCGAATGCCATGGGCGCCTCGTCGATGTGGGGGCAATCTGGGGCCGCTTATAGCCCCCCGGAGACCGCCGGAACAAGGCCGGGCCACCCCGCTTGACATCGCCCGTGGCCTGCAACACCCTCGCCCGTAGCCGCTTCTCCGCCCATGGTCGCGAGATCCGCCAATGGAAAATCCGCCGTGGGATCAGCGCATCGCGCGGATCCTCGTCAAGCCGTTGGTCAAAACGCCGATCACCCCCAATCAGCTTACCGTCGTCACTCTGGCGGTGGCGTTGGCTGGCGCCGGACTGTTGGCCGAAGGCGATGCCGTCTACGCCGACTGGGGCGCCGGGGTGTTCGTGCTGGCGCGTTTCATGGATCATTTCGACGGCGAACTGGCGCGCCAAAAGGGCATGACCTCGCGGCTCGGCTATTATCTCGACTACCTTTCCGGCGCGATTAGCTATAGCGCGCTGTTCCTGTGCATCGGCCTCGGGCTTCGCGATTCGGCGCTTGGGAGTTGGGCCATCGTGCTCGGCGGCGTCGGCACCGGCGCCGCGGTGCTGTCGATGTTCCTCAATCTCGGCATCGACAAGCACTTGACCGCCGACGCCGGGAAGGACGCGGTCGGATATCCGGGATTCGCCGGCTTCGAGCTCGAGGACGGCATCTATCTGCTGGCGCCAATCACCTGGCTTGGTTTTCTGGTGCCGTTTTTCGTGCTCGCCGGAATCGGCAGCGCCGTCTACTGCCTGTGGACGTGCTGGAGTCTATTTCGTCTGAAACCGCGCTAGCCGGCGTCGGACGTGCCAGAAGAAGAATACCGCGAACAAAGGCGCGCCGATGGCCGCCGCCTTCAACAACAGTTCGAGCATGCCGAGCCACACCGCCAGCGGCACCAGCACCATCAGGTCGTCGACGTCGAAGCCGGCGAATGACGGCAGCTCGGCGGCGCGCGCGCCCTTGTGGTCCTCGGCCCACATCGCCATGCGCAGGATCGCCGCCACGGCGACGCCGGCCGCCAGCCCCATCGGTATCGCCAGCAGCCCGAAGGCGCCGTCGCGCAGCCCGAAGCCGAGTCCGAAGAAGATAACCGCGTTGGCCACCCCGTCGGCGATCATGTCGTAGCGATGGCCGCCGGCGCTGGTCTTGCCGGTAAGGCGCGCCAACTCGCCGTCGGCGCGGTCGAGGATCATCGATGCCACGAACATGCCGGCACCAATGTCCTGCCACAACGGCAGTCCGGTGCCGATTGCCGCAGCCGCCGCCAAGCCGGTCGCCAGTCTCGCGGTGGTCACCTGGTTGGGACTCACCGATGTCGCCGCCAGCGGCCGGGCGACGACCGTCCGGGCGATGCGGTGAATCCAGGTGTCGTGGCTCACGAATCGGCGCCGACGGCTTTGCCGCGCCCGGCATGGGCCGCGAGGAACGAGCGGAAGCGCATGGCGACCTCGGCCGGCTTGACCGTCGGCCGGCCCAGCTTGGCGAGCGAACCGGGCGCGATCCGCATGTGGATCAAATGCGGCCCCGGCTTGGCGATCGCCGCATTCAACGCCCGGCCGAAGCCGGCAAGGTCGTCGCAACGGTAGCTCATCGGATAGCCGACGCCGGCGGCAACGGCGGCAAAATCGGCCGACGCCGAAACCGTCGCCTGGCCGCCGGTGGAATCATAGGTGCCGTTGTCGAGCACGATGTGGATCAGGTTCGGCGGCGCATAGGCGCCGATGGTGGCCATGGTGCCCATCTTCATCAGCGCCGCGCCGTCGCCGTCGAGCACCACCACCGGCGTCGCCACATTGAGCGCCACGCCCAGCCCCATGGCGCCGGCGCACCCCATCGAGCCGACCTGATACAGGTGCTGCGGCCGATCGGCGATGGTGAACAGCTCGCGGCCGCACTTGCCGGTGGCGGCAATGACGCCGGCGTGGTCGGGAACGACGGCGAGCACCGCGTCGAGGGTATCGAAACGCGTCGGCCGCTTGCCGCGGCTTGCATAATCGACAATCTTGCCGGCCGGGCGCACCGGCGGCGCCACCGCGGCGTCCGGACCGGCGGCGACGTCGCCTTGTTGCATGATGAACGCGAACGGCCGGCCGCTGCGGTCCATTTCGGCGCGCGCCTCGGCGATCGCCGGCACGACCTCGGCCGGGTCGGTCGGAAACGGTCGTCTCGGCACTTCGATCAGATCGAGCAGTTGCGGCGTAATGCGGCCCATCAGCTCGTGCTGAGGCTCGTCCTTGAGACCCGGCCCGGCGCGCCAGGTAACCACCAGCAGCGTCGGGATCTTGAACGGATGATTCAACGAGGTCAGCGGGTTGACGGCATTGCCCAAACCCGAGTTCTGGCACATCACGGCGGTGCGATGGCCGGCCAGCCAGGCGCCGGAGGCGATCGCCACCGCTTCGCCCTCGCTGGCGGCGGCAACGTAGGCGAAACGGCGATCGTTGATGGTGCCGTTGATCAGCGGCGTCAGGAACGAGCACGGCACGCCGGTGTAGAAATCGATCCCGGCGGCATATCCGGCGTCGAGGAATGATCCGGCGTCGATCACAAGAACTTGCCCGCCTGGGTGACGTCGGCGGCATCATCGACGTCGAGCCACTGGCCCGGAACGTAGACTACCCGGATGGCGTTGCCGCGGTCGATCAGCCGCTGGAACAACTGCAACATGCTGGCCTTCGGCAGCGTGCCGTCGCCGCGCATGGCCTCGATCTCGGCGCGGACGATCTTGCTGCCCGATGCGCTCAGCTTGGCGACACCGATCCACTCGCCGTGGGTCGCCTCGGGCGCGAGGTCGTTGCCGATGGTCTCGACGTAGACCGGCTGGTCGTTTAGGTAATCGCCAGAAAACGCCTGGCTGCACCGCACCAGGTCGCGGACCCAATCGACGGCGTCGGAGCGGCGCTCCTTCCACAGCGCATCGACGATGATGGCGATGTCGTCATCGACGTTCATCAACTGATCCAGATAGTGATGGCGGAAAAGGATGTCGCCGTAGCTGACGACGCATGCGCCCGTGATATGGTCGGCGGCGCAGGCGAGCGAGGCCGCCTCGTCGGTGTTGGCGTAAAGGTCGTTATCGACGGTCGAGATCGACGGCAGGTTGATCTTGTCCTTCATATAGCCGCGCACCACCGCCACGTCGTGGATGCCGGAGTCCTTAAACGTGGTGATCAGGCGCCTGAGGATGGGCTGTCCGCGCACGTCGATCATGCACTTGGGCTTGTCGGCGGTGAGCGGCCCCAGCGCAGCGCCGCGCGAAGCCGCCAGCACAACGGCGATGACATTTTCGCGCGGCGTCGGCAGATAGCGTTTCTCGGCGTCGGCCAACTCGTCATTGCCGGCCAGTTCGAACACGTCCTTGACCCCGGCGATGGCGTTCTCGACGCCGGCCAACGTCTGATCGCGGTAAATGCGGCGCGACACTTCGCGCATTGCCGAGATGGCGGCGCGCAGATTGTGGTTGGCCCAGATTGCGACCGAGATGCCGGCTTTGCGGAACTCGTCGGTCGGTGCGGCGTAGTACTTTGTCGGCACAATGACGATCGGCAACCGTCCCGCCCATTCGCGGGCGAAGCTGACGATCTCGTCGGCGGTGGACAGCTTCGAGTGCACCAACAACGCGTCGGCGCCGGCGGCGTGGTAGGCCTCGGCGCGCTTCAGCGCCTCGTCCAGCCCGCGCCCGGCGATGAACGCCTCGAGCCGGGCGACGACGCAGAAATCGGGATCGGTCTGGCTATCCTTGCCGGCCTTGATCTTGCCGCAGAACTCGTCGATATCGGCCAGCGGCTGGGCCTCGCCGATGAACGAGTTGGTCTTCGGGAACAGCTTGTCCTCGATGCAGATGCCGGCGATGCCGCGCTGGCACAACTTGGCCACCGCGCGCCGCATGTTGTTGAAGTTGCCCCAGCCGGTGTCGCCGTCGACCAGGATCGGCAGGCTGGTGGCGTCGGCCATGAACTCGAGCACCTCGACCACCTGCGTCCACGAGGCCTCGTTCGAGTCGCGGACGCCCAATGCCGCCGACATCGACAGCCCGGACGCCCAGATGCCCTTGAAGCCGGCTTCCTCGACGATCTTGGCCGACAGCCCGTTGTGCGCTTCCATCAGGAATTCGAGCTCCGGCGATTCCAGCATGTCGCGCAACCGCCGCGCCCTGGTGCGCGGCTCGGGTTCGCGGTTCCAGGCTTTCGTCGATAATGTCTGCATGTCGATGTCCTTCGAGGGATTGGCGTCCGATCCGGAGGCCCGGCATATACCGCCGAACGGCTGCGCGTTCAAGGTCTCGAATAACGTCAGCTTCGGGCACTTTGCAACGGACGCTTGCGGATCCGACGGACCGCCCATCGCCGGCGTTGATGCCGGCGCGCCCGCGGCATAATATCCCCCCGCCTTCCGCGGACGGCGGTGTTTTGGACCTTATATAATTGCAATCCGGGAATCTTTCATGTTGCGCACGCCGGTCATAACCGACAATCAACTCGCCGCGTTCGAGCGCGACGGCTATCTGGTCGTGCGCGGCGCCTTCAGCGCCGCCGAAATGGCGGCAATCGCGCGCTGGACGGACGAGCTGGTGGCGATGCCGGAGCTGTCGGGCCGGCACTGGGTGTTCCACGAGAAGAGCCTGAAGGGCGACGGCCGCGACCTGATCAGCCGGATCGAGAACATCACGCCGTTCCACGCCGGCTTCGCGGAATTTGCCGAGGCGCTGCGCGCACCCGTGGGCCAGCTGCTCGGCGAGGAGGCGGTGCTGTTCAAGGAAAAAGTGAATTTCAAGATGCCGGGCGGCGACGGCTTCAAGCCGCACCAGGATTCGCAGGCCGGTTGGGACGCCTATGCCGATTTCTTCATCAGCGTGCTGGTCAGCATCGATGAAGCGACGGTGGAGAACGGCTGCCTGCAAATTTGCGCCGGCCACCACAAGCGCGGTCTGTTCCAGTCGTGGGAGCCGCTGACCGAAAAGGACATGGACGGCATGGAGTTCAAGCACCTGCCGACCAGGCCCGGCGATCTGGTGTTTTTCGATTGCTACGCGCCGCACGCCTCGGACCCGAACCTGACCGACAAGACGCGGCGCATCTATTATGCCACCTACAACCGTAAGTCGGCGGGCGATCACATGAGCCAGTATTACGCCGACAAGCACAGGAACTATCCCCCCGACGTCGATCGCGTCGCCGGCAAGGAGTACGTGTTCAGAGTCTAGGTTGCCCGCCCGGGCAGTCGGCTCAAGCGGTCCCGCATGGATCCTCTCGTTCTAGCCCTGGTACTGGCGGCGGCGGTGCTGCACGCAAGCTGGAATGCGTTGGTCAAGAGCGGTGGCGACCCTTGGGTGCGCCTGGCGCTCGCCAATGGCGCCGGCACTGTGTGCGCGGCGGCGATGGTGCCGTTCGTCGGCCTGCCGGAGGCGGCCGCCTGGCCGTTCATTTTCGGTTCTATCGCCGTGCATCAGGTGTATTTCGCCTTTCTCGCCCTGCAGTACCGGTATGGCGACCTCAGCCACGTCTACCCGATCTCGCGCGGCTCGGCGCCGCTATTAGTCGCCGTGACGGCATACTTTTTCGCCGACGAGACCCTGAGCCCGACGGGCGTCGTGGCGGTGGTGCTGATCTGCGGTTCGATTCTCAGCCTGACCGTGGACCGTGCCGGCAAGTTCGCGCCGGGCAAGGGCACATTTTTCGCCCTCGGCACCAGCTTGACAATCGCCGCCTATACACTGATTGACGGCCTCGGCGGGCGATCGACGGCAAACGTTATCGACTACATCGTTTATATGTTTTTGCTGAATGCGTTGCCATTCGGCTTGTTGGTTGCGTTTATGCGCCGCCGCGCCCTGGTGCCGACATTCCTGCTGCATTGGAAGACCGGCGCGGTCGGCGGCCTTCTGTCGTTCGCCGCCTACGGGCTGGTGATCTGGGCGATGAGCTTGACGCCGATGACCTACGTGTCGGCGTTGCGCGAAACCAGCGTCATCCTGGCCGCGCTGATCGGGACACTGTTGCTGAAGGAGCCGTTCGGGTTGCAACGCATCGCCGCCGCTTGCTGCGTCGCCGTTGGCGTCGTGCTGCTGCAGTTCAGCCGCGGCTAGTCTATTTGCCGGATGCCTTGCTCGGCCGCGTTACCGCGTCCTCGGCGGCGTCGGGCACGTATTCCGAGACCAGCGGATAGACGATCTTCTCCGCCCTAAGGAGGTCGCTCGGGAAATCGATCTCGATCCACGGGACGCCGGTGATGTCCTCGTAGGCAAAGGTGCCCGGCGGTTCGGATACCAGCACTTTGCGCATCGCTTCCTCATAGGTGACGTCGACTTCGCCGGCCCGCACGTAGTCGTCGGCAGCCGTTGCCACCTTGCCGGCGATGTCGGCCGACATGCGGAGGAATCCGGGCCACTCGCCGACGATCTCGTAGTCGTCGGTGACTTTCTTGCCGAAATCGACCAGCACGCCGTCGCGGACGCACAGCTTGACCGGCTCGGCGCCCGGCTCGAAATCGCGATCCATGATGAAGCAGGTGGGGTGCGGCGAGCGCATCAGCCGGTTCATTAGTTCCGGGTGGTAAAGGACGTCGGCATCCATGAACAGGACGTCGTCGCCTTCCGCCATCACCTGGCGCGCGGTCCACAGCGACAGGATCGGGCCTTCCTTGTAGCGCGAGTTGAAGATCGAGCGGACGAATCCCTCCGGCGCCACGCGGCGCGCCTCGGCCAACAGGTCCTCCTTGCGGTGCCCGACGATGAGCACCAATTCGTCGACGCCGTTGTCAAGCAGGATGCGGATGTGGCGCTCGAACAGCGTCCTGCCGTCGAATTCCAGCAGCGCCTTCGGCAGATTGTCATTGTCGTCGCCATAGAGGCGCCTGCCGACGCCGGCAGCGAGCATGACCGCTTTCATGGGTTTCTGGCACCTGGTTCCGGAATCGCGATGGCGCATACATAAAGCGCCGGCGACGCCAGGGCAAGATGGCGATGGCCAAGGCTCAACCCAGGTAGCCGTGCTCCTTGAACCAGCCGACGGCGTCCGCCAGCGCCTCGGCGGCCGGGCGCGGCGCGTAGCCCAGCTCGCGCGCCGCCTTGGCGTGGGAGAAATACATCTTTTTCCTCGCCATCCTGACGCCGTCGACCGTGGCGAACGGCTCGCCGCCGCCGGAAATCCGGGCCCAGGCTTCGGCGGCATAGGCAATCGGCAGGATCGCGCCGTGCGGGATCCGCAAGTTCGGGGCACGCCGGCCGGCGGCTTGGGCGACGGTGTCGAGAATTGCCTTCAGCGGCATGTTCTCGCCGCCGAGGATGTAGCGCTGCCCCACCCTGCCCTTATCGAACGCCAGCAGGTGGCCGGCGGCGACGTCGTCGACGTGGGCGACGTTGAGGCCAGTGTCGACGTAGGCCGGCATTCGCCCGGCGGCCGCCTCGACGATCATGCGGCCGGTCGGCGTCGGTTTGATGTCGCGAGGGCCGATCGGGGTCGAAGGGTTGACGATAACCGCCGGCAGGCGTTCGTCATCGATCAGCGTCCTCACCGCATCTTCGGCAAGGAACTTCGACTGCTTGTAGGGCCCGATCATGTCGGCGAAGCTCACCGGCGTTTCCTCGTCGGCAACGGCGTCGCCCGGAAGCACGCCGAGCGCGGCGACGGACGAGGTATAGACGATGCGCTCGATGCGCGCGTCGCGGGCGGCCAGCATCAACGTCCGGGTGCCGTCGACATTGGCGCGGAACATCGGTCCCGGATCGGGCGCCCACAGGCGGTAGTCGGCGGCGACGTGGAACAGGCCGGAGCAGCCCTCGAGTGCGGGCCGCAGGCTCGCAGGCTGCAGCAGGTCGCCCTCGACCACCTCAACCGCCAGACCGTCTATATTGCGGCGGTCGCTGTCGCGCCGGGCCAGGGCGCGCACCCGATGGCCGGCGGCGAGCAGGCGGCGCAGCACCGCCGATCCCACGAATCCTGTGGCTCCGGTGATAAGAATCATTGAAGTTTTCTAATCTTCGCTGTAATGGCTGGTGGACGCATACGACTGAAAAACGGCGATATTGCGGTATTGCGGCCGGCCCCCCGGAAAATCGGGCTGACACCCCTTCACGTTGGGCCGGATAGTACCTATTTTCAACCACGAACCGCGCTGCCCCGGCGGCGCGGCCCCGCAGGGGCATAAACGGATAATGACGATGGCGACCGCCGAAACGAGACGTATCGACGTCTGGCTGGCAAGGCCGCGCGGCTTCTGCGCCGGCGTCGAACGCGCCATCGACATCGTCGAACGCGCGCTGGACATCTATGGTCCCCCCGTCTACGTCCGCCACGAGATCGTCCACAACAAGCGGGTCGTCGAGAGCCTGCGCGCCAAGGGCGCCATCTTCGTCGAGGAAGTCGACGACATCCCCGACGGCGCGGTCACCATCTTCAGCGCCCATGGCGTCGCCGAGAAGGTGGAGACGGAAGCCAAGCGCCGCGATCTGCCGGTAATCGACGCCACCTGCCCGCTGGTCTCGAAAGTCCACAAGGAAGGCCAGAACCACGCCAAGAAGGACCGTCAGGTGATCCTGATCGGCCACGAGGGCCATCCCGAGGTCGAGGGCACCCAGGGCCGCATCCCCGGCGGCGTGTTGCTGGTGACCAATGCCGAGGACGTCGGCAGGCTCGAGGTCCGCGACCCGGCCAAGCTCGCTTACGTCACCCAGACGACCCTCAGCGTCGACGAAACCCGCGAGGTGATTACGGCGCTGAAGTTCCGGTTCCCCGAAATCGTCGGCCCCGACGTCAAGGACATCTGCTACGCCACCCAGAACCGCCAGCAGGCGGTACGCAAGCTGGCCCAGCACGTCGACCTGCTGCTGGTGGTCGGCGCCCACAACAGCTCCAATTCCAACCGCCTGCGCGAGATCGGCGCCGAGCTCGGCATCCCGAGTTACCTGATCGACGATGCCGGCAATCTCGATCCGCGTTGGCTCGACGGCATCGACGCCGTCGGCATCACCGCCGGCGCGTCGACTCCCGACGAGCTGGTGCAGGAACTGATTTCGCGCCTCGGCGACTACGGCGACGTTCACCTCAGGGAAATGGACGGCGTCGCCGAGAGCATCATCTTCAAGCTGCCCCGCGAGCTCAAGGAAGCGGTGCGCCAGAACCAGCGGCGCGCCTGAGGAGCTCCGTCCCTTGGCCGTTCCCCTGATCCAGCAGATTCGCGTTGGCGCCTATGTCATGGCGCAGCGCCTGAAGGGCATCGACAAATACCCGCTGGTGCTGATGTTGGAGCCGTTGTTCCGCTGCAACCTGGCGTGCCCGGGCTGCGGCAAGATCGATTACGAGGACAACGTCCTGAACAAGCGCCTGAGCGTCCAAGAATGCCTCGACGCGGCCGACGAGTGCGGTGCGCCGGTGGTGTCGATCCCCGGCGGCGAGCCGTTGATCCACAAGGACATCGTCCAGATCGTCGAGGGCATCGTCGCGCGCAAGAAATTCGTCTACCTGTGCACCAATGCGCTGCTCCTCGAGCGGAAGCTCGACCAGTTCACGCCGTCGCCGTACCTGACGTTCTCGGTCCACCTCGACGGGCTCGAGCACCATCACGACCGCTCGGTCGACATGAAGGGCGGATTTAAGCGCGCCGTGTCGGCGATCCGCGCCGCCAAGGCCAAGGGCTTCCGCGTCAACGTCAACTGCACGCTGTTCGATCAGATGCCCGCCGAGGACGCCGCCCGGTTCTTCGACTTCGCCACCGACGAGCTGAAGGTCGAGGGCATCACGGTGTCGCCCGGCTACGCCTACGAGCGCGCCCCGGACCAGCAACACTTCCTCAACCGCGCCAAGACCAAACAGCTGTTCCGCGACATCTTCAAACGCAAGAGAAAGTCGAGATGGCGGTTCAGCCAGTCGACGCTGTTCATGGACTTCCTCGCCGGCAACCAGCAGTACCATTGCACGCCGTGGGGCAACCCGACCCGCAACATCTTCGGCTGGCAGCGGCCATGCTACTTGCTCGGCGAAGGCTACGCCAACAGCTTCAAGGAATTGATGGCCGATACCAAGTGGGACGAATACGGCACCGGGCGCTACGAGAAGTGCGCCAACTGCATGGTGCATTGCGGATACGAACCGACCGCGGTCAACGACACCATCTCGCACCCCTTGAAGGCGCTGATGGTGTTCCTGAAGGGCATCGATACCGAGAAGCCGATGGCGCCCGAAATCCCGCTCAATAGCCAGCGCCCGGCGAATTTCGTCTTCGACGGCCTGATCAAGACCCTGACCCAGCAACGGGCCGAGGAAGAGGCCGCCTCACGGCAGGCCGAACAGCGGTCCGGCGCGGCCAGCAACGCCGCGTAGCGCCGCCAGCGCCTTGGCGCTGTCGGCGGCGAGCGCCATCAGCACCCCAAAATCCCCCGGATTACGGAGCATGCCTGCGACGATGGTGTCCCACCGGCGCGAGCCGTCGGCGGCAACGCATGTCGCAACCCATCGCGGCAACCGGCGCGTGGCCGCGTCGGCGACCGCGCGCACCACCAACACCGGCACCCCCGCCTCGGCCGCCGCCGCGGCAACCGCATGGCTTTCCATGTCAACGGCGGCGGCGCCGGTTTTTGCCGCCAGCGCCTGTTTCTCCGGCACCGTGCCAACGAGCCGCTCGGATCCGGCGATGGCGGCGACCACGAGACCATTGCCGCAAGCGGCGATAAGCCGTTCACGCCATGCTCCGGCGGTATCGAGGGTGCGACCGTCGGGCGCGATCACCGAGTCGGCGACGACCACCGTTCCCGCCGCCAGATCGGGGCTGAGGCCGCCGGCGAGGCCGAAACTGACCAGGCCGGCGCAACCCTCCGCGATCAGCGCCTTGGCGTGGGCCCGCGCGCGGTCGCTCGACGCGCCGCTGCACCGTACGGACGGCCGACGATCGGCAGCAAACACGGACAAACAGTCGGCCTCCCGGGAGATTCCGGTGATTATTCCGATCCGCGTCAATCGGCTAACCGGTGTCAAATGCCGAACGGGGAGAACTTGGAATTGGCGTTCTTGAGGTTGCGATAGCGCGACAACGTCCACAGCGGGAAATAGGCGCTGTAACCGTGATAGCGCAGATAGAACACCCGCGGGAAGCCAACGGCATTGAAGTATTCCTCGTGCCACTTGCCGCCCTGGCGCTCGGCGTTCAGCAGGTAGTCGATGCCGCGGGCGACGCTTTCGCTCTCCACCTCGCCGGCCGCCATCAGGCCGAGCAACGCCCATGACGTCTGTGACGGCGTCGAGGTCGTCACCTCGTCGCGGCGGCGCTCCAAGGTCGCCACGGAGACGTACCAAGTGCGGTGCTGCCAATAGGTCGAGCAATCCTCGCCCCAGCCGCCGTCCGGCCGCTGCACGAACTTCAGCCACTCGACTGCCTTGCGCACGTGTTTAGCGCTCATGTCCTCGCCGGCGGCGTTGAACGCGCACAGCACCGACCAAGTACCGTAAACGTAGTTGTTGCCCCACCGGCCGAACCAGGAGCCGTCCTCCTCCTGCTCGCGCCGCAGGAACGACAGCCCGCGGGCCACCGCCGGGTGATCCTTGCGGTAGCCGAGCTGCGCCAGCAGGCCGACGCAGCGGGCGGTGACGTCGACGGTCGGCGGGTCGAGCAGCGCGCCGTGGTCGGCAAATGGAATGTTCTGCAAGAACATGTGGTCGTTTTCGGCGTCGAACGCGCCCCAGCCGCCGTTCTTGCTCTGCATGCCGAGGATCCATTCGGCGCCGCGTTCGATGGCGTCCTTGTATTTCCGCGGATCGGCACGGTGCAATGCCATGACGACGACGGCGGTGTCGTCGACGTCCGGGTAATAATCGTTCCAGTATTGGAACGCCCAGCCGCCAGGGCGCAGCTGCGGCCGGCGGGCAATCCAATCGCCCTTGACGTCGAGGATCTGGCGGCCCGTCAGCCATTCGGTCGCGCGCGCAAGCACGCCGTCGGTCAGGCCGGACTCCAGCAGCGCGTGGGAAGCTAGGCCAGTGTCCCAAACCGGCGACAGGCACGGCTGCACGTAGCCCCAATTGCCGCGGAGCACCAACAGCTTGTCGATTGCCTTGCGACAGATGGCGTAGTCCGGGTGATCCCTGCCGTAGCCGAGGGTATCGAACACCATCAGCGCATTGGCCATCGCCGGGAAGATGCCGCCGAGACCATCCTCGCCGTTGAGCCGTTGGCGGATGAACGCCAGTGCTTTGTCGATAGCCATCCTCTCCAGGAAATTCGGGATCAGCGGCTCGACCGGCCGGGCCATATAGTCGAGAATCAGGACAAGCATGCCCAGGAAGGTGCCGGTGGGATTGGTCTGATAGAAGCGTTGTTGCATAGCGGGCGTTACAAACAGCTCCGCGATATCGATGCCGCGCGGGTTGCGGGCCCGCGGTTTCAATGCCGCCAGCACCATCAGCGGCACCATCACCGTGCGCGACCAGTAAGAAACCTTGTCGATGTGGAACGGCGCCCACTTCGGCAACAGCAAGGATTCGACACGGATCACCGGCACGCCCCACCATGGAATCTGCCCGAACAGCGCCAGCGTGAATCGGGTAAAGACGTTGGCGCGGGCGGCGCCGCCATGTTCGAGGATCGCCTTCCGCGCCCACCGCATGTACGGTGCGTCGACGTCCTCGCCGGTCAACTTCAAGGCGTAATACGCCTTGACCGATGCGCTCAGGTTGAAGTCGCCGTCGTGATAGAGCGGCCAGCCGCCGTGCTTGCCCTGTGTCGTCTTCAGATACGCCGCCAACTTGGCCTCCATCGCGTCGTCGACGGTGCCGAGGAAATGATTGAGCAGGATGTATTCGGACGAGATCGTGGAGTCTGCCTCGAGCTCGAACGCCCAATGGCCGTCCTTGGCCTGGCGGTCGACGAGCCATTCCCGCGCAACGCTGATGGTGCGTTCGACGCGGTCGAGTTCAGGGACCGTCGACGACTGCGGCGTTTCTTCGGGAGTTACCGCTCGTTCTAACATTACCATCCGGGCCGTGTGAAACTGTCGTGTCGGGTCGTTAAACCTAACCGCTAGCTCGGGTGGTCTCCCCCCCACGCCGACGTGCCTAGGTTTTGTCAAAAAAGTCACGCAATTTCAAGCCAAAGAGTATGCCGAAAAGGAGCCGATAGCCCTAGGAAATCACGGCTTCCGCCGCGCGGCGGCCGGAGCGCACGGCCCCCTCGATGGTCGCCGGCAGCCCGGTCCGGGTCCAATCGCCCGCCAGGTATAGGTTTTGCCAGCGGGTCCGCGTCGACGGCCGGCGCCGCGCCTGGTCCGGGGTCTGGGCGAAGGTGGCGCGCTTTTCCTTGACGATCCGGTGCGCCGGCAGATTTGCCTCGCCAAGGCTAAGGGCCCGGCACACCTCGCTCCAAAGGGTCGCGGCGATGGTCTCGGCGTCGGTGTCGGCAAGGGCGTCGGCGGCGCTCACCGTGACCGAGGCGACGTCGCCGCGCACGAACAGCCACTGGGCGAGGCCGCCGACCAGCCCGAGGAACGATATGTCGCCGCTCGCGGCGGGTAGGCGGAAATGGCCGTTGACGATGGCCCGGCTGTGCTCCGGAACAATCAGCTCCGGTACCAGCTCGGCGGCGACCCTGGGTGGCACGGCCAGCACCACCGCATCGCCGGCCTGCAGCGCCGCGGCGTCGCCGTCGAAATAGAGCGCCACCACCCGGCCGCCGTCGAGGCCGAGTCCCCGCAGCCGGTGGTTGGCGACAAACCCGGCCCGGCGCTCGGACAAGAACCGCAGTGCCGGGGCGACGAAGCTCTCGCTCAAACCGACGCGGGCGATCAACGGTCGACAGGCAGCCTCGCCGCGGCCGAAGGTTTCGCGGATCACCGGCCACAGCAGCGACGCCGCGCCTTCCTCGGCGGCGGTGTTGAGCACCGCCACCGCCAATGGCTCCCAGAACCGCTTGAACAACGGGTTGTCGGCTCCCAGGCACTCGGCGACCGTCGCCTGCTCGCCGGCCCACGCCAGCCTGAGCGCGCGCAAATAGTCGGCGGGGCGGCTGCCGGGCACGCGCCGCGCCTTGGAAAATATCCACCACGGCACCCGGCCAGCGCCCATCTCGACCGTCCAGCGCCGGCCGGTGGCGAGATCGAGAAACGGGAACGCCGCCCTGTCGGGACCGGCGAGGCCGTCGGCGGCGCCGATCAGCGCCAGGTACTCGAGCGCCGCCTGATTGCCGCTGAGCAGCAGGTGATTGCCGTTGTCGATGCGGCAACCGAGCGTCGCATCCTCGAACGAGCGGCAGCGGCCGCCGGCATGGCCGGCCGATTCATGCAGCGTGACCTTCCCTCCCCGATTCAGCAGATGTACCGCCGTCGCGAGACCGGCAACGCCGGCGCCAATGATGTGCGTGTGGCCCATCAGCTAAAGAACCCGTAGCGCAGCGCGAGCCACAGCTTGCCTGGCCGTGAGATTGCCACCGGCAGGTCGAGCTTCAGCCAGCCGCGATGCGCCAGCTTGTCGAGGATGCGGCGATAGACCTCCATCATCATCACCGCCGGCCGGACTTTGTCGATATCGCATTGCAGGATAGCCGCCTCGGCTTGCTCGAAGCGACGCCGAGCGACCGCGGCCAGGATGTCGCAGACCTGCGGGAACCGTGGGTGCCTGAAGACGGCCGCGATATCGCCGGTGGCAATGTCGTGGGCGCTCAACAGGTCGGCGGGGATGTAGAGCCGGTTCCGCTCGGCGTCCTCGGTGATGTCGCGCAGGATGTTGGTGAGTTGCAGCGCCTGCCCGAGGGCAGCCGCCATATCGACGCCGATGTCGTCGCCGATACCGAAGACCCGCACCGATAGCCTGCCGACAGCACACGCGACGCGGTCGCAATAGAGATTGAGCTCGTCCATGTCGGCGATGCGCAGGGATTCGCGGGCATCCATCTCCATGCCGTCGATGACTGCGCGGAAGTCCTCCTTGTGCAGCCCATACGCGCCGACCGCCGGCTTCAACGCCCGCGTCACCGGATCGCGCGGCTGCTCACCATAGAGGCGCTCGATTTCGCCCCGCCAGCGGCCAAGCGCCTCCATCTTCTCGGCCGCGCTGGCGCGCCCGTCGGCGATGTCATCGACCTCGCGGCAGAACGCGTAGATGCCGAACATCGCCTGTTGTTTGGCTTCGGGTAGCCGGCGCATCGCCCAGTAGAACGACGTACCGGCGCGGCGCACGACGGTTTCGACGTGCTTCAGGGCTTCGGTGTCGACGGTAACGGCAGGTGGCGTGCGGGAGTCTTCCATGTCGCTATGGATACACGACGCCGGCCACGGCGTCATCCGTCGGCGGCAGGGCGGGTGCCGTAATGGCGCCCTTTCCAGGCGCCGCCGCGTCCACGCCAAGTCCGTACCGCCGACGAGATCGTCATCAGCGTGTAGAGGAACGCCGCCACCGGCAGCGTCAGCGCCCAAATCGGCGACAGCCCGTAAAGCCTGAGCGTCGGCGCAAACGCATGCGGCATCATCCCCCACCACACGACCAGCCCGGCAACCACCGGCCAGCCGCCGCCGAAACCGCCGACGGCGGCGACCACCGGCGCGATGTAGGCAACCGTCAACGCTATCACGGTGCCAATCAGCGCCAAGGACGAATTGCCAAGCTGTTCGAACGCCGTGCGCGCCACCATATCCCACACGTCGCCGAGGGCGTCGTAGCCGCGCAGGCTCCTCACGCCGGTGGCGAGCCCGAGCCAGATGCCGCCCCGTTGCTTGACACGGGCGGCGAGTGCGCAGTCGTCGATCAGCTTGCCGCGGATCGCCTCGACGCCGCCGATCGCCCGCAGCGCTTCGCGCCGCACCAGCATGCAGCCGCCGGCGGCGGCCGCGGTCCGGCGGCTGCGGTCGTTGACCCACGGGAATGGATAGAGCTTTTGGAAGAAGAACACGAAGGCCGGAATCAACAACCTCTCCCAGAACCCCTCGCACCGGAGCCGCGCCATCAGCGACACCAGATCGAGATCGTTGCGTTCGGCTTTGCCGACCAGGCGCCGTAGGCTATCGGCATCGTGCTCGATATCGGCGTCGGTCAGCAGAACGTAAGTGGCGTTGGCATGGCCGGCATCGGCGGCATCCAGTCCCTGCTTCACCGCCCACAGCTTGCCGGTCCAGCAGTCCGGCAACGGCTTCGCGGCGATCACCGTCAGCCGCGCGTCGCGGCCGGCCGCCGCGGCGGTGCCGTCGTCGCTCATGTCGTCGACGACGATCACCGCGAAAGCTCCCGGATAATCCTGCGCCAGCAACGCGCCGACCGTGGCGCCGATGGTCGCGGCCTCGTTGCGGGCCGGTATGACCGCCACCACCCCGGGCCATGCGGCGAGCGCGGGCGGTTGCGCCGGCAGCATCTGATCGGCTTGCCAGAAACCGCCGCGAAAGATGATCAGGCCGAACCACACCGCCGTCGGCAGATACGCCAGGATTTCCAGTCCGCCGTCAGGCATCGCCCGTCACAGTAGCGCCCCGATGACTCCCTTGGCGCAGCATGCGAGGAACCCGGCCTTGCCGAGCTGCACCCGCCGTGGCCCGAGCGGGTCGCGGCGGCGCAACAGCGCAGTGAGCCGCGCCGCGATCGCCAGGATGGCCGCCGATTCCATCGCCAAGCGCCGGCTTGCCAGGTCGCCGGGGAGCGGCTTGGCCTCCGTCAGCAACACGGCGGTGGCGTCGAGGGTGCGATCGAGCACGCGGCGCAGCGCCGGCGACGACCCCGACGCGGCCAGCGCCGTCACGGCGACGCCTTCCTGGTCCATCCAGTCCATCGGCAGGTAGACGCGGTCCAGCTTCAGGTAGTCGTCCTTGCAGTCCTGAAGATGATTGATCACCTGTAGGCCCATGCACAAGGCGTCCGACGCCCGGTAGCCGGCGCGGGAGCCCCCGTGCAGATCAAGCAGGTAGCGCCCGACCGGCGCCGCCGACAGCACGCAATAGCCCATCAGGTCGTCCCAGTCCCGATAGCGAAGCTTGGTCGCGTCCTGCTTGAAGGCGGCAATCAGGTCGACGCAGTGATCGGGCTTGACGCCGGTGGCGGCCAGGCTCTCCCGCATCCGGTGCGCGGTCTCGTAGGCGGGATCGGCGGCGTCGCGGCGGAGCAGTGCCTTCTCGAATCCATCGAGGCGGCGCACCTTGTCGCCGGCGTCGAGCGCGGGGTTGTCGGCGATGTCGTCGATGGCGCGGGCGAAGCGGTAAAACACGGCGATATGCGGGCGCAACCGCGCCGGCAGCAGCCACGACCCGACGGGAAAGTTCTCGTAGGCGGCGTTTTTTCCAGACGGGGTTTCGACTATCTGCCGCGAGTCATCGGTCATTGAATTCCCGCCCTCGTCGCCGCCAATCGCCGGACGGCAAGGCAACAACGACGGCACCCGCCGCGGCGCCGGTTTCGGCGCGCCATCAGGTATTGGCTTGGATGCGTTTTCGTATTTCCGTCAGCAGCGCGCCGAGGTTGCCGTCGTGTTGCTGGATGAACGACGCGAACTCCGACTTCTGGGTCTGCACCATGCTGATGCCTTCGACGATCACGTCGACGATCTTGTATCCGCCGGCCTTTCCGCGCACCCGCCAGGCGACCTTGATCGGCTGGGCGCCGTCGATCCGCCTGATCGACGAATAGACGATAATATCGTTTTCACCCCTCTCCTCCGCCTGCTCGACTTCCAGCGTTTCGCCGGCGTACTTGGAGAACCGCTCGGCGTAGGTAGCTACCATCAAGTCTTCGAAAAGCTTCAGGTATTCGCTCTTTTGCTGTTCCGATGCCCGCGGCCAGTGACGGCCGAGAACGAACCGGGCGATGCCGGAGATGGCGAAATTGTCGAGCATCAGCGTGCGGAACCGCTGTTCCCGCTCGCCCTTCGAAATATTCTTGGTCGTCAGCGATTCGATCGCTTTTTCGGCAAGCGTCTTGATGAAGGCTTTCGTCTGGTCGCCTGAACCGTCGGCGTGCGCGGCATTCGGCAACGCGCCAACGGTGGCGACGGCGAGCGCCACGACAACGCCCAAACAATTCCCCAGGAATTTTCCCCGTCGCCACATCTTGTTTTCTCCCCTCGCCCCGGCACGGCCACCAGCCGCGATCATTGCGCGAACGCCGGCGAAGGCGCGTCCGCGAGTACCGCGGGTAATAAAGACTCCCGAAGGCGAACAAGAAATCAAGGACAGAATTCAAACTCGGCCGGAATGCCCAAAATCGCTTGGCCCGCGGCCGGTTCCGCCCTCAGGCGGTGACGTACTTATCGCGATATTCCCCGCGCGCCGCCACGTACCACGCCGGCTCGGGCGGCCACCACCAGAGTTTATCGAGGGCGTCACCCGGATAGGATTCGCTGAAATTCTTCTTCGCCGCCGCCGTCAGATAGCGCTCCGCCCCCTTGCCGACGGCGTTGTAACCGGTCCGCGACGCCAGCAGGCCGCCGGCGCCCGGCAGATAGACATACTTCAGAAATTCGTAGATTTGCTCGAAGTTGCTGGCACCGGCCGGAATTGCCAGGCCGTCGAGCCACGACAAGGCGCCTTCCTTCGGCGCCATGTAGGTCACTGGCTTGCCTTCCGTTTTCAGCTGAAGGGCGGGCCCCGCCCAAGCCTGTCCGAGCACCACGCTGTTGCGAATGAACCCCTCGATCTGCGAATTGGCGTCGGTCCAGAATTGCCGGAGCCATGATTTTCGCTCGACCGCATACTTGGTGATTTCGTCCCAAATCTTGCGCATGGCCGCCTCGTTCTTGTAGGTGGCGAGCATGCGGTCGGACGGCAACTTGCCGATGGCGTCGAGGTACAGCCCGATGCCCACCAACATCGAGGATGGCCGTCCCATCACGTTGCCCTTCATCTCAGGAAGCCAGAGATCGCCATAGCTGAGCTTGCCGTACTCGCTGGACCATTTGTCGGTCCGCCACGCCAATGCTTCGGTACCCCACAGATAGGGCAAGTGGTAAATGCCGCCGTCCCAGGTCCAATTGTCGGTCGAACGCTTGAGCATGGTCTCGTCGACGTTGTTCACCGGCACCCGTTTCATGTCGAATGGCCGCAGCAGCTTCAACGGCTCCCACTGCCGGGCGCTCAGCGACGGCGGGCTGACGAGATCGAAGCCGCGGCCCTTGGTCGCCTTGACCTTGTTGACCAGTTCGGCATCGGAGCCGTAGGGCGTGTGATTGACCTTGATGCCGGTGCGCTTCTCGAACCGGCTGACAAACAGCTTCGGCAGATAGTCCGACCGCATCAGAAGCGCGATCTCGCCCGACGACGAAAAGGCGTCGCGGACCAGCCATGGGCCGGCGCCGATCACCGATCCCGCCGCCACGGCGTATCGCAGCAGTTGCCGGCGGTTGAACCGCCTTGCCGCGAGCAGGGTCGCGTCGGCGTTGATGGGGAAATGCGTTTTTCTTTTCATTTCAAACGCTTCCACGGTAGGCCGCGAAATCCGCAGGCGTCCGGTCGGACAAAAAATCGTCGGAGCGGCGCTTGCGCACCCGTCATATCCTATGTCCGAGATAAGGCAACACTAGGGCAATGAACGCCAAATCGTGAATCCTGTCGCGTGCCGCCGAAAACCCGCCGGCAGCCGCGATATCCCGTCAATTTAACGATTTGCGCCGAAAGGTCCATATCCGGCGTGTCCCCAGGCTAGAAGCGGTCGACGCGGAACGGCCGGAGATCGATGTTGGGCGCCCGCCCGGCGACCAGGTCGGCGACGATCTCGCCGGTCTTCGGCCCCGCCGTGAGCCCGACGTGCTGATGGCCGAAGGCGAAGATGACGTCGGCGAAGTTCGGCGCGCGGCCGATCACCGGCAGGCTGTCCGGCAGCGTCGGCCGCAGATTCGACCATTCGCTGATCGAAGACGTGTCGATGGCCGGCAGCATCCGCTTGGCGTGCCGCACCAGCACCCGCCAGCGGCCCGGGTTGGGCGCCGCATCGAGGCCGCCGTACTCCGCGGTGCCGGCCATTCGGATGCCGCCGTCCATCGGCGTCGCGATCACCATGGTGCCGGCGGCGAACACCGGCACATCCAGAGAGACGCCGGGATTGGCGATGGTGACGTGGTAGCCGCGCTCGCCCTCGATCGGCACCGGGTGGCCGAGACGCGCCGCCAGCCGGCCCGACCACGCACCGGCGGCGATCACCAGGATATCGACGTCGAGCGGCTCGCCGTCGGTGATCAGGCGGGCTACCCGGCCGGCGGCGATCGCCAGATCGCGCACCTCGCGTTGCAGGATGGTGCCGCCGGCGGCAAGGAAGGCGGCGGCCAGCGCCTTCACCAGCTTCATCGGCTCGGTGGCCTGACCGAGGTCGGGCAGGAAATAGCCGCAAGCGTAGATCGGCGCCAACGCCGGCTCGCGCTCGCGGATCTCCCCCGCCGTCAGCCGCCGCGGGCTGGCGCCACGCTCGCGCCTGAGCCGCCACGCCGGTTCGTCGTCGGCCATGGAACGTTCGCTCTCGTAGACGTAGAGCGCGCCCCTGCATCGGATCAGGCGCTCGGCCGCCGTGCCGCGGGCGAGCTTGAGGTGCTGCTCGGGCGACGCCGCCAGCAACGGCGCCAAAGCGTCGGCGATCGCCGCCACCCGACTGGGGCGCGCCGCCGCCAGGAATCGGACCAGGAACGGCAGCAACGCCGGCAAATGCCGCCAGCGGATGGCCAGCGGCCCCAACGGATCGATCAGCCATCGCGGCACCTGCCGGAGAGTCCCCGGCATCGCCAGCGGCACGAACGAGTCCGACGAGAACATGCCGGCGTTGCCCTTCGAGCAGCCCTCGCCCGGCGGCAGGCGGTCGACGATGGTCACGGCAAAGCCCTGGCGGATCAGATTCAGCGCGCAACTGACGCCGACGATGCCGGCGCCGATCACGGTGACCTTGCGGGCGCCGGCGGCGAGTTCGGCCATGTCCTTCGCAAACCTCGACAAATCAGCGCCCCGCCCTTGTCCGAATGGGGGCTGGCGATACCATTGCAGTGACCGCTATGATTGGCAAGCGAGGTCCCGGCCGCAGAGGAGCCCGATGTCCCTGGATCCCTACTTCTCGCCCGGCGACGGCGGCGACACGGCCTTCACCGTCGAGGCGCCGAAGATCAAGTTCGGCCCCGGCGCGTTGGGCGAGATCGGCGCCGACGCGCGGGCGCTGGGCATGACGCGGGTGGCGCTCTACACCGACGCGACGGTGGCCAAGCTGAATCCGGTGGCGACCGCGGTGCAATCGCTGAAGGCGGCCGGCATCGACGTCGCCGTCTACGACGCCACCGAGGTCGAGCCGACCGACCGCTCGTTCAAGGCCGGCACCAAGTTCGCCGTGGACGGCAACTTCGACGGCTTCGTCTCGGTCGGCGGCGGCTCGGTGATGGACACCGCCAAGGCGTCGAACCTGTATTCGACCTACCCGGACGACTTCCTCGCCTACGTCAACGCGCCGATCGGCCAGGCCAAGCCGGTGCCGGGACCGTTGAAGCCGCACATCGCGTGCCCGACCACCTTCGGCACCGCGTCCGAGTGCACCGGCATCGCCGTGTTCGACCTGCTCGAGATGGAGCTGAAGACCGGCATCGCCAACGCGCGGCTCAGGCCCAGCCTCGGGGTGCTGGATCCGACGGCGCTCGCCACGCTGCCCAGGCCGATCGTCGCCGCCAACGGCTTCGACGTGTTCAGCCACGCGGTCGAGAGCCTCACCGCGCGGCCCTTTAGCCACCGCCCGGCGCCGGCGGACTCGACCAAGCGCCCGCTCAGCCAGGGCGCCAACCCCTACAGCGACCTGGCGTGCCTGGAGGCGATCCGGCTGATCGGCGCCAACCTGGTCGACGCCGTCAACGACGCCGACAACACCGCCGCCCACGAGCCGCTGATGTTCGCCGGCATGCTGGCCGGCATCGGCTTCGGCAACGCCGGCTGCCACGTGCCGCACGGCATGTCGTACGCGGTCGCCGGCCTGGTGCGCGACTACCGAGCGCCGGGCTGGCCGAGCAACCAGCCGATGGTGCCGCACGGCATCTCGGTCATCGTCAACGCGCCGGCGGTGTTCCGCGTCACCGGCCCGGCCTGCCCCGAGCGCCACATGAAGGCGGCCGACGCCATGGGCGCCGACGTCGCCGGGGCCAAGCCGGAGGACGCCGGCCGCGTGCTCGCCGACCGCGTCATCGCGATGATGAAGGCGACCGGCATCCCCAACGGGCTCAGGGGCGTCGGCTACTCCGAGGACGACCTCGACGCCCTCACCGACCGCGCGTTGCCGCAGAAGCGCCTGCTCGACAACGCGCCGCTCGCCATCGACCGCGACGCGCTCAGGGGCCTGTTCCGCGACGCGCTATCGTACTGGTAGATGCGCCATCCCATTCCGTCCAAGGTCATCGACCGCCTGAAGGCCGCCGCCGGCAACGGCGGCTTCATCGACGATCCGGACGCCATCGAGCCCTATGTCACCGACGAGCGCGACCTCTACCACGGCGTCACGCCGCTGGTGCTGCGCCCGGCGACCACGGCGGCGGTGGCCGAGATCGTCACGATCTGCGCCGCGGCCGGCGTCGGCGTCGTGCCGCAAGGCGGCAACACCGGCTATTGCGGCGGCTCGGTGCCGCGCCCAGGGGACGATGCGGGCGGCGGCGAGATCGTGCTGTCGCTCGCCCGCCTCAACCGCGTTCGCGCCGTCGACGCGGCCAACCACACCCTTACCGTGGAGGCGGGCTGCGTGCTGGCCGACGTGCAGGCCGCGGCCGACGACGCCGGGCTGATGTTCCCGCTCAGCCTCGGCGCCGAGGGCTCGTGCCAGATCGGCGGCAACCTCTCGACCAACGCCGGCGGCGTCCAGGTGCTGCGCTACGGCAACGCCCGCGACCTCGTCCTCGGCCTCGAGGTGGTGCTGCCCGACGGCCGCGTGCTCGAGGCGCTGCGCGGGCTTCGCAAGGACAACGCCGGCTACGACCTGAAGCAGCTGTTCCTCGGCGCCGAGGGCACGCTCGGCGTCATCACCGCCGCGGTGCTGAAGCTCTATCCGAAGCCGCGCGAGACCGCGACCGCGATGGTGGCGCTCGCCGACGCGGCGGCGGCGACGGCGCTGCTGGCGCGGCTGCGCGCCGCCTCCGGCGACGCGGTGTCCAGCTTCGAGTACCTCAACCGCGCCTGCCTCGAACTCGTCGTCGAGTACATCGCCGGCGCCCGCGACCCGTTCGCCCGGCCTTACGCCGACTACGCCGTGGTCGAGCTCGCCGGCGGCGACGGCACGGCGGAAATCGCCGAAGCGGCGCTCGGCGAAGCCATCGAGGCCGGCGAGGCGGCGGACGCGGTGGTCGCCGCCAGCGTCGGCCAGGCCGCCGCGCTGTGGCGGCTGCGCGAGCTGATCCCCGAGGCGCAGAAGCGCGCCGGCGGCAGCATCAAGCACGACGTCGCGGTGCCGCTCAGCCGCATCCCCGAGTTCCTCGCGCGCGGCGCCGCGGCGGCGCTGAAGGCGGTGCCCGGCGCCCGCATCGTCGCCTTCGGCCACATCGGCGACGGCAACATCCACTTCAACCTGTCGCCGCCCGCCGTCACATCCCAGGGGGGCGACGTCGCCGCCTTCCTCGCCCAGGCCGACGCCGTCGAGCGGCCGATCCACGACCTCGCCGTCGCGCTCGGCGGCAGCTTCTCGGCCGAGCACGGCATCGGCGTCCTCAAGAAACCGGAGATGGCACGCTACAAGTCGGCGGTCGAGCTCGACCTGATGCGGACGCTCAAGCGGGCGCTGGACCCGAACGGCATCATGAACCCGGGCAAGGTGGTCGACGGCGGCTAGGCGCGGCCGCGCCCCGTCGTCTGCGCCCCGTCCGCGCCCCGTCGTCCGCGCCCCGTCCGCGCCCCGCCCGAGACTCGCCCGGGACTCGTCCGAGACCGGTCCGGGATTCATCGGAAACTCGTCCGAAACTCGTCCGCGACTCGTCATTTTCGGCCGCCGATTTTCGCCTAAGCCGTTGATCCAACACGATTCAGCCCCGGAAAAATTTTTAGCTACTCATCATTTTTCATCATTTTCGCCGATAACCCCTTGAATCGGCGACGAATCGTCTCCCGCCTTCGCCACCGCCACGGGGCTGCCATGCCGGCCGGCGCGGCATGGGCGGCAAGGAATTAAAGGCTCCGTGGCGTGCCTGTTAGTTCCTATTAGCGATTAAAAAGGGAACTAAATCATATAAAATCGGGCATGTCAAGAACGAATTGAGAACCCCGGCCCTGCGGCATTCCCCTATGGAATCCGCCGCCGAATCCGGTCACACTCTGCCCGGAACGAGCCCCGCGCCGACACAGCGGGACCATCAGGGAGGAACAATCATGAGAATCACCGGGACGATGTTGACGGCCGCCTTGGCGATCGGCCTCGCCGCCGCGGCGGCGCCCGCGTCCGCCGCCAACGTAAAGATCACGCCGCTCGGCGGCGTCGACGGCGAGTTCTGCCCGCAGGACCGGGCGCTGATCTTCGAGGACCCGAACGGCACCCGCGTGCTCTACGACCCGGGCCGCACGGTCGCCGGCGCCACCGATCCGCGCCTCGGCAAGATCGACATCATCCTGGTCAGCCACATGCACGGCGACCACGTCGGCAACGCCCACATGAAGGCGCCGAACTCCGGCACCTGCGACAAGCCGGACACCTCGGTGAAGGCGACGCCGAACACCAGCGCCGTCAACATCGCGCTGGCCAAGAAGGCGAAGATCGTCACCGGCAGCGAGATGCCGGCGTTCTTCGCCGCCAAGCTGAAGGACCTCGGCGGCGATCCGAAGAATTCGATCCTGGTCCGCTTCGGCGCCTCGAAGACGGTCGGCGGCGTCGCCATCGCCACCGTGCCGGCGCTGCACTCGAACGGCGTCGCCCCGGATTTCATCGGCGGCGAGCTCGGCAAGCTGATGAAGGCGGCCGGCGTCGCCGGCTACGCCGGCCAGGCCACCGGCTACGTGCTGCAGTTCTCGAACGGCCTCGTCGTCTATCTTTCCGGCGACACCGGCATGACCGCCGAGCAGGACTCCGTGGTGCGCGGCTTCTACAACGCCAAGCTGGCGGTGATGAACATCGGCGATACCTTCACCACCGGTCCGAAGCAGGCGGCGTTCGTCATCAACGCGTTCGTCAGGCCGGCCGCTGTGATCGCGTCGCACGCCAACGAGGTGGCGACCAAGGGCGGCAAGGTGATCGCCGGCACCCGCACCGACACCTTCGTCAAGGCGGTCAAGGTGCCGGTGCACATCCCGCTCGGCGGCAAGGCCATGGAGTTCGACGGCGCCGGCAAGTGCGCCGCGGGGTGTTGAGAACGGCCCTCCCATAAATACGTCATCGCCCGGCCTCGGGGGCTCTTGCGGGGGTGACCCCCGCACCCCCTGGGTCCGGGCGATCCGGATTCTTTAAAACTGGATGCCCAGGGCTAACGCCGGGGCATGACGGGTTTGCTTGTGGGACCGACGGTCGCTACCGCTCCAATCGTCATCGCCCGGCCTCGGGGGCTCTTGCGGGGGTGACCCCCGCTCCCCCTGGGTCCGGGCGATCCGGATTCTTTAAAACTGGATGCCCCGGGCTAACGCCGGGGCATGACGATCGTTACTGAGGCAACGGCGTCGCCACATGCCGAAAGCGTCATCGCCCGGCTATGCCCGGGCGATCCAGGGATAGGCATTGAATTCGCCATCGAATGATGCCATAATCCGTGCCTGACCGCGCGCCTGCAACGGAGCCCCCATGCGCACCACCATCGCCCTCGACGACGAGCAGATTCAGAAGGCACAGGCCCTCACCGGGCTCACGGAGAAGTCCGCCCTGGTGCGGGCGGCGCTGACGGCGCTGATCGAGCGCGAAAGCGCGCGCCGCCTGGCGCGCCTCGGCGGCAGCGAGCCGGGCCTCCGGCGGCCCAGGCGGCGCCGGCCGGCGGCCTAGGTGATCCCGGTCGATAAGTGATCCTGGTCGACACCTCGGTTTGGGTCGATCACCTGCGCCGGCGCGAGCCGGCGCTCGCCGACCTGCTGGAGGCCGGCGGGGTCGTCACCCATCCGTTCGTGATCGGCGAGCTGTCGCTCGGGCGTCTCCGGCAACGCGACATCGTCCTCGGCGCCTTGCGGCAGCTGCCGCGGGCGGCGGTCGCCACCGACCGGGAGACGCTCGATTTCATCGACCGCAACGCCCTTCACGGGCGCGGCATCGGCTATGTGGATGCGCACCTGCTGGCGGCCGCGCGGCTCTCCGCCGATACGCTCCTGTGGACCCGCGACCGGCGGCTCGCCGGCGCCGCCGAGCGGCTGGGCGTCGGCGCGGAAATGGGGTAGCGGGCGACGGCACCGCCGCCTTGTCGTCGCACCTTTCCCGAGCCTAGGCGACCCGCAGCCGGTCACGGTCCGCGCACGGATCGATCTCGACCACGATCCGCTTGACGGCGACGCCCGGGGCCTTGCGACGGCCGACGCCCTTCATGGTGACGAAGCCGGCGGCCTCCAGCTTGGCGAGCGTTCGCGTCAGGTTCGGCTGCGCCCGCCCCGAGAGCCGCGCCAGCGCCGCCACCGATTGCGGCTTGCGGTCGCGGATCAGCGCCAGGAGCTTGCGGTTTTCCGGCGTCAACAGCCGCACCACGGCCTCGACCGAGTTGAAGCTCGGCTCGGCCGCGTCCTTGGGCGCCGGCCGCTCGCCGCGCGCCACGGCGCGCATTTCGTCGCGCAGGGATTGCAGGCTTTGAATTTTCATTCTGGCCATTTTCACCTCCGCGAGCATGTAATCCCGCGATCACTCTTCCATATCATGTCCGGATATGATAATATACCGCGTCGCCGGCCGCGTCAACGGCAAGGGCCGGCACGCGGGCGCCGACGCTTGCGTCGCCGCCAGAAACGTGATATGTACCGCGTATCGACCTCGGGCCGGAGCCGGCGATGATCCGTTCGTTCCGATGCCGCGAAACCGAACGCATCTGGAACGGCTGGCCGAGCCGCAAGTTCCCGCGCGCCATCCAGGACCGGGCGCTGCGCAAGCTCCGGCAACTGGACGCCGCGCGCACCATCGGCGACCTGCGCAATCCGCCGGGCAATCGGCTGGAGGCTTTAGGGGGGGAACGCGCCGGGCGGATGAGCATCCGCATCAACGACCAATGGCGAATCTGCTTTGCGTGGGCGGCCGGCGACGCGTTCGAGGTGGAGATCGTCGACTATCATTGACAACCAAGGCCAACGAAAGGGCGCACCCATGAGCGAGCTTCGCAATCCGCACCCGGGCGACATTCTCAAGCACGAGTTCCTGGCCGAGATCGGCATCAGCCAGAACCGGCTGGCGAAGGCGATCGGCGTGCCCGGCAACCGCATCCACGCCATCGTGAAGGGCAGCCGCGACGTCACCGCCGACACCGACTTGCGGCTGTGCCGGTTCTTCGGCCTTTCGGAAGGCTATTTCCTGCGCCTGCAGAACGCCCACGACACGCTGGCGGCGAAGCGCCGCCTCGGCGCCCGGCTCGCCCGCATCAGGCCCTACAAGCCGCGCGACGCGGCGTGAGAGGGGCGCGGGCAGTCGCTCCGCTTCCTGGCTCGTTGGCGATCGCGGCGATGATCGCCGGGCTGCGGATCACCATTAGGATGGAAGCTCGCGCCAATGGGAAGTGCATACCGGGTATAATGGTTTTAGATCGATTAAGGGCGTTGACTCGCTTTGCGGGCCGAATTTGATCAAGGCAATGTATACATTCCTCGACCCGGACCATTATCTAAACACGCCTGATGGCTTGTTAACTTTACATCGGCGTCGAATTTGGCGGCGTTTTTATTTCAACATCGAAACTGTCGAACCGCGAGTGAGCTACTCCCCATTCGTTGGACAGGTATGCGGGTAAATTAAGCTACAGTCCGGGCCTGCCGATCGGGTTGTTGTCACGCTCGCTACGCCACCAGGGCTGTCGGCTGGAGGGCCGGGCGTGAGCCC
>Ga0326597_10000174_pt1 | contig 117837 bp, 95 predicted proteins | sample RVTome_12_FD_203789 | JGI IMG/M metagenome (GOLD analysis project Ga0326597, IMG submission 203789) | Soil microbial communities from uranium-contaminated site in the Upper Colorado River Basin, Wyoming, United States - RVT100D185 | ecosystem: Environmental > Terrestrial > Soil > Contaminated... | reverse complement strand
CGTCAATCGACGAACGAACAAGATTTGTGACATGGACGAATCCTTTCATCCAACGTCCTGATGAGCGTCGTTCATTCATCGACTCAATCTCTTCCTGCCGAAACAAATTTACAGAAGACCGCTTAGCATAGTTCGGCTATGCATGTAACGGCTCGCCCCTTCCCCCGCCGCACTCTGGACAGCCAGCCGCCAGCTGCCCCCGCAGGTCGTAGCCGCAGTGCGGGCAGCGGCCGCGCTTCGCGCGGATGAATCGCTTCGCGCTCGTGAAGCCGAAGAACACCCCAAACCAGATCGCGGCATAGAAAAGCGTGTCGATCAGAAAGCCGGGCCAGATTGGACGAAGTGGCAGAGCCATCCGCGTTTCGTGTCGAAAACTGTTCAACAATAGCAGTCGTTTCACCTGCACGTTCTGCGGTCGCCATTGCGAGTCGTCCCAACACCATTCGCCACGCATCGAAAGGAACGGCCACCCCCCGCGTCGTATTTCGCATCGCAAATACGACATCTCATCCGCCGCCCACGCCTCAATCCGAGTCGCGGCCCATCCCAGTTCATGTCGCGTCGCAAATTCTCTGATGCTGAAATCCGATGGAATGAGCGCCGGCCAACTGCGATCCGTGTAGCGTTTGAAGTCAACCCAAGATTCGAACTCTGGTTGAAAGGGCCTTCCATCTGTTGTGATAGTTGCCAAGGACCACCCGCACGCCACCGCGACGGTGGTGATGGCGCCGAGAATCAGGCAGATCGTGATGCGGAGAGTCCAGCGGCGCATGAGCGTGATTGTACGTGAATCCGCTCCGGGGTCGTCATCAATCATTCAAGTTCGGAAGTGGCCGCCGCCGCACCTGATGATTCCGAACGGTGACGAAGTGACCCGACGCAATGGGCTCGATGCTCGGCCAGATCCGCTTGAACGCATCCCACAGTTCAGAACCGCGACCGCGCAGCCGCAAGTAGATGATGCCGGGATGAGGGAGTGAGTCCGACTGCATGACGCGACCAATGTCCCGATCGAACGACATAAGGAGCCGATCGTCGCTGCGGCTCATCGCCACCAATCGAAATCTGCTGCTTCCGGGGCCACGGCACTCACTTCAACGACATCGTGGCCGTGTTCTCGAAGCCACTGAACGATCGGGCGGCCACATTTTCGTCCGCAAGGATGCGCATGCTTCTCACGCGGCCGAGCGCGGGATATCCACGACGTCATCCGTTGCGAGAAGTTCAGCCGCATACGCCTGACAGGCGCGAATCTGGTCTCGCGTGATGTCCGGATACGCTTCGGCGAGCTGCTCAAACGTCCAGCCCTCGCCCAGTCGATCGAGAATGTGCTCGACGCCGATGCGCGTGCCCTTGATCTTCGGCTTTCCGCCGAGGACACCTGAAATGCGTTCAATGTGTTCGCGCCAATTCATGAGAGACTCCTGACTTGATATGATACCGCCACGACCACAAGCGAGGATGGCGAGCGTTCGGAATGAGGTTCACAATGCCTTTTCGAAGCGCCCTCACCCCAGCCCTCTCCCAGAGGGAGAGGGAGTTCATTCGGCCGTATCATCATCCATCATGGCGCAGGATGATGGGAGAACGAAGGAGGTGACGCGCGAGATCACGCATCGCGGGCCGGTGTTCGCGGTCGAGAAGATCGAGTTCCGCGACCCCCGGTTTGGCGGCCGGCGGACGCGGCGGGACATCGTCCGCCATCCCGGCGCGGTCACCATCGTGCCCGTGCTGCCGGATGGCCGGATCATTCTCATCCGCAACTACCGGACATCTGTAGAAGAATCGCTGCTCGAGTTTCCCGCGGGGAAGCTCGACCGTGGCGAGGAACCATGTGCCGCCGCGGCCCGCGAGCTGGAGGAGGAAACCGGCTATCGCGCGGGAGCTCTGCGGCCGCTGGGATCGTTTCTCACATCTCCCGGTTTGACCGATGAATTGATGCACGCTTTTCTGGCATCCGATCTCGGGCATGTCGGCCAGCGGCTGCAGCCGGGCGAGGAGATCGTGGTTCACCAGTTTGATCCCGAGGCGGTCCGCGAGATGATCTCCAGTGGCGCGATCAAAGATGGCAAGACCATCGCGGCGTTTTTTCTGTGGGAGCTGCTCGGCGGGCAGGTATGCCCGCCCTACGGGGAGGCGGTGTCAGGATGAGCTGGGAGGATCGAGACTATCCCGCAGGCGGGGGCGGAGGCGGGCGCAGCGGCTTCGGCCGGCCGGGCGGCGACTGGAAAGGAGTCCGTCCCACGCTGGACAATCCCATGTCGTGGTCGGTGTGGATCGGGCGCTACTTCCGAGTGGATGTGCGCCTGCATCTCATGCTGATTCTCTTCATCGTGATCGAGCTCCTGCGCGCGGGCGCGACGGAAGGCGGCGGCTTCGCGCTCTACTACACGAGCATCTGGGTTCTGTCGCTTTTCGTGATCGTGCTGCTGCACGAGTTCGGCCACGTGTTCGCGTGCAGAATGACCGGCGGCGAGGCGGATGAGATTCTCATGTGGCCGCTGGGAGGGCTGGCGCACTGCCGGCCGCCGGACCGGTGGACCGCGCACTTGTGGACCGTGTTGGGTGGGCCGCTGGTCAACGCGATCCTGCTGGTCAGCTTCGCGCTGGTGCTCGGGATCAGTCAGCGCGCCTGGCTGGGTGTCGCGATTCCGAGCCCCTTCGCGCCGGCGCCGAGCAACTGGTTCAGCGCAGCGCCGGAATGGGCCCGCATGATCCATCTTGCCGCATGGATCAATCTCATTCTGCTGATGTTCAACGTGCTGGTGCCGCTCTTTCCGCTGGATGGCGGGCGCATCCTGCAAGCCCTGCTCTGGCCGAAGTTTGGCTACATCCGGTCGATGAGGATCACGGTGCGCGTGGGCTACTTCGGGGCGATTGTGATGGGCGTCTTCGCACTGGCGGCGGGCGAGCAGTTGGGCTTGACCACGGCCCTGCTTCTCTTTTCGATCGCGGTCTTTGGCGGGTTCACGTGCTGGACGACGCACAAGCAGCTCGAGTTCGCGGAAGAAATCATGGGTTTTTCCTATGATGAATATGCGCTGAAGCTGGGGAAAGAAGTCGAAAAGGAACGGGAGCAGAAGCGTGGGCCGTCGGCGCGGACCCTTCGCCGCCAGCAGAAGCGGGCCGAGCAGGAGCAGAACGATGCGCGGGAGCTGGATCGCCTGCTCCAGAAAATCGCGGAGAAAGGCATGGATGAGCTGACCGCACGCGAAAAGAAGTGGCTCGAGAACCAAACCAGAAAGAAGCGGCAGGAAGGGTCATGAACGCGGAGGCATGAGCACGCCGGCCAGCGCAGGCACTCTATGGGCATTTACGATCGCGATTACATTCGTGAGCAGCCGACGAGTGGCGGATTCCTGCGCGGGCGGGGCAGCCCGCTGGGAATGTTCTCAGTCACGACGTGGCTGATCATCCTGTGCGCGGCGGTCTTCTTCGTCGATGGATTCACGCCGCTTTCCTGGGTGACAACAGGTGGGCCGTACATCACTCATCCCGATGCATCGGAGAATCCCAGCGATTGGGTGGTCGAGCCCCCGCCACAACCGGGTCCGCGCCAAGCTCCGTTGCTCAAGCTGGCCATTTACGACCGCCAGGCATTCGAGCAGGGAGTAGCGATTGCGATCGGCTGGTACGAAGTGCAGCAAATGCATTTCCTGACACAGTGGCTGCACTTCTCGACTGCGCGTGGCATCATTACTTTTCAATCCAGCGGAAAGATAGTCGGGTTTGAGTTCTGGCGGCTGATTGGGTTTCAGTTCCTCCATGCCAACATGGCGCACCTGGTGTTCAACATGATCGGGCTGTTCTTCTTCGGGCCGATCGTGGAACAGCATCTTGGCCGCAAGCGCTACCTCGCCTTCTACCTGCTGTCCGGAATTTTCGGCGCGCTGATGTACCTTCTGCTGAACCTTGGTGGAATGGTCGCGCAGATGATCGCGCAGGAGCCGGTGCAGATCCCGGGACTTCTCTTCAATGATCCCAAGACGCCGCTGGTGGGCGCATCGGCGGGAGTGTTCGGGGTGCTCATGGCGGGGGCGTATCTTGCACCAAACATCATGGTGCTTCTCTTCTTCTTCATCCCGATGCGCCTGCGGACGCTTGCATATGGACTTGTGCTTCTGGCGGTGATCACCGTGCTGACCGGTGGGGCGAACGCAGGTGGCGAGGCGGGGCATCTGGGCGGCGCGATCGCGGGGTGGTACTTCATCCGCCATCCGCACCACCTGCACGGCTTCTTCGACATCCTCGGCCGTGTCGATCCCACATCGCATCATTACCGGGGGCGGGGGCGCGGCGGCGGTCGCGCCACGCAGGAAGCTGAGATCGATCGCATCCTTCTCAAGATCAAGGAGCAGGGGATGAACTCCCTGACAGCGCGGGAGCGGCGGCTTCTGCAGGAGGCGTCGCGGGAGTGATGAAAACCGTACCGGGTACAGTTTTCTGATGTCCGCAATCGGCTTCGACATCATGCATCGCGACGGCACGACTCAGGCGCGAGTCGGTCGCGTGACAACGCCGCATGGCTGGTTCGATACTCCCGCGTTCATGCCGGTAGGGACGAAAGCGTCGATCAAGGGACTCACACCGGAACAGACTCGCTCGACGGGCAGCCAGATCATTCTGAACAACGCCTATCACCTGATGCTGCGGCCTGGCGCGGAATTGATCCGCCGGCGCGGCGGCTGCCACGCCTTCATGCGCTGGGACGGGCCGATCCTGACCGACTCGGGCGGCTATCAGGCGTTCTCAATGTCGAATATCAATCGCGTGGACGACGATGGCGTGACGTTTCGCTCGATCGTTGATGGCGCGCTGGTGCATCTCGGGCCTGAGAAGTCGATGCAGGTGCAAAATGACCTCGGCGGGGACATCATCATGGCGTTCGATGATTGTCCACCATGTGCTGACGACAAGTCCACAGGTCCACAGGTCCACAAGTCCACAAAGAAGAGTGATGATTACGGTGCACGACTGCGTGTTGCGAATGAGCGGACGATCCACTGGCTGGAGCGCTGCGTCAAGGCGCACGCGCGGAAGGATGAGCAGGCGCTGTTTGGCATCGTGCAGGGCGGAATCGACTTCGAACTGCGCCGGCAATCGGTGGAACAAGTGTGCTCAGTCGATCTTCCGGGTTTCGCCATCGGCGGTGTCGCTGTCGGCGAGGGGCCGGAGCAGATCCGTGCCGTGGTCGAGTTCACCGCGCCGCTGCTGCCGGCCGACAAGCCGCGCTATCTGATGGGCGTGGGGTATGAGCGGGACATCGTGATGGCGGTGCGTGCGGGCATTGACATGTTCGATTGCGTTCTGCCCACGCGCAACGGCCGCAACGGGACCGCCTTCACGCGCCAAGGCCGCTTTCAACTGCGAAACGCGCGCTTCGCAGAGGACGACCTGCCGGTCGATCCGCATTGCGGCTGCCCGGTGTGCGCGGGCGGGTTCTCGCGGGCGTATTTGCGGCACCTGTTCATGGCGGAGGAGATGCTTGGGCCGACTCTGCTTTCCCTGCATAACATCAGCCACTTCCAGCGCCTGTTGCTGGACATCCGCAGTGCGATCCGGGAGAATGACTGGTCTCTGGTCAGCCGCGCCTGGCCCGTGTTGGAGTCCACCAGCGAGGACCTTGGGTCACCCTGAGATCGTGTTGCGGCAGCGTTCGTGGGTGGAATTTCGAGCACATTGAGAACCATTGATGTCAGTTTCGCCGCAATTCGTTCCACTTTATTTGATTGCTCAGGATGACGAAGGTCCCGGCCTAGGGGCCGGCCCTCCTGCGGGCGATGGCACGCAGGGCGCACCCGCGGGCGGGGGCAGCCCGGCGCCGGGAGGTCTCGGGGGTGGCAACATCATCTGGATGCTGATGCTCTTCTTTTTCGTGATCATCGTCTGGTCCATGATGGGCCAGCGGCGCGAAAAGAAGAAGCGGGACGCCATGCTGAGCGCCATCCGCAAGCACGATGAGGTTCAGACCATCGGCGGCCTCATCGGTTCGGTCGTGGATGTGAAGGGCAATACAGTCATCCTCAAGGTCGATGAGGCCTCGAATACGCGCATCAGGGTGGCGCGGTCGGCCATTCAGCAGGTGCTTTCGGAACGGCAGGATGCGGAGGCGGAGAAAGAGCAAGAGAAGGAGAAGGAGGCCGTCTCCGAATAATTCCGGTCCGAGAAAAGGTCCCCCTTGCCGGATCGCTGCCGCGATCCGAACACGTTCGCACGAGGCCTGAACCGGGGACGGTTCAACTCGCTTTTATCAAGGTTCCCGCACGATGCAGACCATGCATTGGAAGCTTCTGATCATCTTCGTGGCCATCGGGCTGTCGGTCTGGTCGCTTCTCGGATACGGCGTTCGACTGGGCAAGGATCTGTCGGGCGGCCTGTCGCTGATCTACCAGGTCAACATTGCCCCCGACGAATCTGGGGATGAGGCGGAACGAATTCTCAACCAGACGATCCTGGTCCTGAAGAACCGGCTCAATCCGCAGGGCGTGTTCGATCTTTCGATTCTCCCGATGGGCCGCGATCGCATCGAGATTGTCATGCCGCTGCCGTCGCGAGAGGTGAGAGAGGCAAAGGCAGAGCTTGAAAAACGGATGGAGGAGATACTCGCCAAGGCGCGCATCAGCCCTGTCGAGCTGGAAGATGCCCTTCGCGAAGGCAATGCGGTGGGGCGATTCGGCGGCGAGGCCGAGAACCCGCAGCGCCAGCGCATTGAGGACCTGCAGGCCGCTTTCACGCGGCAGCGCGAGCTGCTGGCGCAGTACGAGGCGGCGAAACAGGCCGGTGCGCCGGCGGAAGAGATCGCCGGCATCGAGGATGCCCTCGCCGATGCCATCGTCACCTATGACGAGCTTGAAGAAAACGTGCTGCGATACTCGCTGACCGAGCAGGACCTCCTGCGGACGTTGCGGCTTCCTGCAGCCGAGCGGGTTGTGCGGGATCCCGAAACCCGCAAGGATCGCATGGAGCCTTCGCAGCGCTCTGTAGAACTTGATGTGCTTGCGGAGCGGTTTCCCCATCTCAAGGATGATCTCGATCAACTCGTCGCGGCTCATGATCAGTACAACTCGATGCGGCGGGGGCTCGACGACCCCGAGGACCTCAAGCGGCTGCTCAAGGGCGCGGGCGTGCTGGAGTTCCGGATCGCGGTGACCGCCGGAGCCGGGCAGGCCGAGGGATTCAATGCCGATCAGCTTCGCCAGGATCTTCGCGATCGTGGGCCGGAGGATCGCACCAGCCCTTTCGTGCGATGGATGCGCATCAACGACCTCAAGCAATGGTACGAAACAGATCAGGAACTGAGCTCGCTTCAAAGCGATCCGGTGGATTACTTTGCCCAGCGCCGGAGCCTGGAGGCGGCGACCTATGGCGGCGATTTCTACCTTCTTATCTATGACACCGAGCCGCGCAAGCTGACGCACGAGGATCCCCGCCAGCAATGGTCGATTGTCTCGGCAGGGCCGACGATCGATGAGCTGGGCCGGCCGGCGGTCATGTTCAATCTCGACAATGCGGGCGGCATCGCGATGCGGCGGCTGACGGGGGCGAACGTCCGCCAGCCGATGGCGATTGTTCTGGATGACCAGGTGTATTCGGCCCCCAGGATTGAAGAGCCGATCGGCGCCCAGGGACGAATCACGGGCAGCTTCTCGGAGGCGGAACTGAATTACCTGACGCGCGTGCTGGCGGCGGGCTCGCTGGAGGCGCGGCTGAGCCCCGAGCCGATCGCCGAGAACAGCATTGGACCCGAACTAGGACGCGACAACCTCGAACGCGGCTTGTGGGCGTGCCTCTGGGGCCTGCTGGCCACCATGACGTTCATGGCGCTTTACTACTTCTTCGCGGGAGTGGTGGCGGATATGGCGCTGCTCGTCAACGCGGTGCTCATCTTCGGCATCATGGCCATGCAGCAGGCGTCGTTCACCATGCCGGGCATAGCGGGCGTGGTGCTCTCGATCGGCATGGCGGTGGACGCGAACGTCCTCATCTACGAGCGCATCCGCGAGGAGATGTTCGCGGGTGTGACCGATCTGCGCGAGGCGATCAAGCTCGGGTACAGCAAGGCCTTCAGCAGCATCATCGACGGCAACCTCACCAACCTGATCGTCGTGTTCGTGCTCTATCAGACCGCGACGACCGAAGTGAAGGGGTTCGCCCTGACCATGGGAATCGGCGTTTTGAGCACGCTGTTCACGGCGCTGTTTGTGACGCGCGTCATCTACACGATCTACACCGATCTCTTCAAGATGAAGACGCTGCCGATGCTGCCGACGGTCATCCCCGCGATTCACAGGTTCCTCGAACCCAACATCAACTGGATCGGGCTTCGCAAGCTGTTCCTTCCGGGAAGCTCGCTGGCGATCATTGCGAGCATTGTGCTGGTGGCCTCGCTGGGAGGCGAGCTCTACGACACTGAGTTCCGCGGAGGCATTTCGGCGACGTTTCAGACCCGGCCGGCAACGCCGGAGGATCGTGAGACGGACATGCGCATCTCGAGCCAGGGCCGTGTCATGCTCGAGCGCAGCATGGTGGAAGCAACCATTCACGAGATCGGTGAGGCTAATCAGGATGATCCACTGTTGCGCAACTTTGCCCGTGCCGACATCATCGCGTCCGGGCGCGGCCAGCAAGGGGCATGGTCCGACAGCTTCCAGGTGAAGGTGGCGGCGGAAGCCAATACGGTCCCGGAGCAACAGCGCCTCATGAACGCGGTTGTGGCGGCATTCGAAGAGTATCTCGCTGCCACACCGCCTTATTCCTTTGACGGCGAGGACGAGCCGCGGCCGCCTGTCAACGCGGTGTTCGATATTTCGGATCCGTTCCTCAGCCAGGTGATCGATCGCCCGGGGCTCGATATCCGCGTGGATCAGTATCGCGGCGGGGCGGCGATTGTGATCGAAGGTCTCGATCCACCGGCCCTGATCCAGGATGTCACCGATCGCATTCGCAGGACGCGCAATCTTGAGCAGTTCCGCGCTGCGGCGGACCGGCCTTTCGAGGTGTTCGGTCTCGACCCCGCCGAAGGCGAGGAGGGATATCGCTCGATCGCTGTTGTTGTTCACGACCCCGACTACGAATACGTGGACAACCCACAGCTCTGGCAATCCCAGGTGGCGGATGTCGAGTGGACCTTGGTCACCGAGGCCCTAAAAACCACGGCCCAGCTCGAACAGGTCAGTTCGTTCTCGTCATCGGTGGCGCAGACGCTCGCTGCCGGCGCCACCACGGCGATCATCGTCTCCTTCCTCGGAATCCTCACCTACATCTGGATCCGATTCGGTTCGCTCCGCTATTCGCTGGGAGCGATCGCATCCCTGCTGCACGATGTGATCATCGCGCTGGGGCTTCTGGCACTGACTCACTACATCGCGGGCACGCCGCTTGCGATCTGGCTGGGCGTTGAACCGTTTCTCATCGACCTGAACGTCGTCGCCGCGATGCTGACCATCATTGGTTACTCGCTGAACGACAGCATCGTGATCATGGACCGCATCCGCGAGAACCGCGGCAAGTTGATCGTCGCCACGGGCGAGCAGGTCAACAAGGCCATCAACCAGACCTTGAGCCGCACTATGCTGACGGGCGGCACCACGATCATCGCGGTCCTGATCATGTACGTCGAGGGCGGAACAGGCATCCGGCCGTTCACGTTCACCCTGTTCATCGGGCTGATCATCGGGACCTACAGTTCCATCGGCATCGCCGCTCCGCTGGTGGTCCAGTGGCGAAAGCCCCGGGGCGATTCTGCTGCCTTCGGGGGCGATTTGGCCGAAAAGGGAGAAGCGGAGCAGCCGGCGCCGGTTGCGGGCTGACCATTGTCCCAATCTCACCCCGGCCAGACCAGGCCGAGACGGCGCCAAGGACTCCACGGATGGAGGTTGCGATGACGCCAGGTACGAAGATCGGTCTCATTCTCGCTCTCGCCATGTTTGCCGTGGTCGGGGGATACTTTCTGATCGTGCCGGATGAGCGGCCATCGGGTCTGAGCGAGACCGGCCTGATCGAGGACGACGCAGCGAATGCTCAACCGCCCCAGCTCATCAGCACCGATGAGTTGAGCAATTGGAACGCGAACTCCGATGGCGAAATGGAAGCGGCGGAATCGAACCTCGCCGGCGCCAATCCGGGTGCCGGAAATGATGCCGGCGATGGCTCCTTCGGCGGCGCCTCACCTGGTGGAAACGATCTCATCATCACGTGGCCGGCAAGCGACAGTTTTCTGGAGTCGCCGCTGGAGATTCCCGGGCGCGAGGTGGCATCCTTCGACTGGAACGGGTCGTTGAGTGAAGCGCCGTTCACGAGCGGAACATCAACTGGCATCGCGGAGGGCGCCCAGCAATCTGCATCGTCTTCGACCACGCTGGTCGCGAATGCGCCCGCGACGATTCGCGATCCGGTTGGGAGCGATACGTACATCGTTCAGAAGGGCGACAGTTTCTGGTCGATCGCGGAGTCGTGGTACGGCGACGGCTCGAAGATGGACCTGATTGTGAAAGCGAATCCGAACATCAATCCGCAGCGGTTGCAGATAGGACAGAAACTGATCCTTCCGGCGCGGGACACGGCGCGGGCGAATCAGGGCGCAGCCGCGAATATTTCAGGCTCGCCGCGCTCGCCATCGCAACCTGCGCCGCCTCTCGCGGATGCTCCCGGCACGCACACCGTGCGCGAGGGCGATACGCTGGTCAAGATCGCGCGCTTGTATTTCAAGAACGATGGGAAGTGGGAGGCGATCTACGCCGCCAACCGCGCACTCATCGGGGCCGACCCCGACAAGCTGAAAGTTGGCACGAAGCTGACGATCCCGCGGTGATGAAAACCGTACCCGGTACGGTTTTCATGGAAAAACCGTACCGGGTACGGTTTTCAGGTTGGTGCGGATGTGGTCGAGGTCGAGCCCGCCGATCACCAGGGATGACACCGCGGGGTTCCGAAGAATGAACGGAATGGCATCCTCCGGCCGCAAGCGTCCGGAAGCCAGGCCCTTCTTCACCACAACACCGACCCCGCGCTCGCGTGCCTCCGCGATCACTCCCTCGTGTGAACGATCTTCGAGGTGATATTCAACCATGATCGCATCCGCCCACTGAAGCGCCAGCCGCGCGCCCTCCACGGTTTTGCCGGACAAACCCACCGCGCGAACGAGCCCGCGCGATTTCAGGTCCAGCAGAGCCTCCACAGCGCCGGAGGACTCGATGATTTCGCGATCGCGACCGTCGGAGTGCAGGAACACCACGTCGACCACGACCGTGCGCAGGCGCGTGCGGCTGCGCTCGATCGAGGCGCGTACGGCCGCGGGTGAAAAATCGTAGCGGCTGACACCATGCTCGAATTCCTCGCCAACCTTGGTTGAGATCACAAACTCGTTGCGTCGATGGGCAATCGCCCGGCCAATACGCTCCTCGCTCGTGCCGTATGCAGGAGCGGTATCGATGTAGTTGATGCCGAGATCGAGCACGCCGTCAAGAAGCCGCTCCACTTCCCGATCAGTGGGCAATTCGTAGCCGGCCGGGAATTTCGCGCCGACATTCCGGCCGATCTTGAACGCGCCGAACCCGATCGGCGACACCGTCATGCCGGTGCTGCCTAGTGAACGGCGGACCATGACTTCTCCTGGATCCAGGGGGGCAGCGCGACCTGCGGCCGGGGCGCTTCCGACAGCGATGTCAGGTCGAGCGAAGGGCTTGCGGGATCTTCGAGCAGCTCTGCAACGCGCTCGGCGAGGCGCGGAGCCAGCGCCAGCTTGGTTGGCCACGCCACGATCACATTGCCGCTGCGCTTGACGAAGACATCATCCGGTCGCGTGCCGCCGCGCGTGGCGGGCTCGGCGCGATCGATTCGATAGGTCGCGCCTTCCACTCCCTTCAGGTCGAGGGTGGGAAGGATCGACTTCAATTCCTCGGCTGCGAACGCCAGCAGGTCGCTTCGATCCATGCGCACGCCCCGTTCCGCGAGTTGCCCGCCAAGCTGCCAGACGACCCGGTCCTGCGAATCGCGGGCTGAGGTGATCGTGACGCGGGTGGCCGCGGCATCGACGCAGTGGCCGTAAAGCTCCGGCAGATTGCCGCGCAGCATCACCATGTGAAGCGGGCGCCGCTGCATCCTGACTTTGCGCAGGCCCATCCGCCGTGCCAGCTCCTCGTTGCCGGCTCCGGCTGCAAGAACGAGCTGCTGTGCGTGAATCGACGCGTGGAAGGACGCGGCCGATCGCTCGATGTCTGAAAGGCGCACCAGAATATCGCCCGCCGCATCGCGCCCGAGCTCGATGCGCAGCGTCTCGCTGCCGCCGATGATTCGTCTTGGGTGACGGCTGGCCAGATCGGCGAGGAGCGTGGCGGGATCGATCACCGGCTCCGCCAGCCGCAGCACCGTGCCGGGGCAGTCGGCGAGAATTGGCGGCCGCTGATCGCGGGCAATGGCCTCCGGCCGGGTTCGCAGCCCGAGCTTCGCGCCCAGCATGCCGGCGCGGGCACGCAGCGACTGCGTCCGCCACAAGTGGCAATGCGGCGAGCGAACTTTCGTTCCGCGCAGATCGGGCTGGCGGCTGCCCGCGAGGCATTCGCGCCAGAGGTCGGGCATCCGCGAGATCGCGAGCGCAGCGCGGCGGAAGACTCCATCAAGCGCATACTTCACGCCGCCGTGGATGATCCCCTGAGCGCAGATCGTCTGGCCGTCGCCCAGGCGCGAGGCCTCGATCAGGAGCGCCTGATGGCTGCGGCGCATGCATTCGTCCAGCGTCCACAATCCGGCAGCCCCGCCGCCGAGAATGATCGTGTCCACCCTGATCTCGCGCCCTGCCTCCATGCCCGCATCGTCCCCGCGAACGCTCGCCGGTGTCAAGGCGGGCCTATCCTCTGCGACCATGAGAAAGAAGGTCGTGCTGATACCGGGCGATGGCATCGGTCCTGAGGTTTCAAAGTCGGTCTGCCGCGTGTTCGAGGCCGCGGATGTGCCCATCGAGTGGATCGAGCATCATGCGGGACTTGCGGCCCTTGACCACGGCGAGAAGGATGTGCTGCCGCAATCGACCCTCGACGCCATCGTCGAGCATGGTGTCGCCCTCAAAGGCCCGTGCACGACGCCCATCGGCGGCGGATTCTCATCCATCAACGTCGCCCTGCGCAAGACACTCAATCTCTATGCGGCGGTGCGCCCCGTGCGCTCGCTCGAAGGTGTGCCCACGCGGTTCGAGAACGTCGATCTCGTCGTCATTCGCGAAAACACCGAGGGTCTCTATTCGGGCATAGAAAACCAGATCGCACCGGGAGTCGTCACATCGATGAAGGTGGCGACGGAGGTCGCCTGCCGGCGCATCGCCCGCTTTGCGATCGACTACGCCATGGCGCGCGGCCGGAAGAAGATCACCGCCTTCCACAAGGCCAATATCATGAAGCTGACGGATGGCCTGTTCATCCGCTGCGCGAAGGAGGAATTCGAACGGGGAGTGCGGACGTCCCGTCCGCACGAATTGCAATACGAGGAAATGATCATCGACGCCGCGTGCATGAAGCTGGTGCAGGACCCCTCGCGCTTCGATGTGATCCTGTGCGAGAACCTCTACGGCGATCTGATTAGCGACCTCTGCGCGGGACTTGTTGGGGGCCTGGGTGTGACGCCCGGCGCCAACCTGGGCGAAAAGCATGCCGTGTTCGAGGCGGTGCACGGCTCCGCACCGGACATCGCGGGCAAGAACCTCGCCAACCCGCTGGCGCTGCTCATGAGCGGAGTGATGATGTTGAATTATCTGGGGACAACAATGAAGCCCACGCCCCCGGACAGCAATCCGTGGGCTTCCCTCGCCGACCGCATCAAACGCGCCTACGACGCGGCCCTGATGGCCGGCGACAAGACCCGCGACATCGGCGGCACACTAGGCACCCGCGAATTCACCGATGCGGTGATAAGAAGGTTGTAACCACAGATGCACGTGGATGGAAACAGGGAGAACAGAGACAAAGAGACGGCGTGAAGGGTTGATGAAGTGACTGATTGATGTGAAGCACCCCCAAGTCACTTCACTACCGCGGGACCGAAACGCGGAGAATGAAGATCAGAACCATGATCGCATATGCGATGAACGGTATCGCCAGTGCGATCAGGAAGATCCGGCCGGAATCGTGGAAGTACCCCGCCAGCAGCGGAAACACAACGAAGGCGCAGATGACCGCAACGTACACGAAGATTTCCTGATCAGCATCCCAGCCGGCGATGAGGAGCAGTCCGGTGGGTGTGGCCTGCCACAGGATGGCAATCACACTGTCTCGCCAGAATTGGCGACGATCTGATGAAAAAGAGTATTTTCGTCTCGGATTGATGCGCCTCATCCTTCCGCATCCTTCCGCCCCCACCCGCACTCGGGGCAACCTGATTTGAGATCGAAGAGAAGGTTGTAGTTGCATTGCGGGCAGTGGCCGCGGCGTTGCCGGCGGGCCTGTTTATCCAAGCGGCTGCCTAGCAGGCCCCAATGCCTGCTGTTGTATTCGATGTACGATTCATCGGAACCAGTAAACCACGCGCGCGCCTGCCAAATGCAGTAGTGGCTCAACAGAATCGAGAGGAGGAGAGACGGGACGAATCCGACGTCGAGCGTTACAAACGTGCCTTGTACTGTCCATTGATGCTGGCACGCTCGCGTCGCCGCGAATAGCCCGTGCGGACTGGCATTGTCGCCAGTGAAACGCATGGTCATGCACGGTGAAGGCATTACCCACAGCACCCACATCACAGCCAACCAAATGGCTCCCGCTCCGTAACCGCAGATCAGGCGGCCGACAACTCGATTCGGCCTCAGAAATGTGCGACGCGTCTGCACTGCAGAATGTTTCGAATCATCGCTCACGATGGCTCCGCTCGATTCCACCCGCACTCCGGGCAACCGGCCTTGAGATTGCCGCGGAGGTTGTAGCCGCAGTTTGGGCAATGGCCTCTCTTCGGACTTCGTTTCAACAGTTGCGCCAAATAGAACCCGCTTGCGGCTGCGGGCGCGGAAGGTACGGCGACAATCAAGCTGACGGGAAGCAAGAAGAGGGCCGTCGTCCAATCGCTCGTGAGGAACACCATCTCAGTTCCGGCAAATGCAAGCACATAGCCAATCCCCATCGATAGAAATAGCTCTTCGGAGCGTGCGCCGACGATTCGGCCAGTGACAATTCCGACCGCGATAGGAATGCTCAGCAGCACCCATTCGATGATCTGCACGTTGCCATCATCGCCAAACATCAATTGGTACCAGAACCACGACACAAGGATCGTCAGGACGACGCTCACGACCAGGTACGTCACTGCGATCTGCTTTGAAGGGATGGGAGCAGGATGGCTCATTTCTTCTCTACCCGATTCCACCCGCACTCGGGACAGCCGGATTTGAGATCGCCGCGGAGGTCATAGCCGCATTTGGGGCAGGCCGTTACCAGCATGATCGGTCTCTTCAGTCGTCTATAGATGAAGAAGCCCAGGAAAAGGACCGCGGCAGCCCACCCGCCGACGAACGGCGCGGCCATGAGGGCGAGCATCCCTTCGGAATCTCCTGCGATCTCAAGGATGTGCGTGGTGTAGAACGACGTGAGGCACGGGACCAGCAACGCGGCAGCGATCGCGCCAGCCACGATGAATGTGACATCCATGTGCCGCAGTCCGAGACCGTTGGCTCTTGCGCGAACGAGCATGAGGTCGCAGTTTGGACAATGAGACGTCTCGTTCTCGCGCACAATCGCCGCGACATCATGACCGCATCTCGGACATGGCAATTGACGGCGTGTCATTGCGATGGTTCCGTGTGTCCTCGCCCCCACCCGCACTCCGGACAACCTGATTTGCCCCCGGGATCGCCGCGGAGGTTGTAGCCGCAGCACGGGCAGCGGCCCCGCTTCATACGGATCAACCGCTTCGCGCTCGTGAATCCGAAGAACACCCCGCCCCAGATCGCGGCGTAGAAGAGTGTGTCGATCAGAAACCCCGGCCAGATGGGGTGGAGGGGAACCGGCAGGGCAGAACCAGTGATTCGCTCGCGATATCTCGGTAGAGTCAAAGCCCACTCCAGATCACCGCTCGCAGGGATTCCGCGATGAAACTGCGAGAGCGCGGGCCATCCGTATGCGGATTCGTGGATCGTGAACTCATGTGTAGGCTCAAGCGCGCGGCTGGTCGACCAATACGGCGCGGGATCACTTCCAGAGACCCAGCGCCTCGTCGTCGAGTCAGTCCGAACAATCATCACTCCAAATTCGCAGTGTTGAAAGTGTTGAATCTCGAAAGTGGCGTCATCGACTCCCGATCCACCAAGGATAATTCCGTCCAGATTCGGATACCGAATCGCCAAACCCCACGCCACGGCCACTGTCGTCGCCGTGGCAAGGATCAGGACCAGGAGGATGCGGAGCGGCCAGCGTTGCATGGCCTGATTCTAAGGGCCGCTTCCCGGTCCCCACGCGCTTTGTGTGGGAATACCGCCATCGTTTCGAGTGAAAAAAGGGGTTGCGTGCGGGTCCATGTCCCGGTAGGATGGTCGCGAAGTCCCGAGGGGGGCGAGATCGCCACCTCGGGCATGGAGAGAGAGAAAACCGATCCTGGAGAAGGAGGATTGAGCATGAGAAAGAGAGTGGCGGGTGTGGCTGTGGTGGCGGTTTCGGCGTTCGCGGCCGGGCCGTGTTTTGCGAATCACGTGATCGACACCTATCCCTTCTGGGATAACAACATCACCAGCGGCTGGCTGGCTGTCGCGCAGAGTTTCGTGGCCCCGGCTCACCCCGTCCTGGACAGCTACACGTTCGGGTTCCAGGCGTCCGGAGTGAATATCACGTTCACGATCGTGCCGTGGGATGAGACTTCGGGTCCTACCGGCGGGCCGCTGTTTTCGACCAACTTCGCCAGCATCGCCGGCGACAACTCGATCAGCAACATCGGCCTCGCCCTCACGCCGGGCACGATGTACGCCGCGATCGTGGACATGAACGGCTACAGCGGCCAGAGCGTCCATTGGATGACGAACGTGACCGGCAACCCGACCGGGGACGCTTCGTGGTGGAACGGCTCCTGGAATTTTCTGAACAGCGGCTGGAGCACCAAGTTCCGCGCCGAATTCAATGAGGTCCCAGGCCCGGGCGCATTGGCGCTGCTGGGCGTTGCGGGCCTTGCATCACGGCGTCGCCGACGCGCGTGAGGGTGGTAGGCAACAGATGATGAAGCAACACCGCCGCGACCTTTAGGTCGCGGCTTTCATTGGGCTTGCGATGTGTCACTGCCGGGACGCATGTGCCACGGGCGCACCTGCTGTTGACGACGGTGCTTCAGGTCGATCCGCGGCACTTATGCCGAGGTCTTCGCGCACGGCGGCGGCCATGTCGAGCACGGCTGGCATGCGGAAGAGGTCGATGTGCTGCGATGACATCCGGCGGCAACGGAAGGGGCCGCGGCAGCAGGTCTTCCAGCCGCCATCATCAGCGGGCCTGCGCCGGCGGGCGCGTTCCTCATCCGTCATCGAGAACACCACAGGCACATCGATGGGTGCGGGGTGTCGATACCGCCGGACAGCGATGCGGCAGGCGTCCGCCACGGCCGCGAACTGAGCTTCGAGCGGTGAGCGATTCCCGGCGCCGATGCGGAATGTTCGCTTGAGCCGACGCTTCGCTTCGAGAAGCCAGTGATTGGCAGCGCGAGATGCGGGGTGGAAGCAATCCCAGAGGAGGAGCGCATCGGGCGGGGCTGCGGAACGTTCCAGCCGGTGCGCGATCTCATAGGCGATCAGCCCGCCGAAGGAGTAGCCGCCCACGATGAGCCGCTCGCAATTGAGGAGGTCCATCAGCGGCGAATTGATGTAATGGTCCGCGAGGGCTTCGATGCGATCGAGCGGCCGCGTGCTGGTGTCGAGGCCGGGAAAATTGGCGCCAATGACGGTGACTTCCGGCCCCAGTGCGGCTGCGAGGTGGCGGAACATCCACGCGTGGCCGGCGATGCCGGGAATGCAGAGGAGACCGACGGGGCCGGCGCCGCGCTGGAGCACGACCAGCGGCTCGCTGCGGATGGCGACATCGTCCGCACTGAGAAGAACTGATTGCTTGCGGAGGGTGTCGGCCTCGAACATGCGTGTGATGGGCAGGCGCAGGGTGTAGCGCGATTCGAGCTCGAGGCAGACCTGCAGAGCGCTGAGCGAATCGCCGCCCAGACGGAAGAAGCTGTCATCGAGTTGCGGGCGCGGGCAGCGCAGCACATCCTGCCAGACATCGGCGAGCAGCGATGCGGTGCGGCGAATCGCCTCATCGTTCCCAACGGCGGAGCGCGCTGTGGGTGTGGCGGCGCTCGCGCGTTTCATCCATTCGATGGGATCGGGAAGGCGGCTGCGATCGAGTTTCGCATTCGGGCTGATCGGCAATGCCCCCATGGAAATGAACACGGTCGGGACTGCGAAGGCGGGCAGGCGGGTGGACAGATGTGGACGCAATGACTCGTCGATGAATTCTCCGGCCACGTCCGAGACGATATACGCGGCGAGGCGGGTTTCGCCCTTCGTATCGACGAACGGTGCAACGGCACACGCGCTGACGCCCTGACAGGCCATAATGATGGATTCGATCTCGCCGCACTCGATGCGATGGCCGCGGACTTTCACCTGCTGATCGCGCCGGCCGAGATGATAGAGCAGGCCATCAGCGCCGATGCGCCCGATATCGCCGGTGTGGTAGCGGATGAAGTCGGATCCGTTGCATTTTTCGAACGTTTGCGAGGTTTCGTCGGGGCGGTTCCAATACCCGAGAGAGAAGTACGCGCTGCGCGGCGCGATTTCGCCTTCTTCGCCGACGGGGAGGACTCTGCCTGAATCATCGATGATCTCATGAACGACTCCCTCGACGGGCGAGCCGACCGGGACGGGATCGCCGCGCGCGACATCATCGGGGTGGCAGCGATGAATGGCGATGATGCCCGACTCGGTGCTGCCATAACTGATGAAGAGCGCGCAGTTGGGCAGGCCCTTTTCGTAGAACATGCGGAGGTCGCTGCTGCGCACGACTTCGCCGCCGGTCTGGATCCCGCGCAGATTCGCGAACCGGCTGCCAGGACCCATGCCGGCGAGGATGGCGCGCAGGAGCGTGGGGTTGGCGCGCATCATCGAGATTCGCTCATGGCCCAGCCAGCGCACCAGTGCGGGAATGCCCTCTTCGCGCACGCGGAAGGGGCACAACGTTGAGCCGTTCATCAGGGTGAGGAGCGCGACGGTGACCGCGGGCACATAACTGGCGGGCTCGAGCTGGGCCGTGCGATGATCGCCGTGAAGGCCCACAGCGCGCGAGCGCCGAAGACAGTTCTGCAGCAGCGAGAGATGAGAATGAACCACACCCTTGGGCCTGCCGGTGGAGCCGGAGGTGTACATGATCATGGCGATTGCATCTGGGGCGACCCGCGGCATCGAGCGATTCTCGTCGCCCTGCCGGATCAGATCTTCGACACCGAGCATCCGGATACCGTCGCCGCACACCTCCGATGCAACTTCGTGATGGCGGGCCTCGGTGATGACGATTCGGCATTCGCCATCGACGATCATGTGCCGCAGGCGATCGGCGGGATAGCTCGGCTCGAGCGGAACAAACCGGTGGCCGCAGCGAAGCGCCCCCAACATCGCGGCGAAGTGGTTCATGCCGCGATCGAAGAGAAGACCGATCGACTGCGGTTCATCGGCGATCGAGAGCAGCGACGAGGCGACGCGCCGGGAGTCGCGGCAGAGTTCGTGATACGTGGCGACCCCATCCGACGCGGAAATGGCCTGGTGCTCGGGCTGGATGCCGGCCACGACATCGAGCCGATCGAGAATGGAACCCTCGAGACTGCGTTCGTCGATCTGAATCGCGGGCTCCTTTATCCAGGTGAGTCCGCATCGGCGCCAACTTCGATACGCTCAATCATCCCCATCGCTCCAGGCCGAGGCAAGCGTTTCGCTCAGGCGCCTGGCGGGAGCTGTGTCGATGAGGGGTGGACCATCATCGTCCGGCTTGATTTCCGCGTGACCCGGGCGTGCTGTTCCATTGAGCGGCGGCGCCACCTGGCGTGCCACGTCCTCGCGATCGATGGCTTCGCGCGCGATTTCCCCGTTGTGGCCGACGTGCTCGAAACGCACGCTGACGCGCTTAGAGATGCCGCGCTCCTGCATGGTGATGCCGTAGAGCTGATCGCAATCGGCCATGGTGCGCTTGTGATGCGTGATGATGATGAAGTGGCTGCGGTCGAGGAAGGGGTGCAGCGCGCCGCAGAAGCGTTCGACGTTGGAGTCGTCGAGCGCGGCATCCACTTCGTCGAGAATGCAGAAGGGCGAGGGCTTGCTCTGGAAGATCGAAAGGAGCAGCGCGACCGCCGTGAGGGTCTTCTCCCCGCCTGACAATTGATTCAGCACACGCGGCTGCTTGCCGGGCGGCTTGGCGCGGATTTCGATCCCGGATTCGAGCACATCGACCTCTCCGGTCTCCTCATCGGGAAGCAGGACAATATCGGCGCTGCCCCCGCCGAAGAGCTTGCGGAACATGCCATCGGGCCCGGCGAAGTGCTCGCGCACCACGGTGAGGGTCTGCTCGAAGCGCTCGCGGCTGACCTTTTCGAGCTGCTCGATGAGCGAGGCGAGTCGCTTCCGCGCGGAGTCGATGTCTTCGACCTGGCGGATCAGCTCGACATTGCGCTCCTCGAGCTGCGTCTCCTCCGCGATTGCGTCGAGGTTGACGTTGCCGAGTGACTTGATCTGCGCCCGGAGTGCTTCGATCTCGGCTTCGGCGGCTTCGCGATCGAGCGATTCGACAGGGGAGGCGGGTTGATCCGTGGTCGATGCGGCGCGGTCACGCAGCCAGTTGGCATATTCAACGCCGAGATCGAGCTCGAGATCTTCGAGGGTTCGATCCTCGAGATGCTCGCGTTTGACCTCGACTTCCCGGCGACTGATTTCGACGGCGTGATAGTCGCGATCGAGCTGGGCCGCCCGCTGCCGGGCAATGCCGAGTCGCTCGGCTTCTTCGGCGAGGTGCTGGACTGCGGCGAACAGTCGGCTTGATACCTCGGCGATCTGCGCGCCGATCGTCACCTCGCGGGCGGCGCAATCGGCGGCGACTTCATCGGCCTCGGCGATCGTCGAGGTGTATCGGTCGATCTGCTGCATGCGGCGATCGAGCTGGTCGGCATTCACCGCCAGTTGCCGTTCACCTTCTTCGAGAGCGAGCTCCTGCTGGCGCACCTCGCGGCGGAGCGCTTCAAGTTTCTCGCGCCCCTGCCCCAGCGCGATGCGCAACGTGGCAAGCCGCTCCTGGACGTTTTGTGCTTGTTCCTCGGCAGTGCGAACGGCGAGCTCGGCGGTGGTGGCCGCAGCGTGCTGCTCCTCGCGCAGCCGGTCGAGCGATGCAATGCGTCCTTCAAGGTCCACACGCTCGGCCGCAAGTGCCGCGAGCCGGTCGTCGGTTTCGCGCCGCTCGGCATCGATCGAAGCAGCCGTCTGGCGAAGCCGTTCAATTTCGTGTTCAAGGCGATCGGCCCGGTATTCGCCTTCGACGGCACGATGACGGGCAATGGTGAGAGATTCGCTGAGAAACGTCCGTCGCTCGGCGGCTTGCTCGGCCTGGGACGAGATCGATTCGAGAACCCGCGTGCGCTCTTCGATCAGAGCATCCAGCGATGCGATCTCGCTGATAAGGGATTCGAGTTCGATCCGGCGGGTGAGAACGCCGCGTCGGCTCTGGGGGGCGCCAGCGCCGCCCGCGACAAGGCGGCCATCGGGCTCCAGCACTTCGCCGCGCGGCGTGATGCACCTGCAGCCGGCCATCGGACCCGCCGCCAGGAGCAAAGCAGCGTCGATGGATGGAGTGATGTAGGTGCGCGCCAGCAGCCGTGTGACCGGCTCCCGGGCGGGCTCGGCGATCGTGATTGCAGAAAGAAGCGGTGACACGCTCGAGGGCAGGGAATCGAACGGAGCGATAGTGACGCTGTGATCGGGAAGGGCTTGCCGCGCAACAAAGGCAACGCGGCCGTGTAGACTGCTTGCAGCCGCGAGCAACGAGGTTGCATCCGTGACGCGGTCGACGAGCAGGAGTTGCAGATTCTCGCCCAGGGCAGCTTCGACGAGCAGCGCATGGTGCGCATCGGTCTGGATGGCGTCTGCAATCAACCCGCGCACCCCGGGGAACTCAGCGGGCGAATCCAGAATGGACTTCACGGCCTCGTCGATGCCCTCGCGGGCGGCGTGCATCTCTTCAAGAAGGTGGCGGCGGGATTCGACCGCGGCCCGGCGGTGGCGCACTTCGGCCATATCCTCAGCAGCTTCCGCCTGCCGGCCTCCCAGGGCGCGCAGGGCATCTTCCTGAGCTTCGAGGTTTCGCTCGATTTCCACCACCTCGGCCCGGGACGTTTCGACGGCAGCGACAGCCTCGGCCCGTTGGGACTGATGTGCCTCGATTTCGACATCGAGCGCGCATCGCTTCTCACTCAGCCGCTCCACTTGTTCCTGAAGCGATTTTCGCCGGCCTTCCACGGAGTGGACGCGGGCCACGATCTGCGACTGATCGCGCTCGATCTGCGCGATCACTTCGCGCAGCCGGCGATGCTGCTCGCGCTCCTCCACCAGCGCTTGCTGCACGGCGGCCTGCTCGTCACCCGCGCGATCGACCGCGACTTCGGCGTCGGCCACGGCTTGCGCGACCTCCAGAGTCCGATCGGTGCTTTCCTGCAGAGCGGCATTGAGAATCTCGTGACGGCGGCGAAGGTCTGCGAGCGAGGCGCGATCCTCATCGATGTGCTGACGGGCTTCCTCGAGGTTGCGCTGCGTGAGCTCGCGGCGCTGCTCGGCCTGCACGCGGCCGGCGACCAGCTCCAGGCGCCGTTGTTCGAGTTCGCGCTGCTGGCGTTCGATGTCCTGCTTCGCGAGGTCGGCCTGTTGTTTGGAGTCCTCCAGGTCTGCGAGCGTCTTCGAGAGGCCGCGGCGATCGCCTTCGAGGGCGGCGATCCGGCTGGTGAGGCCATCCAGCCGCTGCCGCAATTCGTGATACAGGTCGATGGCGAGGTGCGAGCGAAGGCCGCGAAAACGCTGGTCGAGCTCCTGGAACTGACGGGCCTTGGCCGCCTGCGATTTCACGATGCGCAGGCGCCGCTCGGTGTTGGCGAGGTCCTCACGGACCGCCACGAGGTTGCGCTCCGCGGTATCGAGCTTGCGCTCCGCCTCGATCTTGCGGGCCTTGAATTTGGCGACCCCCGCGGCTTCCTCGAGAATGGCCCGGCGGTCCTTGGGATTGGCCACCAGCATGGCATCCACCTTGCCCTGCTCGATGATCGAGTAGGCGTTGGTGCCGATGCCGGTGTCCATGAACAGCTCCTTGATGTCGCGGAGCCGGGACTTCTGGCCGTTGATGAGGTATTCGCTGCCTCCATCCCGATAAAGTCGGCGGGTGACATCAACCTGCTCGGTGTCGACGGGCAGGGTGCGGCGATCCTTGACCTCGACCGCCTCCGGATGAACCACTGGATTGTCGAAGGTGAGCGTGACGGAGGCCGCCCCCATGGGCTGGCGGACGGCTGATCCCGCGAAGATGACATCCATCATGGCGTCGCCGCGCAGACTCTTGGCCGATCGCTCGCCCAGCACCCACTTGATGCCATCGACGACGTTGGACTTGCCACAGCCGTTGGGTCCGACGATGCCGGTGATCGGCTGGTCGAAGCGCAGCTCGGTGGTGTCGGCGAAGGATTTGAAACCGGAAAGCGTGAGCTTGGCCAGCCGCATGCGGCGGGAACCTCCTGTCTGGCGCTGCGAGGGAACCCGTGATGCGCTGTCATGCGATCGGGGTGCCCCGTCCCGTCCGTGGGACGGCAATGGCTTGGTTTCTATCGGATTTCGCCGCATGAAAACTCCACAAGCCGCAGGGTTCGCCGAGCTGCTGGAGGCCCGCAATCGTGACGAACCGCGCCACACCATCCGCTTTCTCAATGATAGGGATGGCAACGCCGCGGATCACACGCAAATGATTGCGGTGAAGTGGGCTGGGCTCGATCGCTGTCACCACCTGTGCAACGAAGCGGGGCGGCTGATCGCCACCCCGCAGTGTCATCATCTGGCGCCTCATTCCAAGCGGTCGGCTTCGCGATCAATGTCGGATTCGCTGGTCGCCTCCTTCATCGCCCCCTCCAACTCCTCCAGCAGGGCGTTGTCCAGCGGGGAGGTGGGGTGGTCGGGATCGGCGTGGATTTCGAGGTTCTGGGTAGAGCGCTGGCCATCGACGACCAGGACGACCCGATAGGTGCCGGGGTTGATGGCGGCCGTGCGACCGAAGCGCCCTCCGCCACCACCGCCGCCACCACCGAAGCGTCCGCCCGGTCCGCCCGGCCCACCGGGCGCGGCGCCCTGCACCTGCTGCGGCGTGCGACGAAGGTCCCATTCGACGCGGTGCAGACCCGGTGTGTTTGCAGGCTCCAGCTCGCGAAGCGTGTTCCCCTCGAGATCCTCGATCGACAGGGCAATCGAGCCGGGCTGGCGCGACAGCGAGTAATAGATCTGCGCGCCGCTTGTAGGATTCTGACCTTCGAAGGCCCGCAAGCCGATGGAGCCGCGCGACGGCTCGCGCCGCCAGATGATCACGTGATTGGGCTTATAGAGATAGGCCGGGGCAGTGCGCGCGCTCTGGGTCATTTGCCGCAGCGGGGTTACATCCGTGATCCAGAGCGACCGGCCGTGTGTGGCCGCGACGATCTCGCCCATGGTCGGATGCTGCGCGAACTCGTGCACCGCCACGGTGGGGAAGTTGCCCGCATTGAACGGCGTCCAGCTCATGCCGCGATCCACCGACACCCACGCCCCGAACTCCGTGCCGAGATACAGGATGTCCTGGTTGGTGATGTCCTCGCGCAGCACGCGCGAGCTTCCGCGCGGCAGGTTGGCGCGAAGATTGGTCCACGTCTGGCCGTAGTCTTCGCTGACCAGCGCCCACGGATCATCGTTGTCCGATCGGTGGCCGTCGAGACAGACATAGACACGGGCCGTCTCATAGCGCGAGGGCTCGATGGAAGCGACCCACATCGGCCCGGGAAGGATCTCCGCAAGCGTGCCCTTCATCGGAAGCGCACCCGTCTCTTGAACCGGCGCTTGCGCCGCTTGCGGCGTAGCCGGCGCGGCCTGCGCGGGCGTCTGAGGAACAGGTGGCGGCGCCGCCTGTGCCGGCGCCGTCCTCTTCGCTTCGATCTCCACCGTGAACGCGCCGCCGCCCGCCGACAGCGTGCCCTTCAGCGTGTCACCCTCGATCTTGCCGGTGATGGTGGCCTCGCCGCGCTGCCCGGCGAACGCGATCGTCAGCGCGCCGGTTTCGGCATTGTAACTCCCGCTGCTGATATCGCCCTGGCTGAACTGCGAGGCAAACCGTCCCGTCACGGCGCCGCCTTCACCCAGCTTGAGCGAAAGGGTGAATGTCGCCTCGGCCGGAATCTGATCGCTGATGAACCGCCCCTCCCATTCACCGGATACTGGATCCGTGGCCGGCGCGGGGTCCTGTGATTCGTTGGAAATGCTGACGACCGCCGCCGAGGAGAACGCCTGGCCCCTTTTCGCCTTGAACTCGATCGAGAACGATCCATCCGGCGAATTGATGCTGCCGGTCATTTCGCCATCCTTGATGATGGCGCTGATGGCGAGCGAGAACTGGTCAACCGCAATGGTGGCGGCGAACTTGCCGGTTGCTGCATCGAAGACGCCGTCGCGCAGCTCCGCATCGCCCTGCGCGGATGAGACTGTTCCCGTCACCTTACTGGCTTCCGCGAGTGACAGAGTCATGGTGAAGCCGGCCATCTCGGGCGGGATCTGGTCGGACACCATCTGCCCCTGCCATGTGCCGGTCACGAGATCCACGGCGGCAGGGGGCGCAGGTGGAGGAGGAGGTGGAGGCGGCGCAGTTTGCTGCATGGGAGGCGCGGCTGCCTCTTCGGCGGGCGTCTCGGCTGCCACGCCTGCTTCGCCGCGAGCGGCTTCAAAGTTGATCTTCAGGAGGCCGCCGGCCGCTTCCACAGTGCCGGTCATCACTCCATCCTTGATGACGCCCGCGACTGTGATGCTTCCCGCCTCATCATCGAAGCGCAACGAAATCTCACCGGTTTCGGCGTTGAAGGTTCCATCTTGTTCCGCGCCCTTCATCGATGCGGATTGCAGCGTCCCGGTCACCTTGCCCTCTTCGAGCTTGAGGTCGAGCTGGAAGTCGCTGGCCTCGGCGGGAATGCCTTCGCCGATGAGCTTCGCCTTCCAGGAGCCCGTGACGGGATCTGCTGGAGCGGTGGGGGGCGAAGGTGCGGCCTCGATCTGGCCGATCTCGCTCGCGTCGATCACGCCATCCTTGTTGAGGTCGCTGCGATCAAAGGTGGCGTGCATTCGTGCGGGCACTTCATCGCGCTGCAGCATGCCGTCCTCGTTGCGGTCGAGCCGCGCGAGCATCTGCTGGAGCATGGCCGCCTGTCGCTGCGCATCGCTCTGGGCGGCGGCTTCCTGCACTGCCTCCTGCTCCGTCACGCCGAAGAGCGGCGTCCATTCGTGCCCGCCATTGCGAGAAACCCACAGGGCCCCGTCATCGGTTCCCGCATAGAGGAGGTCGGCATCGCGCGGTGATTCTGCGATCGCACTGCCGCTGCCTTCATCCGTGCGCGTGATCTCGGGCGAAATGACTTCGAGACCATCGCCGCGGTCGAGCGAACGGAAGACGTGGTTCCCCGCAGCATAGAAGATCCGCGAGTTGTGGTGCGAGAGGAGGTAGGGCGTCTTCCAGTTGAAACGGAACTGCTGGCCTTCACCCGCCTGCGGCCGGATAAACCCGCGCTCGCTGTTCTCCAGGTGCAGCCGGCCCATCGCACCGTTCTGACTCGAGAAATAGACGCGGCCTGGATCATTGACATCGACCGCGGACACGAAACCGTCGCCGCCCCCGATCGACAGCCAGTCGCTGTTGACCGGTCCAGTGCCGGTGCGCGTGCGCGATGGCCCGCCCCACGATCCATTGTCCTGCAACCCGCCATAGACGTAGTAGAACGGTGTTGGATCCACGGCCACGTGATAGAACTGCCCGATCGCCACGTGATTGTGGTGGTCCCAGTTCTCCATGCGGTCGCGCGTGACATAGATGCCGCCGTCGTTCCCGAGGATCATGTGCCGGCCATCATTGGGATCGATCCACATGCAGTGGTGATCGACGTGGACTCCGCCGCGCCCGCCGTCGCCGGTGAAGGTGGCCCCGCCGTCGCTGCTGCGATAGAGCGAAGTGCCCAGGACATAGACATATTTCTCATCGCTGGGATCGACGCGAATCTGGCTGTAATACATGGGTCGGGGATTGAGCGAGTTGATGCGCATCCACGTCTCGCCGCCGTCGGCGCTGCGATAGATTCCCCCTGCCTCGAAAGAATCCAGCCCCTGCTCGTTGTGGATGTTCTCGCGCTGGCCGCCAAGGCCGCCCGAGAAGGCTTGCTGCGGCTGGTCGCCATTGGGGTTCTGAGTGAACGTGACTTCGGCCTTCTGAAACTGCCGCTCACGAACGAATTCGACGCTCACGCTTTCGCCCGCCTGATGGCTGCGCACGAGGCGCATGAGATCAACATAGGATGCGACCTTGTCTTCGTTGATGGCCAGGACAATGTCGCCCTCTTTGAGCCCCGCCGCTGCAGAGGGTCCGTTCTCAGTGATCTGTGTGAGTCGGGCGCCGACTTCCGCATCTTCACCCGCCATGCCCATGAACGCGCTGTTGGGCGCCAGCTTGGTAATGCGCTCGGTTTCAATCACCGCGAAGACGACGTTAGGGTCCTTGCGGTAATAGTCGATGCCGATGCGCCCGAGCTGCACGGTTGGAAGGCCCTGCGTCAGCTCCTTCCAGATCGCGCCACCGTCGGTGGTCTTCCAGATGCCGCCGCCCGGTCCCCATTTCCTGGCCGGGTCGTTGCCGTCGAGGCCGTCGCGGGCCCGCTCATAAGTCGCGACCAGCAGCGTGTTGGGATCGGACGGGTTCATGTCCACATCGATGACGCCCGTGTTGTCATCGATATAGAGGACGCGGTTCCACGTCGTGCCGCCGTCAGTCGTCTTGTAGAGGCCGCGCTCGCCGTTGGGGCCATACAGCCGCCCCAACGCGCCCACATAGACGATGTTGGGATCGGTGGGATGAATCGCAATGCGCCCGATCTGAAACGATTCAGGAAGACCCATGTTGGTCCACGTCTTGCCGCCATCGACTGATTTGTACACGCCGTCGCCGTAGCTCACGCTGTTCCGGGGGTTCGCTTCGCCGGTCCCGACCCAGACGATATTGGGATCGCTCGCCGCGACAGCGACGTGTCCGATGGAGACGGTCGCCTGCTTATCGAACTGATGCTCATAGGTCACGCCCGCGTTGGTGGTCTTGAGGAGGCCACCCGACGCTGTCCCGATCCAGTAGGTGGTCGGGTCCTTCTCATAGACGGCGATAGAGACGATGCGGCCGGACATGTTCGCCGGGCCGATCGATCGCCACGGGATCTGCACCATCCAGGCCGGATCGATCGCGGGGGTGATCGGCGCCGGCGCAGCCGCTTGCGGCGAAGCACTTGCTGATGGCGCCTGCCCCGTCGGTTGCTCCTGTGAGGCAACGGAACCACCAGCGAGCGTCCCGATGAGAACGAAACACCCCACGGCCCCTGCGGTCTTCTTCGAGATCAACATGATTGCATCATCCCTCTGCGAAAGGTTGCCCAGCTTCACGGCCGGACGCCTTGGCTGACTCTCCGCTGCGGGTGCAGCGGCTGCTCCATGCATACGCATTTGCTTTCCCGGCGTTGCATCCCCATGTACGCTCCACCATAAGTAAAGTCGCTTTCGCGAAATGCTGATTCTGGAAGGGTGAGGCCTTCAGGCCGGGCCGGGTTCGGTGGTGTGGGCTGATCCCCCCAATAGATGACTCGCAACACGAGGATGGGCCAGTGAAAGATGTGCGAATCTGTCAGCGGCGCTTCCGCCGCGTGATCACAGTTCTCCTAGCCCTGCTTGCTCAGGGGCCGGCATGGTTCGCCGGCGCTCAGCCTCTTGATGGCAAGGTCGCCGGTCAGGTGATGTTCCGCGAAGTCGGCCCCACGCTTTTTGGAGGCCGAATCGTTGATATCGAGCTGGATCCAGCGAATCCGTACGGCATCTATGTCGCGGCCGCCTCGGGAGGTCTGTTCGAGACCAGCAACAACGGAACCACCTGGCAGTGCATTTTCCAGAACGGCGGGACGATTTCAATCGGCGACATCGCTGTCGATCCAAAGAACCCGCAGGTGATCTGGGTTGGGACGGGTGAGGCCAATAACCAGCGCTCCTGCTACTGGGGCGATGGAATCTATAAGACCACGGATGGCGGGGCGACGTGGACCAACATGGGCCTGCGCGACAGCCATCACATTGGCCGCATCGTCATCGATGCGGCGAACTCTGACATCGTCTATGTGGCCGCCGCCGGGCATCAATACACCTTCAACGAGGAGCGCGGCCTCTACAAGACGGCTGACGGCGGGGCGTCCTGGACCAAGATCCTTCACATCGACGACAAGGCTGGCATCATCGATTGCGCGATCGATCCGTCGAACTCAAGCATCATTTACGCGGCCGCGTACGAGCGGCTGCGCCGCCCGTGGCACTTCGACGGCTCGGGTCCGGGGTCAGGCATTTACAAATCATTGGATGCCGGAGCGACATGGAAGCGATTGGAGGGAGGGCTTCCCTCCGGCGACATTGCGCGCATCGGGCTGTGCATCTCGCCACAGAATCCGCAGATTCTGTACGCCACGGTGTCGAACGAGAACGCGCAGCCATCGGAGGCCGGCGAAGCCGCCATCAATGTGGGCTTTCAAGGCGAACTGACGCAGAACGGCTATCAGATCACGCAGGTTGAGGAGGGCGGGCCGGCGGCCGCAGCAGGCCTTGCGGTGGGCGACATTCTCCTGCGCCTGGGCGCGACCGAGATCAGGGACATCTGGTCGTTGCTCCGCGCGTTCAGCGCCCTGCAACCGAATACGGAAGTCGAGGTCGTCGTCAGGCGCGGCGAGGAGACGCTGACAGTCAAGCTCGCCATCCGCTCCGCGGGCGAACCCGAGCGCGATGAGCACGGCATGCCGCTGCGGCAGATTGGCGGCGAGATCTATCGCTCCGACAACGGCGGCGAAACGTGGACCAAAATGAACGACCGGCCCATCGGCGGCTCGCCCTCCTATTACTACGGCCAGATCCGCGTCGATCCCTCCAATCACGAGAAGGTCTATGTGCTCAGCGTGCCGCTCTACATGTCGGAGGATGGCGGCAAGACCTGGCGCGAAGGCAATCTCGCCAACTCGCTGCACGTCGATCATCACGCGCTCGTGATCGATCCTGCCAACCCCTCGCGCCTCATTCTCGGCAATGACGGCGGGCTTGCCATCAGCTACGACGGCGGGCAGTCGTGGGACCATTACGCCAATCTACCGTTGGCACAGTTCTACACCGTCGGCATCGACAATCAGATTCCTTATCACGTGTATGGTGGAACGCAGGATAACGGCACGTGGGGGGCGCCATCGGTCGGTCGCTCATTCGGCGGCATCACCAACAGCGACTGGTATCGAGTAGGCGGCGGCGACGGCTTCTATGCCCAGCCGGACCCCACCAATCACAACATCGTGTTCGGCGAAGCGCAGTTCGGCTCAATCTATCGGCTCGACAAGCGGGCGTGGATTTCTCAATCCGTACGCCCGCCCCAGCAGGAGGGACATGAGCCCTATCGCTTCAACTGGTCATCGCCGATTCTTATCTCGTCGCACAACCCGCAAATCGTCTATTTCGGCGGGAATCGCCTCTTCAAGAGTTTCAACCACGGCGCAACCTGGCCGGTCGTCAGCCCTGATCTCACAACCACGGACCCCGAGAAGATCAAGGGGAACGTCCCGCACTGCACGATCACGACGATCGCGGAGTCCTCGCTCGATCCCAATCTGCTCCTGATCGGAACAGATGATGGCCTGGTGCAGTTGAGTCAGGATGGCGGGCTGAGCTGGACGAACCTCGCCGGCCGATTCCCGGGCGCGCCCGCCAACTGGTGGGTGAGCCGCGTGGAGCTGTCGCGCCATGATCGCAACGTCGCGTATGTGTCATTCACTGGCTACCGCGAAGACGACTTCCGTCCGCTCGTTTACATGACGCGCAATCTCGGACAGAGCTGGGAGTCGATCGTCGGCGACCTGCCGGTGTCGGGGAGGGCGGGCGTCCCGCCCGCAGGTGAGACAGGTGGGGCAGGCATCCTCCCCTCTGGTCCTGTGAACGTCATCCGCGAAGACCCGCGCAACGCGAGCGTTCTGTGGCTTGGCACCGACTCGGGCGTGTTTGTCTCCATCGATCAGGGCGCGCATTGGAGTCGCTTGAACAAGGGGCTTCCCACCATCGCGGTGCATGATCTCACCGTGCATCCGCGCGATCGCGATCTGGTTCTCGCGACGCACGGGCGCGGCTTCTTCATTGCCGATGTCTCGCCCATTCAGGAGCTATCGCAGGATGTGTTGTCGAAAGCAGCCCACCTGTTCAGCGTTGAAGATGTGTACATGTGGCACCGATTCGCGACCAGCGAGAGCTCGGGCGATCGCAGCTTCACCGGCGCCAACCCCGAAAGCGGCGCTGCCATCTGCTACCGCCTTCAGGCAGAGCAGCCCGAAGGCGGGCTTTCGCTGACGATTCTCGACGCCGCTGGCGCTGTCATTCGCACGATCGACGCGCCGCGCAGCGCTGGGATGCACATTGTGCGCTGGGATCTTCGGCGCGATCCGCCCCAGGGCCAGGGTGACGGGCAACAGCAAGGCGGCGGTGGCGGCCGCGGCCGCGGACGGCGCGGGGCACCGCTGGTGGAGCCAGGTCAATACACAGTTTTCCTGAAGGTAGCCGACCAGGAAGCACGCCAGACCGTGAGCGTCAAACGCGATCCGATCCTCGATGGCCTCGAAGTGCCAGCCCAGGGAAGTGGCTTTGACGAAGAAGGGGAGTCGAGGCCGGACGACCAGGGCCGCTGAACGGAGGTTTCTGGGAGGCTTATTCGCGAGCGGCGGGCCGTCAGGCATGAGAATGGGCGTGCGGGGTTTTCTGCAACCCCAGGCTGGTTCCGGTGTTATCCTTACGCTGGATTTCACCGGCCGGAGACCATATGACCCGATCGACGGAAGGCGCATTGATCCGCAAGGCCAAGCAGGGAGATGGCGACGCCATCGAACTGCTCATCCGCTCGCATCAAACCGCCCTGTATGCCTTCATGCTCCGCATGACTGGGCGGCCTGAGACGGCGGAGGACATCGTGCAGGAGGCGTTCGTGCGCGTGCTGCGCAACCTCGATCGCTTCGACCCGCGCTTCCGCTTTTCGACGTGGCTGTTCACGATCGCCAAGCGCCTGTACATGAACCAGGTGCAGAAGCACGCGCCCAGCTTTGAATCGGAGCTGGTCGAGGTGTGGCAGGGGAAGGCCGATGCCCCGGAGGCTCCGATCGTGCATGCGGAGGTCCTTGCGAACGCACGGGGCGCCATCGACGAAGCACTCTTGACCTTGAATGCGCAGCAACGCGAGATCGTGCTGCTCTTTCATCAGCAGAACTGGCCGATCAGCGAGATTGCCGCGCATCTCGCGATGCCGGAAGGCACGATCAAGAGTCATCTGCACCGCGCCCGCAAGCGGATGCGGAAGGCGATTTCATCCAGCGCCCTGCGGCATCGCCAGGTCGAGGAGGTGTGGTCGTGAGAAGCTATCTCGACCGGCATCACCGTCCCGAGGATGATGGGCCGCATCGCTCGACTGAGCGGATGGGAAGCGGCGACCTGCACGGGCTTTCCACGCCGCTGCCCGCGCCTGATCTGACTGACCAGATTATGGGCCGGCTGGGCTACCAGCGCGTGAGCGAGCGCGCTGCCCGGCGGCAGCGAGCGCGAAGGCGGCTGGCCCGCACCGGGGCGCTCTTTTGCGCTGCGCTCGCCATCGCGGGCGGCATGCATTACTACACCCTGGGCCAGCGGGCTCGGCGGGCAGGCATGCCAACCATCCAAAACGCCGTCTCCGCTTCCCTCGAGGAGGGCACGCGAGCAGTCTCGGGCTTCTCGCGAGCGCTTCGCGACATGCTGACTCCCGATGTGGCGCCGGCGACCTTGCAACACGCTCCTTCGGCAGCGCCCCTTCAACCACCCGGGCCATTTTTCGAGTGGATGCCCGACAATGAGCCGCTTCACGTGTCCCGGGTCCGCTGGTCGGGCCTGCTGTGAGCGCGCGATGACATTCGCCGACATGCCTCTGGTCACGGGTGGGGTTGTGAGCTTGCTCGCAGCGGGCGCCTTGGCCCGTGGCTGGGATCGGCCGTTCGATCAATCCGAGTTCATTCCCGCCGATGTCGATTTCTTCATTCACGTCGATGATCCTGCATCCGCGCGCGAGCGGCTGGAGCAACTGGGGCTCGGTGTCGCCGCGGCCGAGGTCTTTGGCGACGGAGCGATTGGCGATGCGTGGCGGGCACTTGCGGCGTCGGCCGGAATGTCCGAGAAGGCGATGTTCGATGCGCTTCTCGGCGGCAATGCCACCTTCGCCTTCCGCCGGAAGGAGCCGGACGGCATCGACTGGGTGATTGTGGCGTCGATCGATGACGACGCGTGGGGAACGTTTGCAAGGCGGCTCGAGCTGCGCATTGGCGCGCCTGTCCATGGCATCGCCATGCTCTCGCTGCCCGAGCACGAGATTGCGCTGGCGCGCATCGCGCCACTGGTGATCGCCGGTCCGCGCGCCTCTGCGCACGACGGCCTGCTCGCCGAATCGCTGGCGCTGGTGGCGGGCGTCTCTGACCATTCCCTGCGCAGCGATCTGGGAACCTTGCAACCCGAAAAGCTGGGCAATGGCGAAGGCGGGATTTTCATCCGTCACGCACCCCCACTGGGAGGCATCTCCGCCTTCGCGGTGGATTTAGGCCGGGAGATTCTTGTCCTGCGGCACGCCTCGAGATTCGCCAACTCGCCATTTGGTGATGCGCCGCGCCCCACCACGTTGGACCGCGCATTCTTCGATCGCCTGGGAGAAGGCGCCATCTCTGTTCTGGCCCAGCCGCTGGAGATGCCGACCGGCCCGCTGGCTGCATTCGTCCGCGCTCGCCTGCCGCATGGCGCGCTGACTCCGCAAGTGGAGGAAAATCTCGGCGAACGACTCTACTGGGTCGTCTCGGAACGCCCGCCGGTTGCCGCCGACGCCGCACAGGGCATGCCGCTGCTGGACCTGGTGCTGGTGGTCGAAGTTCGAGATGGCGGTGCAGGAATCGCGCAGCTTGACGGCTTGTGCTCGGGGCTGGCGCGCGTCCTTGTCGAATTTGCGCCGCAGGATCAGCGAATCGAAATCCCCGCACCCGATGCTCAACAGCTTCGGCCGGACGACATTCGCCGCATGGAAATCGGCCCGGCACTCGCCAGGCTCTATCCGCGCCTGATCGATCCCAAGGCGGTCTCGCTGAATTGGATGACCGTGAGTGGCACCAATGGTCAATGGTGGGTCGTTGGGACCGGCGAGGAGGCAGTGGCGCGCATCGGAGCATCGCTGCCAGCCGCGATGGATAACGCCGAACACAACCGCGAGATCGAACTCGATTGGCAATTCGGGATGGTTCGCGGCGCGGAAGCCGCCGAGCATCTCCGGCGTCTGGGCGCGCGGCTTTCAGGCATGATGCCCGACCAACCGCAGGATGCCCGTGCAGTCGATGGCGTGATTGAGTTTGTCTCATCGCTGCTGGGCAGAATGGACCGATGCATCTGGAAAGCGAACCTTCCAGGACAGAATCGCGTGCGCTCGACGTGGGTGTTGCACTTCCACGAGGAGTCCGAGGGCGCTGATAGGATCGAGCTGCGCGCGGTTGACAGGCGGTGAACCATATGGGGGCGAGGGATGCCTGTTCCCCGGGGCGTAACGGTACACTTCGCTCATGTCTTTGCTGCTCGGCCTTGACATCGGAACTTCGGCGACGAAGGCAATCATTGTGGATGATCGCGGCGTTGTGCGCGGATCCGCCGATGCAGCCACCGAAGTCAGCATGCCGCGGACGGGGTGGTCGGAACAGGACCCCGACGAATGGTGGAAGGCCTGCATTCATGCGACTCGCAATGCCGTGCAGGCCGCGGCGATAGGCGGCGATGAAATCCAAGCCATCGGGCTCTCGGGCCAGATGCATGGCTCTGTCTTCCTGCCAAGGGACGCCGATGCGAACGATCCCCGCCCGATTCGACCGGCGCTGTTGTGGAACGACCAGCGGACTGCACCTCAGTGCGATGAAATCACGCGTGCGCTGGGAGCGCAGCGCCTGCTTCAGATCACCGGCAATCGCGCGCTCACAGGGTTCACAGCACCGAAGGTCTTGTGGCTGCGCGACCATGAGCCGAAGCACTTTGCGCAACTCGGCCTGCTGCTCTTGCCGAAGGATTACATCCGCTTCCGCATGACCGGCGAGGCGGCGATCGATGCCGGCGACGCGTCGGGAACTCTGCTGCTCGATTTGCGCACCCGTGATTGGAGCGATGAAATTCTTCAGGCGATCAAGATCGATCGATCGATTCTGCCGCCGGTCGTGGAGTCCACCGTGTGGAGTGGATCATTGAGTAGTTCGGCCGCCCGGGCGATGGGTCTGCGCGCAGGCGCGCCAGTCGTCGCGGGTTCGGGGGACCAGATGACGGGTGCGGTGGGCATGGGAATCGTGCGAAGAGGGCTCGTGAGTGCAACGCTGGGGACTTCCGGCGTCATCTTCGCGCACGCGGGGAAGTCGCCGCCGATCGACGCCGAAGGATCGCTGCAGGCCATGTGCGCTGCCGTTCCAGGCGAATACTGCATGTATGGCTGCATGCTCTCCGCGGCGGGCGCGCTCCAGTGGTTCCACGAGGTTGTGGCTCCTGATGTGTCCTACGCGCAGTTGGATGCCGAGGCGTCGCATGTGCCTCCCGGCTCGGAAGGCCTGGTTTTTCTGCCGTACCTGACAGGCGAGCGGTGCCCGTATCCCGATCCGAGCGCACGGGGAGCTTTTGTCGGATTGACTGCGCGGCACTCGCGCGGCCACATGGCGCGGGCGGTGATGGAGGGAGTGGCGTTCGGCATGGCCCAGATGCTCGACCTGGCGCGCGGCATGGGTTCCGCGCCCATTGAGATTCGCCTGAGCGGCGGCGGCGCGAAATCAAAGTTGTGGCGCGAGATTCAGGCGAGCGCGTACGGCGCTCCGGTCACGCTGCTCAATACGTCGGAAGGCTCCGCGTACGGCGCAGCCCTGCTTGCCGGTGTCGGCAGCGAGGTGTGGGGGAGCGTCGCCGAGGCGTGCGATGCCTGCATCTCGGTTCGTGAGCGGATAGAGCCCGATGCGGGTATGGTGCAGGTCTACGAACGATCGAGGTCAATCTACGATTCGCTGTACCCCGCACTGCGGAAGACTTTTGATGCGATGAGGCTCTGACGGATGGTTGCCGCGGGTAAGCGGCTTCCTGAATTGTGATCAGGATCCTCCCGTTCTGGACGCCACACGTAAGCCATCTTTGACCTCTCGCAGGAATGTCCAGGTCGAACAGCCCATCGCGATTTTGTACAACCCAGTGGACGGGGCTTCCGATCTCGCGGCCGCGTCTTTACACTGTTCCTCATGCAATCCAAAGCCGCCACCGTCGCTCAGTATCTCGCCGAGCTGCCTGCCGATCGCCGCGCGGCGCTTGAGGCCGTTCGGAAAGTCATCCTGAAGAACCTCGACACCAAAGGCGGTTACGAGGAGGGCATGCAGTACGGCATGATCGGCTACTACGTGCCGCACCGCGTGTTTCCGGCGGGGTATCATTGCGATCCCAAACAGCCGCTGCCCTTCGCGGGGCTTGCCTCGCAGAAGAACTACATGTCGCTCTACCTTGCCGGCGTGTACTGCGGCTGCGATGGCGGCGCCGACACTTCTGATGTCACGTGGTTCCGCAACGCGTGGGCGAAGACGGGCAAGAAGCTCGACATGGGCAAGGCCTGCATCCGCTTCAAGAAGGTCGATGACCTCGCGCTCGATGTCGTTGGCGAATCGATCAGGCGCATCCCGGTCAAGAAGTACCTCGCGCACTACGAGGCGAGCATCCTGAGCATGAGCAAGGCGAAGGCTGCGCGGGCGTCACAAAGGCCGACCGCACGAAAGCCGGCTCCAAAGAGGACTGCAGGCAGCCGGAGCGCGAGCGCGACGAGGCGGACGCAGCGCGCGAGTCGGAGTTGACAAGGGCCTCGCCGCAGGCGCGCCCGGCCTGCGTGCCTTGAGCAGTCGCGCAGCAGCCACGTTTTCATTTGTTGAAGATCGTGTCGCGGCCCTGAATGCCATCACGCGTGAACACGTGGTAGCTCGTGGTTTCATCGACCAACGGCCGGTGATAGCGCAGTTCGTCGGCCCGAAACGATTCGAAGTATCCGCCGGTCCCGAAGCAGGCGGGGTCATCCGCCCAGAGGGGATCCTCGCCGCCCGTCACGACGAAGTGGTTGCTCACGAGGACCTCCAGCACGGGCAGCTTCCGGACGGAGCCGTCGAAGAACAGGGTCATTGGTTCCGATCGCGTTGACATGTTGTAAAACCACGGGACCCCTCCCGTCCCCGGAATGAAGTAATTCCGATGAAGCGGGTTGAGCCAGTAGTGCTCGAGCATGTGGGTCTTGAGATCGGGATAGGTGGCGCTCGCCAGCGCGGGTGTCTGGTGTCCCAGCGGCAGATCAAGTGCCTGCTGCGACCCGCCATCTGATGGTCCGCGATAGACCTCGGGATCCACTTGCGCGGCGACTGACATGCAGTAGGTGGGAAAAAAGAACTGCGTGCCCGCACCCGGCCATTCGCAGGGCAGATCAAAATATTCCTGCACATTTTCGATGGAGCGGTCGCGCGGGGCCCAGAAGAGGGGGTCATAGACCTTGTTGTTGGCGTAGCTGTTGAACCGCTGCGTGTTCCAGGCCCGAAAGTTGCCGATTGAGCAATTGGCGGGCCACCACATCGGCTGGATCGCCCAGCCGCGGCCGGTTTGCCAGAATTGACCGCTGCAGTCGTGCCCCAGCGGCACGGGAGGCGCGATGTCCGGCGGATAATTCGTCGGATACGCGCCGAAATTCAGGCGGACCGAAAGGTCATCAGGGGTCACGGTCCACTGCCGCCCATCCCAATCCTTGGCGTACATGACGTGCATCTGGCCGATCTGGCGCAGGTTGTTTGCTGACACCTTCTCCTCGTTGTTTCCCTTGCCTGCCGCCAGCATGGGGATGAGCATGGCGAGCAGGAGGGCCAGAACCGCCATGAGAACTGCCAGTTCGGTCAGGGTGAACCCACGTCGTTGTGCAATCGCCATCGTGACATCTCCTTTGGTCCGCAGACAGGCAATCGGTGCATCCTGTCAAAGATAGTCCGAACCGACGGCACTTCTGCGCCACGTGCGCGAGTTTTGCTGCGACTTTGTACTTTGTTGAGGGGAATTCTGAGGCGTGTTCCGTGGAAGGTGGCCTCCAAGGCCGCTTGCACGCCCGTAACTCTTGGCCACGCCATGTCTTGCACGAGCTGGAGCTGGCTCAATTGGCGAATCGATCAGGCGCATCCCCGTCAATCAAGAAGTACCTTGCGCACTACGAGGCGAGCATCCTCAGCATGAACAAAGCGAAGGTCGCACGTAGAGGGAAAAGAGCGCAGGCGAAGGGAATCCGCTCGAAAGAGGGCTGAATGCGTGGGGGGCGCCTTCGCCGCTCCGTGGGAGTGCTGGTGACTTGTGGTCGGGGGCTGCGCTGGCCCAAGTTGCAGGGCTGTGCTTGATCGCGGATGGGTTATCCACCGCGGCCGGATTGAGGCCCTTTTCCCATAGGTCGTGGTGCCACTCGGCGTGAAGATTTGTTTGCTTGCCGAAGGAGCCACGATGTCGTCTTCGGCGGCTGTCCCTTCAATCCGCATGACCAGGAGTTGAGCGATGAAAGTCACCGCACGCTTGACGTTGGCGGCAGCGCTGGCTGTGGCGTTGCCGATGTCCGTTGCAGCGCAGAACCAGGACCGTGATCAGGATCGCGACGAGCGCGCCCGCCGGCAGGCCGAAGAGCAGCGCCAGCGGGCACAGGATGAGCGCGGGCCGACGCAATCCCAACTGGCCCGCATGTCGCGGGTTCTCGAAGCGAACATCGTCGATCAGACCGGCAAGAACATTGCATCCATCGAAGGGCTGGCGGTGGATGCGACGCTGGGCCAGGTCGCCTATGCCATCGTGAAGTTCGATCAGCCTCGCGGCGGCGAGAACATGGTGCACGCCGTGCCATGGCGGGCGCTGCTGCCCGATCGCGGCGGCGAGATTCTGCTGCTGCAGACCGACGAGCGATATTACGACGAGCGCAATTCATTCAATCCCAACAATCCACCCAAGTTCGAGGACCGCGAGTGGGGCGCCACCGTGCATCGGCGCTTCGATGTCGAGCCCTACTGGGAGGTTCATCAGTATTTCGACAGCACGCACGCGACGCTGGGAAGCGGTGGCTGGGGATTCCGGAGCAACTACGATCAGCTCTACGACGAGGGCAAATCGAAGGAGATCTCCGGCAAGGTGACGCGCATCTTCAATGTGCGTCCATTGGCGGGCATGAGCCCGGGCCTGGCTCTCGCGATTGAGACCGGCGACGGCGAGGAAATCGTCCACCTCGGCCCCACGTGGTTCATCAATCGGCAGGACCTGGCCGTGAAGGAAGGTAACGAGGTCACGGTGACCGGGGCGCAGGCCTCCATTGCCGGCGAGACCGTGTATATCGCCTCGAGCGTGAAAGCCGGCCGCGAAACCGTTCACCTTCGCGATCCCAAGACCGGTCAGTCGGCATGGACCGAATGGCGGGCGGAGAACAATCCTGAACTCGATCCGGCCCAGGTCGAAAAACGCCACGCAAGCTGGGAGGCCGATCGCCCCACCATCGTCACCATCACGGGCGACGAGCTGCTCGGCCTGGCGGTCGAAACCAGCGGAGGCGATGACCTCGGCGAAGTGAACGATGTGGTCTTCGAGCGCAACTCGGGCGCCATCGCATACATAATCATCGACAGCGGCCGGGAGAATCTCAAGCCCGTACCGTGGTTCGCGAGCCGCATCGACAAGATCGAGAAGAAGCTGGTGCTGGCGGTGTCGCCGGATGCCTTCGCGCGGGCGCCTTCCTTCACTGAGAGCAACTGGCCCAACCTCACCGATCCACAGTATGTGCGCCGCGTGCACGAGCCGTTCGAGCTGCGGCGAAGCTGGCAGATGTATCGTCCCGCCAGCGCCCAGATTCAGGGCGAAGAAGCGGGCGAAGCCCAGCTCGAGTACGTGCGCAAGGGCACGGAGGACAAGACCTACACCGGCCGCGTTGTCGCCATCACCCGCGAGGCGCCGATGGAAGGCATGGAAGACGCGATCTTCCTGTATGTGCAGGCCGAGGTGGGCAGGCAGCGCGTCTATGTCGGCCCGGCCTGGTGGGTGGCCCGCCAGGATTTCGAAGTGCGGCGCGGCGACACCGTCACCGTCACCGGCACCATGTTCAAGGAAGGCAACTTCACCAACGTGATCGCCGAGCGGATCGATGTCGGCGGCGAGCGCATCGCGCTGCAGACGGATGCGGGCCAGCCGCGCTGGGCCTCGCAGGCGCGTCGCGACGACGACATGGAGGATGAAAGCGATCGCAACCGCGATGACGATGATGATAATCGTCGCGAGAATCGAAATGATGAGGATCGCGGCGGCGATGATGGCGATGGCCGTTAGGCAGCGTTGATGGCGCCCTGATGCGCCAGCGACGCTGATGTAGAATCTGTGTGGACTGCAGAATGGCGGGCGTCGCCGAAAGGCGGCGTCCGCCTTTGTTTCGGGAGGCACGGCCGACGCTGCTTGGAGCGTCGCCCGTGCGAATCGTCAGTGGAATCCCGGCACGGGCGAGCCAGGGTGGCTGGGCCATGCCGGGGCAGCTCGACCGTGCTCCCCGCCTCGCGAGGTTGCTGGGTCGTGACTCAGTTTGAATCGGGTGCCACTGACAGCGGAGGTCGGCTCCGCGACCGGAGTCGTCAGTGCGAATGCACCCGCGATCGACGGAGGACTGCAGACGTTCGCACGGCCGACTCCCTCCGGTCGCTGGCCGTGGCACCCCGAGGAATTCAAACTGCGTCACTACCGGTTGCTGACCGGGGTTTGCCCGCGCCGCCCGGCGTCTCTACCGTTGTGGCGATCAGTCGGGCGCTTAGCTCAGTTGGCTAGAGCGTCGCTCTTACAAAGCGAAGGTCACTGGTTCGAGCCCAGTAGCGCCCATCTCTAAAAACCGCATTGGTGCTATCGCTGGTGCGGTTTTTTCGTGCCCTGAGGTCGCGGCGGTCGCTGCTCGCCGGTCGAGTGTGTCCTGAATGTGTCCTGATTCGGTGGAATCCTTGTCGGGGTGTGCGTGCTAGCCGGCGGCGCGCGATGATGCCCGAGAGGTAATCGAATCATGGATCGAAGTGGATCACAACTGAAGATCGATCGGGCGAGCTTCCATCTCAATGCGCTCGCGACGGAAATCAAGGCATTTGAGAAAGAGGGGCCGTATCGGTTTCGCCCTGATGTTTCACCGGCCGAGCGAAAGATTGACATTCGCGCACGTGCCGAACAGCCGATTCCCGACCAATGGAGTCTGGTGGTCGGAGAGTTCTGCCACAACGCCCGCGGAGCGCTGGATTTGCTGGTGAACCGCATCAGCACCATTGATCTCTGCGACCCGGCGCGGCGGCGGCTGCAATTTCCTATCTTCGATTTCGAAGAGGACTATCGCGCGAAGGAGGAGCAGTACCTACGCGGAGTATCGTCGGAGCATCGCGCGATAATTGAGTCTTTCCAGCCGTTCCGAGTAGATGCGAACTACAAGGCCGATCCGCTCGGGAAGCTGTCTGAGCTCAACAATGCGGACAAGCATCGGCTGATATTGATCGTCGAAATCTTTGCAAAGGTGGAGCGCCTTCGAATCACCGGCAGGATGGGAGGGGTTGAGTTAGAAGGAAACGCCGTCGCAATCCTGGAGCCCGGTTCGTCGATCGGCTCCGGGGATTACAAGATTCGAGCGCTACAAGAAGGCATGTCAGTCAGCGACGGAATGAGCGTGGCGGAGATCGCTATCCCAAACGACGTATGTGGACAGTCGGCGACAAATATCGGCATCGAGTGGGCAGCGGCTGTCATCTTTGGAGACTCCTGCGAGCGTGTCCAAGGACAGGCCGTTGTCCCAACGCTGCAAGCCATCGAAGGTCGCGTGCGGGAAGTGCTCCCGAGATTCTGAAAGGGGCTGCAAATGCGGGGAGTGGTGCGTGTAGTGGCGCTTCTGCTGTGGACTTTCGGCAGCGCGGCCGCCGACAATCTCACCATCGGCTCGCTCAATCTCGAATGGTGGGGACACGGTTTCAAGGATCCCACGGCCGCCCAAGTGCAAACGACCGCCCAGTGCATCGAAGTCGCGCAGGAGTGGGGCGAATGAGCGGCTTTACATCCGTCGATGTGGCACTTGGGCTTCTGCGCGGCGGCGCAAAGGGAATCGAGGAGTGGAATCGACTTCGGGCGGCCAACAACAATCCGCCAAGCCTTCAGGGCGCTGACCTGTCAGGGCTGAATATGACCGGCGTCAACCTCTGCGGTGTTCAGCTACTCCATGTCACGCTGACAGACGCGGTTCTCCTCGATGCGCAGGTCGATCGCGACACAATGCTTCGGAATTGCAAAGTGCAGGGACTCGCCATTGACCGATTCACGCTCGAATGCCTTGGTGAGAACAGCGGCGTTACGCGCGGCGACATCATGCGAATGAGGGTGCGCGACGATGTGGCCAAATTGCGTCGGTCGTACAGCGGCTTCATGCAATGGGTTCACCTGACCGCGCTTGCGGTCTTTCTCTTTCCGTACTTGTGGTTCGTCGTGAAGCAGTGGAATCTCGCTCGCTTTCGCACCACCGACGACAAGGGCACGATCTCCCTTGCCGAAGCACTGGGGCGATTTATCGTCAGTGGTGGCGATGGCTGGCGCTCTGGTTGGGTGTGGCGATGGTCGTTTGTGCTTTTCGTCTTTGCACTGATCTACAACGGACTCCGCGGGGCGCTTCTCTGGAAGACGAAGCAACTTGAAGAGCAGCAACAGGCGACTGGCTTGCCCGCCATGTTCTCGTTGAAGAGCACGTGGTGGGGCCACGCGGAGTGGTTCGCGCGCTGGGGTTTCTACGCGCACCTCATGGCCGTGTTGGCGAATACCGCGCACTTCCTGAGCCAGCGCATACCGCTTTGAGAGAGCGGTGCTTGCTCGCTCTCACCCCCGTCGCTTGAAAAACTGCACTTCGCGCTCATGCTGCATGGCCGCGGCTTTGGACTTGAACGTGCCGAGGTTGCGGCGACGGCCGGTCTTGGGGTCCTTCTTTCGCGAGTAGAGGCGGTACTCGCCCGAAGAGAGTTTGCGGATCATGGCTGCGCTCCGTGAGAGAGTGCGCTGGTGGGACCTGCTCGCTGTTCACCGCCCGCGCTGCCGGCGCTCCTTCAGCCGCTCCTGAAGAATGGACTTTGCCCTTTCGAGCTCGCGGCGGCGCGATGCGGGAAGATCACGGCCCGCGCGGTTGATGAAGAACTGGATCATGCGAATGCCCGAGCCGATTCCCTTGGGGCTCACACGTTTGCTCGCCATGACTCGTGCAATGGCCCCCGCCTTCTTTGTAAAGAGTCCGGCGGGCGGATGGGTTGAGACGCTCGTGACCTTGTGCGACCACCTTGGCGTCGCTTTTCTTCGACTCGAAGTTCGTTGCCGTGATTGAGCCATGGCAGTCTGGTTCGGAATCGGCAGCGGCCGGCCGTAAGTTCAATGTGCAAAGGCCCGCGCGAGAGCGCGAAGAGCGGATGGCCATCACACCACGTTCAGCGCCCGCGACGGCGGGCCCGCGTGCGTGCGGCTTTGCGGGCGGCGGCGCGGCGCTCGGCCGGACCCTTGGTGCGAGCCGCCTTGCGCGCGGCGCGGGATCGTTCCGCTGAAGTTCGTTGCTTCGCCGCCGCGTGGGCATGTCTCGACAGGGCGGTGTGCGAGGCCGCGGCCCGGCCTTCGCGCTTGAGCGCGCTGCGGACAGCGCGAGACCTTCGAGAAGATGTGGTGCGGTGAGGATGCCGGCCGGCTTCGGCGGCAAGCTCCGCGCTGCGCCGGGCGCGCGCGGAAGCGCGGCCGGACTTCGGTGGCGGCAGGGCCACTCCCGCGCGACGGGCCTTGCTCAGTCCGATGGCGATGGCCTGCTTGCTCGACCTGGCGCCGTGCTCTCCCTCTCGGATGTGATGCATTTCCTCGCGAACGAATTCGCCAGCCTGCGTGGAAGGGCTCTTGCCCTGCCGCCTGTCGCGGCGGGCTCGCTGCACCGTCTTACGCTCGGGCATGATCAACCTCCTTGCGAGTCTCGACTCGCGCCCACATGCTACGAGTGGGGCGGTCGGGCCTTTGAAGGGTGATTTCAACCTATTCTGATTCTCGCCGCATCTATCACCGATCAGAGCCATTCGGCCCGCTGGCTTCACGTCCGCGCGCAAGACGTATGGTGAGGCGCTTTCCGTGCAGCGCCGCGGTCACTTCGAGGCCGGTGGCGTGCGCCACCTGCTTCACCACCGCCAGTCCGAGTCCCGCATGAGTCCGATCGGCGCGCGATCCATCAGCGCGCCAGAACGGCCGAAAGAGGAGCGCAAGATCCTCCTCGCGAAGCTCGACAGGGTCGTTTTCGACGTCGAGATAAGCGGCATGGCCATTGCTGCCGTCGCCGCGGACGGCGAGCCGGCCTCCACGGGGGGTGTAATGCACCGCATTCGTAATGAGGTTGCGGATGATGATCTCGATCGCCTCTCGAGGTGCGTGCATCGAGGCACCGCCGTTCAGATCGACGATGACGCCGATGCGTTTTGCCTCGATCGTGCTCGATTCATGCTCCATCACTCGCGCGACAATGGGAGCCAGATCGACATCCGTATCAGCTTGATCCCCTTCGCTGGCGTGGCCCCGGCTGATGAGGAGGAGCGACTCGACGAGGCGCTCCATCTCATGGCCGATCGTGAGAATCTCATGGAGGGCATCGAGCGCGCGGCCGGGTTCGGGCCAGCGAAGCGCCACTTCGGCCGTGGCGCGCAGCTCGGCGAGGGGTGTGCGCAGCTCATGAGCGGTCGCATCCGCGAACGAGCGCTCCCGCTCCAGAGTCCGCTCGACCCGATCGAGCATCTCGTTGATTTCCCGGTAGATCGGCGTCAGTTCTCGCGGCGCATTCGAGCCGTCGAGCCGGTTCGACAGTGTCCGTCCGCCAATTTCCCCGAGTTGCCGGCCGAGCCGATCGAGGGGCGCCAGCCCGGTTCGAACGCCGAGAATAACAAGCAGGCACGTCACGACGCCGATCCCTCCGCCGACAACGAACAGTGTCGTGAGGAGAGTGTCGAGGGCGGCATCGAGGGGCCCGCGGTCGATCGCAGCCACCACGACGAGAAGCTCGGTTTCAAAGCCGGTGGGAGTTGGACGAAGATCCTCATCAATCCGCGGCCGGAATGAATGCCAGATTGCCCGGCCCTGCACCTCTTCCGGCAGCACTAGATCTTCAATCACGATGTCGTCAGGGCCAGGATCCCGCCTTGGCAGTTCGGCCACGCCGAGATTCGTCGATCGTTTCAGCACAGCACCCGTGCTGTCACGCAATTCGAACCAGGTTGTCGTCAGAACGTCAGCAGGCGCATCGCCGGAATCGAAGACGAGAGCGCCGGATTCAAAGGCGGGACGGCCGGGTTCGAACGCCACCAGAGAGGCGATGGTGTGAGCGCGGGCGTTCAGGCTGGCATCGAGCTGCTCGAGCATGCCGGCCCGTGCGATCCAATACACCGCGATGCCGCCTCCCGCCAAAGTCAGAGCGATGCCGGCAAGCAGAAGCACAAGAAGGCGGGTACGGATACTTTTCACTGTGCCCGCTCCTCAAGCACATATCCCAGGCCTCGGCGCGTCATCAGAATCTTCTGGGCGCCGTTGGGCTCGATCTTTCTGCGCAGCGTGCAGATGACGCGATCGACGGCGTTGCTCATGGGGAAATCGCGCTCTCCATACAGGTGATCCTCGATCTGCATGCGATCGACAATCTGGCCTTTGCGGAAGGCCAGGTATTCAAGAAGCGCGTATTCCCGGCGCGACAGTTCGATGGGAGCGCCGTCGCGCGTGACGGTCCGCGCCGACGTATCGATCGTGAGCGGGCCAATCGAGATGACCGGGTTCTTCGAGCGGTAGGAGCGTCGAATCAATGCCTGGATGCGCGCCAGGAGTTCATCAAACGAAAATGGCTTGATGAGATAATCATCCGCGCCGTCGCGAAGGCCATGCACGCGGTCATCCACGCCGTTCTTGGCGGTCAGAATCAAAACGTGGGTGTCGTGTCCTGCGTCCCTGAGGCGCTGAAGCACCACGCCGCCATCCAACTTGGGCAGCATCAGGTCCAGGATGATGACGTCATATGTGTTGTGCAGGGCAAACCTGAGTCCCGTTTCGCCATCGCCGGCGACATCCACGGCGTACCCGCAGCGACGGAGACCCCGGGTGAGCGAGTCCTGAAGCCGTCGAGAATCTTCCACGAGGAGCAGGTGCATGCCGGCACTCCGGCCTTAGGGGGTGTTACCGGTTCCAAGGTTTGGCCAAACCCGAATAGTGAGAATATCACTCCAATTCAGCAGAGCGAGAGTAAAATCAAGGGGATCTCGAGGCGGTAATGATTCGGTAATCTGGTCCCTATCCGCGCGCGATACGCTTCCCGCGGAGTTGCGCGTCACGGGTTCGCACCGGCAGCGGGATCAAAGGGTGGCTCATCGCGTACGCAATCGGCAGAGGAGAGCACCATGCAACGTTTCAAGAAGATGATGTCGATGGCGGCGCTGGCCGCACTTGCGGGCCTGGTTCTGGCGATGTCGCCCAACAATCAGGACCCGCCGTTCACCAGCGATTTCGGCTTCGAGGAGTTGAGCAATCTCGTGCCCCGTGGAGGCAATCGATATTTCTCTCTGCGGCCCGGTGCCTTCCAGCGCCTCGAAGGCGAGGATGACGGGCAGTTCGTCGTCGTGAAGATCACCGTTCTCAATGAGATCAAGGTCATTCCGTTTCTTGTCGATGGCGAACTGGTGGTGGCTGTGGCGCGCGTCGTGGAAGAGCGCGAGTGGACCGACGGCCGGTTGGCGCAGATATCGCGGAATTACTACGCCTGCAACGAGGATAGTGGCAACGTCTACTACCTGGGCGAGGACGTTGACCATTCCGAGAATGGCCAACTGATCGGCCATGAAGATTCGTGGCGGGCCGGCCGGGATGGCGCCATGCCCGGACTCATGATGCCCAAGCTGTTCCTGCTGGGAGCTCGCTACCAGATGGAGCAGGCGCCCGACGTGTCGATGGATCGGGGTGAGAACGTGCGCATGGGGTTTCGCCATCGAACGCCCGCGGGCCTGTTTCGCCATTGCATCATGGTCGAGGAGACGACGCCATTGGAGCCGGAAGAGGAAACGATCAAGATCTATGCGCCGGGGGTCGGACTGATCGTGGATGACGACCTTGAGCTTGTGGCCTACCGCGATTGAGCAGGGCCTGTTGATATCCGCGGGGCCGGGGCAACGTGTCTGTCAATCCAAAGAAAGGGTGCGACTATGGACCTTCGACTTGCTGCGGCATTCGCTGGGGCGGTTGTCATTGCGGGCGGTGGATTCGCGGACCAGGAGCTCACAGAAAGGGCTTGCTCGGTGGAGCAAATTCCACACGCCGTGGCGCGAACTCTTGAACAGGCACTCGGAGACAGAAGGGCGGACGAGATCGAAGAAATCTGCTTCGAAGGATTGCCAGTTCTCTACGAAGCCGAATTCACCGTCGATGGCCGCGAAGTCGAGATTGTGATCCGGCCCAATGGTGAACGAGTCGAGGCGCCCGCGGAGGCGGATGACGATGACGATGCAGGGGGCGAGGATGATGAGGCCGACGACGACAATGACGAAGTCGCGGAGGCGCAGGTGACGATGGCCGACCTGCCGCGGCCGGCCGCAGAGGCGCTGCGACGGATTCTGGGCAACCGAACGGCCGAGATCGAGGCCGTCCGCTATGAAGGCCTCGTGGTTCTGTACGAAGTGGAGGTTGAAGGCGGCGTTCCGGAGGATGACGATGAGGGCGCTCAGGCGGACCAGCCGGGGGCGCGCGGCGCCAGCCACCGTCAGGATGTTGATGATGACGACGATGCCGAGGACGACGATGATGACGCGAGGAGCGAGTTCTTCCTCTATCCGGATGGCGGCATCGCAGAGCAGTATGGCGACCTTGTGGAGCGCGAAGTTTCGATGGATGGCCTGCCTCGCGCGATCGCGCAGGCCCTCCAACAGCGGTTGAACGGCGTGGCGCCCGATGAAATCGAGGAGATTCGTTACGAGGGCGTGCCCATCCTGTACGAAGCCGAGGCCGAAGTGGACGGAGCGGAGCGCGAGTTCGCGGTTCGCGGCGATGGCAGTGTTGTCGAAGGCGGCGGCGAGAATGCTGAGGACGACGCGAGCGAGGGTCTGAGGGAACGCGAAGTGGCGCTCGCGGATCTGCCCACCGCGATCGCCGATGCAATGCGGGAACAACTCAAGGGTGAGATCCTGGAAGCCGAAGAGGTGTCCTACGAAGGGATCATCGTTCTCTATGAAGCCGAAACGGCGGATGAGGAGGTGGCCGTCTATCCCAACGGGCAACTCGCCGACCGCCAGCGTGAATCCGCTGAGGATGGTGATGGGGATGATGATGGGGCGGGGGATGATGATGACACCGACGATGATGACGATGACGACGACGACGTTGAGGACGACACGAATGACGATTGAATCGCGTGTTTCCTGACGCGGTTCCAGTCCGCTGCGAGCGATCAGACAGGCACGGTCGGTATACAGGGCCGTGCCGCTTTTTTCTATCGATTCCCGCACAGCTCAAAATGCGGGCGCTCGCGTAATCCGGCGGTAATGCAGCGACGCCTGCGCGCATCTATCTTGGTGATGCGATCGGGTCATCCACCGGTCCGCATCCCCGTGCGAGCCATCGCGCGGGGGTGCTTCGAGCCCCAGTTGTCAAGGGAATACAGCCATGCGCACACGACCGATTGTCATGACAGGCCTCCTCCTGAGCGTCGCGATCTCAGCAGCCATGAACTCGGCGCCGGAGGATTTCACGATGGATTTCAGAATCGAGCATTGCCGCCGCCTTGTCCCCAACGGGCGCAACGATTACTTCTCGCTGCAACCGGGCAAGTTCCTGCGGCTGGAAGGCGAGGAGGATGGTGAATCTGTGGAAGTGCTCATCACCGTGCTCGACCAGACCCGCGACATCGACTTCATGCTGAACGGCGAAATGGTCCACGCCCGCGCCCGTGTCATCCGCGAGAAGGAATGGGTCGATGGCGAGCTGGTCGAAATCTCACGCAACTATTTCACGCGTTGCGCCGACACCGGCAACATCTACTACCTGGGCGAGGATGTGGACATCTACGAAGACGGCGAGATCATCAGCCACGAAGGCGCGTGGCTGGCGGGAGAGGACGGCGCCATGCCCGGCCTCATCATGCCGGATGTCTTCCTGCTCGGGGCGCGTTATTTCCAGGAGATCGCGCCCGAGGCGATGGACCGGGCCGAACACGTGGCGATGGACCTGACGGTGAACACTCCCGCGGGCGAATTCGAGCACTGCGTCCGCATCAAGGAGACCTCGCCCCTTGAGCCCGGCGATGTCAGCATCAAGATGTATGCTCCGGGAGTCGGAATGATCTTCGATGACGGACTCAAGCTGGTGGATTACAACTGAGAAGTGTCGATTGTGAAGAAACAGAGCCGGGGCGTCCACGCCCCGGGCCGGGAACGGCCCGGCTCTGATCTCGCTCACAACCTCAATCCTCCAGCTCGTACACCACCTCGCCATTGACGATCGTCATCTCAACCTTTGTCGCGGGAATGGCATCTTCATCGACGGTCAGAATGTTCTGCGAGAGAATGACGATGTCGGCGAACTTGCCGGGCGCCAGCGATCCCTTGATGTCCTCCTCCTTCGCGGCGAACGCGGCGTTGATTGTGTAACTCTTGAGCGCCTCCATCCGCGTCATGCGCTGTTCCGGGAAGAACTGCGAGCCATCTTTCAACCGCCGCGACACGCTGGCATAGAACGATGCGATCGGGTTCACATCCTCCACCGGCGCATCGGTGCCGTTGGAGATGATCGCGCCGGCGTCAATGAGATCTCGCCACATGTACGCGCCACTCTCGGCGCGCGCGGCGCCCAGCCGGGCGTACACCCATGGGGCATCGGAAGTACAGTGAATTCCCTGCATTGACGCGATCACTCCCATTTCGCCGAAGCGGGGAACGTCTGATGGATGAAGGTGCTGGGCGTGCTCGATGCGCCAGCGGGCATCGAAGTCATCAGGCTGCCCGGACAGAGACTTTTCATAGATGTTCAGGACTTCGCGATTGGCGCGGTCGCCGATCGCGTGTACGCAGAGTTGCAGACTGCTTACCATGGCAATCTGCGCGGTCTCGGTGACATCTTCAATGATCGCCGTGGCCAGCCCCGTGCTTTCCGAGCTGTCGGCGTAGGGTTCCAGCAGCCACGCGCCGCGCGAGCCCAGCGCGCCATCGATCGTCCGCTTGATGCCGCCCACTGTCAGGAACCCATCGCCGACGCGCCTGAGCGGCGTATAGCGCGCGACATTCGCCGCGATCACATCGTTCGGCTCGCGGATCATCATCCACAGGCGAATGCCGAGTTCGCCCGATTCCGCGCGCTGGGCCAGCCGATCGATGACCGCGAAGGATGATCCCGCATCCTGGAACGAAGTCACACCCTTCGAGAGACACTCCTGTGTGGCGAGGTCGATGGCGCGATCGAGTTGCGCAAACTGGCCGCGCAGCATGCCTGACCCCGGGGCGGTGGCGCGGGCATCTTGCCCGCGATCCTCATTCTCATCCGCCGCGCGAGCCGCTTCATCGGCCGCCCGCGCCCGCTCGATCAACCCGCTTGCGGTCTCGCGAAAGATCCCGATCGGCTCCCCCCCCACGTCGCGGAGAATCTCGCCGCCTTCCGGGTCCGGCGTGCTCGCGCTGATCCCCGCGATCTCCATCGCCTTGGCGTTGGCGAAGGAAGCGTGGCCGCTGGCATGCGTGAGAAAAACCGGATTGTCCGGCGAAACCGCGCTCAACGCATGGTGCGTGGGGAAGCCCTCGACATTCGGCTCCGGTGTCTGGTCCCACTTTTCCTGGTGCCAGCCGCGGCCGATGATCCACTCGCCCGGCTGCGCCTTGGCGACGGCCTCGGCGACCAGCGCGATCACTTCATCCCAGTTGCGGACAGTCATGAGGTCGAGGTTCATCTTGGCCTGGCCGAGCCCGACAAAGTGGCCGTGCCCTTCGATGAACCCCGGCATGGCGAAGCGGCCGTTGAGATCGATGATGCGGGTCTCGGCGCCGGCTCCAGCGAGTGCAAGTATCTCTTCATTCGTTCCCACCGCGATGATCACACCATCGCGCACCGCGATCGCCTCGACTTGGCCCAGCGTTTCATCGACGGTCTCGATGATGCCGTTGTGGAGAATGAGGTCGGGGGAGGATGGGGTGATGGAGTGATCGCGTGATGGGGTGTGGGCGACGGATTGGGCGATGGCTGCGCTGCACGTCACGGCAAGCGTGCCGGTCATTCCTCGGAAGAATAGCTGTCGTGACATGAGAATGCTCCTGCGAGTCAACGAGTAGGCGTTGGTGATTCAGCGCTATCGTACTGCGAAGAAGGCCACAACTGTCAACACGTGGATATATCTTCGATCAAGCGCAAGGCGCCACGAAAGGCACCCACGCAGTTCGTGTTAGCGAATTCGTCCGACGATGACGTGATACTCTGGTGATCCAAATTGCGCAAACAATCTCACGAAAACGTGGATCTCCTTCCCACGCAATTTGATCGTAATCGCATGCAATCCGACAGGCGCCTCGTGTGGCTGCCCGTCGTCGCAGCCGACCCATTGGCCAAGTTCGCTCCCGTTGCCGAGCATTGAGTCCAAGACCCATGCTTCCTCAATCCTATCAAGACCAACGGAAAGAACCGCGAAGCCGTATCCAATCTTTGCGAGGAGTTTTGAAAAGTTCACAGGTTGATATTCGAGGCGCACACCAACATAGGTGCCACCATATTTGGCATAGAGGTCTGCCAGCGGCAGTCCCGCCGTTTGGGCGAAAAACACTTTACTGAACTTCATCCCCGGCGAAGCGGCATTGCCAGTGGTTTTGCCTGGAGGGAGGAACACGGGAAAGGCCACGATTGCTGGATGCTCCACAATCGGCACACTGATCGCTCGCTCCTTGTCGTCAAAACGTACGCGTATGGGAAGATGTGATGGTCGGTTGCCTGGGTTCCGACTCTGCATCGCCAGCGCATCACGCGCTTGCCCGAACATGTTTCCCAGAACCTCGTGCTCAAACCTGCACGTCAGTTCTCGATGCACTTCGCAGCTTGCCCGCAGAAGTGTCCACGGGCCATTCAATCCGTATGGGATGATGTGTTCGTCCGAAAGCGGACCTTCCGACGAGCGGCAGTAGATGCACTGATTAATGCGTCGCGTCGTGCGGTCATCCCCGATGTGGGTTCGCACATCTTCGAAGAGAATGTCCGCTGAGAAACGAAGAAACTCTTGGCCATCGTTTCGCGGCTCGACGAGCGCGTTCCCGTCTGATCCCAACTCCGCCACGATCCGGTCACCATCGTCGACGTAGACCGGAGTCAGCCGTAGCGGTCCTACGTTAAACTCTGTTCGCTGAACCGGGAGACTTCCGCCGATTGGTGTGAGTGGAAACAGGAGGCCCCGTTCCCGTTCTCCGTCCCGCGACAACACGCGGATCGTGAGGGCCAGCTTTGCTGGGGTTTCGGAATCCAGGGAGCGAGCCCAACCACGAACGGTAACAAATCCATCGATCCGTTGGCGCAGCAGCGGTTCGCCAATTGATTGATGCAAAGCGCGCAACATCAAGTTCAAATGATAGCGCGCGGGCGCGGTGCAGCAGATGATTGGTTCGAGATCGTGCGTTTGCGGTGGCCTTCCCGGCGGCAATTGGCGGCGGGCGGGAATGACGAGCACCGCTCCCTTACGGTCGCGGCTCGTTTGCGGGCGGGACGCCCGCACTCCCCGCTCTTGGGTTCGTCGGCGGGCAAGTATGCCCGCCCTACAAGTTGTTCGCCCCCGTGCCCTCCGTGTTCTCTGTGGTGAAATCTCTTACCACTCCCCCGCGTAATCGAGCTTGAAGGGCTCAACCTGGGCGCGGAGGTATTGGTAGCGGCGCTTCGTGATCTGCCGGACGTGGAGAAGGTCGTGGGCTGTCCAGGAGGCGAGGAGGTCGCCCGCGCGCATCGAGCCCAGTTTCGGGTGCGTGTGGACCTGGTTCAGCGAGAGGTTGCGCAGCGAGCGCAGCCAGGCGAGCGATTCCTTGCGGGCGGTGGCGAAGCGCGCGATCGACTCGGCGAGGTCGCGATCCTGGTATTTGCGCGCGATGGCGGCGCCGACTGGATCGATCTTCGGCCAGTCCGCGAGCGGCGACTCAAGTGTCAGGCGCAAGCGCGTGCGGAAGTCTTCGACTTCTTCATCGGCGAGGTGATTCACGATCTCGACGATCGACCAGTCGGTGCCCCCCGGAGTGGGTTTCCATTTGGATTCGGCGGGAGTGACGCCTTCGAGCGCGGCGGCAAGCGCGCGGCCGGAGTGTTCGAGGCGGAGGATGAGGTCGGTGGAGGTCATGAGAAGAATGTTGGCATCGAGGCATCGAGGTATCGAGGGATCGAGGGATCGAGGACTGAGGACTGAGGACTGAGTCGCTTGATACCTTGCAGCCTTGTTGCCTTGTTGCCTTGTTGCCTTGCTGCCTTGCTGCCTTGATCCCTTGATGCCTTGATCCCTTGATGCCTTCCTAGTCCGCGCGTTTCTTCACCGGCATGGCGTCGAGGGAGATGATGGGTGAATCCTTGATGCTGGAGAGGACGAACCCCGTGCGCAGGCGGGCGATGCCGCTGACGCTCGCGAGCTTCTTGCTGATGAACTGCTCGTAGTGCTTCATGTCCTCGACGCGGACCTTGAGGATGAAATCTTCTTCGCCGGCACAGTACCAGCACGCCTCGATTTCGCTGAACTCCGCGAGGCGGCGCTTGGCATCTTCAAGGGTCTGCATCGTGTGTTCGCGGATCGAGACGTGGACGATGGCGAGGATCGACTGGTTGAGCGGGACCGGATCAAGCAGGGCGGCGTAGCCCTTGATGACACCCATGTTCTCAAGCTTCTTCACGCGCTCCAGCGTGCTGGGCGGGCTGATGCCCACGCGCTCCGCAAGCATCGCATTCGTGATCTTGGCGTTCCGCTGGAGTTCGCTCAAGATCGCCTTGTCGATGGCGTCAAAGCGGCCCGCGCGGGTCTTCATCGGTGTCCTGGCCATGCCGTGATGCTAGGCACGAAGGCGGCAGGGGCCGATGAATCTTCGGTCGGGAGCCCAAAAAAGCGATGAATCAACGGGGGTGGACGCATCGCAAACCCCAGTACCCTTGCGTTCAATGCACACAGAACAGAGTGGTTGCGCCAGTTGAAGTGGCGAGCCCCGGTCGTCAGGAGTATCGCACCCACTTGATGAGTTCGATGAGGGAGGGCGGCTTGCCGTACATCAGGACGCCCACGCGGAAGATCTTGGCCGCCAGCCACATCATGCCGATTGCGCAGATGATGCCCCAGATGATTGTGGCCGGATATTCCCAAGCGGGCACCGGCTCTTCCGCGACATGACGGAGGATCATCGCGAAGGGGATGGCGGGCGGGACGAAGCTGAAGATTGTCGCCACAGGCCCATTGGGGTCCTGCGAGATGGGCATCCAGAGCATGAGCGGGACCATGAGGATGAGCATGACCGGAGCGACAAGTGTGTTGGCTTCGCGAATGTCGGTGACGGCGCTGCCCACCGCCGCCATCATGGATGCGATCATGAAATAGGCCATGAGGTAGAAGATGGCGAGCATGGCCAGATCGACCCAGGTCAGGAAATCGGAGAAGGTCGCGAAATAGATCATCGCGGCCACCCCCAGCGATGAATAGATGGCGACGATCAAGAGCCCCACGGCGCCATAGCCGAGGATTTTTCCCGTCATCAGTTGGAAGGGACTGACGGCGCTGAGGAGCACCTCCATGACGCGATTGGATTTTTCCTCGATGGTGGACAGCATCAGGTGCTGCGCGGATGAAAACACGCCGATCCAGATCAGCATCATGAAGACCATGGGCAGAATCTGCCGCTTGATCTCATCGGCCTCGCCCTTCTGCTGCTCGACGCCCGCCTCGGTCATGCTTCTGGTTGATGGGCGCGGTGGTGTGAGCATGGCGATCGCCTGCCTCGGCTCCAGGTTCATTCGCCGGGCGCGCACGCGCACCACCGCCTGGCCGAGACGGTTTTCGATGAGTTCGACATTGTCGCTATCGACGCCTTCGGCGACAAAAAGGTCGTAGGTCGCCGGTATCTGTCCATCCGGCTGGTCGGCCTCTTCAGTCAGGTCAGTTGATGCTGGCGGGATCTCGAGGATGGTACCCGGCATGACTGCGATGGCGAGGAGTTCACCTCTCTGCAACCGCTGCTTGAGCGCGGCGAGGCCGGCTTCGCCTGAATCCTGTGCAGCCTCGATGGTGATGCTGATGTCGCCGCGCTGGAACGACATGGTGCCGCCATCGGGAGCGAAGCCGGTCGCCCCGCTCCGCATCGCCTGCTCCGCGCGGGCTTCCATCGCGCGATCGACATCGGCTTTGATTTCAGTGGGTCTGAACGCGATCCTGGCGGCCTCGGCGACTTCGCCGGATGCATCGACAATGGCGATGGCGCCGACGAGCGGAGGCTCCTTGTGCGTGGTGGAGATCACAACGGCCACCACCCCGATCCCGATGATCAGGAGGGGAATGCCGAGGATCGCGATAATAAAGATGGGGCGCATCACGGTATGGCGAAACTCGCGCCAGGCCACCGCGAAGATCCTGGATCTGCTCATGTGGCTCTCCCGGTCACGCTACACATGCTTCAATTCCTCGCGCGCCCTCTGGGCCGCCTCGGCGCCGGCATCTCGCAGCACCATCTGCACGAACACCTCCTCCAGCGACAGGCGGCGCAGCTCGATCGAGCGCACCGGGTGCCGCTCCACGATGTCGATCATGACGCGCTGACGATCGAATCCTTCATGCACCTCGATCTCATACTTGGGCGAGTGCGCCAGCGGAGATACCCGCGCGACCCCCGGAACAGCGCCGAAACCCACGACGCCGTCGAGCGGCTCGGCCACGATGGTGCGCGGATCGAACCGGCTGCGGATTTCGTCGAGCGTCGCATCCAGCAGCTTGACACCCTTGTTGATCAGGAAGATGCGATCGCACAGGATCTCGGCCTGGTGAAGGACATGCGTCGAGAAGATGATGGTGCGCCCGGCGCGGTTCATCTCGCGAATCAGATCGGTCAGGAGCTGCGAGTTGACCGGGTCGAGGCCTGAGAACGGCTCATCGAGGATGAGCAGGTCCGGCTCGTGAATAATCGCGGCGAGGAACTGCGCCTTCTGTTGCATGCCCTTGGAGAGTTCCTCGCACTTCTTGCGCTCCACGCTCGGCAGATCGATGCGCTGGAGCCACTCCCTGACCCGCCGCCGCGCCTCAAACCTTTCGACCCCCTTCAGGCGCGCGATGTATTCAAGGTAGTCAGTCACCTTCATCTTTCTATAGAGTCCGCGCTCCTCGGGCAGGTAGCCAATCCTGTCCTTGTGATGCAGAGCGTCGGAGCCGAGCACAGTGATCGACCCGGCATCCGGGTAAATGATCGACATGATCATGCGGATCGTGGTTGATTTGCCCGCGCCGTTGGGCCCGAGGAACCCGCACAATGAACCCTGTGGGACCTTGAGTGAGAGGTCGCGCACGGCTTTCGTCGAGCCGAAGGTCTTGCTCACATTGTGAATAGCAATGGCGGCTTCCGGCAAAGGCATCCTCCAACCGCAACTGATCGTTGTTCGGCAGATCTGCTGCCGTGTTTCATGGGACCATGATAGCGGACGATATCACGCGTTTCGTTTCCCTGGCCCGGCACGATGGAGGCGCGTCGCGCTTCACTGCGCGAAACTCTTGCGATCAGATGGCTGACGCCGGCAGACAGCAAGCGGATGCCATCGGCCTCCTTCCCGGAAAAGGAAACACCCTTCCGCACGCGCGAGAGGGTGGGTGGCTGGAAGAGTGAACTGGTTGCTGCTGAAGAGTCGTCAGATGGATGTCGATCCGCCGCCACCATCGCCTTCATCGTCGCCAGTCATGTCGCCGCCATCGTCGTCGGCAATCTGGCGCTTGACTTCGTCGGGCATCTTGAAAACAGCCTCATCGACGTTGTTGAGCGTCACATCGGAATAGGTCAGCATCATCTTCGGCCCCATTTCACCCATGCCGAGGTCCAGCCGCGCCGCTGACGGAAGATTGATCCCGTCATCGGTCTCCCACTCGGTGACTGAAACTCGCACAGGGGCTCCATCGGCATCGGATTCGAGTGCTGCGAATCGGCCTGTCTCGGCGTGAATGAACAGGTCGATGCCATCCTCGCCTTCAGCCGGGGCCAGCGCGATGCGATAGTGCTTCGCCCCGTCGATTTCGACCTCTTCCTCGGTCTTTCGAACCGGATACAGGTCGTCGATGGCGAGCAGAAGGGAATGGGGGACGATGAGCGAGAACATCCCCGCTTCGTTCTCATCCATGACCGAAAAGCTCGGGTCGCCGGGATCTGATTGCCAGCCATGTTCGCCATCGTGGGCGGCGACGGCCGACTCGCCCCCGGTGAACGAAGCGAGCAGGTTGTACTTGTCAGGCAGCAGGAGCTTCGCGGCAAACGATTCGACCTGCGGTCCGGCCATATCCTCATCCATGGGCGGGTCCATGTCCATCGTTCCCGTGAGAGAGATGGATTTGACCTCATCCCGCTTCTCGGAGGCGGCCATCTTGTCGAGGGCGGCGGTGATCAGCGCGGAGGCTTCGGGGAGTTCTCCGGCCGGCGCGCTGGGGGGTATGCCCTCCTGTTGTGCACAGGCGGCGACTGCCAGGGCGAGGGATGCGCATGTGGCCAAGGTGCCAAGGAGCGCAGTGCGGAAAGAAGCCATGAGTCTGTCCTTATTCTCGGAGTATGAGGGATTCGAGGTTGATAAGTAGGGCTGCGGCCGGTTGGCGGAAGGGACCTCGAACTGGGAGATGAATCATACTCGCTATGCCGCCCTCGAAACGGCCCCTCCCGTTGCTCGGTGGGTCACGTCGATCCGCTTATCCATCCGTTTATGCGGATGAACGGTTGAAAGCAGGGAGAACCGCCATACCATGTGTCTCATGGCGTCACGGTTTGCTGAATCACTGGGCCGGCGCGTCGTCGTCTTCGACGGCTCGATGGGCGCGACGATTCAATCGATGCACCTCGATGTACCTCGCGATTACCTCGGGCGCGAGAACTGCGTGGATGTGCTGGTGCGCAGCCGGCCGGACATCGTGCAGCGGCTGCACGAGGGATTCCTGGAAGTCGGGGCTGACGCCGTCGAGACGAACACCTTCGGGGCCAACAGGTTGGTCTTCGGCGAGTTCGACCAGGAACTGGTTTCGTGGACCTACGACCTGAACAGAGAGGCGGCCGAAATCGCCCGGGCCGCGTGCGCCAGGTTCTCGACCGCGCAGCAGCCGCGCTTCGTGGTTGGTTCAATCGGTCCCGGCACGAAGCTTCTGACGCTTGGCCAGACAACCTGGGATGCGATGCTGGAGTCGTATGCCGTGCAGGCCCGCGGCCTCATCGATGGCGGCATCGATGCCTTCATCATCGAAACCTGCCAGGACCTCCTGCAGGTCAAATGCGCGATCAACGCATGCCTCAAGGCGCTTGATCAGGCGGGCAAATCGCACGAGGACATCCCGATCATGGTGTCGATCACGATCGAGACCATGGGCACCATGCTGCTCGGGACCGAGATCAGCGCCGCCATGCACGCGCTGAAGCCATTCCCGATCATTTCGCTCGGTTTGAACTGCGCCACCGGTCCGACCGAGATGGCCGATCACGTCGAGTTCCTTGCGAAACACTGGGACTGGGCCATCTCAGTCATCCCCAATGCAGGGCTGCCGGTTCTCGTCGAGGGAAAGACGAACTTTCCGTTGACCGCGGAGCCGTTCGCCCGATCGCTGGTTGAATATGTCGAAAAGTTCGGCGTGAATGTGGTCGGCGGGTGCTGCGGTACCGGACCTGAACACATTCGAACGCTGATTCACATTCTGGATCAAAGCCCATGCCGTGCACGGCATGGGCTTTCGCGGGCGGAGTTGTTCACTCCGCCGCCGCCCAGCGCCACATCGCTCTATTCGCCTGTCGAATTTCGCCAGGAACTTTCCTTCTTCATCATCGGCGAGCGGATGAACGCCTCGGGTTCACGCAAGTTCAAGCGGCTGCTGGAGGAGGAGAGCTGGGATGAGATCATCGCCATGGCGCGCGAGCAGAAGAAGGAGGGCGCCAACGCGCTCGACATCAACGTCGATTACGCGGGGCGCGACAATGCCAGCGACATGGCGGAAATCGTTCACAGGGTGGCGCGGCAGGTCGATCTGCCGCTGATGATCGACTCGACTCAGCATGCCACGATCGAGGCCGGCCTGAAGCATGCCCCGGGAAAGTGCATCATCAATTCCACCAACTTCGAGGATGGCGAGGAGAAGTTCGACCACATCTGTGGGCTGGCGCGGACCTACGGCGCCGCAGTGGTCATCGGCTCGATCGATGAGGACAGGGAGGCCGCGATGGCGCGCACCGCCGCGCGCAAATTCGAGATTGCCCAGCGCGCATTCGAGCGGGCCGTGGGCAAACACGGCCTCGTCCCGCACGACATTTTTTTCGACCCGCTGGTCCTGCCCATTTCGACCGGGATGGATGCGGATCGGCGCAGCGCGCTGGAGCTGATCGAAGGCACACGGCTCATCGCGCAGGCCTTTCCCGAGTGCCAGATCACGTGCGGGTTGTCGAATGTCTCGTTCGGCCTCAATCCCCCGGCGCGGGTCGCGCTCAACTCCGTGTTCCTGCACGAACTGCTCGGGGCAGGCATGACAAGCGCCATCGTGCACGCCTCCAAGATTCTGCCGCTCAATAAGATTCCGGAGGATCACAAGAAGGCCGCGCTCGACCTCATTTACGATCGCCGCGCTGAGGCCAAGGGGGGAAGGGGCCTGCCTGCGGGGATCGACGATGAATCGTTCGATCCGCTCCAGGCGTTCATCGACCTGTTCAAGGGTGTGGAAACTGCCGGCCCCGCGCGTGCGTCGGCGGAGCGCTCGCTGGAACAGGTTCTGCAGGATCACATCATCGACGGCGACAAGCAGGACCTCTTCGTGCATCTCGATGAGGCGATGGCGAAGTACGCGCCGCTCGACATCATCAACGATCATCTGCTTGCGGGAATGAAAGTGGTGGGCGAGCTGTTCGGCTCGGGGCAGATGCAGCTTCCCTTCGTGCTTCAAAGCGCCGAGGTGATGAAGATGGCGGTCGCATACCTCGAGCCGCACATGGATCGGATCGAGGGAACATCGCGCGCGAAGGTTGTGCTCGCGACCGTCAAGGGCGATGTGCATGACATCGGCAAGAACCTGGTGGACATCATTCTCTCCAACAACGGCTACACGGTCATCAATCTCGGCATCAAGCAGACGCTCGAGAGCATTCTCCATGCCTTCGAGGAACATGGGGCGGATGCCGTCGGCATGTCCGGATTGCTCGTGAAGTCGGTCGGGGTGATGGAGGAGAACCTGCGCGAATTGAACGCACGCGGGATCGCCATGCCGGTGCTGCTGGGTGGAGCGGCCCTGACGCGGCATTACGCGGAATCGCACCTTCGTTCGATCTACAACGGCCCCCTCTATTACGGCAAGGATGCCTTCGAAGGGCTGCGCATCTGCGAGCACTTGGCAGGCGACCGGCTGGCCGAGATCGATCTTGAGGTTGAAACGAGGTTGAACAAGCGCGCGGAAACGGAGGAAAAAGTCGCCGGCATGCGAGAGCGGGATCGCGAGATCGCCGGCACGGGAGTCGCGATATCGGTGCAGGGTCGATCGTCGGTGTCAGCCGATGCTCCCGTTCCAAAGGCGCCATTCTGGGGCGATCGCATTGTCGATTCCATCGATCTGGATGAGATCTATCCCTTCATCAATACGGTGGCGCTCTATCGCGGGCAGTGGGGCTTCAAGCGGGGCGCCCGCTCCGCAGATGAATACCAGCGCGAGATCGAAGAGGTAGTGGAGCCGATCTTCGCGCGCCTGAAGGAGCAGTGCAAACGCGAGCAGATTCTCCGGCCGCAGGTGGTGTACGGCTACTACCCGTGCAACTCGCAACGCGATGATCTCATCATCTTTGATCCGGAGCATCACGCCAAAGAGATCGAGCGGTTCACCTTCCCACGGCAGAGCAAGCGCGATCGGCTGTGCATCAGCGATTTCTACCGGCCGGTGGAATCGGGGGAGCGAGATGTCGTCGCGTTCCACTGCGTGACGATGGGAGTGGAGGCCTCGCACCGCGCTCGAATGCTCTTCGAGCGAAACGAATACACCGAGTATCTCTATCTGCACGGCATGGGAGTCGAGTGCGCCGAGGCTCTGGCTGAACTGTGGCACAAGCGGATCCGCATGGAATTTGGCATCGCGGGCGAAGATTCCCCACGCATCCGCGAGCTGTTCACCCAGCACTACCGCGGCTCGCGCTATTCATTCGGGTACCCGGCCTGCCCGGACATGTCGGATCAGGAGAAGCTCTTTCGCCTGCTGCGGCCGGAGCGGATCGGCTGCACACTGACCGAAAACTGGCAGATCGACCCTGAGCAATCGACCAGCGCGATCATCGTCCACCACCCGCAGGCAAAGTACTTCAACGTGTGAGGGATGATCGAGCGGGTGACTTTCGATTCACTTCTAGTCCGAAATGACGCTCGAACCCACCCCCTTACCCCCCTCCCTGAGAGGGAGGGGGAACTGGACAGACCGTTGAGTGCCGCCCCGAGGTCTGTTACACTGGGCGGTTCGCCGCATTCGCCCACTGCGGCCTGAAGGACACACCGATGATGCAACGCAAGTTCCGGCGGCTGCGAACCTTCCGTCTCATGCTCACCTGCGTTTCAGCGGCGGGAATGATCTCAATCGCGGGCTGCGAGACCACTGAAGACGTGGCGGTCCCGCGCACCTCAAGCCCTGCAACGACGATCCCGCTGGATGTACCCGAGATCATGCGCGGCACAGTCGCCTCGAAATGCTATCTCGTGGGCTACAACGATCAGGACATCGTGGTCCACGGCTGGGGGCTGGTGGTCGGCCTGAAGGGGACTGGCGGCCGCATCATGCCGGACCAGGTGCGCGCCTACATGATCCAGGAAATGGCTCGACGTGGGGTTGGGTCGCGACTGGAGATTTCGCCCGAAGAACTGCTCGATTCAATGGACACGGCCGTGGTGGTGGTGACGGGAGTTATTCCGCACGGGGCGGTCGAGGGCGAGCGGTTCGATGTTCGCGTGGAGCGCCTGCCGGGAGTTACAGATGTGACCAGTCTTCAAGGCGGCCGGCTGTGGACGGCCGACCTGCAGGTGGCGCGGGGTCCCTTGCCGCCTGTGGGCAGCCGCCAAGCCCGCGCGATTGCGGTCGCAGGTGGTGATGTGTTCACCAATCCGTTCGTCGTGCCGAACACAGGCGAGGAAGGGGAGATCGCGACCGGTACGACGGTGGTGGCGGACGCGGGGCGGGTGCTCGGCGGCGGCCGCATGCTGCGCCCCATGCCGCTCAAGCTCTACCTCGCGACGCCAAGCCATACCGATGCCAGCATTCTCCAGCAGGTGATCAACTCCTTCTTTCCGCAGGAGCCGGGCCAACGGTACAAGACAGCGCGGGGCGAGAGCGATCAGTCGATCGAAATCACTGTTCCGCCCTCGTACTACGGCCGCTCGCGCGAGTTCGTGCACCTGCTGCAGCACACGACGATTCTCGTCAACATTCCGCCCCAGATGCACGTATCCTTCATCAACCGCACGCTGAAGCTGAATCCGGGAGATGCGGAGCACGCTTCGTGGCGTTGGCAGGCGCTTGGGCCGACGGTGCTGCCCGGCATCCGCGAGTTCTACACCTTTCCTGAAGAACTGCCGCGCTTTGCCGCGCTGCGGGCGGGCGCGCGGCTGAACGATGCAGCAGTCGAGCCCCACCTGCTCGATCTCGCGCACAAGGGCACCGCCGCGGTGCGCAAGGATGCCATTGACCTCCTTGGCGAAATGCCGGCCCACCCGCAGATCATTCTCGGCCTGCGCCAACTGCTCGACGATGAAGACGCGGATGTGCGGATCGCATCGTACGAGGCGCTTTCCAAGAGCTCGCCCTTCTTCATCCGCAGCGTGGATGTTGATGGCGGCAAATTCCGGATCGACTACATCGACTCCAGCAAGCCGATGGTGTATGTGACGATGGCCGAGCGGCCGCGCATCGCCGTGTTCGGCAACGAGGCATCGCTCAAGCGGCCGATCACGCTCAGCGCGTGGGGCGAGCGGCTGTGGATCCGCGGCGATTCGGCGGATGAGAAGATCGAGGTGGCGTACCGCGAAGACAGCGGGTCATCGCCCATCTATACGATCTCGCCCGACCTGCGCGAGTTCATTCCGTTCCTAGGCCACACGACCACCATCGAGGCGCCGATGCCGGGGCTTGGGCTTTCCTACAGCGAGACGATCGGAATCCTGGCTTCAATTTACAACGCGAATTATCTCAACGCCGATTTCCGCACCGAGACGGATCGCATCCGCCTCGCGATGATCGAGCAGCGCGAGGCCCCGGACACGTATGAAGTTCGGGAGGAATTCATCAAACTCCTGGACGAAGCTGCGCCGCCGGAAGATGAGGCGGTTCCGGAAGCGGAGATGCCGAGCAACCTGCTGCGTGATGATGGGCTGACAGACCCGTTCGGAGACAGCCGGCAACTGGAAGGAGATGGCCGTTAGCCGCCGGCCTTGAGCCGGCGCATTGCGGGGTGCGACCCAGTTCGTCACTGCGCTTGGTTGTCACGTGCGATTTACGCCGCCTCGAGCAGGCGATTGATCACTGCATTCACGAAGGCGAATCGCGAGCCGGCGAAGGCGCGGCTGGTTGATTCGGCGGCTTCGCGTCGTGCCCGCTCCAGTTCGCCCGCGATGATCCTGATTCGCTGTGGGGCATCATCTTCCCAGCGCTCCATGAGGATCTGAATCTTCTCGAGTTCCTCGCGATCGAGAAATACGGTGCTGCACCCTGTGCAGCGATCGATGATGATGCCGGAATCGCCGCCGTAATTGATGGGCAGCATGGCCCGGCGGCAGGCAGGGCACGAAAGCGTCGGAGCCGCGCCAGTGCGGGGCGGGCCGAAAGAGGGCGCGTGGTCGGCCAAGGCCAGCTTGAGGTCTTCCGGGAAGTGCATATCGCGGCGATGCACAATGGCGCGCATCGCGCTGGGCCTGATCACTTCACCTCCGCAGGCGTCACAGGTGTTGATGCGCACAGACTCGTAATCGACTTCGCGGAGAAAGTCGCCGCACTTCGGGCAATGCATGGGAGCGCCTCCTCGTGCTGGAGTATCCAAGTCAGGATCGGCGGATTCGGCGTGCAACTGTGCCGCGAGCTGGAAATCGGAGTCCCATAAGGCGGATGGCGGCCGTCCTGCACGATCAGGTTGTCTGTCCTTACACTTGCACCCATGCGCTGGGTGCTGGATGCCATCTATGCGATTGCCGCGATCGTGCTCCTGCCCGTCTGGCTGCCGCGAATGGTGGCGACGGGGAAGATCAGGACCGACTGGGCCGGCCGGTTCGGACGGGTGCGGCTGAAGGACGGGAGAGCCGATCGCCCCACCATCCTGATCCACGCCGTCTCAGTAGGCGAGGTGAGTGCGACGCGAACGCTGGTGGAACTCCTGGAGCGCGACCCGCGCCGGCCGCGACTCGTGATTTCCACGACGACAGACACGGGCTTCGCGCGAGCCAGCGCGCTCTTTGCGAAAGAGCACGAGGTGGTGCGCTATCCGCTGGATCTCTCCTTTGCGGTCGGACGGTTTCTTCGCGCTGTGCGGCCGGATCTCGTGGCGCTCATGGAGCTCGAAGTCTGGCCGACCTTCACGGCCGCGTGCGCGCGGCGCGGAATCGTCGTGTGCGTCATCAACGGACGCCTTTCGGAGCGGAGCGCGCGGCGGTACAGACGGGTTCGATGGTTCATGATGCCGGCGTTTCGCCGGTTGTCCTTCGTGGCGGCCCAGACCGGGGACTATGCCGCGAGATTCATCGCCATGGGAACCCCGCGCGAGCGCGCCCACATCACCGACACGATGAAATGGGATACCGCACGGATCGAAGATGAAGTTGCGGGCGCCGAAACGCTCGCCGCGGAGATGGGCATTGACCGCATGCGACCGCTGATCGTCGGGGGCTCGACTGCAAAGGGCGAGCACGAGATTCTCCTTCGGGCAGTGCCTGAAGGGACGCAGCTTCTTTGTGCCCCGCGCAAGCCGGAGTGGTTCGATGACGCGGCGGCTGTGCTCGAAGGTTGCGCGCGACGATCGACGGCCGCGCGCGGCAGCGAACGCGGGTTCTTCCTTCTCGACACCATCGGCGAGCTGCGCAAGGCCTACGCGCTGGCGGACCTCGTGGTCGTCGGCCGCACGCTCCTCGACTTCGGCGGATCGGACATGATGGAGCCGATCGGCCTCGGCAAGGCGACGATCATCGGCCCGCACGTGGGCAACTTTCAGGATACCGCTCTCCTTCTGCGTGATGGCGGCGGGCTCGTGCAATGCGAAGTCGCGGACCTGCCCGCCACGATCCGCTCGCTTCTCGACGATCCCGATCGGCGGCGAGAACTTGCGGAGCGCGGCCGGGAGATCATCCGATCGCATCAGGGGGCGAGCGCCCGTCACGCGAAGTTGATACTCGAGCTTCTCGATCGAGTCCGGGCGCAATGAAGCAGTACGGGGCTCATGTCGCCAGCGTCAAAGAGTCGGCATGCCGGGCCAAAAGCTCGGCCGGATCCACGTGCGGATCGAGGAACTGCGCATGCAGGCGCTCGAACAGTGCGTGTCGCCGCAGGTCGGCGATCCCGCCCTCATAATGGCCATAGCGCACGATGAATCGCCACTTCTGTTCTGAGTCCAGCGCATGGAAGATGGCCGCGGCGGTGGGGGCGGGTACGACATCATCCTGCAGCGCAAGCTTGCACAGCACCGGGCACCTGATCGCGGAAGCGTGCAGCGCGGCATCGAACAGGCGCAACTGCTCGATGAACCTCTCGGCATCCTGCCTCCGCGTCTCGATGACCCGGTTCACCTGCCCGCCCGATCCGTTGCAGTAATGATCAGCCCGCCAGCGCCAGTCGCCGAAGCTCGGAAGCGCCAGCACCAGCCGCGAGGGCGGATTGTCCATCGCCGCCAGTTGCGCCGCCGCCATGACGGCCAGCCCGCCGCCGAACGACTCGCCATGCAAAAAAATCGGAATCGCGGGCCCGAAGCGGGCCCGCACGCACCGATACGCCTGCACGACATCCGCGACCGCGCCGCGCAGGATCCACGCATCCGGCGAATCGATGTGGTGCAGGATCCACGCGCCGCGAAGGTCGGGCATGTCCTCGGCCGAGGGTGGATAGCCGCGCACGCGGATCCGCAACGTGGCCAACCCCGCAGCGGTCCACGGCTCGGGCTCGCCGTGAAAATCGGCCTCGGCGACCTCGTAGCCGTGCGTCGCGATCACGGCGCCCCGCACTTCTCCATCGGGCATCGTCAATTGGCCCGCGATGCGGACATTCCGCAGCGACTCGAAGCTGATGCGGTTGACTTCGGCATCGAGCGAGTCGCGCAAAAAAGGCTTGTGGCTGCCGATTGCTTCCCGGAACTCGCGCCAGAATTCTTCGAAGTCGGCCGGAGGCTGCGCCGCCGCACGGTGCGCCAGCGTCTGCTCCGCCGTCAGGCCATAGGTCTCCGGCGCGGAAATCATCATGATCGCACGTCACGTATGGTATCAGCGCGGGAGCACAAGCCCCGTCACGGTTGGAGAGCACTGCATTGAGCGATCCGCTACCGCCGCAATCCGATCCGCAGCGCCCGGATGTGGCGTTGCTGCTGTGGGGGTATCGCCACGGCGTTTTTCCCATGGCGGACCCGGACACGGGCGAAATCGACTGGTACAACGCCGACCCGCGCGCGATCCTGCCGCTGGATGATTCGTTCCACGTGCCGAGGTCGCTGGCGCGCGTGCTCCGCAGCGAAAGATACACAATTCGCAGTGACACCGCGTTCGAGGAGGTGATCCGCGCCTGCGCCCACGACCGCACCCCCGGAAATCGAACGTGGATCAGCGAAGAGATCATCGCGGCCTACACGAGGTTGCACGAAGCGGGCCACGCGCACAGCGTGGAAGCATGGGCGCCAATTCCCTCCCCCTCCCAGGGGGAGGGCAGGGTGGGGGTGCGTGCGCGCGATGACAATCAAACGCCCACCCACCCCCTGACCCCCTCCCTGAGAGGGAGGGGCGTCCTCGTCGGCGGCCTGTATGGTGTCCACATCGGCAGCGCCTTCTTCGGCGAGTCGATGTTCGCGCGCCCGGACCTCGGCGGCTCCAACTCCAGCAAGGTGTGCCTCGTTCACCTGATGCAGCGGCTGCGCGCCGCCGGCTTCACGCTGGTGGATACGCAGTTCCACAACCCGCACCTCGAACAGTTCGGGCTGATCGAGATCCCGCGAAAGGAATATCTCCGGCGACTTGAAAGGGCGGTGGAGAAGGAATGCTCCTGGCCCTTCACCCCCTCTCCCTCCGGGAGAGGGTTGGGGTGAGGGGGATCGGCCAATGATCGCTGCTCCCTCTTATACTTTCGCCGTGAAACGCTGGCCGCTCCGCATCCTGCTCTGCCTGATCCTCCTCACCGGGGGCGCGATCACGACTGTCGCCGTGGCGTGGGGGTTTGCGTCAAGCAGTTTCTTTCAGGGCGAGTTCGCATTCGACTACGCGGTACCCACCGAAGACTCGGGTCGGTGGAATTGGCACATTCTGGACATCCACCAGTTTGGCGAGTTCTTCAGCAGGTCTTTCACTGATCGGGCTTCCGCGAAGTTTGCAGGTGAACCGCGATTGCCTTCTTGGAGCATTGCCAACACACCTCCGGAGTCGATCTCTTCCATGCATCCGATCGGATTCGATGAACGGGCGTATGGGTGGCCAGCACTTTGCGCCTACAAGCAAGAGCAATACTTGGGGGCTCCGATCGCTGTAGGAGCGATCGAGGAGGGATGGCGCATGCTCTGGCCCGGGTTTGCGATCGACACGCTCTTCTACGCCGCGATCTGGAGCGGGGTGTTCTTTGGGTTCGCGAGCGCGAAGCGAGCGATTCGGCGGAAGCGCGGCCGGTGTCCGCGGTGTGGGTATGACCTGCGGGGGCAAATGGCGCAGGGTTGTCCCGAGTGTGGGCTCGGACGTAACTCGTAGGGCGGGCATACCTGCCCGCCACGAATTGCCACATGCGCCCAATGGCGGGCAAGTATGCCCGCCCTACAAACTGGAGGCTTTGAGCCATGGCGATCAACATGTATCTTGCTCTAGCAGTTGCAACGTCCGTCGTTCTCAATCTGTCGCCTCCCGGCCCCGAAGATTCTCCCGAGACGCTCGCTGAGAAGGCAGCCAATGCGAAGTATCCCTATGACGCAGAGCCGCTCTATCGCGCACTCTTCGCCAAAGCAGGCGCGGCTGGGCTGCCTGAGCTGCAGCGATCGCCGATCGATTCAGTCGCGATTCAGGCTGCGTGGGAGGAGGTCACGCTCACGGTCCCTGTGCAACAAGCGGAAGGCGGGGCCTACCGGCCTGACCAAGATCGACTCCAGTGGTTCCTCGGCTTCCTCGAAGGCCGGGGAAGAGTGACCGCGCCGCAGTGGTGGAATGAGGTCGTCCTCGATGCACGAGCCAATCGCAGAGACAACATCTATTCCGGCGAGCCGAAAGCGAGCCCCTATCACCGAGCCGGAGTCGAGTGGGTCACAGCGCCGCTCGACACGACGGTGACACAGGATGGCGACGGTTACATGCTGACCATCGGTGAGGACTCGATCAGGCTGCCCGAGGAGCTCTTACAGCTAACCGATCACGATGAACTGTACGGCAGTTACAGCGGCTGCTTCACACCGGAGCACTGCTTTGTCGCGGCCCACGAATCCGTCGGGTACCTGCATGACGTTGCCTGCATCGATCGTGCAACCGGCAAGGTGGTCTGGAACAGTGAAGCGTGCGGGTGTTGGTGGGGCGGTTCGACAGGTCAGCACACATCGGGGGTGTCCGTCACGGTGCAGGACGATCGGGTGGTCGTCTTCGGCGAAGCGTCGATCGGCTTCTACGCGCACGTCTTCCGAGCGGACGATGGGGCAACCGTGTTCCGCTTTTCGAGCGGCTTCTGAATGCCAGGTGCCGCGTTCCCGGCACCCACGCGCTTCGCGTGGGAATGACCGGCGGGGGCGATCGGCGGCGGGTCATTCTCCGCGTCGCTGCGGCGCGTCACGTGTTCCCACAGGTGTTTTACTCCTTCCCACGGGTGCGGGACTTCTTCCCACAGGCGTGGGAATCTTTCCTACGGGTGCGGGAAACGTTCCTACAGGTGTGGGACTCCTTCCCACCGGTGCGGGAGACTTTGCAACAGGTGTGGGACTCCTTCCTACAGGTGCGGGAGACGTTCCAACAGGTGTGGGACTCTTTCCAACAGGTGTGGGAAGCTTTCCAACCGGTGTGGGATCGGTGGCAGCGCGAAATCTGATCAATTCACGGAATTCTGATGAAGTTGGCGTGGCGCGGCGACGATGGTATGCGTCGGCAGCGGCGCAGCGGCCTCGCGTGGGGTCCGGCTGGGTGATTGTGCTACAGGGCTCAACCCCCTCGTCCCACCGCGACGAGCTCGCGCGGGGTGCGGCGAACCACGCCCGCGATCGCCGGGAGCGCGGCGAGCAGCATCATGAGCATCATGGTCGCCGAGCCGAAGGATGGGGGCGCGGAAGGGGCCAGGACAGCCACCCCGGAGATGTTGCCCGCTTCGGTAGGATGAAATCATGTCGCTGCGCTGGCTGTGGTTCGATCACATTCCGCCGGAGGAGCAGATTCACCACAGAGCCGCAGAGGAGTCACTGAGAAGGCACAGAGAGAGAACTGGGTTGCTTGGTTCTGGCGTCCCGGTGGCGAGTCCCGCGGTACACTGGCGTCATGAACCTGCGCTGGCTGTGGTTCGATCACATTCCGCCGGAGTTGGATGTGCCGAAGGAGGCGCGGGGGGCGGTGCGGCGGTCCGCGAAGGAACTCAGTGGAAGCGGCCGAAGTCACTTTGAATCCGGTGATTCAGTACGAAAGTATGATCTATGTTGCGGCCTACTTGCAGCGTGCTGGCTTTTTGGCGATTGGTTCATATGGCCTCAATCGGGGGGTGAACTCGGCCTTCTCGTAGTCCCTGCCATCTGGGGAATCGCCGCATGGACCCGGTACATTTTTCAAGGACCTCGCCTTCGCCTTGCTCTTTGTCAACTCGGTTACCTCTGCTGCGTGAAGTGCGGCTATGCACACACGGGGTTGTCGAAGGATGTGAAGGAGTGTCCCGAGTGCGGGGCAGCGCGGGAGTTCGGCAAGTGCATTCACTGCAACGCACCGCAGGACTGGCCGATGACCCTCGACGATAAGTGCACGCAGTGCGGGCGGATGCGGCTGTCGTGAGGGGCGCTGTCGGCTGTACGCTTTACACTGGGCAGCGGATTCACCCACCCCCTGACCCCCTCCGTGCGAGGGAGGGGGGAATGGGCTGCCCGCCGCGCCAATAATCGCCCCTCATGGAAGTCGGCATTGTCGGATTGCAGGGGACGGGAAAGAGCACGCTGTTCCACGCGCTGACGGAGGGGGCGGGGGGAACGACACGCGGCGGCGGGGGTGCGGTCGCCCCCAACATCGGCATGGCCCGGGTGCCTGACCCGCGCCTGCAGGCCATCGCGCAGTTCATCAAGACCAAGCAGATCATTCCCGCGACGCTGCGGCTGGTGGATATCCCCGGGTTCCCAACCGGGGGCGGGGCGGGTGCCCCCCCCGGTGGCGCGTTTGCGCGGCAGGTGCTGGCGCATATCCGCGAGGTCGATGCCCTGTGTCATGTCGTGCGGTGCTTTCGAGAGGACACAGGCGGGACGCCTGTGCCACTGACCCCTGTGCCACTGACGCCCGGCGCGGACATCGAGGCCATGGAGATGGAGATGATCTTCGCCGACCTTGCGGTGGCGGAACCGGCCCTGGACAAGGCATCGCGCGGGGCCAGGGCCGGCGAGCGCGAGCAGAAAGCCCGGCTGTCGGCCCTGGAGAAGACTCTGCCTGTCCTGAACGAAGGCAGGCCGATTCGTTCGATCATGCACACGCTCTCGCCGGATGAGCGGGCGGCGGTGCGGGGCTATGGGATGATCACCGCCAAGCCGGTGCTGTATCTGGCGAATGTCGGGGAAGGGGATGTCGGCAGCGACGGCGGGCGGGACGCCCGCTCTCCCCAATCATCCGCAGCGCAGGAAGTGCGCCGGCTGGCGCGCGAAGCGGGGGGCGAGGCGGTGGATGTCTGTGCGAAACTGGAGGCGGAGCTGGTCGAGCTCGAGCCGGGGGATCGGCAGGAAATGCTGACATCGCTGGGGTTGACCGAGCCGGCCCTGGGCGTGGTGGCCCGGGGGCTGTACAAGCTGCTTGGGCTGACTTCGTTCTATACGGCGGGGGACAAGGAAGTGCGGGCGTGGCCGATTCCGCACGATGCTCTCGCGCCGGAGGCGGCGGGGGTGATTCACTCGGACATTCAACGCGGCTTCATCCGGGCCGAGTGCTATCACGTGAACGATCTGGTCGAGCTGAAAACCGAGAAGGCGATCAAGGATGCCGGCCGCATGCGCAGCGAGGGCAAGGGCTACGCCATGCAGGATGGGGATGTGGTGTACTTTCTGTTCAATGTGTAAAAACCGTACCGGGTACAGTTTTCGGAGGAATTGTGGTACGCTGGGCGCTTATGGATGAACGCGCCTGGGCCACTGAAGTGGCTGGCCCGAGATGGAAACCTGGGGTGCTCGCATGGATGCGACCAACAAACTCACCACGAAGCTGATCCCGCGATTGTTCCATCGGCGACTGGTGCTGCTGGCGGCGGTGGCGCTCGGCATTTCGTGCATTCTCGGTGCGCGACTGAGCCGGCTGACGATCGCGAAGGCGGCCGAAAGCCGCGCGCTGGCGGAATCGCGGCTCGATGATCGTGATTACATCGCGACGGTGCGCGGGACCATCTACGATCGCCACGGCGAACCGCTGGCGATCGATCGCGCCAGCTATGCAATTGCGGTCGACTACCGAGTGATCAGCGGCGTGTGGGCCGAAAACCAAGCGGCGAAGGCGGCGAAGGCGCGGCACGCCCAGCGCTGGGCGGAGATGTCGCCCGAGGCGCGGAAGACGGCCATTGAGCGCGAGCGGCCGCTCTTTCAACATCAGGTCGAGCAGCTCTGGGACATCATCAGCGCGCGAGGCGGCATCGAGCGCGATGAGCTCGACGCGAAAGTCAGCGAGATTCGCGCCGATATCGACGAAATGGCAGAGGTGGTGTGGGCACGACAGCGGGCCGAGGAGGAGCGACTATATGGCGACGATGATGCATTTCAGGAGATGCCCATCCGAGAGCAGACGATTCCGCACGTCGTCATCGAGGATGTTCCGACGGAGATCGCCTTCGACTTCAAGCGGCTTGCGGCTGATCTGCCCGGGCTCGCGGTGATCGATTCGCAGGAACGGGTGTATCCGTGGTCGACGGCAACGGTGACGCTGGATCGCTCGACCCTGCCCGCGCCGCTGCGATCCAACACGCCGATGGATATCGAGGTGCGTGGCATCGCGGATCATCTGCTGGGGACGATGCGCGATCAGGTGTGGGAAGGCGATGTCAAGCTCCGGCCGAAGCTGCAGAAGATCGACGGCCGCCAGGTTCTCGATCTCGGATGGTACGAGCCAGGCAAGGACACGATCGGAGCACGCAGCCTCGAGATGGTGTACGAGAATCACCTTCGCGGGCTGCGCGGGATGGTTGATCGCCACCTCGACAGCGGCGCGGAGGATCGCGTGGAGCCGGTGCGCGGCAAAGACCTTCACCTGACCCTCGACATCAAGCTGCAGGCGAAGGTGCAGGCGATTCTCTCACCCGAGTTCGGGTTGGCGAAAGTGCAGCAGTTTCATGCCGGTTGGGATGAAGGCGCGCCGCGCGAGACGGGGCTGCCCCCGGGAACGCCCCTCAATGGGGCCGCGGTGGTGATCGATGTGGATACGAGCGAGATTCTCGCGCTCGTTTCCATGCCGACCATCGCCACGGGCGAAGATTGGCCGGAGTGGCGGCAGAAGCTGTTCGCGCCGGGAGTGAATCGCGCGGTGGAGACGCCTTATCCGCCGGGGTCAATCATCAAGCCGCTGGTGCTCGCCGCTGCGGTCACCGAAGGTGTGCATTCGATCGATGACCTCATCAGTTGCACGGGGCATTTCTTCCCGCACTGGAAGGAGCGGGCGCGGTGCTGGATCTACCGCGAGCAGTATCAGTTCGCCACGCACGATGATGTGAACGGCGGGCCGCTCGACGCGGAAACGGCGATGGCGCGATCATGCAACATTTTCTTCTACACGCTCGCGGATCGATTGGGAGCCCGCGCGCTGGTGGAGTGGTATCGCCGCTTCGGCATGGGGCAACGGCTCGACATCGGGGTGATGTACGAGACGCAGGCGAAGGTGACCGATGAGAATGATCAAGTGAAGTGGGTGACGATCCAAGTGGGCGAGAATGCCGGCATTCTCCCAAGCGAGAAGTATCTCGAAACGAGCGCGAGCGCCGGCACGCTGGCATTTGAGACGATCATCATGGGGATCGGGCAGGGCCCGCTCGGGTGGACTCCTCTTCAGGCCGCCAATGCCTATGCGACGCTGGCGCGCGGCGGGTTCGTGCGCGATGCCACGCTCGTGCAGAACGACCCGCGGCGGCTGGCGCGGCGGCAGGATGATCTGGAGCTTGATCCGCGCGCGGTGTCGGCCGCGCTCGAAGGGCTCCGCCGCAGCGTCATGGAGTCTTACGGCACGGGCCACCACATCCGCTATCAGGATGGCAGCGAAGAGCCGATCATCAACGTGCCGGGCATGATCGTCTGGGGGAAGACAGGCACGGCTCAGGCGCCGCCTCTGAAACTGGATGATGACGGCGATGGCACATCTGACCGCGAACTCGACCTCGATCATTCCTGGTTTGTCGGGCTGGTGGGGAGCGAAGCAGATGCGAGGCCGCGGTATGCCATCGCGGTGATTCTCGAATACGGGGGATCAGGCGGGCGTGTCGCCGGTCCGATTGCGAATCAGATCATCAAAGCGCTCAAGGATGAGGGATACCCGTGAGCCAGGTGGCGGCCATTGAAGCACTCGTGAAGCGCCGCCATCCCGCGGCGCCTCCCACTTCGACCGGCACGCTGGCCCGCGCCGGGCGGTTGATCTTCAATCCCGGGAGCATCTGCGTAGGCGCCGCAGCCATTCTCTCAATTGTTGGCATCGCAGCCATCTCGACCACCGAGCCGGGACTCGCGGTAAGGCAGGGGCTGTTTCTGATCATCGGGATGATTGCGGCCGCAGTGGTGGCGTTGCCACATTATGTGTGGCTGCGGCGATTCAGCTATCCGCTCCTGGGATTCACCGTGCTTCTCCTGATCTTTGTGATGATCCCCTTCGTGCCGGAAGGATTGGTGCGGCCGCGGAACGGGGCGCGGCGGTGGATCAACCTCGGGCTCACAGATTTCCAGCCTTCGGAAGTGGCAAAGATCGCTTTCGTCCTGGCGCTGGCCAACTGGCTGCGCTTGAAGAAAAACTATCGCCGCCTGACGGGATTGCTGGTTCCATTCATTCTGACGTTCATTCCCATGGGGCTGGTCCTGATCGAGCCGGATCTGGGGTCGGCGCTGCTGTTTTTGCCCACGTTGTTCGCGATGCTGATCGCGGCGGGCGCGAAACTGCGGCACATCGCCCTGATCATCGTGCTGGGAGTGAGCGCTGCGCCTGCAATGTATCCGCTCCTGCGAGATCACCAGAAGGACCGGATCGACGCCATGGTGGCTCAGATCACCGGTGACACACGACATGCCGACGACATCGGCTACCAGGGATCGCGGGCGCAGACGCTCGTCGCAGCGGGGGGACTCAAGGGCGTTGGCGGCGCCCATGCGCGCGACCTGGTGGTGTACAACCACCTCCCGGAAGAGCACAACGACATGATCTTTGCTGTTGTGTCCGCGCGCTGGGGCCTCGCCGGCGGTTTGCTGGCGATGCTGACCTATCTGCTGTTCATGGCTGGCGGGCTGGTGACGGCAGCCTTTTGCCGCGACGCATTCGGGCGGTTGATTGTGGTGGGGGTCGTCGCCGTGATCTTTGCGCAGATGACGATCAACATCGGCATGACCATCGGGCTCATGCCCATTACCGGCATGACGCTGCCCTTCGTGAGCTATGGGGGATCGAGTCTTGTCGCCACATGGATGATGGCGGGGCTCATCCTCAACGTCGCCCTCCGCAGGCCGAGATATCTCGAACGCGAACCGTTTGCGTTTGATGATGAGGAAGATGCGTAGCTGAGCAGGGCCGTACACTCACGACAGTGCAACCTCCGCGTTCCTTTCTTGATCTGGCTGCCGAATACGGCATCGCTTTCGAGCCGGGCGATCTCGATCGACTGGGACGCTATCTTGAATTGCTGCTTGAAACCAACCGGCAATTCAACCTCACATCCATCACCGCCCCTGATGAAGCGTGGGTCAGGCACATCTTCGACTCACTCACCCTGCTGCCATATGTGCACTCGATCGTTGCGAAGGAGCCGGCCACAGAATCGAGCGGGTGCCGGGTGATCGATGTCGGATCAGGCGGAGGCCTGCCCGGACTTCCGCTTGCGATCGTGCAGCCGGCCGCTCAATTCACGCTCCTGGAGGCCACGGGAAAGAAAGCGAGGTTTCTGGAGCGGGTTCGCGAGGATTTGCAGCTCAGCAACGTCGTGGTCGTCCACGATCGCGCTGAAACTGCCGGCCAGGATCACAAACACCATCGCGAGAAGTACGATCTCGTCCTGTCCCGGGCTGTGGGCGGGTTGCCGATTCTGCTCGAGTTGACGGTTCCGTTCGCGAAGGTCGGTGGGCTTATGGCGGTCATCAAGGGGGCGCGGGCGCTGGAGGAGGTCGAGCAATCGAAGCGAGCGCTGCGCCTGCTGCATGCCGCGGTGATTGAAACCAAGCGCACTCCAACGGGCACGATCGTCGCAATCGAAAAGCTGCGCAGGACGCCGCGCGTCTACCCTCGCCCCGCGGGTGAACCGAAGCGCAGGCCACTTGTCCAGGATGTGCGCGATTCTTGGCGGTGATGCGAACAGCTTCCGACTACAATCCCGCCGTGGCGAGCCTTTCCATCGACGAATTTCTCGGTCCCGACGGCCCGGTGGCGCGCCGGCTGGAGGGCTATGAGCCGCGCCCGCAGCAGGTGGCGATGGCGCGCGCCGTGGGCGATGCGATCAATACAAAGGGGCGGCTGCTGGTCGAGGCAGGAACAGGGGTCGGAAAATCGTTTGCGTACCTGCTCCCCGCAATCGCGCGCATCCTCGAAAGGAAGGAGCGCGTGGTGGTCGCGACGAACACGATCGCGCTGCAGGAGCAGTTGATCGAGAAGGACATTCCCCTGCTGCGGGCGGTGATCCCCGGCGAATTCAGCGCTGTGCTGGTCAAGGGGCGCGGGAATTACGTGTCGCTGCGGCGATTGAAGCTCGCCAGCGAGCGGCAGGACCGCCTGTTTCCCGATGACAATGCACGGCACGTGCTGCACGCGGTCGAGGATTGGGCCATGGCCACACGCGATGGCACGCTTTCATCCCTGCCGCAACTGAACCGGCCCGAAGTGTGGGATTATGTCCGCTCCGATGCGCACAATTGCATGGGGCGGAAATGTCCAACCTACGAGAAATGTTTCTACCAGGCAGCGCGGCGTCGGATGGAAAACGGCGACCTCCTCATCTGCAATCACGCCCTGTTCTTTGCGGACCTTGCGCTGCGCGCGGGGGGCGCATCACTGCTCCCGAATTACGATCACGTCATTCTGGACGAGGCCCATGCGGTCGAGGATGTTGCCGCGGAGCACTTCGGCATCACGGTGACCGAGTCGCGCGTGCAGCACCTGCTGCGGCTGCTTTACCGGCCGCAGAAGCACGTGGGGTTTCTCAGCGCTTTGAAGGTCGGAGCCGGGGCGGAGCCATTGTGCGACAGCGCCATCGAGCTGGTGTTGCAGGCAGCCGCCGCATCGGATGGTCTGTTCGACGACCTTTATCGCTGGCAAGCACAGCATTCCAACGGCAACGGGGAGATTTCCGGACCCGGCATTGTGCAGAATCCGCTCAGCGGAATCCTCAAGGAGCTCGCCGCGCGACTTTCGCTCCTGAAGAAGAAGGCTGCGAACGAGCCAGATGCCTTCGAGCTCAACAGCTATGCCGAGCGGGCCCGCGCGCTGGCCGGCGAACTTGAAATCCTGCTTGAGCAGAAGGCCGCGGACAGCGTGTACTGGCTGGAACTTCAGGAGAGCGCGCGCTACCGGCACGAGCGCCCTCGCATTGAACTGCGGTGCGCCCCTGTCGAAGTCGGTCCGATCCTGCGCGAGCAACTCTTCGGCCGCGAGATTTCCATCGTGCTGACTTCCGCGACGCTCGCGACCGCGAAGCGGGATTTCACGCATATTGCGGCCCGGCTTGGGTGCGAGGGAACTCCGAACCTGCACCTGGGGAGCCCGTTCGATTATGCCAGCCAGGTCGAGCTCTACATCGAGCGCCGGATGCCGGACCCGCAGGCGCCGGGGTTCCTCGATGCCTTGTGCCCGAAGATCCTCGGTCACATCGTGGCGACGGATGGGGGCGCCTTCGTGCTGTTCACGAGTTTCTCGATGTTGAAACAGACGGCTGACCGATTGCGCGGCGAGCTTGCCCGGCGCGGGCATCCGATTCTCGTCCACGGCGAAGACGGCCCCCGTGGCATGATGCTCAAGCGCTTCCGCGAGAACCGCAGAACGGTGCTCTTCGGGACGGCGTCGTTCTGGCAGGGCGTCGATGTGCGGGGCGAGGGATTGCGAAACGTGATCATCACGCGTCTGCCTTTTGACGTGCCCGATCGCCCGTTGATCCGGGCACGACTCGAGCGCATCCGGGAGCGCGGCGGCAATCCGTTCATGGAAGACCAGGTTCCACGCGCGATCATCCGATTCAAGCAGGGCTTCGGCCGGCTGATTCGATCCACGAGCGACCGCGGGCGGGTGGTGGTGCTCGACCCGCGCATCGTCACGAAGGGTTACGGTCGCGCGTTTCTGGAGGCACTGCCGGAAGGAGTGCGCCACCATTCGGGTCGCGCGGATGACGAGTTCGACTCGTGTGATGCGGTTGATTCACAGTACATGCCTGAGTTCTGAGACGTCGAATGGGGCGCACGATGCAGGGCATGGGATGTGCTACACTCCGGGCTTGTGATGGCATTGTCGCGCCCAGTTGCGCGGACCGGGATGAGGATGACATGACAGCCATGAGAGCAGATCGTTCGCCGCGGCCTCACCTCACTGGCGCGCGCGGGACTGTTGCCATCGGCGGGCTGCTGCAGGAAGCGCGTGAGCGGGATCCTGTGGGGCACCGCCTGCACGTCATCTTCGCGATGGGCTATCTGGCCACGCTGCCGCTGGCGAACTCGGTGAGCGACATCACGTTCGCGATCGTGGTCGTGTGCGCGCTGGTCCGCCTGCGATCGACGTGGCGATGCTATGTGCCCTTGGTGCGCGATCGAGTCCTCTGGCTCTTTCTGGCGACCGCAGTGATGCTTGGACTGTCGATACTCTGGAGCGACGATGGCCCGGAGCACGCAACGGTCGTTCAGGAAGGCCTGACGGAGCTCAAGGCGTTTCGTGTGATCCTGCTGCCGTGGGCGCTGTGGCCGATTGTCGAGGCAGCGCCGCTCCTGATTGCGGGATTCCTGGTGGGAGTGTTCGGGCTCGATCTCGTGCAATTCGCGCAGCGCCTGGGGCTGTTTGGGTTGGAACTGAAGGGAGCGGACCGCGCGCGGGGGCTGATTCATCCGATCCAGAGCGGCGCGTTCAATCTGGCCGCCCTGACGTGGTATCTGGCTGCGCTGCTGAGTGTGAAGTGGGCGGGTGATCGAAAGTCGATCGTGCTCATCGCGGCGTTGGTGTGCGGAGCGCTGGCGGCGGTGGCGGGGTTACTATTTTCCGGAAGCCGGGGAGTTTGGGTGGCCGCGATGCTCATTCTCCCGGTTGCATGGGTTGTTCTCGCGGTGCGCGGGGATCGCCTGCGGCGTGCGATCATTCTCCTTGTGCCCGCGGGCCTAGCGCTGGCGCTGGTGCTGGCATTGGGAGGTTGGCGATATGCCGTGGACCGGTTCGAAGATGCCCAACGCGACTATCGCGATGCCGAGCGCGGCGATTACACCGGCAGCATCGGCCAGCGCATTCTCATGGCCCGCTGGTCGTGGCGATTTTTCGCGCAGTCGCCGCTGTACGGCAACGGGGCGGGATCGTTCCGCGAGATGTCGAAGGAAACGCCGGAATTTGCGGAGATGGAATCACGCTGGCCGGGGCGGGCGGAGAACGACAAGTTCACACCCGCGCATCCGCACAATGCCTACCTGCACATGTTGACATCCACAGGAGTGATTGGAACCTCGCTTTTCCTTTCGATGCTCGTTCTGCTGATGCTCCGCGCCTGGCGCGAGCCGGGAAGCCATCTTTTCTGCGGCGGTGCTGTCTTCGTCCTCCTTGGCTGGATGATCGGCACTCTTTCGGACTGCTATACGCTGAATGGTCTTCACTTCGGCCTCTTTGCGCTGATCGTGGCCCTCACGATTCCGCGGAAGATGTCCGGGGCCGATGATTCGCCGGCAACGGGTGAGGTTGCATGAACCAGCACGGCGGTCAACTCAGACAAGAGCCGAGTTCCGGGTTGATCATTCTGTCCGCAGGTATGGGCAGCGCGGGGTCCGGTTGGTACTTCAACCTGACCAACGACCTCCTGATCGCCTCGGGGAATCGCGATGTGCGGCAATTGCGCGATGAGAGTGGTCTGGGTGACATTCTCTTCACGAAGAATTGCGCCAACGACTTGCGCAGAAAACGGGATGTGGAGCGTCTGCTCGCTGTCGCCGCAGAGGGGCACACCTTTGTGGTGAAGAGCCACAAGCCACCGAGCCGTCGATTCCGGAAGCTCCAACGTGACGGGCGGGCCAAGGCGACATACATCTACCGCGACCCACGCGATGTCGTGGTGTCGGTCTTCGAGCGCGGGGCGGAATCGCGCAGCCGGGGCCGAAGGTCCGCGTTCGCGCGCTTCCGCACCATTGGCCAGGTCATCCTGTGGGTGCGCGTGCGACTCTTTTCGGTGTATAGCGCCTGGGTCAGGTGTCCGGGGACTCACATCGTGCGCTTTGAAGACTTGCGAGCCCGCCCGTTGCAGGAAATGAAGCGGCTTGGGGCATTCCTCGAGATCAACACGGACGAGAGCACGCTGCAGTCGATCATCGATGCGTACGCGGGCGAGGAGGCGCAGAAGAAAACCGGGTCGCACTATCGACCGGGAGCAGGGGAGCGGCGGCGCGACAAGCTCAGCCCGCGGCAGCTTTCACTGTGCAACTGGCTCTTCGCGCGCCACCTCAGGCGAATGGGATATGAAGCTGTTGAGACCGGCGCGAGTGGTGCGGGTCGGTTGCAGCGAGGCGCACGGGTCAACAAGGGCGACTGATGGGATTCGAACCCACGACCCCCTGAACCACAATCAGGTGCTCTAACCAACTGAGCTACAGTCGCCATCCAGCCGCGCTCACAGGGGAATGCGGGTGACGAAGCATATTTCACTGCGGCGCGTGGATCAACGGCGGGTCGGCCGCCCTCTTGTCCAAAGGCGATAGCGGGTCTATCGTCGCGAATCGGCCGGCCTGCTGCATCGACTTCGCCTGCGCACCGGCCACATCGAGCCAGAGGATGGATCCGGAATGACCACCGCGCATGTCTCTCCCGCGTCACTTGCGTTCGAGGGCGCGACGATTCACCGCAATCTCGCCATACCGCGCTTGATCGAAATCGCTCTCGCGCGCGGCGAAGGTGTGCTTGCGGCCAACGGGGCGCTGAATGTGGATACCGGCGAGCGCACCGGGCGCAGCCCCAACGACAAGTTTCTGGAAGATACGCCCGGCATTCACGGCAACATCAACTGGGGCAAGGTGAATCAGCCGATTTCGCCTGAGCACTTTGCCGCCGTTGAAGACCTGGCGCGCGACTATCTCGCGCGGAAGGAGGAGCTGTTCCGCTTCGACGGGTATGCGGGCGCGGATCCCAAGTATCGCCTCAAGGTCTCGGTCATAACCGAGGAGGCGTGGCACTCGCTCTTTGCGAAGACCCTCTTCATCAACGCCGAGGCGAACGCGCTCGGCGCGTTCGAACCAGACTGGGTCATCCTCAACGCCTGCAATCTCAAGCTTCAGAACCCCAGGCAATATGGCCTGAACGGGCCGGTCGCGATCCTGCAATCCATCGAGCAGCGCAAGGTGATCATCATCGGGACGCGGTACGCGGGTGAGATCAAGAAGTCGATCTTCTATGCGATGAACTACGACCTGCCGGACATGCAGGTATTCCCGATGCACTGTTCAGCAAATGTGGCGAGGAGTGATCCGGGCAATGTCGCCCTCTTCTTCGGACTGTCGGGGACCGGCAAAACGACGCTCTCTGCTGATCCCTATCGGCCGCTCATCGGGGATGACGAGCACGGCTGGTCGGACCGCGGGGTCTTCAACATCGAGGGCGGTTGTTACGCCAAGTGCATCAAGCTGAGCCAGGAAGGTGAGCCGCAGATTTGGAACGCGATCCGCTTCGGGTCGGTGCTGGAGAATGTGATTCTCGATCCCGAAAGCCGTGTGCCGGACTACGACGACGCGTCGAAGACTGAGAACACGCGGGTCACCTACCCCGTGTCGTACATTCCGAACGCCGTGATCCCGTCAGTGGGAGGGCATCCGAGGAATGTCATCTTTCTCACTGCGGATGCCTTCGGTGTGCTGCCGCCCGTGAGCAAGCTCACGCCCGAGCAGGCGATGTATTATTTCATCAACGGCTACACCAGCAAGCTGGCGGGGACGGAAGCGGGTGTCAACGAGCCGACGCCGAATTTTTCGCCGTGCTTCGGCGGGCCTTTCCTGCCCCGGCCGCCCATGGTGTACGCGCAGATGCTCGCGGACCGGATCAAGAAGCACAAGGCCGACGTCTGGCTGCTCAACACGGGGTGGACGGGCGGACCCTACGGCGTGGGCGAGCGATTCAAGTTGAAGTACACGCGCGCTTTCGTGCACGCGATCCTCGACGGGTCGCTTCGCGGTGTGAAATTCGAGGAACACCCGATCTTCGGCCTGCACATGCCGACAACGGCCCCCGGTGTGCCCGCAGAGGTTCTGAGCCCGCGAAACACGTGGAAGGACAAGGTCGCTTATGACGGCAAGGCGAAGCATCTCGCCAAACTGTTCCGCGACAACGATGCCAAGTACCAGGTTTCCGACGCGGTTCGAAGCGCAGGACCGCGGGGGTAAACGCCGACACGCCGCTCACCGAAGGTCCCGCGAAGGGGAAACTCTCAAACGCCGAATTGCAGAACGGCAACTGTTGTCAGCGGGACCGCGATACTATTCAGCAGCGGCGAGCCCCGTCATGGATCGCGAACGACTCACGCATGACATTATCGCAGCCCTTCGCAAAGTGCATGATCCGGAGATTCCGGTCAATGTCTACGACCTTGGCCTCATTTACGAGCTCGATGTGACAGATGCGGGCGAAGTCAACGTCGTCATGACGCTGACCACACCGAATTGCCCGGTGGCGGAGCTCATTCCGAACCAGGTGAAGCAGGCGGTGGAATCGGTGGAAGGAGTGGAATCGGCCGCGGTTGAGCTGACATGGACACCGGCATGGACCGGCGAGCGCATGAGCGAGGATGCCCGCATGACCCTCGACATGATGGGCATCTCGTGGAAGGACCCGCACGGCTCGGTGCTGAAGCGCGCGGTGCCGGTGACCATCCGCAAGACTCAGAAGTGATTCGCCGGATCAGAGAATGCCGAGATATGCCGCGAAGCTCAGGGCAGTCACTGCGCAGAGTGCAGCCGTGACGGACCAGAAGAGCGTCACCGCATTCCGCGCCTCGCCAAGCGCGCCCCGGCCTGCCTCGACTCCCAGCCGGCACCAGCCCAAGGCCTCGCGTTCGAGCGAACTTCGCCAGAGCACTTTGAGTGGGTGTGAAATCGGCTGGAAATACAGCCAGAAGAGACCGATCACCATCGGCAACGTCACAAGCCATCCGTATGGTTCGATTGTCACAGCCTGCCCCAGTCGTCCATGTGTTGAGTGGATCCATCCGTCCTTCGAGCCGCGCGCCTGCCAGCGTTCGGGCCTGGACTCAAATCGGGGCGATTGTAGCAGGTGGTTCGGCCCGCGCGAAGCGCGAACTTGAAATCCACACCCATATACTGCCCGCACTATGCCCACCCGCAGGAAGGCAGGCTCCCCAAGTGCCGCTGCTTCTCGACGCATCCGAGGGCGGCTTGCATCCATGTCGGACGATCGGCTGCTCGACCTGCGGCTGCGGGATCTCCGGGTTTCCCTCGATCGGACGCACGTGGCGCGGCGCATCCGCCGGGTGAGGGGCGAGCTGAGACGGCGAGGGCTCACCTTTCAGCCGCACGTGTGGATTTCGACCGAATGGTTCAGCCCAGACGGCGTGCCTGGGTTTGCCGTGCCGTTTTATCTCGCGCATCCGCGCCTGACGAAGCTGGAGCAGAAGATGATGCTCCAGGTGGAGGGAGGATCGGAACGGGAGGGGCTCAAGATCATCCGGCACGAGGTCGGCCACGCCGTCTGCACGGCGTATCGGCTCTATTACCGCAAGCAGTGGCGGAGGATCTTCGGCCCGTACTCGAAACCCTACCCGACTCATTACAAACCCGATCCGTTCAGCCACAACTTCGTTCTGCACTTCAACGCCTGGTATGGCCAGGCGCACCCGGCGGAGGATTTCGCCGAGACCTTCGCGGTGTGGCTGCGATGGGCGCCGGTGGTATGGCGGAAGCAATACAAGGGCTGGCCGGCCCTGCGGAAGCTCGAGTATGTCGATGAGCTGATGCGAGAGGTCGCCGGCGTGCGTCCGGCGGTGCGACATCGCCGCGTTGTGGAGCCGATCTCTCAGATTTCAATCACGCTGCGGGACCACTATCGCCGCAAGCGCAGGCGTTATGCGGAGGACTGGCCGGACTTCTACGACCGCGACTTGCGCCGCATCTTCTCGGATGAGCCGCGCTACCGCCGCCACGAGAGCGCGGCGTCGTTCCTGCGGCGCGTGAGCCCGCTGGTGCGCCCCATTGTCGCCGACTGGACCGGCACCCATCAGTACACGATCGATCAGGTGCTGCTGGACATGATCGACCGTTGCCGCGAACTCAAACTGCGCCTGGCGGTGGCACAGCGCGAGGCCGAATCGCAGGTTACCCTGATGCTGACTGTTCAGACCCTCAATTTTCTCCACGAAGGTCGGCACCACTTCGCCATATGAGCAAGTCCAACGCAAAGGCGGGAAAGAGGCGATTGCGCGTGCTCGTGCTGATGCACGAGGATCTCATCCCTCCCTCGACGCTGACCGGGTACACCGACAAGGAAATCGCGGAGTGGAAGACCGAGTATGACGTCGTCACCTGTCTCGAGGATATCGGGCACGGGGTCGTGCCGCTGGGAGTGCACGACAACCTGAGCCCGATCCGGGAAGCGCTCGAGCAGTTCGATCCGCACATCACATTCAACCTGCTGGAGGAGTTCCACGGCGTCGCCGCGTACAACTACTCGGTGGTGACGTTTCTCGAACTGATGCGGCGGCCGTACACGGGCTGCAACCCGCGCGGCCTGCTGCTTTCGCGCGACAAGGCGCTCTCGCGGAAGATTCTGGCGTTTCACCGCGTGCCGGTGCCGCGCTTCACGGTCGTTGCGATGGGCCGGAGAATGAGATTGTCACGCCGCATGGAGTTCCCGCTCATTGTCAAGTCACTGACCGAACAGGCGTCCCTCGGCATCTCGCAGGATTCGGTGGTTCGTTCTCCTGACCGGTTGGGCGAGCGCATCGAGTTCATCCATCGTCATGCCGGAACCGATGCCATCGTCGAGCAGTACATCGACGGCCGGGAGTTTTACGTCGGAGTCATGGGAAACCAGCAGTTGCAGACGCTGCCGGTGTGGGAGATGCACTTTGGCCAGTTGCCCGAAGGCGCCCCGCGCATCGCGACCAGCAAGGTGAAATGGGACGAGGCATATCAGAAGAAGATCGGACTGACCACAAGCGCCGCGATGGACCTGACGGATGATTCGAGGCGACGGATTTCGGGACTCGCCAAGCGCGTCTATCGCATTCTTGGCCTTTCGGGCTACGCGCGCATGGATTTCAGGATGACCTCGGACGGCCGGGTCTATGTGCTCGAAGCCAATCCCAATCCGCAACTCTCATTTGGCGAGGATTTCGCGGAATCCGCGAATCACATCGGCATCAGCTATGAGCAATTGATCCAGAAGATCCTGTCGCTGGGACTGAGGTACCGACCGTTGTGGCGCACGTGAAAGAGCAAAAGCCCACGGATTTCGATCCGTGGGCTTTGGATTTGCTCAAAACGTCCAGCGTCCTACTTATCCTGCTCAGTGACTCCCATTCCCGCGCGCTGCGGATAGGCAGGGCGCGTGGGCGGGACATAGGGATTTGTCTCGAGCGCCTGGAGCATCACCTCGATCGCCTTGTCGAGTTGCGGATCGCCCACACCATTCACCATCTTTGAGGGATCATCAACCACCGGAATATCGGGATCGACGCCGTGGCCTTCGATGCCCCACGTGCTGTCCATCTCATAGAACGCGAAGGTTGGAACGGTCACGTTGGCGCCGTCGATCAGTCCCGGTGCGCCTGAAATGCCGACCAGCCCGCCCCACGTGCGCGCTCCGATCAACGGCCCAATGCCCGCCTGCTTGAAGTAGTAGGGGAACGCGTCGCCGCCCGAGCCCGCCGGTCCGTTGATGAGCATGCACTTGGGCCCCTGGTGCGAATCGGGCGGCCACATCCAGTCCTTCATGTCCCGCCGGGCCCAGTAGTTCACCGCCGGGCGTTTGAGAATCTCGATGAAGCGCGTGGGAATCTGCCCGCCGCCGTTCCATCGCTCGTCGATGATCAGGGCTGGCGAATGCGCGTGGCCATAGAACTGCCGCACGAGATTGGTCTGCCCGTTCACGCCCGTGTCGGGCACATACACGTATCCGATCTTCCCGCCGGACTTCTCCGCGACATACCTGCGATTATTTTCGATCCACGCGCGGAAGCGGAGATTGCCTTCGCTGGCGATGGTCTTGACGAGGACCTCGCGGTCGTTGTCGTTGATCTCCGCGTCCTCGCTGACCGTGAGAATCACTGTCTGGTTCGCAAGTCCGACGAAAGGCGCCCACGGATCGCGATCGATGGTCACTTCGACGCCGTTGACTTTGAGAAGGTAGTCGCCGGCCTTCACATCCGCGCCCGATTCACGGATTGGATTGCGGGCATCGACATCCCAGGCTGCCCCTTCGATGATCTTTGCGATGCGATAACGGCCGTTCTCGACCGCGAAGTCGACGCCGAGCATGCCGACATTTTCGCTCGGCCCCTGCTCGACATCGCCGCCGAAGTAATACGCATGGCCGACGTTGAGTTCCGAGATCATCTCGCTGATGACGAAGCCGACATCTTCGCGGCTGATGGCGTCGTCGATCATCGGTTCATAGAGCTGTCGCACCTTGTTCCAATCGACGCCGTGCAACGTGGGATCGTAGAAGAAATCGCGCTGCAGCCGCCACGCTTCCACGAAAATCTGCTTCCATTCCGCGCGGGGATCGATGACGGCTTTGACGGCGGCCAGCGAGACGTTGGTGGGCGACCCGCCTGGCGCGGCGTTCTGGATCGTCAGTGCGTTGCCGCGGGCGATCAGGATCTTCTTGCCATCCGCGGACATGTCGAAGTTGGCAGCCCCGGTGGCGACTTCCTTTTCGGTCTTCTCATCCGCGTTGATGTCGAACATCTTGATGGAGGGAGCGCCTCCCTGGCCGCGCGTGCTGCCCCGGCCGTAGATGAGCTGGTTCTGGTTGTTGACGGCAAGAGCGCCGAACGATCCGGCAGGCACAGGAAGCTGAATCGCCCGCTGTTCGAAGCCGTCGAGTTCGATTTCGACCTTCTCAGCGGGCTTGTCCTTCTCGCCGTCGCCCTCATCATCGCCGTCGCCGGTTCCCGGTCCGGCGGTGCGCGTGCCCGTGAACTCACCGGCGAAACCTTCGCCCGCCACCGTCCCCGTCATCGTTCCATCAGTGATCTTGGCGTTGAGAGTAATGACCGGGCCATCGTCAGGCGTGACTGTCGCCGTTAATTCACCAGTGGTGGGGTTGTAGTTCCCGGTGAGCGACGCTATCCCCATGGGTGATGAAATCGATCCGGTCACGGTATGATCTTCCGCCATCGAGAGCGTCATCGTGATCGTCGTGCCGGGTGGAATCTGCGCGGCCGTGAGTGTCAGCGTCCATGTTCCCGAGACGCCATCATCCTCCGCGGCCGGCTCATCCTGCTCATCATCATCGTCGCCTTCGTCATCATCGCCCTCATCGCCTTCTTCTGCGGCGTCATCGTCGCCTTCGCCTTCATCTCCCTCTTCCGCGCCTTCCTCGGCGTCTTCCTCCTCGGGCTTCTCCTCCTTGATCTCTTCTTCATCGTTCTTGGGCGCGAAGGGATTCTTCACATCCGCGCGCAGCGGGACCGCGATGAGAACATTTGAGTCATCGTAAATGAACGTTGTGTCGATGTCGCTGTACGTCGGCGCAAAGGAGCGTGATGACGCGAAGTACATGAAGTCGCCTTTGCGGTCGAATGCCGGTGATTGGTCAGCGAACATCCCGCTCGTCGCCTGGTGCACCGCGTTATTCTCGACGTCATACAGCGCGATGAACGACGGGCCGAGATGATCCGGGTTCTTCGAATAGGCCAGCCAGCGGCTGTCGTGCGACCAATTGGCGGATGGATTCGCCGCCAAGGGGTCAGCGTCGAATTGCCTGATTTCGCCGGTTTCGACGAAGCAGAGATATTTCTTTCCCGCCTTGTCCGTGTAGAAGATCTTCTTCGAGTCGGGGGACCAGATCGGATTGTAGTAGAACGTTTGAGAACCGCTGGTGAGCTGCTTTGTCTCGCCCTTGCCGTCCGACTGGGTGATATAGAGCGCGTACTCACCCGAAGCGTCGGAGAAATAGGCGATCCACTTGCCATCCGGGCTCCACGAACCGTCGCGTTCGAAGGCGCCGTCGGTGTTGGAGAGGTTTCGCGCGACGCCGTTCTCCGCGGGCGCTGTCCACAGGTCGCCGCGCGCAATGACGACCGCGCGCTTCCCGGTCGAGGAAATCCCGGCGCTCTGAACGTCATCGCCGGTTTCGATGGAGCGGGCCCGGATCGTGGGCCGATCGCCTGGAATCGTCACTGTGACTTCGCTCATCGCTTTGGTGGCGAGGTCGAGCAACATCAACTTGTCGCCGTATTGGAAGACAATCTCCCCCTGACCATTTGGCCCCGGTCCGATGGAGGGCCACTTGATGTCATAGTCCGCGAGCGTTGTCACCTGAACTCGCGCGCTGGACGCCGTGTCGTAGGACCAGATATTGAGGCGATGCTCAGCGCCCGCATCGGAAAGGTGATAGACGATGCCGCCATGCCACATGGGGATCGTGTCGGTGCCCTCCCAGTCGGTCATCTTCTTCGCGGAGTTGTCCTTCAGGTTGAAGAGCCAGATGTCGGAAGCGAGCCCGCCGCGATAGCGCTTCCACGTTCGAAAATCGGCGTTGAAGGGCGTGTACGCCAGCCAGGTTCCATCGGCGCTGATCGCGCCTGCCGCGCCGTAGGGAATCGGCAATGCGTTCGCCATGCCGCCTTCGGGTCCGATCGTGTAAATCAACTGCTGCCTTCCCAATCCGGCCTGAGCGTTGCTATAGAAGATGATGCCGCTCTGCTGCGACCAGTCGGTGATCATTTCGCCGGCCGGGTGATGCGTGAGCCGGGTCGCGACACCGCCGCTGACGGGCATGACGTACACATCGGCGTTGCCTTCGTAGTTGCCGATGAAGGCAACGTTCTGGCCATCGGGACTGAACTTCGGCATCATCTCGGCGCCGGGCGGGCTGGCCAGCGGTTGCGCCATGCCACCCGCGCGCGGAACGATCCAGATGTCGTTGGCATACACGAAGGCAATGTGCGTTCCGCTGACATCGGGATAGCGCAGCATCCCGCCGTGCGGGTCGATTTGCGCGAGTGAAGATGAATCGGTGAAGGGACAGAACGTCAGAGCCGCAGCAGCGAGTGCAAGGCGCGATCGCATGGACCTCTCCTCAATGGTGATCGACATCGGACCTGAACAGCGTTATACCGGATCGAGGCATGAAGTTTGCTCGGTTATTGGTTGAGCCGACGGAAGCACTTCGATGATCGTGCCGAGCTTCTCCAGATTCTCAAGGAAACACCCGACCTGAGTCCGCGAAGGTCCGCGTCGGCAGGAAGACGCAGCGCACAAGGCGTCTAGGGCTGGATCCCCGCCAATTCCTCGGATCCGCATGCGAGGTTGAGGTTCTGGATCGCCTGCGTGGCGGCGCCCTTCAGAAGGTTGTCAATGGTGGCGATGATGACCGCGTGCCGTCCCGCCTCATCCAGAGCCAATCCTCCCAGGCGAACAGTGTGGCAGTTCGCTATCTCGCGCACTTCGGGAATTGAAGGCCCGAACTCGATCAGTGGCTCCTGCCCATAGGCCCGCTGGTAGCGCTCGCACAGTCCCTCCACTGACTGCTTTGCCTTGAACTCCATCGATACTGTCAAAGTGATTCCCCGGAAGAATGGCGCGACGTGCGGCATAAAGCGCACGGGATGGCCGAGGTGGCGGGAGGCCTCGCGCTCGTGTGTGTGGCCGATGAGAGTGTACGGCAGCAGGTTGTTGTGCAGACGCGCTGGATCGTTTCGCTCTGAAGGTGTTGTTCCCGCGCCGCTGTAGCCGGACACGCCGAAGACGTGCGGCGGGCCTTCGAGCAGGTCCAGCACCGGCCGAAGCGCGATCTGCATCGCGGTCGCGTAGCAGCCGGGGTTGGCGATGCGCTTCGCGTCTTTGATATGCTCGCGGAAGTGTTCCGGAAGGCCGTACACCCACGCCCCGGAATCATCGAAGCGATGATCGGAGGAGATGTCGATGAGCAGGGGAGCGCGGGTGTCCCGCCCGCCGCGGTCCAACCCCTTCACATACGCGTCACCCGCCCCATTCGGCAGCGCCAGAATGACACAGTCGAAGGTCCGTTCGGCGAGGTCGGCTGGCGCGATGTTCTCGAAGAGCAGATCGGTCGCAACGCCCTCAACATGAGCACTTACCGATTCGCCCGCGAGTTCACGCGATGAGGCGAGCGCGAGTTGAAAGTGCGGATGCCCATCCAGGAGCCGGATCAACTCTGCGCCGGTGTGGCCCCGCGCGCCGATGAGGGCGATGGTGCGGGTTTCAATTGCATTGTCCGCGGTTCGGGGCATGGGCTGATTGTAGAGGCATGAAGACACGACCGGCTGCGCCCGCGGGTGGTACACTCGCGCCCTTTCAATGCCTATCGGGACACAACGATGATCAAGGTCGAGCCGGCCCTACTCGAGGGGCATGGTGTGTGCCTCGAGCCGCTTGCTGCGGAGCACGCGCCCGGTCTGCGCGCCGCTGCGTCCGATGGCCGGTTGTGGGAACTCTGGTACACGTTCGTGCCCGAGCCGGACAGCGTGGAGAAGTACATTGAGTCTGCGCTCGAAGGCCAGGCCAAGGGACACATGCTGCCCAGGGCGGTGCGGGAACTCGTGAGCGGCGACATCGTCGGCGCGACGCGCTATCACGACATCATCGCCGAAGTCGATCGCGTCGAGATCGGCTACACGTGGTACGCGCAGTCGTGGCAGCGCACGCACGTGAACACGGCGTGCAAGATTCTTCTCTTCACGCACGCCCTCGAGACGCTCGGCTGCAAAGTCGTCGGCCTGCGGGCGGACAACTTCAACTTCCGCAGTCAACGGGCAATCGAAGCACTGGGGGCGAAGAAGGAGGGCGTGATCCGTCATAACGCGCTGCGGCGGGATGGCTCAGTGCGCGGCACGGTGATGTACAGCGTGCTGGCGAGCGAGTGGGAGGATGTGAAGAAGCATCTGCAATGGCGACTAACTTGGCATACGGTGCCGCCGCAACGCGAGGTATGATCGCCATCCCAGCGGGTACTTGTGCAGCTGCCGAGTTCTTGCGCATCTGTTGAATAGCACATGCAGATTCAGAACCCTGAAAGGCTGGTATCGGCGTTGCGTGAGCTGTCACCTTCGGCCAATGACCATTTCAGCTTGGCTTCACTCAATCCGGAGTGCACGCAATTCAGGCTCGCCCGCGACAAAGCGGTTTCGGTCGGACCAGTGGTTGATGCGCTTGTGGAAATCCTAAAGTCTGAACCGGTACTGGTGGCGCTGGATAATACGCAAATTCGCACATCGCCAACGTCGGGTTGCTCGTGGGATCTCTCTCATGTAGCGCAATGGCTTCTTGCACAAGCCCGACGTCGCGACCCTGTTCACGTCGTTCAAGACCTCTCTGAGTTCCTAGCTACAAGCTCTCTACAGGCACTCGAGGTCATGCCACTCTGGGGGTTGAATCCTTCCCGTCAGATCCCCTTGTACAACGACATTCGATTGGTGCCACTAAGCGATGTCCCAGCCACAATCCCGAAGGACATGCTTTGTAGTGTTCCGAGCTCACGGTTGCCCGATTCCAACAACTTTGCTCGCGTTTCGCGTCCCCTCGCAGCTCTTGTTCGCCCTTTTAAGCACGAGCCTGTTTTCAACCCCGCATTTGATGGTGACCTGCAATGGGCGGAACGCTTTCGGTCAGCTCACCAATACCGAAAGGCTGAGATGAACGAAATCGCTCGCGTTCTTACGCTGGTTCGAGACTCTCCGGTGTTCCCAATTGCACACTGGTTTCAAATTCCTGAAGACACGCCGGTACTCGGAAGCGTCGGTGGCTGGAGTGGGGGGCATTTTCGCCCCGCGTTTCTACGCTTGATCAAAGTCGATGATTACGCCGACACGGAGATGGCAGATCTGGTGGAAGTGTATATGAATCGAGATATCCGTCTCCGCGAGCGGCTCGACGTGCCCTTGGAGCGTCTGCGCACCGCGATGTTGCAAGAAAGCCTTGAAAGCACCGCCATTGATTTAGGCATCGCTTTGGAGTCACTCCTTACTCACGAGCAAGACAGCGAAGCACCTATCTCTTATCGCCTTCGGCTGCGGGCAACGCATCTACTTGGTGGAACGCGCGACAACAGAATCGAGAATGCCAAGAGGTTTCGGGTGCTGTACGTGCTCAGGAGCCGCGCAGCCCATGGAGCCAAAGTGACAGACTCGGCATTGAGAGATGCTGCGGGCAGTGGCACAGCCGCTGCGTTTCTCAGTGATTGTGCAAAGCTCACATCTTTGATGATTCGCCGACTCATCGATCGTGGAGCACTTCCAGATTGGGAGGGTCTCGCGATGGGATGGGAAGAATTGCTGCCCTAGTGATCGACGCAATTGGCCGTCAAGGACGCCGCTACGTCGCCACCGCCTGTTCCATGAATGTCGCCGGCAGCGCCAGTGCTCGTTCCACGCAGTCGCGGATTTCGTCGTACGAGTCCAGGCCGTACCAGAACACCACCCACTTGTCGCTGCGGAAGCATCCGCCCGCCTGGAGGAAGTACCACGGGTTGATCGGATTGCCGGAGCGCGAGCGCCAATAGAGTCGCGGCACCTCGCGCCGCATCCTCCCCCAGAGCGACGCGCCCAGACCCTGGCCCTGCGCTTCCAGTGTCACCGCGAACTTGTCGAGGTAGGGGATGTCGGGGCCCAAGACGTTTCCCCTCGCTCGCGGCCCCTCTCCCGCCCCCGGATGGAGAGGGGAGTGCTCGCACGTGATGATCGCAGTGGCGCGATGCGAATCGGTCAGGTACAGCCGGTCGAGTTCCTTGGTCTCGAAGTAATCGGGCGCCAGCGGGCGGCCGAAACACGTCTCCAGAAGTGTCTTCAAACGCGCGGTGTCCACGTCATCGAATGAAGTGAACAGTCGCACCTGCTCGCCCATGCGCACGAGTGTGCCCGACCCCTGATGCGTGAACAATTCCTTCGCGAGGTGGTCAGGTGATGTGATCGAAACACTCGTCGTATCCGGGAGACGATCGAGGAGTTCCTTGATCTCCATCAGCTTGACGCGCATGCCGCCCGACACCCACTTCTGCGCCATCAGGTTGTCGTAGTCCTCGGTGAGGTTGATCGCGGGAATGACGCGGTTCTTGTCATCAAGCAGACCGCCGGTGGGCGTCAGGAAGACAATCTTGTGCGGTTGCACGGCGACCGCGAGCTCCGATGCCGCGACATCGGCGTTGATGTTGAGAATCTGCCCGGATTCGGTTTCTCCCAAACACGCGAGGATGGGAATGTGGCCGGAGCGGATCGCGGAATCGACCTGCTCGAGGTGGATTTCAGTGACTTCACCGACGAGGCCGTACGTGCCTTCAGCCATGACCTCGGCCTCGAACACGCCGGATGTGATGGGCCGGGCCCGGGTGCCGAGGGACTCCAATTCCTCGACCAGTTGCAGGTTGACCTTCTGAAACACGCGGCGGGCGATCTCGAGGATCTGCGGCGTGGTGATGCGCATGCCATCCTTGCGCGTCGATTCGATCCCCTCCTGCTTCAGCGCCTCATCCAGTTGCTCGCCCGCGCCGTGAATGACGATGGGAGTCAGGCCGACCTGGTTGAGGAACGAAAGCGCCGATGCGAGGTTGGCGAGATCATCCTTGACGACCGCGCCGCCGACCTTGATGAGGGCGAAGCGTGCGGCATCCACGCTGCCATACTGCCTGAGGTACTGATCAACCTCGCGGGCCGAGCCGAGATTAGTGAGCAATCGCTGGATGATGCCGCGGGTCGAGAGCATTTTGGAAGGGGTGATAGTAGCAAACAAAGAACAGTCAATAGTGGCATGGGCGTCCCGCTGCTCTGTAGAAACCTCCGGGTGCCATGGGCAAACTCCGGTTTGCCCGTGGCTCGGCGCTCGAAGAACATGCGGCACGGGCAAGCGAAGCGCTTGCCCATGGCACGCTGACTTCGATGGTTTCTACAGAGCAGCGAGACGCCTGTGCCACTGAATGTGCAAGCCCTTGCACTTATCATCCTCGCGATGCCGATCACCAAGTCGCCGCGATTCTCAGCTCTCCTCGCACTCCTTCTCATCGCGCCGGCGCCATCCATCGGCGCGTGGATGATGTTCTGGAGTCATCGCGGCGAGCCGCTTGGTTCGGTGGCCTACATGCTGGGCAAGGTCTGGTTGTATGGGCTGCCCATCCTCTGGCTGCTGCTGGTCGATCGGCAGCGCTTCTCGCTCTCGAAGCCGGTGCGAGGCGGTTTCGGCATCGGCGCGCTGCTGGGACTCCTGATCTCCGCGTGCATCGTCGCCACCTATCTCCTCTACGCGAAGGATCGCATCGACCCGGCGGTCATCCACGGCGTGGTGGAAGAAAACGGCCTCTCGGTTCCATGGCGATATGTCGCGGCGTGCCTCTGGCTCGCGACGGGCAACGCTCTCCTTGAAGAGTACGTCTTCCGATGGTTTATCTACACACGGTGCGAAGCGTTGCTGGCTCGATATTCTCCCTCCCTTCCAGGGAGGGGGTCAGGGGGTGGGTCGAGCGACACAACGAGCGGCGGCTCACCCACCCACACCCCAACCCTCTCCCTCAAGGGAGAGGGAGCAAGACCGCTGCTTGCGGTGATCCTTGCAGGCGTCATTTTCACAGTGCATCACGTGATCGTGCTGAAGGCCTATTTCCAGTGGGACATCACGCTGCTGGCTTCGGCCGGCATTCTCATCGGTGGCTGCGCATGGTCGGCGCTCTACCTCCGCTTTCGCTCCATCTGGCTGGGGTATGTCAGCCACGTCATTGTGGATGTAGCTGTGTTTCTAGTTGGATGGGAACTGATCTTCGGATTCTGATTCCGGAGTGAAGGCGCGTGCGACGCGGACCTTCGAGCCCTCAGGTCCGGCGTCTGCGCGCAGAAACAATTCCCCGGATCATTTTGCGTGCGACCACGGGACCGTGATGCGGCCATCGAGCTTGACGCCATCGACGATGACCAGTTTTTGACTGCGGAGTGTTGAGCCTTTCCATTCCGCCCTGGGGCCGAACTCGATGTCGCCGCCTGTCTCGACCGCGCCATGAATGATGCCCTCGCAGGCGATGCCATCGCCGGCGCGGATGCGCTTGGCGGCGACCCGGCCTTTTTTCGTCACGTGAATCCGGCCGCAGGTTTCGAGATCGTTGACCGGCATGTAGGTCTTGATGATGAGGTCTTCGATCCGAATCGCCTTGTGGCATTTGGGGCAGGTGGTGGAGAGGGCCTTGGGTGAGACCTCCTGCGTGTGGCCACAGAGATAGCAGCGGATCGTGCGCCGCTGTGAAAGCGGCGTGTTGCTGAGCAGACCGGATTTGCTCGCTCTCTTGGCCATGATAATCACCGGCCTCTGTGTGACGAACGCGCGGTCACGTCGAGCGACAGCATTTCCGCGGCTGCGGATGTCTGAACCATCGGCGGACTTCAGCCGCGGTCATCAGCCGAAGGTCATTTCCTGGCCGCGACCGCGCGGGCAGGACCCGAGGAAGTCGAGGCAGCGCCGGCTTCCGGCTTCAGTTCCGTCGCTGAGGATGCCTTGCCGTTGGACCCGATGCGGCAGTAGCCGTCGATCGAAGCTCCGTCGGACATGGTCATCTTGGCGGCCACGATGTCGCCGGTGATGCGGCCGTTCAGCTTCAGCTCGACGCGGTCGCCCGCCTCGACGTTGCCTTCGACGATACCTTCGATGAGGACTTCCTTGGCGGCGATGGCGGCCTTGCACTTGCAGCCGTCCCCGATGTACACCACACCCTTGGAGTGGATTGAGCCCTCGATGTTGCCCATCACCTTGGCGGCGGAATCGAATTTGAAGTCGCCCTTGAAGGTGGCGTCCGGGCCGATGATGGTGCCGTACTCCGTTACTCTCGTGTCTGCCATGGAAAAGGTCTCCTTACCCTTGTCCCAGATTGTCGCACTGCGGCAAGCCGAACAACTGGCCGCAAAAATCAAAGCGGAGGTCCTTGCCCTCCACCTTCGCCGGGCAATCTACCAGCTTTGCTCGGAAATGGAAGAGCAATTGTCAGCATTCCAACCCGGGACCGCGAAGGCCTTCAATTGCTCAGCGGCAAGGGCCGTCAGAAAACTCGTCCGCCCAGAGGGATTGGTCGTTCGGTCGTCAAGAGGATCACGCGGCCGGCATCGTCCGGCACACCCAGCACGAGGACCTGCGACAGGAATCCTGCGATGTTGCGCTCTCCGAGGTTGATGCCCTCCACCACCAGTTTTCCGATCAGGTCGTCGAGCTGATAGAGGTGGGTGAGTTGCGCGCTCGACTGCCGGATCCCGAGGCCCTGAGAGTCGCCAAAATCGATCCACAGCTTGTAGGAGGGCTTGCGGGCCTTCTCATGGCGCTCGGCGCGCACAATCCGGCCTACGCGAAGGTCAATCAAAGCAAATGCTTCTGCAGGTGTCATACCTTCAGCTTACTGCGCTCTCCAAGCGTTTCGGTGTGTTACGCTTCAGCGATGCGGTTCCAGTCGCTGATGTCGGTGGGCCTCGTTCTGTTGACCTCGTGTGCATGGTTCCGAGAAGTCGATCAATCACGGCCGGTCCCGCCTCCGGGCTTCATCGCGCTTTTCAACGGGCGGGACCTCGATGGTTGGAAAGGTCTCGTCGGCGATCCGATCTCGAGGAAAGGGATGGCCCAGGAGGAACTCGCTCCCGCCCAAGCCCAGGCGGATGCCGAAGCACATGGGCATTGGCGGGTCGAGAATGGCGTGCTGGTCAGTGACGGCGCTGGGCCGCATCTTTGCACGGCGAAGGACTATGGCGATTTCGAGCTCCGCGTCGATTGGATGATCGAGCCCGGCGGTGACAGCGGAATCTATCTTCGCGGCACCCCGCAGGTTCAGATCTGGGATACCTTCAGCGGAGATCCAGCCACGCAGGTCGGTTCAGGTGGGCTGTACAACAACCAGCAGAGCCCTTCTGCGCCGCTGGTTGCAGCCGACCGTTCGCCGGGCGAATGGAACACCTTCCGCATCAGGATGATCGGCGAGCGCGTGAGCGTCTGGCTCAATGATCGACTGGTCGTTGACGATGTCGTGCTGGAAAACTACTGGGATCGCTCGCAGCCGATCTTCCGATCAGGGGCGATCGAGCTCCAGACTCATGGGAGCAAGACACGGTTCCGCAATATCTTCCTGCGTGAGATCGATGCCGACGAGGACTAAGCCGACCTACCCATGTTCCGGGTCGAGTTCTGTCGATACTGTGTGCTTGTTGCGCAAAGATTGCACAAAGCGCTCGGAGTTTCGGCTCGGTCAAAAGTATGCCATCAGCGGCGAGTACCCATCATGTGGCCATTGAGAGCGCGATTGCGGGCGAGCTGCCGGTCCGCAGCGCGCCACCTCGCCATATCCGGGAATTGCTGTGCAGAGTCGATTCGGTCGCGCTGCTCGCGCTCGTTGGATGCGTGCTGGCTGCAAGTGTTGTGATCGGACTGATTTCAGGCGCTGGACCGGCGGCATATCTCGGGGAATGGACTGCGGCCACCCTGGTCTCGGGCGGACAACTGCTCCTCACGGCAGCGCTGCTTGGCCGAATCTTCCTGCGCCGCCGCGGGGCATGGATCAAGCGCGCATCCGAGCAAACCAGGGTGCCGCCGTATGCGATGTGGGCGGTGATGGCAAGCGGGTTCCTCTTTCTCGCAGCGGATGAACTTTTCGAGTTGCACGAAAGGACTGACCTCTTTATCCACAGCGCCATGGCGCTGCGGGAAACGCCGCTCTCTGATCGCATCGATGATGGAATCGTGGTGGTGTACGCCCTGCTGGGTCTGATGATCATGAGGCGAGGGCGCTCTGAATTGGCTCTCTTTCGAGCGGCCTGGCCTGCCCTGCGGCTGGCGTTCTTCTTCCTGTTTGCGATGGTGGTGTTTGACCTGCTGACGAACCGGTGGTTTGTGCCCCGCGGGATCGATCCCGACTCCCAGACAATTAAGACTCTTGCGGGCTGGGGAACCGTGGCGGAGGAATCGCTCAAACTCCTCGGTGGAGCGATGTTCATCATCGCATTTGCGGCGGTGTGGCGGGCCGCGAGCGCCATGGGTACTCCTACTCCGTCGGATCCAGCACATCGCGGACAATCAGGGCTTTGATGCGCGGCCTCCAGTCATTGACGAGGCCGACATGATTGGGGTGGTTCACATACTCTGAATAGTCCTCAAGCGAATCGAAGCCGACAAAGATGCCGACGTCGTAATCATTGAGGACGTTCGTTCGCCCCGTGTCGACGTGCTTGCCTGCGTAGTAGGAAATAACCAAGGGTATGGCTCGCAGCCGGGCATCGCTGTCGGCGATCAGCGCCTCGGCTTCCAATGGGTCGTTCAGCGAAACGAAGACGACATGGTTGATGAGAGCTGGGCGCGACGGTGAGGAACTGATGGTGTCTGGGGTGGCACAGCCCGCCACTGTGACGACGATTCCGAGCACATTCATCAAGATGACCGCAGTCCTCATGACCATGCTCCGGCAGAATGGGGCAGCGAGTCCTTGCGGGCACTCTACAGGCCGGGCCGATCGTCTGCGCGCGCAACTCAGGGAGCGGTCGAGGGCGAACTCGGCTGGCTCTCTACTCGCGGGCGAGTTCGGGGTGCTCCGCCTCAGGGTCTTCCACCGCACCGCGCTGCTGGAGGATCCGTACAAGGATCCAGCACAGCAGTGCCCACATCAGCCCAATCAACCAGCCAGCGAGGACATCGGTGGGAAAATGCACTCCCAGATAAATCCTGCTGAATCCCACCAGAAGCGTGGCGAGGACTGCAATCGTCATCGAGTAGATTCGGGTGCGGCGCCGAATTTCCAGCCGCACCAGCAGGGCGCCGAGCGTCAGGTACACCACCGCCGACATCATCGAGTGGCCGCTGGGGAAGCTGGCGCTGCTGACCTCGACGAGGTGGGGAACAATGTCGGGGCGCTCCCGGGCGAAGACGGCCTTGAACACCGTGCTCATGACCTGGCCTCCGAGGGCGGCGGCAAGGACGAACCACATGGCGTGGAATTTTCGCTCAAGGAACAGCCACCCGGCCACCGCCAGAATGACAAACAGGAGAATGACGGGATCCCCCAAGCCGCTAAGGTCGGCACCCGCCATGCGAAGCCAGCGAGGGCCGATAGGCAACGAGATATCGGCATCCTGGCGGAGTGACCGAATGACCCATTCGTCAAAGGTGCGGGTATCGCCCTCGACCACTTCATCCACCAAGTGGATGAGAGCCCAGGCACCCAGCACGAGCATCAAGCCCACCACCAGGCACTGAAACTCGATGCAATTCCCGCGCCGGACACCAGCCCAGGCGCGCTTGAGGAGCGACCGGCTGTGGTCGAGGATGGCGGCAGGTTCGGTCATGAATGCGGAAAACCCTTGCCGAACCGATCTGATCGGGCAATGGGGCATTGACCCCAGATCGCGCCACCTCGGGTTTCAGCGCGTAATTCCAGGTGGGACCGCCAGTTGTCCACAGGTCCTTGCATTCTGGCGGTCGGTCCTTATGGTGCCCTCTTCAGCATCGGAAGGCGGCAAGTAATGGGGTCAATAGTGACCCGGCACCATTTGCTTTGATCACCTCGTTGGGATGGTGTACTGTGCCCACCTTGTCCGATAACTACCGGTGGGTGAGGGACAGCCGGTGGGTTGGGATTTCGGTCAGTGTTGTTGAAGTTCGATCAAGGATGCCAGCTCATGCGAAGCTACATGGAAGCAAGCGTTCAACACATCCCTCGGAGGTCGCAGATACCGCTGCGAGCAGGTGCGCCGGGTCGCCGCGAGGCGAGCTTAGCATTGATGGGCAGGGCGCATCCGAATTGAAAACTCACGGCACGCACGCGCGTGTGGAGCGTCGGCGCTGTCGCGGCTGAGATGCCGCCGACATCGTCGCCGTTGGCATGCCGGGCGTTTCTCGGCGGACCCGCTCGGGGAGCGGCAGGGTCGCTCTTCAGCAGAAAGCGGGTTCGCCTTCGCAAGGTCCCACGCCGGCAACAGGCCGGGTGGCACACAAGGAGCCGCAACATGTGTGGAGTCAGAATGGAAAGAACTCGACGATGGTTTCATCGCATGGCGTGCAGCGGAGCTGCACTGGCGATGCTGATGTGGACCGGCAATGCGATGGCGCAACTTGTCGGTGGCAACGGATGGAGCGGAAACACTGCTCAGCCATCGCCGGTCGGCAACTCGAGCATGCCGGGGTATACGGCGAAGTGCATTGCACGGTGGGATGTCGTGCCGTATCAAACGGTTTCGACCACGCTCAACATTGGCGTGGTGGCATTTCACATCAACGGCATCGATCGCGTTGAGTTTGCCGCGGATGCAGGTCCCTGGGTGAGCGTGACAGCCGAGCGGATCAACCCGCAAACAGGTGTCTCCGAGTACTGGGTCTCGCTCAATCCCGCGCAATTCAACGATGGTCCGGTCGAGGTCCGGGCGCGGATCTATCCAAGGACGGCGGGGATCCCTCGGGTGCTTCAGGGCGAAATCGACCCTCTCAGCACCACGCTGGGCGAACATTCGCTGTATCTCTCGACGAATGCTGACAATTCGCTGCAGTCTCCGGAGCGATACGTGTCGCCAACAGGCAATGACATCACTGGAACCGGCACGAGCAACCAGCCTTTCCGCACGATCGGCCGGGCCGCGCTCGATCTGCAACTGGACTACGGCGATGCGGAGGGGGCGAGCATCCTTCTCAAGCCGGGTTCCTATACGTTTGGTCCTGTGGACAATCCACCGCCGATCACGAACGATCGCTGGTTGACGGTCAAACCAGCTCCGGGCGCTGATCGAGCACAAGTCAAGATCACAGATGATGGGGGTGGAGTGCGCACGCGCCTGCTCTGCCTTCAGAACGTCACGATTGATCAGACGCCGATCAACAATTCGGTGAGCCTCGATGGCCTGCTCTGGACTGATCGCTGTGATATCGACAGCGGCAGCCGTACCAGCGGGGTCATCATTCTCAACGACTCTATCTGGCGCGGGGGCCTGTTCATCACCGATTCGATCATTCGCCGGGCGATGTACGCAGCGGTTGACACGACGTTTGTGCGGAACACCGAAGTCTACGACATCGGCGCTGATGCGTTCAAGAACCCGCGCTTCATCGTGAACTGCACGGTGCGAGACATTGACAACACGGGCATTCAGGCCCATCCCGATGTGCTGCAGTTTTACGGCAGCGACTTTGACAACGTGATCGTGTATGGGCTGCGAGCGGTCGAGGATATCGATGCGCAGGGCTTCTTTTCGCGCCGCAATCAGAATGATGATGGCTGGTTCACGGATTCGGCGTTCGTGAATGTGCTGCTGCGCTCCGACCGGGCCGGCCAGTGGCAGCAGAATGCCGATCACGTGCTCCTCTGGCACTTTTCGTATATCGGCAACAAGTTGTGGATCCGAGATGACAGCGCGGTGGCGCAGAACGGGTTCACGACGCGGCTGAAGGACTTCAGCCTCCTCAATTCGGTGCTGGATCGCGTGGTATACGAGGTGTCGTTCGGTCCGCCGCACACGCAGATCGCCCGCGATCTGCACATCATTGATGGTGACACATTTGGTACCGATTGCACCACCGGAGATCCTCGCTTCGTCAATGAGGCGCAGTACGACTATCACCCGGCCGCGATCTCGCCCTTGAATGACCGCGTCAATCCGCTGGCGGTGCGATACGACCTGGAGTTGACGCCGGTCGGCCTTCCCGGCAGCATTGGCCCTCTTCAGGAGCCGGGTGGAAGCGGCGGGGGCGGAGGAGGCGGCGGAGGCGGCGGCACAGGTGATGCCACACTCGACAACTTTTCGTTCATCCATGGCACGCACATCGGCGGCACACTCGACGATCTGGCCACGTCGAACAATGTGCGCCTCAAAGGCCGGTCAAGACCAGGCTTCAGTTCGAACAACTCGCAGATGCTCGAAATCGAGTTGACCGGCACCTCGCCAGATCGAACACCAACAGCGCTCGACATCACGATTGAATCGAAGCTGACAACCGCTGGTGGCACAGCCCGGGTGCGTATGAGGAACTGGGACACGGGCAGCTATGAGCTTGTGCACAGTTATCCGATCGGGCTTTCCGAGTCGGCGGTGGCGTTCACCGACGAGGATGCCGAGGACCATGTGAAGGGGTTCAATGGGAAGTTCATCATGAGGATCCGGCACACGGTTGTTGCCAACTTTGGCGTACCTCAGTTCGATTCCTACTTCGATTGGATGAAGATCACGCCGCGATAGGTTTCCGGCGGGAGTTTCAGGCAGGATCACGTGCCCCGGAGCAGTCGCTTCGGGGCATTTTTTGCGGGATTTTTGCATCGGCTTGTCTGATAATTTGGGCAATCTGGGCTGGAGATCGCTCCTGGATCAATGAGCCGCAATTCCCATACATCCCAGCGGTCGATTGTTCTAGTCTTGCCCGCTGTCAAAGCTTATGCTCGATTGGGATTTATCGCCGGTGGTCGCACGGGAAGAAACTGGATCGAAAGGAGCTTTTTTGAGATTCTGACCGAGTCCGAGGTTGAGCGCACGGAACACACCAGAGGCAAGCGCTCGAAAAACTGCGGGCTTCGATCATCTCCCGTGCGACACGACGGGGAGAGTGGAAGAATGGTTCTGGAAGCAGCACGCGAAGCGCACGACGCGCTGTTCGTTCGCTCGCCAAACTCAGCCGCAGACGCCCGTCAATGGATGGTGCTGCACACCCGCTCCCGGCAGGAGAAAGCGGTCGCTCTCCATCTCGCCGCCCATGGGGTGGCTCACTTCCTGCCCTTGCGCAAGCAGACAATCGTGTGGCGAGGAAGGCGACTGAAATCGCTTGTCCCGCTCTTTCCCGGTTATGTCTTTCTCCTGGGCGAGCGGGAAGACGCTTTCTCGGCGATTGAAACGAAACGGGTCTGCCAGATCCTTGAAGTGGCGGACCAACGACGGCTGGAACATGAGCTCGCACAGATTGCCGCGGCCATGGAGGCGGGAGCGGGACTGGAAAGTCACCCACGGCTGGCGATTGGCCAGCGCTGTCGCATTGCGCGGGGGCCATTCATGGGCATCGAAGGGGTTGTGATCAGCAATCAACGAATGACCCGCCTGGTCTTGCAGGTGGACATGCTCGGTCAGGGGGCTTCGCTCGAAGTGGAGCCGGCCTGTATCGAGTTGCTCAATTGAGCGACAACCATCCCCGGACCGCGTGATCGAGGCATGAGCGCGGAACTCCGGTGGATGCTCATAGCAAACGGCCGAATCGCTGCGAAGAAAGATGCGCGCAGTTGAGAGGGGCGAAGCCCGCCCACTATGAGGCTGCGTTCGCCGCCGCGGGCGGTCGTTGACATTGTGATCTGGGCGACGTGATCTGGCTGGGGTATCGATGACACTTGTCCCACGTGGGCGAAGGGAAGCGAATTTCAACCGACGACCCGAGAAACTCATCCCTGTTTCACCCACATGTCTGGCGTCGAGCTGCGACTCATCCGACCTCTATCTTCCGGCAGGCGGTTTCTCCCTGCCGGAGGACTGAGGAATGAGCAATTGGACGCGGTTTGGGACATTGTGCACTGCCAGAGCATCCCGTCTCGGGGTGATGTTGGCCGTCGCGTTGCTGGTGATGATGGCAAGTGGCGCCGTTTCTGCCGCTGGTTCCGCGAACTCCTCCGATGTAAGAGTTCTTCGCGAGCCGCGCTTCATCGACCTGTCGATCGAACCGCGCCTTGCCAGTTCAGGAGATGAGTTGAGCGAACGGGTCCTGTCGGCTGCGCGAGAGGCCGTGGCCGCCGGCGGCGAATCCGCCCTGGTCGTCCTGCGGGTCAACGGCGGGGCGCCGACGTACGAACAGTCGTACCGGCATCAGGGCCGCGTTTCTCCGTCGCGCGAGGATCGCGAGAGCAATGCCGCCAGACATGAGATGAACACGGCGCTGCTCCTGACGAGCCTGATCGATGCGATGCACGAGGAGCATCAGGGTATCGGTGTCAGCGTGGTGGGGTTGCCGGTTGAAGCCGGACAGTACACGCGAGATGAGGCGGCGGAGATCAATCATCGGTTTGCCGGCGTCATCGAGCGGCTTGATGCGATTGTCCCCAGCAAGGGAATCATCGTCGATGGCGCAGGCATGTCGGAGGCGGCGGCGCTGCGAGAGAGCCACCCGATTGCGGTCGAACTTCAGGGAAGCCGGCCAATTGTTTTCAGAAGTAATGGAGTGTGGCGCGTCGAAGCTGGTGGCGATCAGAACAGCCAGACTGTGGTCCGTGATCAGCGAGCCCGCACGACGTCGAACGATGAGGTGCGCCGGCAACGAGGGACAGAATCAGACAGAAGCTGGCAGGCCGAGGACGAAGTGCTGGCGGGCAGCGAGATTGGTCTCAATCTGTCGGCGTTCATTCGCGCTCGCGACTTCTACGATCTTCACAAGGGGCGAACCGACCGACTCGACGAGGGCTACCTGCTTCCTGGGACCGGTTGGAGCGGTCCAACGATGCAACCTGATCCGGTCGGGGACCCCAACGACCCCGGCTACGAAGCCAAGGTGATTGCGCGCTGGGATGTGATTCCGTATCAGACATTCCATGCCCAGTTTGAGATCGGCGTGGTCGCATTTCACCTGAGCGGCATTGATCGCGTGGAGTTCGCCGTCGATGGAGGCGAGTGGATGCCGGTCACGGAAATGCGGCTGAACCCCCGCACTCGCGTGTGGGAATACTTCACGATGCTGCGGGCCAGCGATTTCGAAGATGGGGCGATCGAGGTGCGAGCGGTGGTGTATCCCAACCACGGGATCCCGCGAGTGCTCGCGGGGGAAATCACGCCTGAGAGCGTGCAACTCGGTGAACATTCGATCATTCTGTCTTCGAACCGCGGCGGTTCACTGCCGGCCTTTGAGGTGTGGGTATCGCCTGATGGCGATGATGATCAGGGAACCGGGACCAGCGACCAGCCATTTCAGACGATCATGCGCGCGGCGAGAACGCTGGCCGATCTCAACATCGCGGCCGGTCATGAGGACAACGCCGATGGCGGGGTCATCAACCTGGAGGAGGGCGAGTACAACTACGGCGACTATTCATGGCAGATGCGCACGGTCACCAGCAATCGCTGGCTGACAATCCGCCGGGCGCCGGATGCCCGGCGCAACCAGGTGCGGTTGACGAACAACGAGGGCGGGCTGAACACGCACCTTGTCCACCTTGAGGAAGTGACAGTCGATGGCATTGAGCTGACGACGGGCATCAACGCGATGGGAGGCGCGCCCACGTTGTGGCTGGACAAGTGCCTGCTCACCGGGCGCGAGCACGGGCACGACATTCTGTTTGCGAGGCACACGGCATGGAACGGCGGCGTGTATGCCTCGGACTGCGAGTTCACGCGGGTCCGCAAGGCGGTGACGAGCTTTGCCCTTACTCGCAACTGCGAGATTTACGACATCACGGCGGATGCATTCAAGAATCCTTATCTCGTCATCAACTGCCGCATTTCCGACATCGATGCGACGGGCTTCATCGAACATCCGGACATCATGCAGTTCTTTGGCAACTTTGAGAACATCATCGTGTACGGCCTGGCGGCGATCGACGACATCGATGCGCAGGGCATGTTCGTGCGGCGCGATTCGTCCAATCCTGGCCGGTTCACCAACGGCGCCTTCGTCAACTATCTGGTGAACACCGAGCGGTACAGCCAGTGGACCCACGAGGGCGAGCACATCCTGTTCTGGCAGTTTCAGATCATCGGCCAGGACATGATGGTGCGCGACGACGGCGATATTCCCAATCGCCCTGGGCGGCTGGATCTCTCGAGCATCCGCAATTCGGTTTTCAACGAGCTGAAGTATCAGTCACAGGGAACGCCGCTGAGCGCAATCGACATTCGCAACAATCACTTCATCGAGGGCGCGCCGCTGGGTGATTCGGCGACGACGGGCAATGCGCGATTCTGGGATCCGGCTCGGCTGGACTATCGCCCGCGGCCGGGATCGCCGCTTCTCGATCGCGTGCTCGAGTTTCTGGTGCCCGCGGATGTGGCCAATCATCCGTTGGAGATGCCCGGCGCGGTGGGCGCGGTGCAGCCGGCGGAAGAGGACCTTGTCGGGGCAATGTTCGACTGACCCCGCGGCCGAGCTGACGATGAACTCTGGGCAAGCGCTGGGCTCAGCGGCTGCGATCACATGGAGTGAATGAACCGATGCAGGGTCAGCCGCCCGTTCGCGCGATGGATGCGGACGCCCCGATCGTGATCGGTGGCGGCGGGGGCAGCGGGACGCGCGTCGTAGCGGCCGTTCTCCTGCGACTGGGCATTCATCTGGGCAATGATCGCAACAGCGCCGAGGACAATCTGCTCTTCACGCTTCTGTTCAAGCGGCCAAGGTGGTTCGCCCGTGCTGAACTGAGGGAGTTCGATCGAGCGATTGCGACGTTCAAACGCGGCATGCTTCGCGGGTGCTCGCCAGGAGACGTGCCGGTGCTGTTGGGCGGGGCCAGGGACATGCTGCTCCACAACGATGAATACACGGTCCCGCGCCGAGTGCTGTGGACGCTGCGTCGGCTTCGCGCTGCGTTCAGGCGCCCGAGGCATGCCGGGCAGGCTCCCGGCTGGGGCTGGAAGGAACCGAACTCGCACATCTACCTCGAGCATCTGGCCCGCCGATTCCCGAGGATGCGTTACATTCACGTGATGCGGCACGGGCTCGACATGGCGTACAGCGCCAACCAGGCTCAACTGCGAAACTGGGGCTCGCTGTATGGGATTGAACACGACAGTGGAGGAAGTCCGGCGGCGCGCGCGTTGCAGTTCTGGATCCGCTCCAATCAGGTGGCCATGAGAAAGGCGGAGCAGCTTCTGGGCGCGCGATTTCTGGTCGTGCGATTTGACGACCTCTGCGATCGCCCGCGGGCTGAAATTCGGCGATTGTGCGACTTCGTCGGAGTGACAGTGAACGAGGAGGAGTTGGACAGACTGGCGGCGTTGCCGCAACCGCCGGCTTCGCGCGGCCGCTACCGTGACCGGGATCTCGCGAACTTTGATGATGCGTCGATTGCCGCCGTAGAAGCGCTGGGCTTCCCGGTGGCGCAGGCGCGGCGGGAGGCAGCGGCATGAGCGCTCGGCCGCCGGTCATCGTCATCGGCATGCACCGTTCGGGGACGACGATGGTGATGCGCATGCTCGCAGAACTGGGCCTGTTCGTCGGGGCTCGGATCGACGGCAATTGCGAGTCGCCCTACTTTCGTGCGATCAACGACTGGCTGCTGACGCAGTGCGGAGGCCGTTGGGATGAGCCGACGCCAATCCGTTATATGCTGGAATCGCCGCGCACGCGTTCCCTCGTCACCGAGTATTTGAGGAGCTACCTCAGCAGTCCGCGCTGCGTCTCGTATTTTGGGATGCGCGGCCTGTTGCGCAGGCGACGCGAAACGATCATGGCCAACCCATGGGGGTGGAAGGACCCGCGAAACACATTCACGCTGCCAATCTGGCTCGACCTCTTTCCGCAGGCGCGCGTGATCCACATCTACCGTCACGGGATTGATGTGGCAAAGAGCCTGGCGACGCGATGGGAAAAGTCGGTGCAAAAGCGTGAGTCGCGTTTTCATACGCGGCGACGGCTGTATGCAATTCGGCCGCAGAGAGGCGGCTTCGCCGAATCGTACCGATGCGCGACGCTGGAGGGCGCCCTTTCGCTTTGGGAGGAGTATGTCACTGAATCCCGCCGGCACGTCACGGCACTGGGATCGGGGGCCATCGAGGTTCAATACGAGCTGTTTCTGGAGCAGCCCGCGGCGACTCTCGAGCGGCTGTCGGAATTCGCGGGATTGAGGGCGGGGAAGGAACAGATCGTCCAATCGGCGTCAGGAGTGCGGCGCGAGCGGGCGTTTGCCTATCGCGAGGAAAGCGACCTCCTGAGTTTTGCGCGGCAGAAGGCCGACCAGCTTGCCGTGTGCGGTTACACCGCCTGAGGCGGTTGTGCCGACATTGATCGGGGCATTATGGAGACCAGGCCGCGCGTGCCATTCCGCCGGGCGCTCATTTGGGCGTTCGTCATGATCTGGGGCCAGCGGGGCGTTGCCACGCTGATGACGTTTATCCTCGCGGCCTTGCTGGGCCCGGATGCATTCGGCCTGGTGGCGCTGGCGATGATCTATATCGCGCTGGTGCAGATCTTCCTGGAGCAGGGGCTCAGCGCCGCCATCATCCAGAGGAACGATCTGCAGCCGGAGCATCTGGATTCCGCATTCTGGATCAACATCGCCCTCAGCGCCATGCTGGCGGCGGGAACGATTGTCTCGAGCGAGTGGATTGCGCGCGGCAACGACATGCCCGAGCTGGCGCCGGTTCTCAGAGCCCTCGCCCTGCTGCTGCTCATCAAGGGGTTGACGGTCGTGCAGGAGGCGGTGCTGCGGCGGTCGCTCGACTTCCGCACGCTTGCCATCCGCGGGAACGCGGGCACGGTGGTGGGCGGCATCGTGGGCGTGGCCATGGCGCTGGGCGGCGCGGGAGTTTGGGCGATGGTGGCCCAGCAGCTTGTCGCGGCCGTGGTCATGCTGATTCTGCTGTGGTCGATCGCCCAGTGGCGGCCGCGCTTTCGCTTCTCGGGCGCGCACACGCGAGAGCTCGTGTCATTCTCGATCAAGGTGCTCTTTGCCCGGATCGGGACCTACCTGGAGGGGCGAATCGACGCATTGATCGTGGGCCCGTTCTTCGGGCCGGCTGCGATCGGATTGCTTCGACTCGCGGAGCGCGCCATCGATACGGTGGCGCACATGGCGGCCCACCCAGCCGCGCTGCTCTCGCTTCCGCACCTTTCGCGGCAGCAGGACGACAGGCAGGCGGCCCGGCGTGAAATCAGCCGCTGCATCGAGGCGGCGACCATTCTCACGTTTCCAGCCATGATCTTTCTTGCAGTTGTCGCGGATGACCTGATGCTGGTTCTGGGGGAGGAATGGGTGGCGGCGGCGGATCCGTTGCGCGTGTTCTGCATTGCGGGCGCGGCCAGAGCGATCACGATTGTCGTCGGCCAGGCGCTGCAGGCGGCGGGGAAGCCGCTGCTTTATGCATACCTCATGTGGGCCATCACCATTGCAAGCGGCATTGCCTTCGCGATCATTGCGTGGCAGCTTCGGAACGAGGGGTTGGCCGCCCAGATCATGGGCATCGCGATCTGGAAGGCGATCATCACGTTGGTGCTCGTCGTTCCGATTTCGCTCGGGATGATCCGGTTCGTGGCCGGATATTCACCCCTCGAAGCGATGCGGGCCATGCTGCCCGCATTCGGGACTTCGGCGATCGTGGCTGCGGCGGGAGTTGGCACGCTGCTGATTCTGGCTGAAACGCCTTGGCCTGCGTGGCTTCGGCTTGTAATTCTGAGCGCGGTGATGGGCGGTGCGTTTGCGGCTTCGGCCGCGATCGTCAAGCCGTCGCTGCGGCGGCAACTGATCGATCGATTACGGAAGTCCGACACACCTGATCTGAACGGGGCCGAGTCGGAGCCCTTGGCCTCGTGAACTGCATCGCGTGACACCATGCAGGATATCAAGCAGGACATCGAGCACGCATACGGCATTACCACGCTGCACCCGGTGGGTCTGTCGGCCGTGCTGGTGCTGGGAACGGCCATGCTGCTGGTGCCGCGGCGATGGTCGATTTTGCCGATCCTTGTCATGGCGTGTTTCATCTCGCCTGCGCAGCGGGTGGTCATTGGTGGCTTCGATTTCGATCTGTTGAGGTTGATGGTGCTGTTCGGATGGACACGGCTGCTGATCCGCGGCGAGCTTCACCCGATCGGATTCAAATGGATGGATGTGGTCGTGGTGGCCATGGCTTTCCTTGGGACCGTGACCTACACGATGCTGCGGGGCGACAGCGCCGCGCTCGTCAACCGCCTCGGCTGGTCGTTCGACCTCATCGGCACGTATTTTCTTTTCCGGTTTCTGGTGCGCGACTGGAAGACGGTGGAGACAGCGGCGATCGGCTTCGCAGTGCTGAGCATGCCGGTGGCGTTCTTCTTTGTCATCGAATGGATGACGGGTCGCAACATGTTCGCGGTGCTGGGAGGTGTCCGCGAGATCACGCACGTTCGCGGCGGGCGGCTGCGCTGCCAGGGGGCCTTCGCGCATCCGATCCTGGCGGGCTGCTTCTGGGCCTCGCTGCTGCCGATGATGGCGGCTCTGTGGTGGCGGGACGCGTCGGGTCGGGTGCTGGCGGCGGTCGGGTGCTTCTTTGCCATGGTCATCATCTTCTGCTCCAGCAGCAGCACGCCGATCATGACGGTGCTGTTCGTGCTGTTCGCAGCGGCGTTGTTTCCGATCCGCCATTGGATGAGATGGGTGTTCGCCGCGGCCGTCGTCGTGACGATCATTCTTGACCTCATCATGAACAAGCCCGTATATCACCTCATCGGGCGCATCAATGTGTTCAGTTCTTCAACCGGCTGGCACAGATTCAACATCATCGATCAGGCGGTGCAGCACTTCCACGAGTGGTGGGAGCTGGGAATCATCGATACGTGGCACTGGGGAGTCACCGACATCACGAATCAATACGTGTTGACGGGGATTCGAGGCGGGCTTGTCACGATGCTGGCGTTGATCCTCCTCATCGGGCTCGCCTATGTCATGGTGGGCCGCACCTGGCGATACGTGCAGCGGGACCGATACCGGCTTGCCATGTCGTGGGCCATGGGTGTGGCGCTCTTCGCGCACACGGTGACCTTCATTTCGGTTTCGTATTTCGGCCAGATCGATGCGATCTGGTACCTGCTGCTGGCTTCGATTGCATCGGTGGCGCCCAGTCCGCGCATGGTGATGGCGGCCCGCCGTGCCCGGCGCCGCGCGGCGATGGCGGCGGCGGATGTTGAGTCGTTCGTGCCTGCCGGGGCGCATCCGGCCTATGCCCGGGCGTATGGATCAGCGGTGAATCGTCCATGAACACGAGCAATGGCGCACCTACATGTGAGGCAGCACACGCGCTCTTTATCTGCGGGCCGTCGCGCTCGGGAACCGCGCTCATGCGGTCGATCCTCAACCTGCACTCGCAGGTGCACCTTGCGGCCGAGACTCATTATTTCGACGATTTGCGGGCCGCCTTGCGGAACAAGGCCGAAGCGTCGCTCGACGACGCGGAGCGCCGCCGCTGCGAGGATTACTTTCTGTCGCTGGGGCACCGCCCGTACGGTCATCGCGGCGATCCTGACGCGGGGCGGCACACGCGCGAGCAATTGCGGCAATTGGCCGACTCTCTGGGCGTCGGAGCGGACGCCTATTTCGAGGCGTTCTGCCGACTCGAGGCGACGCACGAGGGGAAGCCCCGCTTTGGCGAGAAGACGCCCCGACATATCTTCCGCATCCCTGAAATCCTCGCGCGATATCCGCGGGCGAAAATCATGTGCATGATTCGCGATCCCCGCGCTGTGATCGTTTCGTACCGCGACTGGAAGAACCAGGGCGGATTCGATTTCGAGAATGATCCGGGGCACAAGGAAGAACTGGAGCGCGATCACGAGCGGGCGCGGCAGTCATACAACCTGCTGCTCATGAGCATGCTCTGGCGGAGCACGGTGAAGGCGGCGGAGCGGGCCCTGCGCGATTTCGGCCCGGAACGGATCCGACTGCAGAAATACGAGGACCTGGCGCGGGCGCCGCGGCAGAATCTCACGGCGATCTGCGAGTGGCTCGACCTGCCGTTCGAGCCCGGGATGCTCGAGGCGCCGATGAGCAACAGCTCGTTCTCGAAGTATGAAGAGCGGAACGGCGTTTCGACGGAATCGATCGACCGGTGGAGGAAGAAACTGAGCGCGGTGGAAATCGGCATGATCCAAGCGGTATGCCGCAAACCGATGGAACGTATGGGCTACGAGCGTGACGCTGTGGCGACGCCGTGGCTGCGGTTGCTCGGCTCATGGGTGGCGCTTCCTTTCGCGGTCATCCGCGCGGCCAGATTGAATCGGTCGCGCATCGGAAACCTCCCCTCGTATGTGTGGCGCCGGTTCAAGCTGGCTGTGTCATGAGCGCCAACCATGGAAGCGAATCCTGTGACATCGTGCCCGGCAGCCGATCGACCGAAAGTGTCGATCATCGTCGTGTCGTTCAACACGCGCGAGCTGACTGCAGCCTGCCTGCGCTCGGTGCGCGAGCATGTCACGGGGGTTGCCTACGAGTTGCTCGTGGTGGACAACGCCTCCAGCGACGGCTCTGTCGAAGCGATCCGTGAGACGGCGCCCCAAGCCCGGCTGTATCCGCTCCAGAAGAACATCGGTTTCGCGGGGGCCAACAATCTCGCCGCGTGCGATGCGCGGGGGGAGTTTCTGCTTCTGCTCAATCCTGACACTCTGCTGCGCGATGACGCCATCACGCCAATGGTCGCCTTCGCGGAGGCTCATCCCCAGGCGGGGATCTGGGGCGGGCGCACTCTGTTTGGAGATGGCTCCCTCAATCCCTCCTCGTGCTGGCGGAAGATGACGATCTGGGGATTGATCTGTGGCGCGCTGGGGCTGCGCTCGCTCCGGCGCAACAGCGGGGTTTTCAACCCGGAGGGATATGGGGGATGGAAGCGCGATGGCGCGCGGCAGATCGACATTGTCACAGGATGCTTCCTGCTCATCACCAAGGCCCTGTGGGATGAGCTGGGCGGATTCGATCCGGCGTTTTTCATGTATGGCGAGGATGCGGACCTGTGCCTGCGTGCGGCGAAGCGGGGCTATCGACCGATGATCACGCCGGATGCCACCATCGTGCACTATGGCGGGCGCTCGGAGAGATCGAAGCCCGACAAGATTATCCGCCTGCTTCGGGCTCGGCAGATGCTGATCCGCCGGCATTGGAATGCCGCCGCGGCCCCGATCGGGTTGGCGCTGCTGAAGGCATCCATTCTGTCGAGGCGGCTGATGCACGCGATCGCGCCCGGGCCGGCGGACTCGGACGAGCAGCGGCTGGGCAAATGGACGAGCGTCTGGCGTCGCCGCGGCGAATGGACCGACAAATCGGCTTCAACTCCATGAGAAGCAACCAGCGGACAACCGGCAAACGAGTCCTCGCGGTGGCCTCAGGCGGCGGGCACTGGGTGCAGATGCTCCGCATCGCGCCGGCGTTCGCTGATCAGGATATGGCGTTCGTCACGGTCAGCGAGCTGTATCGCGATGATGTCCCGGCCGGGGCGCGTTTTCATGTCATCAATGATGCGACGCGGTGGAACAAGGTGAAGCTCGTTTTCATGCTCGCCAAACTGGCGTGGATCATGGCGCGGGAGCGGCCGGATGTCGTGATTTCGACCGGCGCAGCGCCGGGATACTTCGCACTCCGCATCGGACGGCTGCTGGGAGCGCGGACGATCTGGATTGACAGCATGGCCAACGTCGAGCGCATGTCGATGGCGGGCGAAATGGCGGGCAGACACGCGGACCTCTGGCTGACGCAGTGGGCCCATCTCGAGCGCGAGGGGGGACCGGCCTATCGGGGGGCGGTCATATGATTCTCGCCACGGTTGGAGCCCAGATGCCTTTTCCAAGGCTGATTCACGCCCTCGACGAATGGGCGGCGGCGCGCGGTCGAACCGATGTGTTCGCACAGATCGGCCCGACTTCGGATCACCCGCGCCACATGCAATGGACGCATTTTCTCTCGCCGGGCGAGTTTCGCGCGAAAATGCAGGAGGCGGATGCGGTGATCGCGCACGCGGGCATGGGAACGATCATTACGGCGCTTTGCCTGAGAAAGCCGCTCATTGTCATGCCGAGGCTCGGCGAACTGATGGAGACGCGCAACGATCACCAGATTGCGACGGCCGCCCAGTTCGCGGCTCGGCGCGGCGTCATGGTCGCCAATGACCGGGAGGAACTGTTCGATCGGCTGGATCGACTCCCAGACATGGGTGTGCCGCAAGGGATTTCGGACATTGCGTCGGATCAGTTGCTGCACGCCGTGCGATCGTTCATTCTGGGGGACGCGATGCAGGAAGTCGCGAGTTCGCATCATGCGGAAGCGCCTGCTCCATGACTGCCACGCTCTCAACTCGATTCAAGTCCGGCCCAGCGCCGCGAGCCGGCGATGCTCCGCCGCGGCGCCTTCCGTTCGACAGCGTGATCTGTTTCGGAGGGGAGGACTGGTGGTACCACAACCGCGGCCACTATGACATGCAGATGATGCGCGAGTTGAGCGCGCACGCTCCCGTCCTCTACATCAACTCCATCGGCATGCGCATGCCGCGCGTCACCGAGGGGCGCATGTTCCTGACGCGGATCGAGCGAAAACTCCGAAGTCTCAGCCGCGGGACGGTGAATGTCCGGGACGGCTTCACGGTGCTGAGCCCGACGGTGATTCCCGGCCGGCTGGGGATGAGCGTGTCGCGAAAACTGCTGGGACTTCAGGTCCGGGAGGCGGCGCGAACGCTGGGGTTCTCGCGGCCGCTCGTGTGGGTGGCCTGCCCGCCCGCAGCGGAAATCGCTGCACACATTCGTGGCGCGATGATGGTCTACCAGCGCACCGATCGCTACGAGACGTTTCACAACGTCGATGCCTCGGCCATCGCGCGCTACGACCGGCAGTTGAAGTCGACGGCATCCCTGACGCTGTTCTGTTCCAGCAGTCTTTATGAGGAGGAGCGCCATCAGTGCCGCGACGCCATGTTCGCCGATCATGGCGTCGATTACGAGCGGTTCGCGCAGGCGGCCCTGCGGCCCGATGAACCGAATGATGTGCGCGACATCGCCCGGCCGCGGGTGGGGTTTGTAGGTGGCATCGACTCTCACACCTTTGATCCTGGCCTCTTTGTTGATGTCGCGCGTCGGATGCCGCATGTACAGTTCGTTCTGGTGGGCGCGTGCTCGCTTCCGGATGGGTGGTGCCGCGAGGAGAATATTCATCTGCTGGGCCAGAGGCCCTATGAACAGGTGGCTGATTACATGGCTGCCTGCGATGTCTTGATCATGCCATGGAATCGGAGCGAATGGATCCGCGCGTGCAATCCTGTGAAGCTCAAGGAGTATCTTGCCGTCGGCCGACCCGTGGTGACGACATGGTTCGACGAGCTCCGCCGGTACGACGGTTTCGTGCACATTGCGGGGACGCCGGAAGAATTCGCGGAGGCGATCCAGCGAGGCGTCGACAGCCCGGACGATCCCTGCCGACTGCGGGCGTGGGTGGAACGGGAAACGTGGACCAGCAAGGCCGATGCGGTGATCGAACGCCTGCGTGCTGAATTCGAGGAAGTGAGGGCCGCGTGATGCCAGTGCAGACCTTGAAAGGTGCGGAGCGCTTGTTCGATGCGGTGCAGGGCCCGTTGCGGGCGCCGGCGATTCTCGACACCGAGGACTGGGCAGCGGCCCATCGCCAGGCGATTGCGAGCGAGGAGCCGGTCCTGGTGCGCGTGCGCCACTATTGCGACGATCGGGGCTGGTCGCTCATGAACCTGTTGAACGGCGCCATGAGCGCGCAGGGTCAGATCAACTTCTCGTGCCAGTATCCCGGCGTCATCAAGGGCTGGCACCGGCACAGGCGGCAGACGGACTTCTGGCTGTGCGCGCTGGGGCACATCAAGGCGGGGATCTTTCGCGAGCGCGATGGCCGAGCGTGGAGCATCGTTCTCGGCGAAAAGAGCCCGGGTGTGCTGATTATTCCACCCACGCTGTGGCACGGGGCCGCAACCGTCGGACCGCAGCCGGCGGGGCTGCTCTATTACGTCACGCACGCCTTCGATTCCGCCGATCCTGATGAAGATCGCCGCGCTTGGAACAGCGTGGCGGGCTTCAATTGGCAGGTCGAGCATCGATGAGTGATTCGCGATTCGTGAGTTGTCATTGACGTGCCGGCTGTGGGCACACACTTCCGCCTATGCCCCAACTTTCGATCATCATGCTGGCGGGATCGCTGCGGCCTTCGCCATTGCGGGCGGAGCTGGATGAATCGGTGTTGCGCATGCCGCTCCGGGCCGACTATTGCCTGCTGGATGGGTGGCTCGAGGCGCTGTCGGGTGTGGAGCCCAGCGCCGAGCTGCGCATCGTTGTGACAGATCTCCGCGACATCGACACGCTGAACGGGATGCTGGCGCGTCCATCCCGTCGTCAGGGAGCCGGTCGAAAGATCGGGGTCATTCGCGAGCCGAATGCGTGGCGCGGTACGGCGGGTCTGGTGCGGGATCTTGCGGAAGGCCTGCCTCCCGAGGCGCTGGTCGCGGTGCTCGAGGCGGGATGCCTGCCAGTGGCGCCGCTGCGCGAAGTTCTGAGCGCGATAAGCGCGGATTGCGGCGGGGTGATCGTGGCGGGTCGTGATCGCGAGCCGGCGGGCATTTCGGTCTTCAGGCGGGCGGCGCTCGACCGCGTTTCCCGGATCGGCTACTCGGACATGAAGGAACAGTTCATTCCCGCGCTGCACCAGCAGGAGTTCAAGATCGCTCTGGTCGAGCGCGATGACCCGGTTCTTCGGATTCGCGATCGCCGTTCGTACCTGCAGGTGATCGCGAATTGTCACGACGTGACCGAGAACGCCTCGGTGAATGGTGAGCGGAAGGTGGATGCGTCAGCTCGCCTGATCGGGCCGTGCGTGATCGAACGGGGCGGTTCGGTTGATGCCGGCGCGATCGTTCACGAGTCGGTGGTGATGAGCGGGGCACGGATCGAAGCAGGGGCAGTCGTCAGCCGGTCCGTGATCGGGCGCGGCGTGGTCGTCGAGGCGGGTGAACGAGTCATCGAACGAATCTTGAGTCCGGTGGCAGTCGGCGCACGAGCGCCGCAATTGCCGGCCTGGCAGGGTGAGTCATCGCAGGGAAACTTGGCAACGGAGTAGAACAATGGCGGTGGCTGAGCGATTCCATCGACCGTGGCTGGCGCGCGACATCGCGATGGGGGCATTCCTCGTCATCCTGGCGGCGTGGGCAGGCCGGGATGCGTTCGCGGACATCCTGCGGGTGGCGATGAAGGATGTCGAGCAGAGCCACGTGCTTCTGGTGCCGGCAGTAGCGGCGTGGCTCCTCTGGCTGCGGCGCAGCCGATTGCGTTACGTCCGCTACCAGCCGAGCACGTGGGGGCCGCTGCTCATTCTCGCCGGGTGGCTGGGAGTGTGGTGGGGGTTTGAGACTGACACGCGGGTGCTCTGGCACACCGGAGCGATGGTGACAGTGCTGGGAGCGGTGCTGACGCTCACCGGGTTGTCCATCCTGCGACAGTTCCTGCCCGTTTTCCTTGTGTTCCTGTTTGCGATTCCGGTTCCCGGATTCATCCGGTTGCGCATCGCGCGGCCGCTGCAGGAGTGGGCGGCATTTCTGACGGAGAGTTTTCTCGACATTCTCGGGGTCGAAGCGGTGCGCGAAGGAAGCGTGCTGCTGATCCACGGCCAGCAGGTGGCGGTCGGCGAGGCGTGCA
>Ga0326597_10000173_pt1 | contig 118051 bp, 93 predicted proteins | sample RVTome_12_FD_203789 | JGI IMG/M metagenome (GOLD analysis project Ga0326597, IMG submission 203789) | Soil microbial communities from uranium-contaminated site in the Upper Colorado River Basin, Wyoming, United States - RVT100D185 | ecosystem: Environmental > Terrestrial > Soil > Contaminated... | reverse complement strand
CTTTTTTGTTAAGTGGAACGAACCTTCAATTGAATCTACAGGTTTAAGCAAGGAACATTTTTTGAGAGCCTCGAAATATTGTTCGTCAGCAAATGGTTTAACTGAACCTTCAGTGAGTTCGTACACTTGATTAGTAAGGTGTAGGTCAATCGAGGATTCGTCTGCCGCGTCTTTGGGATTTTCGGCATCGCGAATGAAGCCGTCAGTGCACAATTTGACCAACTGCTTTTTGGAAAGCGCACCCGGAATCCACTCGTTCCATGGCCCCGTGGACATTTACTTTTCCCGTCACAAACTCAATTCATGGTCGCCAGATCGAAAGGCCAGCCGCATCTTATATACCGAATCCGAATGGTGCGTTTGGTGCTTTTATTGAGGTCCAGGTATTCATGAAGGCTTGGTAAAATCAGTCGCCCAATATTCTAAAGTTCTATATTTGTTCTTGACAAGCCGGGGTTTCGTGCGATATAATTCCTGTTTCTCCGCAGAAATAGGAATTATAGTAATGAATCCAGACCCTTATCGCCGCCATGGCGGCGACCCGCCCGCGCCCGACCCCGCCGCCCGGCCGGCGCGGCCGCCGTCCGCGGATTACGGCGTCCGGCCGGAGGCGCCGGGGCTGCGCCGCGAGCCGTGGATGACTGACGACGACATGGCCACCCTGCCCAGCCGCCGGCGCGGCCAGACGTACGCCGATTGGCTGGCCGAGCGCGCCCGCTGGATCGAAGGTCTGCGGCAAACGCGGGCCGCCGGCGCGCCGGAGCCGCCGGCGACGGCGATCGAACCCGCTACCGCCGCCGAATCCCCCGCGCCAAGCCCGCCGCCCGCGGATGGACCGCCGCCGCCCGTCGCGAAACCCGCGCCCACCGCCGCAGCGAAACCGGCCGCCGCCGAGGCGCCGGCGGCCGCGCGCCCCGGGCCCGCTTTCGAAAAGCCGCTGCGCCCGCGTCAGGAGCGGTTCTGCCAGTTGTTCGTCGTCCTCGGCAACGCCTCCGACGCCGCATGGCAGGCCGGCTATTCGTTTCCCGAACGCCGCAACCAGGGCTATCGGCTGTTGCGCCGGCCGGCGATCCAGGCCCGCATCGCCGCGCTGCAACGCGACCTCGCCCGCACGCTCAACATGGACGCCGAGGTGATGCTGGGAAAGCTGGAATCGGTCTACCGCCGCGCCGTCGAGGGCGAATACCTGAACGCCGCCGCTCGCGTCGTCGAGGTGCAGGCGCGCATCGCCGGCCATATGAAGAGCCGCGCCGCGCCGCCGCGCCTCGGCAAAGACGACAAATGACGACGTTCGAAAAATTTTCCGGCCGCCAAATCGTTTTCGGCCAACGGCTTGGCCGGGAACCGGCGCCCGATTCTGACGACGCGGCGACGACGAATGGCCGACGCGCCGCCGACGCGCCGCCGACGCTGCGGCGACGCGCCGCCGACGAAACGCCGACGCCGGGAAATGTTTCCGCCGGGCGGGCGGGATGAAGGCGCCGCTACAGCAGCCGGCGCGGGATCGCCAGCGCCCAACGCCGGGTTGCGAACGGCCGGTCGCCCTCGAACGCCTCCAGCTCGCCGGAGAACTTGAACGAATCCACCGTCGCCGTGAGCGACGTGCGGCAGCCGATGCGGATCGTCCAGCCGCCGCGCCTCAGCACCGCGTTCTGCGTCAGCGCCGTTTCCGCCGACAGCGGGTCATGCTCGAGAATCCGATAACGCTTGCTCATGGTGTAGCTGATGTCGAGATCGATCTCCTCGATGCGGGTCAGCGCGGCGCCGCCGAAATCGCCGCCGTCGCCGGACAGCGTGTACACCATCTCGTTGGTGGCGAGATCGATCTCGACGGTGCGCCGCGTCGCCAGCGGCCGCAGCGTCTTGTGCCGGGTGCCGGGCGCGGCGAGCGGCGCCGCGAACGGCCTGAGCCCGGCGTCGGCGGCGCTGGGCGGCCGCACCGGCAGCTCCAGGAATCCGGTGCCGGTGCGCACCGTCAGGATGGTCGGGCGCGGCGTCGGCCAGATCATCGGCCAATAGCCGGTGGAGAGCGCGAGCCTGAGGCGATGGCCGGCCGGCACCGCCTGGCCGAGGTCGTCGAGGGTCAGCCGCACCCGATACCAGCGTCCCGGCTGCATCGGCTCGGGCGCGGCGTGGCCGTCGCGATGGGCGAGGTTGAGGATGCCGTAGGAGATGCGCGACGAGGCGCCGTCCGGGTGTACGTCGCACAGCCGCGCGATCAGGAACGCCACCGGCTGGTCGGACATCACGTCGAGCTCGAGCCCCGGCGCGCCGAACAGCTCGACGGGTTCGGTCAGCGGATCGCCGTCGAACAGCAGCGAGCCGCCGTCGTCGGAGCGCTGGTCGCGCGCCGCCTCGCCGTCGGCGCCGAAGCCGCACCACTCGCCCGCCCTTACGCCGAGGGTATGCGGCGACGAGAACGGAACCTCGTGCGCCTCGCCGGCGCGGTCGGCCAGCGAGCCCTGGTTGAGATGCAGGCGGCGGGCCTCGATGCGGCGGCTCGGCCATTCGTCCTCGGCGATCCAGCGGCCGGGGCGCGTCTCGTATTGCGGCTGCGGCGCGACGCTCTGCTGCATCCAGGCGCGCAGGATCGGCTCATCCATGATGCCGGTGTCCTCGCCCTTCAGCCAGTGGTCCCACCAGCGCACCGCCTCCTGCAGATACCCGATCGCCGGGCCGGGCACGCCGTTGTGGGGAAACGCGTGCGCCCACGGGCCGATCAGGCCTTTTCGCGGCGCCTTCAGCCCGGCGATCAGCCGCGGCACCGCGTTGGTGTAGCCGTCGGCCCAGCCGCCGACGACGTAGACCGGGCAGCGGATGGCGGCGAAGTCCTCGGCGACCGAGCCGTGCCGCCAATAGTCGTCGCGCCACGGGTGCTCCATCCACGCCGCCGGGAACGGCTTCAGCGCCGCGATGCGCCGGCGCCACATGTCGCGCCAACGGTCGCCGACGATCTCCGGGTCCGGCGGCAGCGCGTTGTTGAGCATCAGGATCGAGCCCCACTGCATGTTCTCGTTCAACAGGCAACCGCCCTTGTAGTGGGCGTCGTCGGCGTAGCGGTCGTCGGCGGCGCACAGCGTGATCACCGCCTTCAGGGCCGGCGGCCTGAGCGCCGCCACTTGCAGGGCGTTGAAGCCGCCCCACGAGATGCCGGTCATGCCGACGGCGCCCGAGCACCACGGCTGCGCCGCGATCCAGGCGATGGCGGCGACGGCGTCGTCGTGCTCGACGGGCGAATATTCGTCGTCGATGACGCCTTCCGAATCGCCGGTGCCGCGCACGTCGACGCGCACGCTGGCGTAGCCGGCGAGGGCGAAGTAGCGGTGCATCGGCTCGTCGCGCGAGCGCATGAAGTCGCGCTTGCGATACGGCAGGTATTCCAACAGCGCCGGCGCCGGCGCGCGCTTGGCGTCCTTCGGCATCCAGATCCGCGCCGCCAGCCGCACCCCATCCGGCATCGGGATCCAGACGTTTTCGATTTCCCGGATCGAGGTCAGGTCCATTGCGGCCGGGTCGTCAGGCATCGCGGCGAATGGTGCCGGCGGCCGGCTGCGGCGTCCGCCGCCGCGGCGCCGGCGGTTTCGGTTGCGCGTCGAAGGCCGCCTTCAGCCGCTGGCGGGCGCGCTTGCCGACATCCAGGTCCCAGGTATTGACGATGGCCAGCCGGAATCCGCCGGGCGGCATGGCGTGCCACGACGGCGGCCGGTCCTCGTGGAAGGTGACCTGGACGCTGGTCACGCCGGCGGTGGCGCGGAGGTCGTCCACAAGGTCGCTGGGCGGGTGCTTGTATTGCACGTCGTGGCGGCCGAACAGCACGACACTGTAGCCTTCGCGGCGACCGTCGTCGCCGTAGCGCCAGTCGCCGTCGCGATAAAGCCGGATCAGCGACTCGACCCACGGCCGGCCGCCGTAGAGGTCGGGCCACTGGTCGGCGAACCGCAAATGAATCTCGATGATCTTGGCGCCGATGGTCTCGAAATTGGCCATGCCGGTGTAGCCGCGGAGATTTTTCCGGAGCCAGTCGCCGCAATAACTCTCGATCTCCGGCCGGTCGCCGGCGAGCACCGTCCAATAGTCGAACATGCCGCCCTCCAGCGCCTTGCCGATGGCGTGCCGCCACCAGCGCGCGTCGCCGTCGACCACGGCGACGTCGGTCGAGACGTGCTCGCCTTCGAGCAGCGGCATCCAGATGTGGCCGGGCCGCTGACGCGCCCGGTAGGCGGTGGGCGTCTTGAAGATGCGGCTGCCGGTGCCCATGCCGCGCATGTTGAAGATCGGCTTCGAGAACACCGGAAAGGCCGGCGGCTCGATGCCGTGCGGCCCGCAAACGAAGCCCTGGCTCTCGGCGACGGCGAGCTTGTTGTAGACCCACTTGTGGGCGGGATACCACTTCCAGGCGTCGCCGTCCTCGGTCGGCACGTCGACGTCGTCGGGACACGGCACGCCCTCGAAGTACTGCATGCGCCAGGGATCGGCTTCACGGATCGGCATCGGGAAAACGCTCCTGCGACACCATTACACCGACTGCCGGCCGCCGCCACAAGGCCGGCGCGGCGCGCCTCGGCTCACGCGCCGCCGTTCGGCAGTGTCACCGTCACCGTCGTGCCCTTGCCGGGTTGGCTGACGATGGAGAACGCGCCGTCGTGGAGCTCGACCAGCGAGCGCGTGATGGCGAGGCCGAGGCCGACTCCGCCGCGGCTGACGTAGGGGTCGGCGCGGCCGCGCTCGAACGGCTTGACCAGGGTGGCGATCTGCTCGTTCTCGATGCCGACGCCGGTGTCGGCGACGGTAATCACCGTGTCGCGGTCGGATGCGCTCGCCTTAACCGCGACGTTGCCGCCGGCGGGCGTGAACTTGACGGCATTGGTCAACAGGTTGAGCAGGATCTGCTTGATTGCCCGGCGGTCGGCGCGGAGCTTCGGCAGGCTGCCGGGAACCTCGGTCGAAACCTTGACACGCCGCTCCCTGGCTTGGCCGGCGACCGCCCGGGTGCATTCCTCGATCGCCGCGCCGACGGACAGCGCCTCCTTGTAGAGCGACTTCTTGCCCGCCTCGATGGTCGAGATGTCGAGGATGTCGTTGACCAGGTCCAGCAAGTATTGGCCGCTGGCGTGGATGTCGTGGGCGTACTCGACGTACTTATCCTGCCCCAGCGGCCCCATGTACTGGTGGCTCAGGATGTCGGCGAAGCCGAGGATGGCGTTCAAGGGCGTGCGCAGCTCGTGGCTGATGGTGGCCAGGAACTCGGACTTCGCCCGGCTTGCTTCCTCGGCCTTCTCGAGCGCGAGACGGCGCTCCTCCTCGGCCATTTTGCGCTCCGAGATGTCGAGCGACACGGTGACCACGAACGACGCCTGCCCGGATTCGTCGCGCAACGGCACCTTGGTGGTGAGCAGCGTGAACGGCCGCCCCTGCGGGTCCATCCACGATTCCTCGAAGTTGATCTTGGCGGTGTTGGTCCGCAGCACCTCGGCGTCGATGGCGTTGGTGTAGGCGCCGTATTCGGCGCCGACCAGCGCACCGGCGGTCTTGCCGACGGCGGCCTCCGGCGTCACGCCGTACAGGTTGGCCTGATAACGGTTTATGAAGATGTAGCGCGAGTGCTTATCCTTGGCGTTGACCATCGCCGGCACCGCGTCGATGACGCTGCGCAGCGTCTGCCGGCTTGTATGCAGCGCCGCCTCGACCTGCTTGCGCCCGGTCACCAGCACCGCGAGGAAGATCGTCGTCACCGTGATCGTGATCAGGCCGCCCTTCATCACCACCACCTGGTCGAACGCCGACAGGCCCTCGAACGCATAGGGACTCTGGCCGAGGTAGGTGAGGAAGATGGCATAAAGCCCGACCATCAGCGTGATCAGGGTGGTGCTGCGGATGCCGGTGCGCATCGCGGTCCAGATCAGGATCGGAAACACCAAGTACGGGAACGCCAGGCTGATCTGATGTTGGTCGGCGATGGCGACGGGAATCGCCAGGCCGACCACCGCAAGCATTACGGCGATGGTGGCGCGTTCGGCCATCTGCGTGCGGTCGTAGGCGGCGATCGGCGGCGCGCCCGGCGCGACCCAGGCCAACAATGCCGGCAGCACCAGCAGCATCCCCGCCAGGTCGCCGGTCAGCCAGCCGGCCCAGGCCATCAAGAAGTTCGCGTTTGCCACCTCGGAGGAAACGACCGCCGCGGCCATGGAGGCGCTGACAAGGGTCGCCGGAATAAGCGCCAGCATCATCACCGGAAGCACCCGGGTCATCGCGTCGTGGGTGACCGCGCCGCGGGCAAAGCGCTTCACCGCCTCGGCGACGATCAGCACCTCGACGATGTTGGCAATGCAGAACACGACGTAGACGACGATGGGGAGCTGGCCGGAAGGAACCCGCGCCGCGAAATAAGCGACCGCCATTGCCGCCAGATAGATCAGCCAGTCGCGGCGCGGCGCGAAGATCAGCGCCGCGGCGACGATGGCGTTGGCCGGCCAGAACAACGCGATCCTCTCGACCGGCGTCACCAGCTCGACGGCGAGCTCCACCGTCAGCCAGTAGGCCAGCGCCAGGCCGACCACGCGGGCGGCGCGCGAATCGAGCAGCGACGACAAGGTGAGAGACGGCATGGCGCCTCGTTTTTTCAACCGCGCCAAGAGTCTAGCGCAACAGGACCGGCGTCGATGCTGGAAATTTTAGCCGCCCCCGCCGGCCGGGCGAATCGGACTGGTTTTGCCCAGTTGCCGGGGTATGCTTAAGACGATCCGATGCGGGTCGGGGCGCGGCACGGAGGAATCGGCGACGATGGCGGCGGAACGGCAGCGGCGAACGGCGGCCAGCGGACCAAGAGGCGGCCCCGGTGGCGGTCAAGGCGCCAAGTCCGGCGGCGACCGGGTCGCGGTCACCGTGCACGTCAGCCGCGACACCTTCGAGTTGTTGCAGAACGTCGCCCTCGGCCACGAATTCTCGAAAGTCGCGGCGGCGTCGCGCGGCGGCCTGATCGCGGCCCGCGACCGCACCCAGTCGGTGGCGGCGGTGATCGAGCACCTGATCGAACGCCATCGCGATTCGCTGAAGGCCGAGGACCGTCTGAGCCTCGGCCGCGACGGCAAGGACGCGGGCGCCGGCGGCCGAAAGACGCGCTGAGCGGCGGCCGACGGCGGCCCGGCAACCGCGGCGGGACGGCTTGCGCCGGGTTTGCGGCGGGTGTTACTTTCGCGCCGCCGCGCGCGGGCCATCGCCCTTCGCCCGATTGCATCGAACCCCCGGGAGAACGTCATGTCCTTGGACAAAGAGACGGTCAGAAGGATCGCCGTTCTCGCCCGCATCCGGGTACCCGACGATGCGCTCGCGGGCCTTGCGGCCGAGCTGAACCACATCATCGGCTGGGTCGAGCAGTTGAACGAAGTGGCGACCGAAGGCGTCGCGCCGATGGCCTCGGTGGTCGACATCACGCTGCCGATGCGCGCCGATGCGGTCGATGACGGCGGCATCGCCGGGCAGGTGCTGAAAAACGCGCCGGAGCCGGTCGATGCGCCGGGCGCCGATGGCGGCTTCTTCGCGGTGCCGAAGGTGGTCGAATGACCGCCTTGGCCGGGCTTTCCATCGCCGCCGTTCGCGACGGCCTCGGCAAGCGCGCGTTCACCGCCGAGGAGCTGGCGCGGGCGCACCTGCAGGCGATGGAGAAGGCGCGGCACCTCAACGCCTTCATCACCGAGACGCCGGAGATCGCGCTCGAGCGGGCCAGGGAATCCGACGCCCGGCGCGCCAAAGGGGACACGCTGGGGCCGATGGACGGCGTGCCGGTGGCGATCAAGGACCTGTTCTGCACCGAAGGCGTGCCGACCACCGCCGGCTCGCACATCCTCGACGGCTTCCGGCCGACCTATGAGTCCACCGTGACGGCGAAACTGAAGGCCGCCGGCGCGGTGATGCTGGGCAAGACCAACCTGGACGAGTTCGCCATGGGCTCGTCGAACATCACCTCCTACCACGGCCCGGCGAGGAACCCGTGGAAGGGAACGGGGGGCAAGGACCTGGTGCCCGGCGGCTCGTCGGGCGGCTCGGCGGCGACGGTGGCGGCCGGCATCGCGCCGTGCGCGATCGGCACCGACACCGGCGGCTCGATCCGCCAGCCGGCGTCGTTCTGCGGCGTCGTCGGCATGAAGCCGACCTACGGCCGCTGCTCGCGCTGGGGCATCGTCGCCTTCGCCTCGTCGCTCGACCAGGCGGGGCCGTTCGCGCGCTCGGTCGAGGACACCGCGATCCTGCTCGCCGCCATGACCGGACACGACCCCAAGGACTCGACCTCGGCGCCGGTGGCCGTGCCCGACTTCGCGGCCGTGCTTAAAGACAGCGCCAAGGGCCTGAAAGTCGGCGTTCCGAAGGAATACACCATGGACGGCATGCCGCCCGAAATAGACAGACTTTGGCAGCAGGGCATCGGCTGGATGAAGGCGCAAGGCGCCGAGTGCCGCGAGGTGTCGCTGCCGCACACGCGCTATGCGCTTCCCACCTATTACATCGTCGCGCCGGCGGAAGCGTCGTCGAACCTGGCGCGCTACGACGGGGTGCGCTACGGGCTGCGCGTCGAAGGCGGGACCCTCGACGAGATGTACGAGGCGACGCGCGGAGAGGGCTTCGGCGCCGAGGTGCGCCGGCGGGTGTTGATCGGCACCTACGTGCTGAGCGCCGGCTACTACGACGCCTATTACCTGAAGGCGCAGAAGGTGCGGGCGCTGATCGCCGACGACTTCCGCAAGGCGTTTGCCGAGGTCGACGTGCTGTTGACGCCGACGACGCCATCGGCGGCGTTCGCGATCGGCGAAAAGATGGACGACCCGGTGGCAATGTACCTCAACGACGTGTTCACGGTGCCGGCGTCGCTGGCGGGGCTGCCGGCGATCTCGCTGCCGGCCGGGCTCGACGCGGAAGGGCTGCCGCTTGGCCTGCACCTGATCGCCAAGCCGTTCGCGGAAGAAACGCTGTTCCGCGCCGCCCGCGCGCTCGAGGGAGCCTGCGGCTTCGCCGCCCGTCCGCCCGGATTCGGGGGCGGCGCATGAGCTACCTGGTGAAGGGCGAAACCGGCGAGTGGGAGGTGGTGGTCGGCCTCGAGGTGCACGCGCAAGTGACGTCGCGGGCGAAGCTGTTCTCCGGCGCCGCCACCGATTTCGGCGCCGGACCCAACACCCAGGTGTCGCTGGTCGACGCGGCGATGCCGGGGATGCTGCCGGTGCTCAACGGCCACTGCGTCGCACAGGCGGTGCGCACCGGGCTGGGGCTGAAGGCGAAGATCAACAAGCGCTCGGTGTTCGAGCGAAAGAACTACTTCTACCCGGACCTGCCGGCCGGCTACCAGATCTCGCAGTACGCGCAGCCGATCGTCGGCGAGGGCGAGGTGCTGCTCGACATGGCCGACGGCTCGACCCGCGCCATCGGCATCGAGCGCCTGCACATGGAGCAGGACGCCGGCAAGTCGCTGCACGACCAGGACCCGGGTCGCACCTTCATCGACCTCAATCGCGCCGGCGTGGCGTTGATGGAGATCGTTTCCAGGCCCGACATCCGCAGCCCGGAGGAGGCGGGGCTGTATTTGCGCAAGCTGCGCTCGATCTTGCGGTATTTGGGCACCTGCGACGGCAACATGGAGCAAGGCTCGATGCGCGCCGACGTCAACGTCTCGGTGCGCCCGGCCGGCTCGAACGAGCTGCGCACCCGTGCCGAGGTGAAGAACGTCAACTCGGTGCGCTTCGTGATGCAGGCGATCGAGGCCGAGGCGGCGCGCCAGGTGGCGGTCTACGATGCGGGCGGCCAGGTGAAGCAGGAGACGCGGCTTTACGATTCCGACAACGGCGAGACGCGGCCGATGCGGATCAAGGAGTTCGCCCACGACTACCGCTACTTCCCGGACCCGGACCTGTTGCCGCTGGTGCTGACCGAGGATTACATAAGGAAGATCGAGGCGGCGCTGCCGGAGCTGCCGGACGCCAAGAAGCAGCGCTTCATCGCGGATTACCGCATCCCGCCGTACGCAGCCGCGGTAATTGTGGCTGACAGGGATGTAGCGGAGTATTGCGAGCAAGTATTAAAGCATCGAAAAGCTATCCAGGCGTTTCAGAATGCGCATCAATCGACGTCGAAACCACCTCAGTTGCCTGATGGATTAGCGCATATATCGACAGGTACGGTCAGCTGGATCATGGGCAACGTGTTTGCTGCGATGAATGAGGCCGGTGTTTCAATTTCCGACCTTCACCTTGAGCCGGAAAATCTTGCGACGCTTCTTGATTTAATTGATGACGACACGATTTCGGGACGGAGTGCCAAAGAAGTCTTCGAGATCATGCTTAAAACTGGTGACGATCCGAGAAAAATCGTCGCCGCCAAGGGCCTCACGCAGATTTCCGATGCCGGCGTCATCGAAGCCGCCGTGGATTCGGTGATCGCCGCCAACCCCGAGCAGGCGGCCGACGTGCGCGCCGGCAAGGCGAAGACCGTCGGCTGGCTGGTCGGCCAGGTGATGAAGGCGACAAAAGGCAAGGCCAACCCGCAGATGGTCAACGAGCTGCTGAAGAAGAAACTCGGCGGCTGACGCAGCGGGCCACCGCCCATGCCCTTGTCCTTCGCGGCGGCGCACCCCACTATAAACACGGGGAGGGTTCGCGATGTTGCAGATCGCGCCCAAAACCGGTGACGAGACCGGCAGCAAGACCGCCATCAAGGAAAAGACCGACGACGCGATCTACTGCGCGCGTTGCGGTCACTTGGTTACGCGCACGCGTTGGAAAATCGCCATGGGCGGCGGCGAGCGCGTGTTCACCAACCCGGCCGGGTATTCGTTCCACGTCGTCTGCTTCGCCGACGCGCCTGGTGCTACGCCCGAGGGCGAGCCGACCGAGCAGCACACATGGTTCGCCGGGTATCTGTGGAACTACGCGTTGTGCAAGGGCTGCGGCCAGCATCTTGGCTGGCACTACCGCCGCCATGCCGGCGGCGACCAATTCTTCGGGCTGGTGAAAGACCGCCTCTCCAACCAGCCGAAATGACCGGCTTCGCGGGCGCCTCTTGCGCCGCCGCGCCGATGGCGTAGCCTAGGCGGCAATCAGGGCTTCGTATCGAAGCCATTCATGCGAGGAGACACCCCAATGGCCGACACCCAATCGCAAGCCGCGCCGAAGCTGCTGATCCCGGCGCTGGCGCCGGTTTACAAGGCGCTCGAGCCTTACACCTGGCCGCTGATCCGCGTCACCGCCGGGCTGGTGCTGGTGCCGCACGGCTACGACAAATGGACGAATCGCACCTTCGACCAGATTGCCGCCGGCTTCGCCAAGATGGGCCTCGAGCCGGCGTACCCCCTGGCGGTCTACATCGCCAGCCTGGAATTTTTCGGCGGCCTTTTGCTGGCGTTGGGCCTGTTCACCCGACCGGTGGCGGTGCTGGTCGCCGGCTTCATGGCCGTCGCCATGATCCACGTCCACATGCCGAACGGCTTCTTCTGGATCGCCAAGGGATTCGAATACCCGCTGTTCTGGGGCCTGGTTTGCGTGGCCATCGCCATCCGCGGCGGCGGGCGCTATTCGCTCGACGCCAAGATCGGCCGCGAGCTTTAGGAGTCCGGGGCGATGGCCGCCAAAGCCGGCAAGCGAAAGACCAAGCCGACGATCGAGATCACCTACTGCACCCGCTGCCGCTGGCTGATGCGCGCCGGCTGGATGGCGCAGGAACTGCTGGCGACGTTCGAAAACGACGTCGGCGCGGTGACGCTGGTGCCCAACGCCGAAGGCGGCGTGTTTGAGGTCCGGACCGGCGGCAAAAAGGTCTGGTCGCGGAAAAAGGAGGGCCGCTTCCCGGAGATCCGCGAACTCAAACAACGGGTGCGCGACGTGGTGGCGCCCGACCGCGACCTCGGCCACATCGACGGCACCGCGGGCCGGTCGTGACCGACGCCGTCACCGTCGCGGTGCTGATGCCGGGCGACATGGGCCACGCCGTCGGCCGCGCCTTGAAGGCGGCCGACCATAAGGTGATCACCTGTCTCGCCGGGCGGAGTGCGCACACCAAGGCCCTGGCCGCGAAGGCGGGGCTGGCGGACGTCGGCCAATTGGCGGCGACGGTCGCCGAGGCCGACCTGGTTCTCTCCATCCTGCCGCCGGCCGCGGCGCTCACGCTCGCCCGCGACGTGGCCGCGGCGATGACCAAGACGGGCGCGTTCCCGGTCTACGTCGACTGCAACGCGGTGTCGCCGGAAACCGCGCGGGAAATCGGCGCCGCCATCGCGGCGGCCGGCGCGCCGTTCATCGACGCCGGCATCATCGGCAGCGCGCCGGGCCCGCACTCGCGGCCGCGCTTCTACGTTTCCGGCGCCGATACGCGGCCGATGCAGGCGCTCGGCGACAGCCTGGGCGACGTCGGGTTCGAGGTGGTGGCGATCGGTTCCGAGCCGGGCCGCGCGTCGGCGCTGAAGATGTGCTACGCCGGACTCACCAAGGGCACGTTCACGCTGCACACGGCGGTGCTGCTGGCGGCCGAGAGACTGGGGCTCACCGACGAGCTGCGCCGCGAATTCGCGTTCAGCCAGAATGCGGCGCTGACCGCCATGGAGGCGCGCACGCCGCGGCTGCCGGCCGACTCCGGGCGCTGGATCGGCGAGATGGAGGAGATCGCCAGAACATTCGCCGAGGCCGGGGTGACGCCGGCGTTCCACGACGGCGCGGCCGAGATCTTCCGGCTGCTCGCGCGCACGCCGTTCGCCGCCGAGACGCGCGAGACCATCGATGCCGCGCGCACCGCGCGCCAGACCATCGACACGGCGGCCCGCCTGCTCGCACCGGCCAAGCGGGCGGCAAAGAACTGACGCCACAGGGGAATCGCCGGCCGACCGCGGCCCGCAGGGTCCGCCGCATCGCCGTGCTGGCCGGCGGCTGGGCGTTCGTGGTGCTCGGCATCGCCGGGCTGTTCCTGCCGGTGTTGCAGGGCGTGCTGTTCCTGCTCGTCGGGATCTATTTGCTGTCGCGGGAATCGTCGTGGGCGCGCTGGCTGCGCCAGCGGTTCCGGCGGCGCTATCCGGCGCTCGGTCGCGGCATGGATGAAGCCCGCGACTGGGCGGCGCGCCACTGGCGCCGGATCGTCGGAAGATGACGGAGGGCGGCGGCTAGGCTGCCCCGGTGGCGCCGCCGCGGACGTAGTGGGGCTTCATCTCGCGCCGGTTCTGGCCGCCGAAATCGGCTTTCGCCTGGCGCCGGCGGTCGGGGCCGATGAAGTGCGGCGCCTCGACGAACGGACGCGGGTCGTGGAGAACGCGGTTGATGCGTTTCTCCAGCGCTGCCGCGGACAGCGGCTTGGCCATGAACTCGGTAACGCCGACGTCGCGCGCCTCGGCGACGGTCGACAGGTCGGCATAAGCCGTGATCATGATCACCGGCACGAAGCGACAGGGGCTGTCGGCGTCGGCGCGCAGGGTGCGCACGAACTGCAGGCCGCCCATCGGCGTCATGCGCAAGTCGCACAGGATCAGTTGCGGCCTGAAGGATTTCATCACCTCCAGCGCCGCTTGTCCGTCGCTGGCGTCGGCGACGTCGTTGACGCCGAGCGAGAACAGCACGTTGCGGATCAGCAACCGCATGTGCCGATCATCCTCGATGATCAGCACGTTCATTCCTTGCAAGGGAGCAGGCTTCATGTGTCGTTTCCCCGGGCGCCAACGCCCGGTCCTTGTTTCCCCCCGGTTGCGTCGGATGCAATGTGCTACCGAAGGGCAGCGGCCAAGTCAAAGTTTTTTGTATGCAGGTCGGCGAGTGGCGGAATTGCGGCCGTTCCCGTAGAGTGGCGGTTAACGAAGGCAACCGCGGGCGGGCGGGCGGACGATGATCGATCTCGACGGAAAGACCGTGCTGGTTACTGGGGCATCGCGCGGCATCGGCCGGGCGTGTGCCGAAACGCTGGCCCGGGCGGGCGCCCGCGTCGTCGTCCATTATGCCCGCGACCGGACGGCGGCGGACGAACTGGCCAAGGCCCTGCCCGGCGATCAGGCTTACGTGATTCAGGCCGATCTCGGCAAGCCGGGGGCGGCGGCGCGCCTGTGGCGCGACGCGCTCGCCTGGCGCGGCCGCCTCGACGTGCTGGTCAACAACGCCGGCATCTTCGAGCCGGCGGCGGTCGACGCCGCCGACGACGCCTGGGACCAAACCTGGGCCCGCACCATCCAGGTCAACCTGACGGCGCTCGCCGACCTCTGCCGCGCCGCCGTCTCCACGTTCGCCGAACAGGGCGGCGGCATCGTCGTCAACATCGCCAGCCGCGCCGGCTTCCGCGGCGACGCGCCCGACTACTGGGCGTACGCGGCGGCCAAGGGCGGCGTGCTCGCGCTCACCCGCACCATCGCCCGCGGCTGGGCGAAGCAGGGCGTGCTCGCCTATGCGGTGGCGCCGGGGTTCGTGGCGACCGACATGGCGGCAGCCGCGCTGACCGACCCGGCGAAGCGCGCCCGGGCGCTGGCCGAAATCCCGATCGGCGATTTCGCGCCGGCCACCGACGTCGCCAACGTCGTCGCGTTCCTGGCGTCGGGCCTGGCGCCGCACGCCACCGGCACCACCGTCGACGTCAACGGCGCTAGCTACGTGCGGTGAGGCGCGACGCCGGCGGCAAGCCCGCCCGCCGTCGCGCGACCCGCGCCGTCGCTACTTGCAGTTCATCAACTCGGTCTTGCAGGCGGCGGCGCATCGCCGGTCGCGACCGCAGTCCTTCTGGCACGCCTTGTAGCGGCCCATGCAGTCGCGCTCGCCGGACGGCCGCGTGCCGGGGCCGGTGACCGACGGGATGTCGGCGCAGCGCAGCTTGCACGTCTCCTTCTGGTCACGGCCCTCGTGGCGCAGGCACTGCTCCATGCAGCGCATCAGGTCGTTCTGTTGCGCCAGCGCCGGGGCCGGCCGATGAACGAGTGGCGCAACCGCCGACGCGACGATAACGGCTGACAGGACAACGGAAAGAATTCGGGTCATGGCGTGGGTCCTCGATCGCGATTCCAAGCACGGTTCAATTTCGCGTGCGACGGTCGCCGTCGCCACGGCCGGGGCCGCAGCGCTTGCGGCATTCGGCGCGGTGTTCCGGGCCCTACTTCTGGATGCATTCGCGGAGGCACTGGCGCACCGGGTTGTCGCCTTCGGCGGCCTGTGTCGGCGTGGCCGTGGCGACGAGGATCATGACAGCGGCGACGAGCAGGGATTTCAAAGCGAATTTAAGCATCGAATGCTCCGAACCGCGGCCGACAGGGTGGTGTGGCGGGGAAAGCGTAGCACCGCCCTCGGCTCGCCGTAAATGGCGGCGCCCACCGCGGCCGTGGCGGCTTGCCTGGCTTCCAATTTCGCCTATGCTGGGCGGCTGGAAAAAAGTGCGCCAACCGCGACGAAGGATGAACGATGATCGACCTCTACACCTGGGGAACGCCCAACGGCCGCAAGGTTTCGGTGATGCTGGAAGAGCTCGGCCTGAAATACAACGTCCACAAGGTGGACATTTCCAAGGGCGAGCAGCACAAGCCCGAGTTCCTGAAGATCAGCCCCAACAACCGGATTCCGGCGATCGTCGATTCCGAGGGCCCCGGCGGCAAGCCGATGTCGGTGTTCGAATCCGGCGCCATCCTGATCTACCTGGCCGAGAAGGCGAAGAGCAAACTGCTGCCGACCGACCCGCGCCGGCGCGTCGAGACGCTCGAGTGGCTGATGTGGCAGATGGGCGGCGTCGGGCCGATGTTCGGCCAGGCGCATCACTTCATGTTCAACCCGCCGGAGGACGTGCCCTACGGCAAGAAGCGCTACCACGACGAGGCGAGGCGGCTGTACAAGGTGATGAACACGCGGCTCGGCAAGACGAAGTACCTGGCCGGCGACGACTACACCATCGCCGACATCGCGACGTATCCGTGGGTGCAGCGCCATCCCCGCCATCAGGTGGACCTGGGCGACTATCCCAACGTGAAGCGCTGGTTCGACGAAATCTCGAAGCGCCCGGCGGTGGAGAAGGGGATGCAGGTGCCGTTCTACAACGTCTAGGCGTCGGACGCGCGGCGGCGACAGGGAGGAGCGAGCGATGGCGAACCCGGCGGTGGAAAAGTTCAGGAGGGCGGTGAAGGCGGCCGGCCTCGACGACAAGGTGACGGCGCTGAAGGCGCCGCTCGGCGACACCGCCGCCGCGGCAAAGGAGCTCGGCGCCGAGCCCGGCCAGATTCTGCAGACGCGGGTCTTTTTCATCGGCAAGCGCATGGTGCTGGTACTGGCCGCCGGCGACCACGCGATCGTCGAGGAAAATCTGGCGGCGGCGTTGTTCATGCAGGGCGACGTGCGCGCGCCGTCGGCCGGCGAGCTCAAGGGCGTCACCGGGTTTGCGGCGGACGCGGTGCCGCCGGTCGGGCTGCCGCACAAGCTGCCGGCGGTGATCGACCGCTCGCTGAAGCGCTTCCGCCACGTCTACGCCGCCGCCGGCGACGCCGGCCATGCGTTCCGCATCGGCGTGCCGGAGCTGATGAAGCTGACCCAGGGCATCGTCTCCTACAACGTGGCGACGCCACTCGAAGGCGTCGTCGTCGCGCCGATCGCCCGCAAACGGACCAAGACCTTCACCGGCGAGCGCAAGCTGCCGGGCTGACGGGGGCACCAAGGCACGTGGCGCGCGACGCGACGGCTGCCGGCGCGGCCCGGGGGACGGCGGCGTCGCTTGAAGACGGAACCGGCAGGCGCTATAACCGCGCGGCCGCGGCCGGGCGTCGCGCCCGGGCGGCGGCGATCTTCTCAGGAGGGGTGGCCGAGTGGCTGAAGGCGGCGGTTTGCTAAACCGTTATACGGTTAACAGCCGTATCGGGGGTTCGAATCCCCCTCCCTCCGCCAGTTTCGTGCGAACGGACTCCAACGCTATGCACGGCAAGCACTCACTGCTGGCAAAAGCGATCACGTTGTAGCGGACGCGGGTGGCAGGGGATTAGCAGGGACCCGGCGCTTTCAAGGAAACACTTGGGGAGAGGGCCGATCCGATCAGTAATACAGGAACTCGATGGCCCGCAGGATGCGTTGCTTGAGGCCGTAAGGCTCGGCCCAGGTTTCGAGGCGCACGTCGCCGGAACGGAATTCCTTGAACATCCGGCCATCCTTGAGGTGTTGAAACACGGCATCGAGGTTAGGCGCCGGCTTGAACCAATCGGGTCGGCTGGTCAATTCCTTTAGATTGGGTTGCTCGGTGCCGGAGTCCGGCGGTGCCGACCGGTCCACTTTGGGCGAGCCGTCCTCATGGGCATAGCGAGGCTTACGCGGCGTCATCAGGATGACGACGGATTTCGTCATGTCCAGGGTGTCCTGGTGGGAAAACAGGTACTGGACCCCGGGTATGTCGCGAAGAATCGGCACCCCGTCGTCGAGGCGCTCGGTTTCCCTCTCGCTGAGGCCGCTGATGATGATCGTGTCGCCAAACTTCATGGTCGCGTTGGCGGTGACGGTGGTTTTGGTAATCTGCGTGAAGTTGTTGAAGCCGATCTGGGCGGAACGTCCCTCGATGAAAGCGCGCGCCGCATTCACGCTTAACTGCACGGTGCTGTCGTCGAGAAAACGCGGGGTGACTTCGAGCTTGATGCCGATCGGAACTTCCTGGACGGACCCCAAACTGCCGGCGGCGCCGGTCAATTCGACATGGAGGACGGCGCCGGTGAAGAACTCGGATTTCATGCCGTCGAGCGCGATCAGGCTCGGCCGTGCCAGAACCTCGTTGTGGTCGTTGTTGTCGTTGAAAATGTTGAGCGAATAGGTGGCGGCCAGCGAAAGGGTCGGCGAATAGGTAAAGGAAGTGGTGCGCGTATTGGCGGCGGCGAAATTGACCGTGCGGGTGTCGGTGAAGGTAAAGGTGGTGCCGCCCAGGGTCGCGCTGAGCCCGCTCAATAGATTTACGCCCTTGTCGGTCGCGCGCCGCTCCTCCGAGCGGATGATGATGACGTCGACCAGGGTCATGCGCGTGGGAAACTTGCTCGACGCCTGGCCGCTATCCGTGGCGGCGGAGTCGCCGCTGGCCGGCGGTGACACCCCGGGAGTGGTTTCCTCGGTACCGAGAATGTCGGTGGCGGACTGGGCCAAAATGATGCCGTCGCCACGTTCGTGGAACCGCTTCCAATCTGTGATTCGAGCAGCGAGGCGCGCCGCCCCCCGGTTCGCGCCCGCGGGTTTCGACAACCCGTAAAGTGTCTGATAGCCGCGCGCCCGGTCGAACCGACCGAGGGCGGCGTTAATGAGACCTAAATCGTACATTATCCCGGCGTTGGCCGGGGCCAGCGTCTCCGCTTTGCGCAGCGCCGACAAGGCCGACCGAAGGTCCTGGGCGTAATAGGATGCCACGCCCAACGCCTTGAGGATGAGGGGGTTATCAGGATCGAACAGGAGCGCGTACGCGAATGCTTCCTGCGCCTCGCGATAGTTCTGTTCGCCGAACTTTATGTGACCCAGTTGAAAAGCGGCCCAATAGTTGCCCGGGTCGTACTGTAGGGCCAAACGGTAGCCGATGCCGGCAAAGGGAAGCTGGCTGTCGTCGCCGGCCGCAGCACGCAGGTGATAGGTGAGGCCGTTGAGGAAATGAAGGTGGGCGTTGGTCGGATTGAACTTCAGGGCATGGTTGAACCCCTTCTGGGCGGCGACGTAATCGCCGCTCTCCAGATTCTTCAGCGCATGTCTCACGAAGGGGCCGGCCAATCCGGGCGGCGATTCACCCTTCACCGCATTGACAAGCCCGCTTCCCGCCAGCGGATTGGCGGGAATCTCGGTTTGGGCCGTCGCACAGGCCCCAAGGGCAAACGGGATTAGTACCGAGAACAGGAACCTGGGCGAACGCATGAAATGTTCTCGTCCCCCTTTGATTCTGTCTGCCCAAGCCGCCCCAATAAATCGCCCATATACCATATAAAGTAGGTATCGAAGCATACAGGGGGTCAAATCAAAAATATGTATAGTGATCGCAATTTCCGGACGGTCCATCGGCCGCCGATCCGCGCCGGAAGATGAAGAAGCGGCGCCGGGCCAATGAAAAGTATTCAATTCCGGTTCTCATACCTCCGCTTCCGCCGCTACTTCACGGCGTAGATGGCGCCGCTGCCGTCGGCATAGATGGCGCGAAAGGCGTTCCACCCCACACCGACGCGTTTGTTGCTGACGTGGAACCTGCCGTCGGCATCATGCTTGTAGGCGTAGAGGTCGCTGTCCGCCCTGACCAGGAGGATCACGCCCCTGCCGCCGGAAAAGATGTCGCGAACGCCGCCCCAGCCTACGCCGATCTTCTTGCCGTTCGGCGAGACGAAATCGCCGTTCGCGGTCAACGGGTAAAAGTAGAGATCGCCGTTCGTCGCGACGGCGTAAAGGGCGTCGGGGCCGGCGAAGATCTTGGCGAAGCCGCCCCATCCGCCGCCGCCGTTATGGGGCGTGCGGGGGCCCTCCAAATTGCCGCCGCCGTCCACGTGGTAGGCCTTGATATCGCCCGCCTGATCGATGCCATAAACGTTCCTGGTTCCGGCGCCGAGGACCCACCGGAAGCCGGCCCATCCCGACCCCTTCCGCTGGGGAGACCCGCCATTGGTGAACTGGCCATCGGCGGTCAACGTAAAGAGATCCAATGCCCCGTCGGACCGGACGACGTAAAGCCTACCGGGACCCGGCGCGATGACGCTCTTGGGCTTATCCCACCCGATGCCGATTTTGCGGCCGCCGCCAGCCTCGAACGTGTCGTTCGACGCGTTGAAGCGATAGAGCAGGAGATCGCCGGGACCAAGTTCGAGATGCTTGGCGCGCTTGGCACGTTCGGCAGCCAATTCCAGGCTCAGTTTGTCCGTCGATTCCTTGCGCCTGCGTTCGAGGTCCGCTTCGGTGCTCTCCTGGGCAAGTTTGATGGCGTCGCCGAGCGCGGCGGCGTCGGTTGCCCTTTGCAGGGCCACGTTGTTGTCGGCGAGCGCCGCCAGAACCTCCTTCTCGAACGCATTCTGGCGTTCGACGTAGACCTTGTTGACCTCGGCGAGGACGGCATAGGGAACAAGGCTTTTCCCATCGGGGCCTTTTATCCTGTTGCCTGCGGCCAGGATCGCCTTGGTCGCGAAGCCGAGAGCCAGGACCTCCATCTGCTTTTCATTGAACTTGGGGTCGGTAAGCGAGAAGGCGACGACGTCGCTGTGACGCTCGCCGCGCACCCGGTAGTTGAGCAGCAGGACCACGGGCTTGCCGTGAAGGAGGGCCCCGCGCAGGCTGCCGGTGAGCACGCTTTTGTCGACGGCGAATATGTCGGGCGCGTCGAGCGCGTTGGTGCCCACCGCCAGGAGGTTGGTCAGGTGGCCGAACTCCTGATTCACACGTTCGGCGGCCTGCAGAGCAAACTTCGCGGAATCGCGGGCCGCGTAAAGGCCAGTCACCCGGGGATCGAGCTCGGGCGGAATGGCAATAAGCCCCTTGCGCACCGTTTCCAGGGTCGCGAGGGCGATAGCCTTTGAGGCGACGACTGGCGCTTTTTCCGTTTCCTTGGTGGCGATGGTGGCGGCGGGGCCCACGTTCTGCGCTTCGCACCAGGCGCGGGCGGGAATGTCCGGCCGCGATTCGTATCTCGTGCAGCGGGGCGGGATGATCGAGATCGCCACGCAGACGCTGACCGTCTGATTGCAAGATCGCAACCGGCTGCGCGCGGCCGCGATCTGACCGTTGATGGCGTTGATCGTACCGTCGAGTGTGGTGACCTCGGCTTCGGCGGCGCGCAGCTTCTGCTGGGGGCCGGCCCGTTCGCGCTTGACCTGTTCGATCATGCCTTTGATCTGGCCGTTGAGGGTGTCGACGTCATGTTGCGCTTTCTTGAGATCGTTTCCGGCCTGCGTCGAGGCGACGTTGAGGCCGCTCAGTTCGCGTTGCACCCCCGCCTTGCCGGCGTCGTTGAACCATTTAGCGGGATCCGATGTCAGCGAGCCCTGGATGATGAAATCGGCATGTTGGAGCTGGGTGAGGTTGGTGATCGGTGCCCCAGTCGTGGCCTTGAAGTCGAACTTGAACAGGTCGCCGTAGTTCTGATTGGTGGAAAGCAGCACCTCGTTCGGGGCGAGAAGGAGAGTCGTCTGACTGGTCGAGCCGAACAGGGAGACGCCGTTCTGGGTGATCTCGATCTTCGGCAAAGGCACGCTGCGCTCTTCCTTGTCGGCCAAGAGGACGACGCTGATGTCGGCGGACGGTAATTTGATCGGGCCGACTTGGAGACCGGTGTTGCTGGCGCGCAGCTCGATTCCCGTATCGGGCTTGAAGAAGGCGCGCTCGACGGTGGCGACATTGGTGCCCAGCAGGCGCAATGCACCCGACATATCGAAGCCCGCGTCGCCGCCGGCCTTGAAGGTGAGATCGATGCTCGGCCCCTTGCCGGTCTCGGTTCCGGCGATGGCGACATCAGGCACTTCGTCGAGAGGCACGAAGCGGCGCTTGCCGGATGCCCTCAGCATTTCGTTGTAGGCGATGGCCATGTCCTTCAATGACAGTTCGCCAATCTCGTGGGGGCCGTCGTCGATGGCGATGGCCAGCGTCTCAGGCAACGGCATGCCGACGGTCGTGGTGCCGATCTGGACCGAGCCGAAAGCGTCTACGTTCTTGGTCCCGATGGCGGTCTTGCCGCCGAAGCCGACCGAGAGCGCGCCGGCTTCGATGCCGAATGTCATGCGGTAATCGGTCATGGTCAGCCACGGAACGCCGAAAGCGGCTTCGAGAGGCTGGTCGCGGGCAATCGCCGCCGTCACCTCGGCCTTGGGCTCTTCTCCCGCTTCCAGCTTGAAGGTGGTCGCGAACACAAGATCGACGGGCGGGCGGCCCTTGCTGTGCTCAAAGGCGAAAGTGCCGGAATAGCCGAGTTCGGCCTCGGTGCGGCTGACGGTCGCTTCGAGCTCGAAACGAACGTCGGCGGGAAGCTGGATGAGATTGCCGATGCGCGGACGGAAGGCCGGCAGGATGGCGGCCAGCTTCACCTCGGGGGCAGGAGGCTCGCCGTCGAGAAGTTTGTCGAGCACGTTGGCGCCGAGGGAGGCGCGATAGGAGAGCTTGCCGCTTTTGGCGCCGAGGAAGGTGAGGGAATCGTGCATCGGCTTGGACTTCGCGATGTCTGTCATGCCGAGGATGTTGACGCCCTGGGCGAGCTTGAGTTCGTAGTCCTTTTCCTCGAACAGCTTGTCGGTGAAGGCGCGCAAGCCGCTCGGCAATTCATCGCTTTTGAGTTCGACGTCGCCGACCGCAAAGGCCAAGAGCAGCCGTTCCGGCGCCAGCATATCGAGCAGCTTGACCCCGCGCGCGGTGCCGTAGAGATCCTGGAAACGCATGCCGCGTTTCGGCTCGAAGCCGACGAACGACGATTTGGCGCCGCCGTCGCCGGCAATGATCACGGTCCACTGGAGGTTGAAGAAGTTGACGTCGCCGCTCAATGCCCCTGGCGCGACCTTGACGTTGGTGATGGAGAGATCGCGGAACTTCGCCGAGCGGGCGGCGCCGACGATCGAACGGAAGGCGGTGAGCTCGCCCAGCGTTATCGCGCCCTTGCGGGCGGCAGCATCGAATTCCTCCTGCGCCTCGATGGCATGGACGGTGGGAGCCGGAAGAATGGCTATCAGCGCGGCTGCAATTGCCGCTGCGCGCAATAACTTGTACATGATCGACCGCCCCGGTGAGTGCCTCGTTTGTTGAACCTGACCCGTCGTTAGCAATTTTTAGCGGAGACGGGTTCAGCGTAGCACCTAATAATTCGCGATTATCGTTTACACTGTGCGCTCAGAAGTATTGCCGGGCAAGGAAATATGCCATGCGTCTGCTCCCGGGAAGCTGGGGGTGAAAGAGACTGAGAGAGTATGCATTGCGAGGCGAAAACGGCTTTGGCGATGTCACCCAAGGAGAAGGTTCGCCGCCGGTTCCCCTCCCTCCGCCAGTTCAACTTATGCCGCTTTGTAGCGCGCCGCCGACGTCGCCGCGCGGGGAATGGGTCAGTGGGCAGCCAAGAACGCTGTAACCGCGTCGACGACCCTGTCGATCTGGGCTTCGGTCATTTCCGGGTACATCGGTATGGCAAGGGAGTCGCGCGCCGCGGCTTCGGCGTTGGGCAACTGACCTTGGCGATATCCCAGATCGGCGAAGCATTTCTGCAGATGCAGGGGCACGGGATAATAGACGGCGCAACCGATCCCCGCGCTCTGCAGGCGGGTCATCAGTTCGTCACGCCGCGGTATTCGGATCACATACTGGTGAAAGACATGCCGACCGTGTTTTTGCACGGGCGTCGCCAATAGGCCCGACGCGAGATTCGCCGCGGCGAACCTGTCGTCGTATCGTCGCGCCACTTCACGGCGACCGTCGATCCACTTTTCCAGATGGCGCAGTTTCACCCTCAGTATCGCCGCTTGCAACGCGTCGAGGCGAAAATTGCCGCCGATGACCGCGTGGTGGTACTTGGGGCTCGCGCCGTGAACTCTGAGGATGCGGATTTTCTTCGCCAGTTCGTCATCCGCCGAAACCACCAAGCCGCCGTCGCCATATGCGCCCAGGTTCTTGGAAGGGAAGAATGAGAAACATCCCGTACGTCCCATGGTGCCGGCCTGCTGTCCTCCATAATCCGCGCCGACTGCCTGTGCCGCGTCTTCTACGACCGGAATTCCGCGCTTTCCGGCAATGTCCATGATCGACGCTATATCAGCGCATTGGCCGAACAGATGCACCGGAATAATCGCCCGCGTTTGCGGCGTAATTGCTTCCTCGACCGCGTCGGCGTCGATGTTGTAGGTATCGAGGTCGATATCCACGAACACCGGACGCGCGCCGAGACGCGCCACGGCTCCGGCGGAAGCAAAGAAGCTGTAAGCCGTAGTCACGACCTCGTCCCCGCGCCCGATGCCCAATGCCATCAACGACAGCAAAAGCGCGTCGCTGCCGCTGGAAACGCCGACGGTGTGCTTGATCCCGAGATAGGCCGCGAGTTCCTTTTCGAGATTTTCGACCTCCGGGCCCAATATGAACGCTTGGTCGGCCAGCACGCGGTCGATCGCTTTGCGCAGTTCGTTCTCGAGTGATGCAAACTGGGCCTTCAGATCGAGCAGGGGAATTTTGTTCATGGGGTTGCCTTGGATTCGTTGCTGGCTATCGGGCCTCGGTCGAGCGACCCTTTCGTTCGGTGCCGTAAATACCCGATGGCTGCCCGGAATAGGTCAAGCCACCGTTCATTGCCGGGCCGTCATGATGGCGGGACCGCGGTCGCCGCGAGAATTTCGACAATCTTCCGGCCGCTGTCGCCATCGCCGAACGGGTTGGCGGTGGCTTTGGGCAATGATTCCGCCGCCCATTCGAAGCCTCTTCGGATTTTTTTAGGATCGCAAGAGACAACCTCGACGGCGCCGGCGTCGACAAGTTCCGGCCACGGCGTGTCGGAACTGACGATCAGGCTACGCTTGCCGAGAAAATACGCTTCTTTGGGAAGGCCGCCGGAATCCGAAACGACGAATTTGCAGTCGCGCAGGGCGCCGAGCATTTCGAGGTAGGGAAAGGGCTCGGTGACCTGGGCGTTTGACGGCGGACGCAGTCCGTAGCCTTCGACGGCGTTGCGCGTGCGCGGATGCATCGGCATCACAACCGGATAGGGACAACCGCCGAGGCCCTCCAGCAACGCGGCCAAACGGCTACGGGATTCGGTATTCTGCTGTCGATGGATGGTGGCAATAACGTAAGGGCCTCCGAGGTTCGATTTCGGCGCCTGGTGGATATGACGCAATACCGCATCGAGCATGACGTCGCCGACGACGTGCACGCCATCTTCGATGCCTTCCCGAAAAAGGTTTTTCCGGGCGTTCTCGGTTGGACAAAATCTCAGATCGGCGAGGTGGTCGGCGATAAGCCGGTTGATTTCCTCCGGGTGGTCCTTGTTGAACGTCCGTGGTCCGGATTCGACATGGGCCAGCGGCAGGCGTAGTTTCGCCGCCGCCAGCGCCGCCGCCAGCGTTGAATTGGTGTCTCCGTAGACCAGGACCAGTCCGGGATTGCGGGCGATGAATTCGGATTCCAGGGCTGCCAGCATTTCCGCCGTCATGGCGGCGTGGGACTGGCCGTTGATGTGCAGGTTGATTTCGGGTTCGGGGATATCGAGCTGGCGGAAGAAGACGTCGCTCATGACCGCATCGAAGTGTTGGCCGGTATGAATAATCGTCTCCTCGATGGCGGCGGACCCGGCGTCACCGGCCTTGCGGATCTCCTGGCTGACGACCGACGCTTTTATGAATTGGGGCCGCGCGCCGACTACGGTGCATATTTTTAGGGGTGGTGACATCGCGTGACCGGGACGTTTATTCCGCCGTTTTTGCCAGAACTTTCAGATTTCGCTCAGTCGCGCTCGCGCACCTTGTCGCCATCGCGGACGAAGGCGGCGCCACATGACGAACACGCCGATTCACGCCAATTACCGTCGGGCAGTTTTTCGCCGCAACGGCAAGCGTATCCCGTGCGCCGGGCCGGGTTGCCGACAACCACGGCGTAATCGGCGACGTCGCGCGTAACGACGGCACCGGCGCCGACGAACGCATATTGACCTATGGTCAGGCCGCACAGCACGGTGGCGTTGGCGCCGATGGTCGCGCCGCGGCGGACCAGGGTTTTTTCGAATTCGTGCCTGCGGCTGATCTCCGCGCGCGGATTGACGACATTCGTGAATACCATGCTGGGACCGCAAAAAACGTCGTTCTCGAGGGTGACACCTTCATAGACGCTGACGTTGTTTTGAATCTTGCAGCCGTCGCCGATCGACGCGCTCGGCCCGATGGACACGTTCTGCCCGACCGTGCAGTTCCTGCCGATCCGGCTGTTTTTCAGGACATGGCTGAAGTGCCAAATCTTCGTGCCCTCGCCGATGTCGACCGGATCGTCGATGACCGCCGTGGCGTGAACGAAGTAATTCATTTTCACTTGGCTCCCGGCGATCTAAAGATTGACCGGCATCCCGCCCGTGAGCGCGCGTTGCGCCGCGTCCAGTACGCGCAGCACGCGCAGGCCTTCCTCGCCGTCGGTGCGGGGCGTTTCCCTGCTGCCGAGGCAATGCAGGAAGTGGCTGCATTCCCGGTTTAACGGCTCCATCTCATCGACCGGAACCGTTCGCCGCTCGGCCTTTGCCGCAACGGGCATACCGCCGTTCCAGTTGACGCGATGCGGATATATGCCGATTTTCTGCTCCCAGCCCAAAGTATCATCGAGGACCGCCATCCCTTCCTCGCCGACGACGACCAGGCGCTGCTCCTTGAACGGATGCAGCCACGACACGAAGATATCCGCCGCGCGCCCGTCGGCGAACGACAAATGGGTCGTGGTCACGTCGGCGACATCATGGTTGAGATAACTGTGCCCGGTCGCCGACACGTTGGCGAGGTCATCGCCCATCAGACTCAGGATCATCGAAATGTCATGCGGGGCAAAGCTCCAAAGGATGTTTTCCTCGGTCCGTATCTTGCCGAAATTGAGCCGGTGCGAGTATGCGTAGCGAACCCGGCCGAGGGTGCCATTGTCGCAGATTTCGGCCAGCTTCTCGAATGCCGGGTGATAGCGCATCAGGTGCCCGACCATCAGCGTCCGACCGGCATCGGCGGCCGTCCGGCAAAGCCGCTCGGCTTCGGCGACCTTCAGTGCCAGGGGCTTCTCGACGAAAACGCCCTTGCCGGCGCGCAAGGCCGCTGCCGCCATCTCGGCGTGGCGCGCGGCTGGCGTGGCGATGACGAGGCCTTCAATTCCATCATCCGCCACCGCCGCCTCGAAGGACCGGGCCGGCACCGAATAGGCCGCGGTCATCGCCGCCGAAGCGGACGGATCAATGTCATGGACGCAGGCAAGTGCCCCCAATTGGTGGAAATTACGGACAAGGTTTTTGCCCCAGTACCCGCACCCGATGACGGCGACTTTCGGGTTCCGATTCGGCGAGCGTCTCGTCATGACGGGAGAATCAGCATCTTCGCGCTTCCCTCCGCTGTACGGCGATGGCATCGGTCGGGAGGGTGCCGGGCTTCATGATATCCTGGTCCTCGGCCGGCGCCTCCGGGTTCTTGGCGATGAACGGACCGACCACGATTACCTTGCTCCCCGGAATGGCGATTTTGCATGCGACCCAGCCGGGCCGACGAATATCAAGCGCCCGGACGAAACCCTTCGCCATGAACGACGCCGCCAGGGCCAGAACGGCGGCAACGGTGCAAATCGTCGCTCTGGCATTGACGCCTCCGCACTGATTGGTCGGGGCCGACGCTGCCCCGGTCGCGGCCAGGAGTCTGCGAAATCGCGTCGCCAAAGACAAGGATTCGCGGCTTTACCCCTGCCCTAGCCGGGCGTTGCCGGACGCCGGGCGCCGGCCGTCAAACCCACCAACGCCCATGCGAATGCCACCCACCAGTTCTGCCACATCCCGTATGACACCGCGGCGACCGCTACGTAGGCGCACGCCGCGCCGGCCGCGAAAGCGCGGGAGGCGCGCTCACCGATATTGCCGACCGGACCCGCGAACAATGCGCCGATCAGCACCGCGATGATGGCAGCGCCGGGCAGGCCAAGCTCCAGGCGCGCCTGCAGGAAGGCGTTATGGGGATGCAGCGGCATGATTTCCATGTTGGTTGCCAAGCGCCGGTCGTCCTGTGGGATGGATCGCGAGGCGTCCATGCCCCAACCCCAGATCGGCTTTTCATCAATCTTCTCGACGGCAAAACGCCACATGTTCAGACGATGCTGCGCGGACGGAGGAAGTTGCGCCGTTGTCGCATGCACCTTGCCCACCGGCAGCAGGTAATTCGCCACCTGGGGACTCAGGATCACAAGCACGGCCAGGACAGCCGCGATGACGAGCGCGCCGCGCTTTCGAAACCAGTAAACAATGAGAAACCCGACGACGCCGACGACAGGGGCCATCATCGCGGCACCGCTCGACAGGAATGCAAGGAGTCCGAAAATCGCGCCCGCGCAAATGGCGGCATGCCATCGCCGATCGCGCCGCCACAGCAATGCGAAAGCAGGCCATGCCAATAAACTGATGGTGATGGCGCCGTTGTTGAGTGTCGTCAACGGGTCGAAAAAGAACCGGCCCCAGAGCGCGTCGCCTGTTTTCTTGCCATAGACAAACCCTGCGACGAGCAAGACGAAAGCGATGGCGATGCCGACCAATAATGCGTTATGCGCGAACCGCCTGTGCCGATCGTCTAATGCAACGGCGGTGAACAAAAGGCCGGCGCCAAAGATCGAGAGAGCCGCTAGCCGGGCAATCAGGACCAGCGCATCGGCCGGCGAGAACGTCCACGCCGTGCTGACGGCCGTCCATAGAGTCAGAGCCGCCAAAGCAAAGATCGAGACTGGATCGATCCATCCCCGCGGGCATCCATCCTTGATCCAAGCGGCCACGCCGGCGGCACCGGCGATCGCGACCGGCCAAACCACTCCTTTCGACGCGACGACCCCTACGGGCCCGATCGTCAGCGCGAAGAGGACGAATGACCACCGTTGAATCAACGCAGTCATGCCACCCCGTCTTCAGGTATCGCGATCATTCTATCGCGGCTTGGCGAATGATGTTCAAGGTTCGGGCAGCGGTCTGTTCCCAGGAATAGTTCTGGGCCCGCTCGATCGCCTTCGCGCTCAACCGCTTGCACAACACGGGGTCGTTGAGGAGGCGATCGATGGCGGCGGCCATGTCCTCGATATCCATCGGATCGAAAAACTCCGCCGCGTCGCCAACCACTTCGGGCATCGCCGCGGTTTCGGAACTGGCGATCGGCGCGCCGCAGGCCATGGCCTCGACCAGAGGATTGCCGAACGTTTCAACGACTGAGGGAAAAACGAATATCCGGCAACTGCGGTACAACTCGACCAGGCTACTCTGTTTGACTTCGCCCAAAAATTTTACCCGGCCCCGGAGTTCATCTTCGGAAATTATCTCGATCAACTCGTCGTAATACTCGGCATCGACAGGACGGCCCGCGATCAACAGCGATATGTCGGGATGGGTTGATTTCAACAGCGAAACCGCACAGATCAGGTTTTTGAGATTTTTCTGCACGTAAATATCCGAAACCGCGAGCAAAAAATTTCCGCGCGGGTGCGCATCGTCGGGCGGCGAAAACGCCTTTGAAACGCCGTGCGGAACAACGGTGATCCGGTCATCGAAGACGCCAATCGGTCCGCCACCGACGGACCGCCGGGCATATTCCGATACGGTAATTCCTTTTCGCGAAAGCATCAGCGACAAAAAGGTTCCGCAATAGACCAATGCCCAGTAGGCGAGTTTGGTCGGTCTGCGCTCGACAAAAGCGACGCTCATGGCATTCCGCAGCAGGATGATCGAATTACGGGCCATCAATGGGCCGTAATTTGCCGGTGAGAATGTGATGTCCGCGCCGATTTTCTTGGCGAGTCGAGGAACGTGGATTTGCTCGTGGATTTGCAGCCGCCAAAAGCCGGGGGGAATATCCAGATAGTGAATCGTGATGTTCTCCAGTTTTTCGGGCAATAGGTCTTGCTGATCCTTGTGGACACAAAGATGAACGTCGATGTCGCGTTCCTCGGCGAGCAACGGCAATAGATTCCGCAAATAAGTGAGGCCGCCGCCGCTTTTCGAATGCAATCCGTTGAACAAAAGCCGCAACGGCTTATTCAATTGCGCGGCGCTCCGGGCCTCCATTTTTTCAATTCCGTCGAGAATGCCCTCCACGTGCCGGTCCCAACTATGTAGGGCTACCGCACGGCGGCGTGCGTTTCGGCCCGCCGCCATTCTCCATTCCGGGTTCTCGACCAGGAATCTTATCGATGCGACAATTTCCGACGTGTCTTCGGGCCTCACCAGAATCCCGCAGGCGTCCGTCGCCAACGGAATTTCCCCCCTCTCGAGTTCACCGACGTAGGGGCACCCGGCCATCACGTCGGCGATCTGGTTCAAGGCGCTGCCGATGATTGGCCGGCCCGCCGCCAGGTACTCAAACAACTTGGTCGGAGATCCGAAGAACGACGAACCGTCGGGGTTTTTGACGTGCGGCGACACCAGAATGTCCGAAGCTGCCAAATGAAGCGGCGTCTGCTCCTGGTCGATCAGGCCAACGATTGTGACGAATTTTCGAATTCTCGCGTCCGTTACCGCGGCTTCCACGGACGGACGTCTCGCGCCATCTCCGATCAACATAAAATGCAGCTTGTGCCGTTCGACCCAAGCCGACGCCGTCGCAACCAAATCGACGACGCTTTTCGCCAGCACCTCGGCACCGTGCCAGGGGCCGAAGGTGCCGACGAACGCGACCACCAAGGCATCCGTAGAAATTCCATACCGTTTTCGAAGGGCGGCTGATTGGCTGGCGGTGAAGCGATCTGAATTGAAAACGTCCGTATTGACGCCGTTCGGCACCGCGATAATCCGATCCGGCTCGATGCCGCGCTCAATCAGGCCCTGGCGGAGCACGTCGGAAACCGTGACGATCAGGCTGGCATGCTTGAGACATATTTCTTCGGAGCGCATCGCGAGTCGTTCGAACACCAGGGGCGTCCCCCAGTTTCGCGCCAACCACCGTTCAGAACCGTTGAATTCCAGGACCAGAGGCAGGCCGAATCGACGGGAGAGAACCGCGCCTGCAAAATTCCCCAACGACATCCGTTGATAGATGAATCGGTGGCGCTCGTTGAAAAGCGGTGTAACCGCATCGATGAATGCGCGATTGTGGTGAAAATGGTTGAGTTCTCGCGGAATCACGTATGTATCGCGCGGCGCAACGGTCTTTACCTTTAGACGCTGATTCGAAACCAGCGCAACCGGTTTTTCCATTGAAGCGAAATCCACTGCGTAGCCGTGCGTCAGAAATCCCTCGATTACCCCGGCGGTATGCGCGACAGCTCCTCCCGCCTGCACGCCAAGCCACAAACTGGTCTTAAGGTAAACGAGTCGATCTGAGCGATAGCCGATCATCGGCGACCGTGAAACTTTCCTCAGTCGATTCATGTCCCACCAGACGATCCCCAAGGTGAGAATTCTAAGGATCGTTGCCCAAACGATTTTGATACTGCCGGCCAAAGCATCCACGAATCCAAACCGATGAACGGTGAAATCCGGCGAGACGATCCACCGCGAATTGGCTTTCACGACCATCGACAGGACCTGGAGCAGTCCAGCCAACGGCCAGCCCGAAGGATCGACAATCGGCAGGTAAATCGATTCGGTCTTGAGGTTCCGGAAGAATTTGAAAATCTCGAAATAGCCCTTTGCCGTGATTGTCGATACGACGACCTGCCGCAACGGCCCGCCAATCTTATCGGACAGTCTCTCGATATATTGCCGAGTCACCGGATATTGAGTGATCAAACAGTTCATCGTGTGTTCCGGTTGTTCAGGGCGTCCACAATCGAGACTCTCTATCGTGCGCGCAATTCTTTTACGCGTTCGGCCAATTGGTCGGCGATGAAGGTGCCGATCTTGTTCAGACCCTGCGGCGTCAGATGGACGGAGTCCATGAAATAGGCGTCCCTCGGTTTCAACGCTTCGGCGCTCCACTCTTCGAGATCAATGACCCGAAGCCCTCGGCGGACCGCAAGGGACCGCAACGCCACATTGTAGCGTTCCGCAAGCTTCGCCAAAACAAACGGATTTTCCGTGTAAAACGGCAGGTGCCCGATTTTTAGGGCCGTCGCCGAAGGGAGTTCGGACGCGGTGAACAGTCCGGGCAGGGTGACCAGGACGACCTCGGCGCCAGCCGAGTCCAGATCTTCAACGATGCGCTCGATTTCTCCCATGAACGGCGGGACATATGCGGACAGTTTTTTTACGTCCTCTCCCGTCCGATCCGGTTTCGGCCGACGCCGCAATAAACCCATGGTGTACTCCTGTGCGCCACGGGTTCTAACTTGCAACGACCGATAGGCGCTTTTTACCAGCCAAATGAAACGTACCCGATTTTCCCACGCGTCCGGCCACGGCGTGCGGGAAAAGAGCGCATTCCACCCGATATAGAGTGTGACGATTTGCGGCCTCAGCTTCTTGAAACGATCGATTTCGAAAAGCAGATTGATTGGCGAATACCCCTCGACGCCACCGTTGATTACCTCGACGGGGATGCCGCGTATGGTAAGCGCGGCCTCGAGCGCCCTCGGGTAATCGGAATTGCCAATTCCGAATGTGGTCGAATCGCCCAACGTCAGAATCCGCGGCCGCGCATGGGAGAGATCGATCTTGGGGCCTTTGAATCCGTCGTGGTTGATTCGAATCGCGGCTCCCGGCGTCCGGATTGAATCCGCCATGATTTTTTCAAAAATTATGCCGCCGGGTGAGCGCCTCGCGTGCTTTTTCCATTCGGCGATCGCGCCAAGGGTGGCCTGGAAATCGGGTCGCAGTATCCAGTGGCCGCCGCCGCGGGGTGACGGAATTTCGTATGGATCCAAGTCGAGGCCGAATTGCAGAACGCTGGAGATCACGGGAAGCGTCCGGATCTCGTCCTGCCACGCATAAGCAATTCGCGACGCACCCTCGAGAAGGCCCCCAGCAAGCACGATTGCCGCCGCTACGGCCGTCAATCGCACCCGTAATCGGGGCGCTCCAGCGGGTAATATTTTGGAAGGCGGTCGCACGTTGGTATTTTTACGGTGATCGCGCCCACAGTCGGTCGGAAGCAGTCATAACTTCAATATATACCCGACGGCAAGGCGATTGCATTGATTACGCGTTTGTGCACGTTACCGGAGCGTCCAATGTTCATGCCGGTATTGGATCGGATGCCATACGGGGCAACACCGCCGACCCGTCAGCGATGACCAAGGCGATGGGCAAATCTGTCCATATTGGGCGTCCTTGCATCATCGGCAATCTGAAGATAAACGGCGACGTACCTCTCCGAACGCCCGACAATATGACCCATCTAGCCTAGGTGGGTCGTGGAAAGTGAATTGCCATCGGCATTCGAATCGGGGGCGAGGCGATCACCGGCTGAACATCATCGACCCGCTCCCCGCCCGCGATCCTGGCCAATTTCCGATACCTCGGACATATTGGTTCCGTTTTTGCCAAGTATTCCTGGAGCCTTACCGTCTGATGGCTCGCCGCTGGTGGGTCAGTTCTGCGCTTGTCGTCGTTGAACGACCTTGCATCCTGGCAGGATCACTGAATAGGGTTACGGTTGTCGATTTTCGCAGTCTTGTGATGGTGTGCAACTGACAAGAAAATGTTGAGAACGTTTTTATACGCCGTCAAGCGTTTGATCCCGATTCCAATCAAGAACGGTCTGAAAGGAGTTCTTATTGGACTTCGAGCCGGATTGCCCGGCGCTCAGAGTTCGGAGGACTATTGGACGCAGTGCAATGTCACTCGTCACCACAACTTCGCTTCCGCCGAAGAGTCGCTTGCTTACCTGGATTGGAGGAATCGTCAGTACCTCGGGTACATCGAGCTCATGCCGGTCGCCGGTCACGACGGCAAGGTGATTTTGGATTATGGTTGCGGCCCCGGTCACGATATCGTGGGGTTTGCTCATTTCTCGCGTCCGGCGCGCCTGATCGCAATGGATGTCTCCCTTCCATCCTTGGGCGAGGCGCGGCATCGGATGGACCTGCATCACTACGACGCCGAATACGTCCACATCTCCGAGAATGCCGACCGCCTGCCCCTGGAAGACAATAGTATCGACCTAATCCATTGTTCAGGTGTCCTGCATCATACCCCGGACCCGAAGCGGATCCTTCGAGAGTTTGCCCGCGTCCTTCGTCCAAGGGGAAGCGCCCAGATAATGGTCTATAACTATGACAGCATCTTCGTGCATCTTTATGCGGCTTATCAGAAAATGATCGTCGAGGGGGCGTATCGGGGACTTACGCTGAGGCAGGTGTTTGCGAAGCTAACGGATGGCGAGGCGTGTCCAATCTCGAATTGTTACACAGCGGCGGAATTCACGGCGACGGCAGAGTCCGCGGGCTTGAAATGCGACCTGAAAGGCTGCGCCATTTCCGTGTTCGAAATGCGCCTTCTCCCGTCGCGTTTTGACGCCGTTTCTGACCGACGGCTGCCGGCGGAGAGCCGCGCATTCCTTTGCGATCTCACTTTCGATGACAAAGGGCGACCGCTCCACGACGCTGCGGTGGCCGGCGTCGACGCCTGTTATCGCCTGACGCCTTGAGAAGCCAGCGACGACAACTGCCGTATCATGCCCGCGATGCCGACGTCCGCGCGGGCCGTTCAAGCAGCCGTTCGACCAGCGCCATCACCTCGGGCGTGAAGCGATTCGTTTCGGGAATCCGGTAAACGTTTTGCATGAGCCTGAACGGATTCTTCAATCGCATCCGCCAACCCCAATCGATCCACCCCGTCGATATGTCGCCGATCGAACGCATGATCGAACGAAACCGGGTGCCCTTGGCCACGCCGGCCTTGCGCCGAATGAACCCGATCGGCACCTCGAATATCGTCTTGCCAGCCGATAACGCTTTCAGCAGGCACTCGGGGTTGGCGAACGAGCTGTTTGCGATGAGGTGGACGCCTTGGATAAAATCCGATTTGTAAAATGTCACGTTCTGGAAATCGTTGAACGAAGCGCCGAAAAGCAACTTGATGAGGTAGTAATTGCAAAGCGATACGATGGCCTTCCCGACACTGTCCGATCGCGAGCGAATGCGAGGTATCAAGGATAGGCCGGGAAACTCTTCCAATTTTCCCGTCGGGAAAGTGCGGACGCCCTGGACGACGTCGAAATGGTTCAGCAATTCCAGGAATACGCGGAGTTTCGTCAGGTCATACGACCAATCGATCGTCTGCCAAAACAAATTGGTCTTGCGAGCCTCGGAAATTGCCCGCCTGCAGTTGTATCCGACGCCCCGGTTGGTATCGTTGTGCAGGCACCGAACGCGGGGCTCGGTGCCGGCATAATCATCGGCCAGCCGGCCCGTGCCGTCTGTGCTGCCGTCATCGATGAACACGATCTCAAAATCTTCGACCGTGGCATCCAGCAGAGCGACGGCCCGGTCGAGGAATTCGATGATCGATTCCTGCTCGTTGTATCCCCAGGCAAGCAGGGAAACCGATTGCCGGAATTTCCCGCGAAGGGGGTTGTTCTGATCGTATTCGCTCGACGAAGATGTCATCCGTCGGTTTCAAGTCGACGTTTTCGGGGGCCGTAGCGCGTCCGAGATTGCGTCGGCAACCAGGCCCACGAACTCGTCAGGCATGGTCGGATAAAACGGCAGAGACAGCGTCTCGTCGCCAATCCTTTCCGCGTTGGGGAACGCCCCCGCCTTGAAGCCGTAGCGGTCGCGGAAAAAGGACATCATGTGAATAGGACGGTAATTGACGACGCATTCGATGCCGCGCGCCTTGAGTTGGCTCAACACCGTGTCACGCCGCCCGTTCTCGATCCAAACCGTGTACAGGTGATGGGCATGTCCGGCGTTGCCGCGCGAGTTCGGGATTTTGACATCCGCGATGCCGGCGAGCTTGCGATCATAGAGGTTTGCCAAGTCCCGACGCCGCCGCAGATTTTTTTCGACGCGTTCGAATTGCGGCAACAAAATCGCCGCCTGAATATTGCTCATATTGTACTTCCAGCCGAACGCCACCATGTCCCACGGAGCGTAGCCCTCGCGATAGCGGTCGTTGGCGATCTTGTTCATGCCATGCTGGCTCAACAGGCGGAACATCTGCGACAGTCTTTCATCGTTGGTGATGATGGCGCCGCCCTCGCCGCAGGTCAGGTTCTTGGTCGCATAGAAGCTGAAACACGCGGCGGCCGAATTCTGTCCGGGCCGGACGCCGTCCCGCTCGCCCTCGATGCAGTGCGCGCCATCCTCGATGATATGGAGGCCGCGACGGTCGGCGATCTCCTTCAACCGCACCATGTCGCACATCAGGCCATAAAGATGAACGGGCAGGATCGCCTTGGTTCGCGGCGTGATGGCCGCCTCGACGAGCTCGGCATCCAAGTTACCGGTATCGCCCTCAACGTCGACGAAGACCGGCGTTGCGCCGGCCTCCAGAATTGCCGTCGAGGTGGCAATGAAGCTCATGGGCGTGGTGATGACCTCGTCGCCGGGTCCGATTCCGAGCGCGGTCATCGCCATGTGAAGGGCGCCGGTACAGCTGGTAACGCCCAACGCGTGGCGGCACCCGAGAAGCGCCGCAAATCTTGTCTCGAATTGCTTGACCGTGTCGCCGGTCGTCAGGATAGGGCCGGCAAGCACATCGGTGATGGCCTGGATTTCTGGCGCCCCCAGGTCGTGCCGGAAAAAAGGAATTTTCCACATTTCAAAATTTATGACGGTGTTGTTGCCGAAAATCCAGGGGCAGGCTCCGCAGACGACCGCGATTTCAACAGGCGCCCTAGTGCGTCAAAGCCTATGGGTTCCGATGTGTAGGCGCAAGATTTAACGGCCGATCCGCCGGACCGACGGCGCCACCAATTCGTCAATTGCGCAGCCGTTTCGGGAGAGTCGACCGGCGACCACCGGGACAGCATCCCGCGTGGCCGGCTAATACTTTGTAAAAATTTGAATTTTATTGATTAAATGGTATCATGCCCGACCGCTACGCGGTGGGCCCTGGCTGAAACGGGCGTTTGCCGGACGCCGGAAAGGCGATCGGCGGTATGTTGCACGCGGTGACGTGCGCTATCCGATTGTTAAGGACAATGCTTCCCCAAGGCCAAGGAATTTGAATGACGTCCATCTCCAAAGGACTTGTCAAACACCTCGAGGATCAGGAGCGCCGCGAGCAACTGCTGCGAATCGAGCGGAATTTGCGCGACCATCCTTTTCCACCGCAACTGGTCGTGGAAAACACCTCATATTGCAATTTGAAGTGCATCCACTGTTCGCATCGCGAGATGATCAGGCCGCAGCGGCATATGGAGCGGAGCCTGTGGGACAAGATCGTCGTCGAGGTGGGCGCCGAATCTCCAAACACGGAATTGTGGCCGACGTTCTACGGCGAGGCGTTGATTTTGGGCGACGAACTTTGGGATCGGCTCGACTACGCCCACGAAGTCGGCTGCCGAAATCTAGTGCTGAATTCGAATGCCACCCTGCTGGACCGCAAGAACAACATCGATAAGATTTTGAACTCTCCCCTGAGGCGGTTCATCCTCAGCCTGGACGGCCTGACCCCGGAAACGTTCGAGAAGATCCGCGCCAAGGCGAAGTGGCACAAGGTTTATCCGGCGGTCGAGGAGCTTTGCCGCAAACGGCTCGAGAGCGGCAAGGAATATCCGACGATCACGGCGCAGTTCTCGGTGATGAAGCAGAACCTCCACGAAGTGGAAGCCTATCGCCAGTACTGGAAGGAGCGCGGGGCCGAAGTCAAGGTGCGGCCGATGTTGGAATGGACGCGCACGGGCACGGTCAGGACCGAGACAATCACGCTCGATGGGGATATGCGCATCGCCTGCCCATGGGGGAACAATTCCATGGCCATTCATCAGAACGGCCGCGTCGTCGCCTGCGCCGTCGATTACGAAGGCGGGTTCGAAGCCGGGAACGTGGCCGACAAGTCGATCAAGGAATTGTGGCAGGTCTTGAACGAGAAACTCAGGAAGCCGCACCGCGAGCATCGTTGGGACGACATCCCGAAAATCTGCAAGGGCTGCGGCGATTGGCAGACGGCGGGGGCCGAGTACGAAGAGGAAAAAGTGAAAAACACCCGGCCGTTCTGGTACTACGCGGAATCGCGCCCGCTGAGCTTCGAATGAACCGGATCGTTCACACCCAGGAAGAGTACGGGCTGCGTCCGGAGGCCGCCCAGTTTCCGATGATGCTGGTGCTGTCGTTCGCGTACCCCTGCAACGCCCTGTGCCCGCACTGCCCCTACACGAATTCAACCATCCGCAAGGAATATCGCGACGCGCCTTACATGGATGAAGCCTTGTTCCGGAAAATCGCCGATGAATCCGGGCAATACGGCGCGCTGTTGCGGATCTCCGGCGGCGGCGAGCCGATGCTGCATCCGCAGGCGACCGAGCTCCTCGCCTATGCCAAGGCGGTCGGCTGCCAAATCGGCCTGATCACCAACGGCTCGAAGTTCGATGATGACAACACGCGCGCGCTCGTCGACGCCGGCGTCGACTTGATCGAATTCTCGGTCGATGCCTGCGATCCGGAGAATTATTCGCGCGTCCGAAGGGGGCTCGATTGGCAAACCCTGGTAACAAACGTCAGGCGGTTTCTCGACGTGCGCGGAAAAAAGCGCGGCACCTCGAAGATAATCGCGTCGTGCGTCAACCAGGAGGGAATCGACATCGACGCCGTCGAGCGGTTTTGGGTGGACGACATCGGAGTCGATTACCTGATCAAAAGAAAATTCCTCACTTGGGGCGACAATACCGGCCTCGATGGCGGCAAATCCGCCGACCCCATGCAATACCTGAACACCGACGAAGTTCCCTGTCCATTCATCTTCGAGCGGCTGAACATCGATTCCCGCGGCAACGTCATGGTTTGCGGATACGACATTTCAGCCCATACCACCATGGGGAACGTCAATGAACAGAGCATTCGCGACATCTGGCACGGGCCCGGCTTCCAATTTTACCGCGATCGGCACCTGAGCGGCCGTGCGAAGGAGATATCGCTGTGTGCGCGGTGTCCGGACTGGAAATACCGGTCCTGGCAGCACAACTATTGGAAGGTCGTCAAAAACGCGGAGTCGGCGCGGCAGGAAAAACTTTTGAAGTTGAAACTCCATGACGATTTCAATACGACCGTCGTGGAATAGCGATCGCGAGTGGCGCGGTTGCCGCTATCGGTCTTTCCGCAACTGAATCAATTTATATAGAGACCGCCGATGTGTGGAATCGCCGGTTTCTTCGGCCCCACGGACGATGCCGTTCTGAAACGGATGGTCGCGGCCCTGCGCCACCGCGGGCCGGACGACGAGGGAATTTGGTCGTCCGCCGACGCCTCGCTCGGCGTGCGGCGTCTTTCCATCGTCGATCTTGAAACCGGCCGCCAGCCGGTATTCAACGAGGCCGGCACGGTCGTCGCCGTGTTTAACGGCGAAATCTACAATCACGTAGAGCTGCGCGCCGAGCTCGTGGAAAAAGGCTACGTCTTCCGCAGCCATCACTCTGATTCCGAGGTCATCGTCCATCTCTACCAAGAACATGGGCCGGATTTCGTCACCCGCCTCAACGGAATGTTCGCCATCGCCCTTTGGGACAGCGCCAAACGCCGGCTGTACCTGATTCGCGACCGTATCGGCATCAAGCCGCTTTATTACGCCGCGGTCGGCGACTTGCTCCTGTTCGGCTCCGAACCCAAGGCGATTCTGCGGCATCCCGGCGTCTCCAGGGACCCGGACCTGAAGGCGATCCATCATTACTTCAGCTTCAAGAACGTCCCCGCGCCGATGAGCGCATTCGCCGCGATCAGGCAGTTGTGCGCGGGCGAGATGCTGATCCGCGACGACAACGGCGCGCGGGTCCACCGCTGGTGGCGACTTCCGGGCGACCGCGACGACGCAATCGACGAGCGCGATGCGGCGCGGCAAATCCGCGCGCTCCTGGAAGACAGCGTGCGCCTCAACATGCGCTGCGACGTGCCGTTCGGCGCCTATCTTTCGGGCGGTGTCGACAGCTCGGCCGTCGTCGCAATCGCCAGCCGGCTCCACGACAAGCCGTTGAAAACATTCACCCTCGTCTATGAGGAGGATCTGCAAAACAAGAACGCCGATCGACGATTCGCGAGGGCGGTGTCGCGGAAGTACGGCACCGAGCACCATGAACAGATGGTCCGTTGCGACGACGTGCCGGAGATGATCGATGCCGTCGTCCGCTCATTTGACGAGCCGTTTTCCGGGGTCATATCGACTTACTTCCTGACCGATCTGATCAAGAAGCACGTCAAGGTCGCTTTGTCGGGAGATGGCGCCGATGAGCTGTTCGGCAGCTACGCCGCCCATCGCATGGCATGTCCGCTACACGTCCTCCGCCGCCACGGCGGCAAGCTCGCTGCCGTACCCAAGGATTTGCAACCACTGTTCGCCGAATACAGGGATTCGCCTTCGGCCATCGAGGCATTGGCGGCGCGCGGCGACGTCGCCGCGGCACGCATGGGGCTCTACCTGGCGGACGATCGCTTGAAGGCGGAAATCTATTCGGATGCGATGAAGGACGCCGTCGGCGCCAGTTCCAGCGAACAGCTGGTGCGCGCGCGGCTTGCCGGGTGGCCCGCTGACGACCCGCTGAACCAAGCCTTGGGGCTCGACTTCGAAACGCTGCTTCCAGACCAGGTGCTGGCTTTCGTCGATCGGCTGTCGATGGCGCATTCGGTCGAGGTGCGGCCGCCCTACCTGGATCACCGGCTGGTCGAATTCGCCGCCCGCCTGCCCGGAACCGTGAAAATCATGAACGGCCGGGTGAAGCACATCCTGAAACAGGCGGTCGCCGATCTGTTGCCGGACGGCCTCGTCGATCGCCCTAAGGAAGGCTTCCTGATGCCGGTCAACGAATGGCTGCTCAACAACCTCCGCGCCTATGTGGACGACATCCTGTCGCCGGCGCGCCTGTCAGCGCACGGCCTTCTCCGCGACGACGCTGTCCGCCGCATGATCGACGGATATTATTCAGGCGACCGCCGCGCCGGCGACCGGTTATGGAACCTGATGACGTTCCAGTTGTGGTGGGAAATATATCAAGGGCGATGATCCGGTCCCGCCGCGGCCGAGCCCCCCGTTATTTCGCCTGCTCGAGCGCCAGGTGCGTGTATCCGCCGTGGGCGCCGAACTCCTGGTAATATTTCACCGCACGGGCGACGGTGGTGGCCAACGGCGTGAATTTGATCGGCCCGAAATCCGCGAACGTCCGCGACGGATCGAGCAGGATGGACGGCGCCTCGTCTGCTCCGATATCGCGGACGTCCGGCGCCGGATAATCGTTGATGCCCATCGCCCGCACCACCGCATCGTAAAGCTCGATGATCGGCACGTCGGTGCCCGACGAAAAATGATAGATGCCGCGACCGCGGCCGTCCGCCGCCATCACGGAATATCGGGCGAGGTCGCCGACAAACACGAAGTCGCGCCGAGCCTTGGTGACGAAGCACTTTTTCCCGTCCTTGAGCCGCTGGTAAAAGACCGGCAACGGACCGCTGACGTTGCGCGGGCCGATCACGTTGGCAAGCCGGAAGGTCACGTAGTCGATCCCCGAAAGCGCCAGGAAGTGCTCAGTCGTCGTCTTGGTCACGGCGTAGCTGCTGTTTCCCGGATTGAGCGGATGGTTCAACGTGATCGGCTGCTCCGACGGCTTCACGCCGTAGCAAAGGGACGTCTGGAAATAGATGAACCGGCCGACCTTGTTGGCCATCGCCGCGGCGACCACGTTGGCGCCGCCGACGCAATTGGTCAGCGTGTCGTTGTACCAGTCGGTGGGATCCTTGTATGACGCTGCCGCATGGACGATCACCTCGGGCTTGAAATCGCTGACCCAGTGGTCGACCAGACCCTTGTCGCCGATGTTGCCCTCGACCACGGTCAATCGGTTCTGGGGCGGCAAATTCTCCGCCCGGCCGGTGGCAAAATTGTCGATGGATACGACCGAATCACCCCGCGCCAGCAGCAATTCCGCGACATGGGAGCCGACCTGGCCGCATCCCCCGGTGATCAAGACTTTCACGTCGCTATCGTCCTTTGAAGCCCGAGAAAAATCCCTGAAGGCCTAATGAATCGCCTTGCGATAATCAAGCGCCTTGTCGTGAAACACGCGATGCCATAGTTCCAAGCTGATCAGGCCCCATAATTTGCGTGAATGCCTGCCCGTCTCATTGATGTTCCTGAGGACGGCCTCCGAATTGATATACGGCCTGTCCGAACGTTTCTGGTCTTCGAACAGGTCGCGGACAAAATCCTTGATTTCCCCGGCGAACCATTCCTGCAACGGCACCGGGAACCCCATCTTGTCGCGTCGATCGAGGATGGCGGCGGGAAGGGCCCCCCGGTAGGCGTCCTTCACCATGTTCTTCATCCGCCCGCCTTTGAATTTCACGTCGGCCGGCACTGTGGCCAGGAATTCGATCAGCGGATGATCGAGCAGCGGCAGGCGGCTCTCGATGCCGTGCGCCATGCTCATCCGGTCCTCGACATGCAGGAGCGCGGGCAACTGACACTTGAAGTCGAAATGCGTCATGCTGTCGAAATAGGCCTCTTTCCGCGTGTTGCGCGCGTTGTTGAAGATCGTGCGGAATTTCTCGAATACCCTTTCGCGGTCCAGGTCGCGCCAGTCTACTGCGTCCGCCATGTCGGCCGACCGGTCGATCAGACGGAAATAGCGGGCGTCGAGATCGCCGAAAAGTCCCTCTTTCCAGAATTGCACGATCAGCGGCTTGTATTCCCTGAGTACGCCGAGATTGGGGATGATCGATTCCGGCGTCACCACGAAATTGCCGTTCCTGTAGGTGCCATCGATGGCAGCTTTGATGCACTGTTCGAAATATGCCAGCAGATATCGCGCGTATCCGCCGAAGATTTCGTCGCCGCCCTGGCCGCCGAGAACCACCTTGACGTGGCGGCTGGCGAGCGCCGACACAACGTACTGCGGAAACGATCCCGGCCCGGCCACCGGAAAGTCAAGGTGGTAGATCACTTTTTCGATGTCGGCGGCGAAGTCGGACGCGGTGATGTCGACTTGGTGAAGGTTGCAACCGATGTTTTGCGCGATATCGACAGCATAGGCGCTCTCGTCGTATCCGGGGTGGCGCGAAAATTTTCCGTGAAACGCCGCCAGGCCGTCGGCGCCCTGCCGCGTCGCCAGCATCCCCACCAAGCTGGAGTCGATGCCGCCACTCACGTAGCATCCGACCGGCACGTCGCTGCGAAGGTGAAGCCGGATTGAATCGTCCAACAACGCCCGCAGTTGCTCGTGCAGGCGTGCCGGCGCCCGGCCGTGCTCGACGTCGTAGTAGACATCCCAGTAGCGGCGCATGTCGATCCGGCCATTTTCGATGACCAGGACATGCCCCGGCATCAGCTTCCTGATTCCCGCGAATAGGGAGTTCTCGCCGATGGTGTATTGGAACGTCAAGTACTCGGCCAGCGCGTCGGTGTCGGTTCGGATGTCCGGCAGGAACGGCAAAATCGCCTTAGCCTCCGACGCAAACACGAACAGCTCGCCGGCAACGGCATAGTAGAACGGCTTGATGCCGATCCGGTCGCGCGCGCAAAACAGACGACGAGCCTTCGCGTCCCAATGGGCGAACGCGAACATGCCGCGCAAGTGGTCGACGCAATCGTCGCCATAACGGTCGTAGGCGGCCAGGATGGTCTCGGTATCCGAGGTGCTTTTGAACGTCCAACGGGGCGCGAGCCGTTCGCGCAATTCGATATAGTTGTAGATCTCGCCGTTGTGAATCAGCGTCGCGCCGTTTGCGGCCGTCATCGGCTGCGCGCCGGTGGGGCTTGGATCGATGATGCCGAGGCGCAGATGCCCGAAACCGACGTCGCCGGATTCGCTTTGCCACGTTCCCTTGCCGTCGGGGCCGCGGTGGGCGACGAGTTTCATCATCGCCGCCAGTTTGCGCTGTAAGCCCGCGACCGGGGTCCCCGTCAGGCTGACGATGCCTACAATGCCGCACATCTATTGAATCAAGCCGATCTCATGCATTAGGGAATAGGGAACTGGGTCGGTGTTGGAGCTTCGATCGTGTGGTCGAGCCGCGGCGACGATTTCCGCGCGCTGGCGCGTCCGAAAGAAACGAGTCCCCGGGCCGGTTGCGGCGATATCCTACCGTATTCCCGGCCTTGTTTGGCAAGAATTGCTTCATGTATATTGCTAATCAAATCGCTAGTGCCGTTTGACGCGCCATCCGATCCCGGAAAATCCAACCGCGGAATCTGCAGTGCCGGAATCACCGTTCACAAAATCCGGCATTTGCCTTGATCTGGGGCGGCAATGGTATTTCGCCCTGGCGGTCGTCCCTCTTGTCCAGCCGTTCGTTTCTGGTCCGCTTTCCACGCACCCGATACCCGCGCTGGCATTCGCCTATCTGACCGTCTATTGCCTGCCTGGGCTCGCGATCTGGCGCCTGACGGTCAAGGCGCCGTGCTGGGGCTTCGAGGTACTGGCGGGGGCTTTCGCGCTCAGCTTCGGCGTCCAAGCCGCGTTCGCGGTCGTTTTCGTCGAGCTTGGCATTCCGCTGTCGAAACTGTTGTGGGCATGGTGCGGCATCGTCGCACTGCTGCTAACGGCGTGCGGAGTCCGCGGCCAACGATTCCGGCTTCCGGTATATTCCGGCGGTGACGCGATTCTGGCGTTTGCCGGGCTGGCGCTGCTGGCGGCGATCGTGGTCTTTCTTTTTCGAATCGGCGGTACCTATGGCTCGCTGAGCGGCGAGGAAGGCTACCACCTGATTTTTATCCGGAAAATATTTGCCGCGACAGCGCCGGATCCCTTCAACCTCAACTACCTGAAAGGCGCCAGCACGACTTACATCTACCTGCCGTACCATCTCGGCATCGCCCTGACCGCCAAGCTCGCCGGGCTTGATCCACTGGCCGCTTACATCAAGTTCCGGCCAGTCGCCGGAATTATCACCGTTGTCGCCCTGTCGGGTTTGGTGGCGCGCATGGCGATGGATCGGCTCGCCGGATGGACGACGGCCATCGTCCTCGCGGTTTTCATCCTGACCAACCACCTGGGTTACCATTCCGGGTATTTCGCGCAGTTCGTGCCGCTGAGTCACCACTCGGACATTATGCTCGGGATGGGGTTGGCGATGGGATGCTTCGTGTTGTGGCGGGCGGCCGCGAGCGACAAACCTTTCGGAGCCGATTTTTGGATTGCGGCGGCGATTTCGATCGCCATTTTCGTTTCGCACGCTCGCGAGGGATTCCAAATTCTCATCTACGCCACGGTGCTGGCGGTAATCCTGCTGGCGTTTCGCGAGCGCAAGGCAGCGATGGACATGATCATGCTCATGGTCATCCTGATAGCCGTGGCTATCGCCTATCAATATTTGCAGGGTCTGCGGGCAACGCACCTGGCGGGTTGGGAGGACCTGGAAAAATTGCCGGCGATTGCCCAGCTCAAGGTCCATGCCGCCAATCTGCTGCGCGGCGATCCGCTGGCCTTGCTCCGGCCGCGGATCGATCGCTCGACCAGTTTCATGCCGAACTTCGATTTGTTCTTCATGCCGCTATATCTGGCCGCCGCTGGGGTGGTGTTGATCGTTTTGGCGGCACGCAAGGACGTGGCTTCCCTGTTTTTATCGGCGATAACATTCGGGACCATGCTGGCTGCGATCATTCCGATCGTCGCCCTGGCGATGGTCTTTATTATCTATTCCCAGGTCCTGTTCACGCCGCTGCGTTTCATCATGCATTGGGAGATGGTCGCCCTCAGCCTGGGGATATTCATGCTCGCCGCGAGGAGCGCGCGGATCATCGAGCGCCAGGCGCATCCGGGCTGGCTGCCGCGCAGCGCGGCTGCCCGAGGCGCGTTGGTCATGGGCGCGTTCGTCTTTGCCGGGTTGGCAGCCCCAAGCGTCGCGACGCGCGTCGCCGCAGTCTCCAAACTGTATCCATGGCCGGTCATTCTGTTCGGCTGCGCGGTAGTCGGGTATTGCGCGGTGCGGCTTTTCCTTGAGCAGCGCGAAGGCGCCCGCGTGCCCGTGACGGCGCCTGCGGAACCGGCGGCCGGGGCGGACCCACGGCATGGAACGATTGTTGCTATTCTCGTGCTGGCGCTGCTCGCGCCGGCGTTCCGGTGGGTGAGCGCGCCCTCGCTTTGGCAGCAATACGAGGATGCGGCGGAGCGGCCGTCAGGCCTCGAAGTAAATGAATGGATCGACAAGACCGGATTGCTCGATATCCCCGGAGGCGCGCGGAAAGTCCTCGAAAGCGACAAAATCGCCGACGCCATCGTCGCCTATGACCCGCGATACGTCTTCAATCTCCCGGTCATGTACGGCGTCTTCATTCCGTCGTTGGCCTTCTATATTTCCACGGAGCGCGAATTTTTCGACAACTATTACAAGACGCGGCGGCGTACCCCGCCGCTGAACCCGAGCATCACCAGCATGTACAAGTACGTCGACGCGTTCATGTCGGATCTGATGCTGCGGTTCCCGCTTTACAACTGGATCGACCCCCTGGAGGTGACGCTCGAGGACATCCGGGTGAACGGCATCCAGTACGTGCTGGCGAGCCCCGAGTTCCTGCCGCTGTGGCAGACCTATCGCGGTTATTTCCCGGAGCTGTTCGCCGCCGAGTACGAGGCGGATGATTTTGCGATCTATCGGGTGGCTCGCGACCGGCTGCCGGCCGCCATCGCGGCGGTGAAGGCCCGCCGCGACGCCTGGATCGAGCGGGACATCGGCGAGGGCTTCCTGGCGCGCGCGGCCGAGACGCTGCGCTTCGCCGCCGGGACCATGGACGGCGACGTCGAACGCCGCCTGAGCGCGCGTCTGCTCGAGCGGCTGCCCGAGGGGGTGCGGTACCATTTGGCCGGCCAGGGCGACGCCGCCGAGCAGGTGCGCCGGCTGATGAATACCGCCGTGCCGATGCCGGCCCAGAAACATTACGACATCCACATTCCGCCGAAACTGCTGCTGCCGTCCGCCGACGTCGCCGGCAAGGGGCCGCCGTCATTGCCCATCTTCCTTCCCAAATCGACGGAATACGAGCTGATCGTGACCAGCCGCGGCCTCGCCGAGGCCGCCTTAGCTCCGCGATCCGAAGGGATTCCCCTGGCGCTGAAGGAGAGAAAGGAGATAAATGGCGTCGTCCGCGACCGATTCCGCCTCGACCGACGAGGATTTCAGCTTCTTACCATGGGATTGAACCCTGGCGCCGCCGCGAAAATAACCGATGTCCGGCTGGTCGAGAGCCTTGATTGGGCGGCAATTTCCGTAACCCTGCCAAAGAATTAGCGATTTAATGGTTTATCAGGTGGCGGGTTCCGTGTTACAAATCTGGGCCATTTGCCGGTTCCGCATCGGCAGCGGGCGAGAGCGGAGATTTTTGCATGCGGGTGATGTTCGCGGTCGCTGATCTTTACTTCAGCGAACCTCTTGGCGCGATGATTTTGAGCGGCGTCTGCAAGGCGGCCGGCCATCAGACGCGCCTGGCGGTCCTGCGCGACGACGACATCGTCGAGCGTCTCGACGAGTTCAAGCCGGACGTGGTGGCGTACAGCACCATGACCCCGGACGAGGGCTTGTTCATTCGCAACGACAACTTGGTCCGGCGCTGGGCGGCGGAGAACAATCCGCGGCTGAAGCGGATTATGGGCGGGCCGCACCCCACGTATTTCCCGCAAATCCTGCATAAAATGGACCTGGATGCGATTTGCGCCGGCGACGGCGAGAACGCGATGATCCGCATGCTCGCTGCGATCGACGAGGATCGTTCGCTCGACGGCATTCCGAACGTTTCCACCCACACCCATCCGACGTACGAGAAAGAAGTCGTCGAGGACATGGACTCCGTGGCGTTCGCGGACCGCGACCTGCTCTACGATTCGGCGCCCGCCATGCTGAAGCACGGCATCCGGTCGTTCCTGACGCAGAAGGGTTGCCCGTACAAGTGCACGTACTGCTTCAATCACGCCTACAACAAGATGTTCAAAGGCGGTGGCCGGAAGCTGCTGCGGCGCCGGTCGGTCGATAACCTGCTGGCCGAAATCAAGGGCGTCGTCGCCAACTATCCGCGTTGCCGGTACGTGCGGTTCTCCGACGACGTATTTGTCATTCACCAGGACGAATGGCTGGAGGAGTTCGCGGAGAAATATCCGACGGAAATCGGCCTTCCGTTTTACTGCCTGATCCGTTGCAACTCGCTGACCGAGGAGGTCGCCCGACTGCTGCAAAAGGCCGGATGCAAGTCGGTCAGCATGTCGATCGAGGCGGGGAACGAAAAGATCCGGAACGAAATTCTCAAGCGCAACATGCCCGACAAGATGCTGGAAGATTCTTTCGCGCTCGCCAGGAAATACGGGATCAACGTCTTCGGCAATTCGATTTTGGCGGTGCCGGGCACGACCTTCGAGGACGATTACAACACCTTCCTGTTTGCCAGGAAGCTCAAGCCGGCCGCGCCGACGTTCAGCATCTTCAGCCCGTTCCCGATGACTGACCTAACCAAATACGCCCAGGAATTGGGCGTGCTGGACATGGACTTCGATTTCAACGAGATGTCGTGCTGGGATCGCTCGGTCCTGAAAAACCATTCGAAGGCCGACCGCGACATGCAGACGCGATTGGCGTATTTGGGCATTCTGTTCTGCAAGCTTCCGGATTTCATGCTGCCGGTGCTCGACCGATTGTTGCGCCTGCCGTTCGAACGCCTGTACCGGATGATCGGCGCGTTGACGATGGCGTATCTTTTGTCGACCAAGATCTTCCCCGGCGCCCAGCCGCGCAATCCCGCGTCGATCGCCCAGGCCCTGTGGCAGGCATTGAAATACATGCTCCGCCCGGCCGCCAAGGGCGCCGAAGAGGAGAATCCCGGCATGCGGTCGCCCGGCACCGGCCTGGCCAGCGCCGACTATTGAACTTGTTGCTAAAGTCCCTCCAACACTAGCCTGAAGGTCCGTCGGGAAGCGGCATCCTGCGCCGCCCGGACGCCGGGCGTTATTGGGCACCGTGGGTCATATGGGCAGGAACGGCATCGCTCAGCAAGCCAGCGACCCGGGGCTGGTTCCTCTGCTTCTCGTCACGGGATTTGCAGCCAATGCGGCGGTGTTGGCGGCGTTCCACCTGGGGTGGCCGGCGGCGGCGCCGATCGGCCTACGGCTGGTCGCCGCCATCTTCTGCCTTTCGCTCGCCCCCGGCGCCGTCGGTCTCGCGCTTTTCTATCGCTTCGCCGGGGTGCCGCGGCGGGATGCGATCACCGAGCTGTTGTACGCCTTCATCATCGGCTTCTCGCTGAACCTGCTGGTCAACGTGCTGCTGTACGCCGCCAACGTCTCGTTGGCCGACGTCCTCGTCTATTACCTGCCGGCGCAACTGATCCTGAGCGGGTGCCTTATCCACGCTGTGGGACGCCGGGGGCCTTGGCTTCCGCGGCCGTCGCGGCGCGGCGCCGGAATCGTCGTGGCGATCGGCTTGGCGGCCGTGGCTTACGCCACCTACCAGCACGGCTATCCCCTGACCAACAACGAGGAACTGATCGCGCTCCAGAAACTGGCGACCAATCCCAGCGTCCGCTTCGACAATCTCGCGGTGCTGCCCGGGCAGCCGACAACGTATTTTTTCGTGCCCTACCAGGTCCTGATCGCCGGCGTCTCGATCCTGGCCGGATTCGAGCCGTCCTTCACCCAATCTCTGTTTTGGCCGTTCTCTACGGCCGTCGCTGTCCTAGCCACGGTCAAGCTGGCCGAAATCGTGACCGAAGATCGTCTGGCGGTCGTCGCGGTGGCTGCCGTGATTTTGATCGTCGGCCTGTTCGAGCCGCGATCGTTCGTCGAGCACGCGGGCGTCTTCACCCCCTATCCCAACCGCTACGGCATCGCCTCGGGGATGCTGCTGCCTCTCGTCCTTTGGCTATTCTGGGACCAAATCTCACGACGGAGCATCGATTACCTTGGGGCGTTTTCGCTGATTTACGTGACTATGGAAATGACTTTCGTGCATGCCGGGGAGACCCTGATCGCCTTGGCGTGCTTTCTGATCACCGGCCTAGTCATGGGTTTATCGCCCGCCCCCATGCGGCGGGAGATGAAGACAACGCTTGGCGTTGTCGCAACGATGATCGTCTTGTTGTTGTCGTACAAGGTTTTTTCGATTGCGGCGTCGGTGCAACTGGACATCTACCTCGAGTCGATGAAGGCAGCGCTTCGCGACGCGCTCGCCGCGCGCTTCGCCGACGGAAATTTTCTCCGGGCCTTGTTCGGCCCAGCGACGGACACCATCCATATCGCCATCGGCGCCGGCGACAGGACGATGGCGGTCGGCGTGCCGACATACGAGGAAATCGTCGTTCGCTCCTGGTCGAGTGGAGGATACGCCGGCCGGATCTTCGTGCCGTTCGCAATGCTCTTCCTTCCCGTTTACGCCTGGGTGGCGCGAAGCCGATTGCAGCTTGCATGCACCGCCTGTCTGACGCTGATCGTGCTGGCAATGAAGATTCCGGCGCTGGTCCTATTGCTTTCGTACCTGATCGGCAACCCTGAGGTTTTCCTCCTCTACAACATCGTGTTTCTCCTCTCGCTCGTGATATTTACCCACGGCCTTTCGCTAGTGGGGGAATGGCTGGTATTCTTGACTGATCGATGCGGCGCCGGGCGTTTTATCATTTTGTCCACTGTGCTTCTGTTCATGGTCGTTGGCGCCGTCTGGTTCTCGACGTTCGAATTGCGCCGCTTCCATTTGGCGGTCAACCTCCTTGCTTCGCATTGGACTCCGGTAGCCGGTTTTCTTCTGCATCTGGTTACATTGGCGATCCTGGTTTATCGCGCCAGGACCCCCGCACCGGAATCCTTTCCCCCCGCCATTCCCGGCGAAGCTCGACGCCCCGTACCCGTCGGGTTCGCGGTCGGCGCGATGCTGGTGGCATTCGCCATTCCCGTCTTCGTCGGCACCAAGGCATGGAAGCAGAGCCCTTTCTCCGTGCCATACCCGCCTGGAAGCTTCGCCGGCGACTTCGACGCCGATTATGACCGCCTGGTAGCAAGCGGCAAACTGCTGTCGCGCCTGCCCAAGGACGTCATTGCCTTCCTGCGCACGGGCGTCCGCGCCAACCGGATCGTCATTGGCGGCGAGACCAACACGGTGCTGATGACCACCAATCATTTTGCGCCGGTCGACACGGCCATCGGCCAGCCGGTGGCGCCGATCAACGTCGCCAACTGGATGTTCCTTGAGCGTTTCGCCGAAAAGGATTTTGTCTTCGACTTGCGCCGCCTCGTCAGCGCCAGCGGGCCGAACGAAAAGCTCCTCCGGATTCTCGAATATTATCGGTGCGATCTGCTTCTTGTGTTGCCGAAGGAGCACGATCATTTCAAAAATGCGTGGTCGAGCAATACAGTGCTGCAAAAAACGTTTACGCCGGTGTTCGATTCGGGCGGCCACGCGGTCTACGCGATCAGCAAGGCCAACAGAGCGTCGCATTGACCTGCCGGAGGCGGGTTTTCCGATAGTGGCCGGATCAGCGTGCCGCCTTTGTTTTGCCGTCCGACGGCCGCGTCACTGCCAGGATCACGTCATGGGTTGCGGCGTCCTCGAAAATGATCTTGAGTCGTCCAGGAAGCGCCTGCCGCAGGGCCTCGATCCCGGCGCGGTACTTGGCTGGCGCCAACACGTAATCGGCCCGTAAGTCCGCTAGGTAGTCGTCGATCCGGGCGGCATCCGCCCCGCCGGCTTGCAGGCGGCTGTTGAACATCGGGTGCCGGTCCTCCCGGGCCGCGGAAATATGATGGCCGTCGGCCGCGAATTGTCCCTTGACGATCGGCACCACGTAATGGGGCGCGTAGGCACCGACCATGTGGCTTGACAGCGGATCGACCAAAATTCGCGACCGTGGCAGGATATCCTTTCTCAGGAACCCAATGGTCGCCTTTCCCAAACCGGTCGGCCCGTTCCCGTCAAACAGCGACGCCGCATCGACCTGGTGGGAGGCGAGATACGTCATGAACGAATACGCGTCCTTTGCCGTCACCGGCAGGACGAAGAGGACGAGACAGGCTACTGCCATCTTGGTGGACGGCATCCTTGCCGAGGCGAACCGTCGCCGCCAGCCGGTCAGGCCGATCCGGTCTGCCATCGCCGGTTGCCGGAGGACGAGGAACACCGCCGCCCAACTGGCCAGCGCCACGGCCTCCAGGCCATAGGGCAGGAACCGGAACGCCGGCGCCTCGATCCGCCATAACCCGGCGAACAGCAATCCCTGGGCGAGAAAGACGATCGCCATCGCCAATGCTAGGCGCGCCTCCCGCCCCGAATGGCGCCGTTCGATAAACGCCAGGACGAGCCGCACGTACGCCACCCATCCGACGGCAATGAGGGCGTAGGCGAAAATCGGCAGGAAGCGGACCTTGGCCAGCACGATCTCGTTGTAGGTCAACAAAATCAGGACGTATTGCGTGACCGAAAAGCACATCGTCGTCCACCACAGCAGCATCACGTACCCCGAAAAAAGCAGACGCGGCCGAGGGCTGGCAATGACGACGACCGGGAGCAGCAACCCGAGCAATATCAGCCATGAATAGACGTTCGGCGGCGACGGTGCGGCCCAATGAGTGCCGTGCATCAGAAAATTGAACAGTCGTTCGACGTAGATGAACCGGTCCTGATTGAGGATTCTGTCGAGAAACGCCGATTTGTTTCCGAACTCGATCATCTGGTCGAGATTGGGAGTGATGAGCTTTGACAGGAGGAACAACGCCGCCGCGATGACGACGAAGGCGGCCGCCAGCGCGCCGAAGCGACGAGCGAACAAATGCCATTGTGGCCGCCGATAGATGGCATAAGCGCCCGCCGCCACGACCGCGTACCACATGACCTGGAAATATTCCCGCACGTGGAACAGGAAGCTGACGGCGAGGAGGCTGCAGAAGACGGCAAGGTCGCCACCGCGCCCCCGTCGCAGGAACAGGAACAGATATCCGGCGATGAGCGGCAGAAGCACTTCCATCGCCGCGTCGCTGTGATGAATGCTTCCCAGGAATCCGAACACCGGCCGCTGGAATCCCGTTGAAATGCCGTACAAGGTCAGCGGAGCCGGCGCGATCATGTTGAACCAGCTCAGGATCATCACCAGGGTGATCCACATGCCGGCGTAGGCCATGCGGGCGGTGTGCAAAACCTGCCGAAGGAAAAAGAAATAGGCCGACAACCCGAGGAAGGGAATCAGCCAGCGCGAGCGCAAGGCGCCGATCAATGGATCGACTCCGGCCACGGTCGAGATGCCGGCGAGCAGGAACTCCCACAACAGGAAGAATAGATTCGGTGGGATAATATCCGGCCGCAGGTTTGACTCCGCGAGCCCCAACGGCAGGCCCGAGGCGAACTGCCGGATGTAGACCATGTGCAGGGCGACCTCCCAGTCGACCGCGGTCAGGTCATCGGCCCACCGATACAAGCACCAGGACAGCAGGATAACGACACCGACCAGAAGCCGGCTGTTCCAGTTGCCTTTGCCGGCGAGATCCGTCGCCAGGGCGTCGATCAATCGCGAAGGGTTCCTCCGGCGGTCCCGCGACACCAGCACGACGAGCGCGGCGGCGAAGTCGAAGAACAAGATGAAGATTGCCCATTCGCGAATGGTCGCATGCGCAAGAATTGCGACGAATGCCGGGAGGGCGGCGATCAGAAGGCTGAAGGCGAAGCCCTTCGATACCGCTTCGAAGAAAGTGCCGGCGCGAACCCCGACGATGTGCCCGAATAGAATGCCAGGGAGCAACATGACCGCAATCCCGCCGGTTACGACCCTGAAGGGGCTGTCCGCGACCATATCGGCCGCGCCCGTGCCGAAACAAAACGACGCGGCAGTGGTCAATGCGATGGCGAAAGCGGCGAATACGCGCGAGGGGGAGGCGGTTAATGCCACCATTTTCAGCAATGTGACCAACCCTTCGCGCTTCACGATTCTTTGTCGGAATTGAATTCCGTGTCGAGGATTCCCAAGAGGATGAGGTCGTGCGCGCACCCATCGAGAAAAATATGTTGGCGCAAGACGCCTTCCCTGACGAAGCCGCCCGATTCGAACAGTCGCAACGCCGTTGCGTTGAACGCCGCGACGCGAACCCACACCCGGCGGAAATTAAAAACCCCAAAGGCGTGTGCCAGAATCAGCGCCACGGCCTCGCCGGCGAAACCTTTATTGTGCTTGCTCTTGTCGCCAATGGAGATGCCAAGCTCCGATACCCGATTGACCCAATCAATGTCCTGGAGATGAATAAACCCGATGAGATTGCCGCCATCCTTCTCTTCGATAGCCAGGATGCATCTGGTGCCGGACTGGTCCCGGAGGATTTTGTTGATCCAATCGGCTTCCATTTCCTCTGTAACGGGGAATCGGTACCCGAGCTGGCGATCACGGATTTGCGGATCGTTTCGCCAAGCTACGGATTTTTCCTTGTCTTCAATTCGTAGCGGCCGAAGGCGGATACGGTCGCCTTCAAGTATCACCGACGCCGTCTTGAGCGAGGCGGAACTGTTGGACATGGTGCGACGGTCCTGAGCGTTCGGCGGGCATATTCGAGAGATCTTCCGGTCAATGACATCTAGGTGAGAACGACGGAAAACTCAAGCGGTCGTTTCGCGCGGCCTCAGTTTTGGCGGGCGGTCTCCGGAGCGATCATCCTCGCGTGATACATATCCAACATTTCATCGAGAGAGCCGACGCCCAAAATACGGCCGCGCTCGAGCACCACGACCTTGTTGCAAATACGCCGGATCAGAGTTTCCGAGTGAGACGCCAACACAACGACGGCGGAACGCCGAATCAATTTTCCGATTCGGCCGTCGGCCTTGGCTGAGAACGACATATCGATTGCGCCGAACCCCTCGTCAAGAAGCAAAATATCCGTTTCAATTGACGTGGCGATGGAAAACGCAAGCCGCCACTGCATCCCCGTGGAGTAGCTTTTGACCGGAAGCCCGGCGAAATCTCCGAGCTCGGCGAAATCGACGATTTCATCCAGCCGGTCCCTTATCTCGCGCCAGCCCATACCCATGAACATGCCGATGCTGAATATGTTTTCGTAACCCGTGGATTCGAGACGTAGGCCTAGGTACATATCGAACAACGGTGAGATCTTTCCATTTACCTGGACGTGTCCCGTCGCCGGTGGGTAAATACCGGCCATGGCGCGAAGCAATGTCGATTTTCCGGCGCCATTATGACCGATTAGCCCAACGCGATCTCCGTCGTCGATGTTCAGGTTTATGGAATCCAACGCGGTAATGATGGGTACGCGCTGCTCCTTGTTTTTGATCAGTCCGCCGACGGCTTGACGGAAGATCGCCTTCCTGAAACTTAGGTTTCCTCCGTAAATTGGAAACTCAATGGACAAATCTTTCATCAAAATTCGCGACATGTATTCTAAAGCCAGTAAATAATGCGCGCACGGTAACGATTGAAAAGAAAGGACACCGACAAGACCCCGATGACGCTCACCAGTCCGCAATACTCCCAGTTAAGAAGCGTCGGCGCCTGCCCTAGAAGCGGCGCGCGGATGATTTGGATAAAATGGAAAAGTGGATTGGCGTCAACAAGCAACATCTTTTTGGCCGACAACCCATCGAATTGCCAAATGATGGGGGTGACGAACAGCGCGATCTGCAAGATGTTCTGCGTCAGCGGTTCGATGTCTCGGTAACGTGCCGCCACCATGCCAAGGAACATCGAGACCCATAAACCGTTGATGACGATCAGCATCATGCCGGGGAGCAGAAACAGGACGTTGGCGTTTATCGGAATATTGAAAACGGGAAATAACGCCAGGTAGACTAGACAATGATGCAGGAACACGATGATGTTCTGCATTACGTTGGTAAACGCGAACAGCGTATAGGGTAACGGCATCTGTTTGAGATAGGGCGATGCGGAGATCAGTGACCTAGAACCGTCAACCAGGATCCGGAAAATCAACATCCATGCCAAATATCCGGCCGCGAGATAGGGCATATATTCGGCCAGCCTGACGTCGCGCCCAATCTGCGAATAAATGAACCCGATGGCGGCCACGAACACGGCCATGCTGATGGACGTCCAAAACGGTCCCAGTACCGTTCCCCTGTAACGCATCTTGATTTCGATCCAGCTCAGGTACGACCACAAGGGCCACAACCGGAGAGATGAGACGAAATCCTGCCTCAGCGTCGATGACTGTCGGGTCCTCACGATTCTTCATCCACCACGGGGATTCGCAGGCGCATCACAAACCGTCGAATTATTTACCGATTTTGCCGCGATGGCTAGGCCATTGGTGGCACGCCGCCCCGACGCGCCCTTGTGAGGCCGCCTTGATATCGTCGGTGTCCGGGCTAGGTGCGGCCCACATCACGTAAGGTGGGAGCCAATTACTGGAAATCGAGACGAAAATATTTAGCGGAGTATACTAATATGATATTGGGACCTCCGGCGGCAGGAAAGGACGCAAGATGGCCAAGCATTCGCTTTCCGCGAATTTTTCCGGGCCGTGGAAGTGGAAAAAAATCTCCATCGTCTCGTTAAAAGTTTTACTGGGCGTTTTTCTCGTTTGGTATCTGGCAAGCCGGGAAATCATCGATTTCGGAACGTTGACCCTGCTGTATGAGAATTACGGCTACGCGCTCTTGTCGGCCGGCATTTTTCTGACCACTGTCGCCATCGCCGCCTACCGATGGCATTTATTGCTGGCGGCACAAGATATCCCATTGCCGCTGACGACTGCGATTAAGATTGTCGGAGCGTCTTACGCTACGAGCATCGTCCTAGCGGGTGTTATTGGCGGCGAAGGTTTGCGTGCAGCATGGATCCTGACCACAATGCGCGCGCGACGCACGGTGGCCTTGCTGTCGCTTCCCGTGGATCGGTTGTGCGGGCTACTGGCGCTGCTTGCAATTGGCTCGCTCGCCGTCGTTATGCGCTGGGATCTGCTCATGTCCGGAAGCGCGACGATGTCTCTGGCGATTTTAACCCTATCGCTATTCGTAGCGGCGGTCGTTTTTATTACGCTCGGGATTTGGCTGCTGTCGCATTTCCCGTTCCTGGACCGCATCGGCAATTGGGAAAACGGCGGGTGGGGCAAGCGCACGATATGGCAGATCGTCCGCGCCACCATCGTCTATCGTGACCGAACCGGGTGTTTGATTAAATGCCTTATCCTGTCGATCTTCAGCAATGCGCTGACAATTGTCGCCTTTCTGGTGCTTTTAGAATTCGTGCCGACAGGCGCAATGGCCACGGTCGACATCGTATTGGCATTCGTTCTCAGTTCTCTGGCTAACGTATTCTCAATCACTCCGGGGGGAATTGGAATCGGTGAGGGCGCCTTTGAGGTCCTCTGCAGGCTGATCGGCGGTGCCGCCGCGGGCGCAGGTTATGGAACACTCTTTTTCATGTTCCGAATCGTGACATGGGTCCCACTGGTTGCCATTATCTCCGTCATTTTCCTTGGAAAGTGGCGAATGAGAATGGAAGCACCGTCTGTGTAAGGCCGCTCAATAAGGCCTCAATGCCGATCATCGCAGAGACTGAACGACAGCAGATTCCAGCTCTCGAAAAACGTCCCGCGTTGGTCGGCGCGGCTGTAGAGTTGATCGTTCGACGTCGAAATCGAACGCCTAGCTGTCGGGTTCGGATGGTATGAGCGGCAATATTTTGATCAATGACTCAAGTGTCGGGAAGGACAAATCTGCCTGGCACGCCCTGATGCCGGCGCTTATTGCCGCGTGCGTGCTCGGCACTGCAGGCCTCGCGCCGCATCTGTGGTATTCGCTCTTTTCTGGACATTTCGCGTATTTCAAGTCGGCGGCAGACGAAGAATATTACGCCATGTATTCGGCTTTTTTGCTGGCGCCCGGAGATGTTGCTTTTCTGCGAAGGTCCTACGCGTTTCTGGCGTTATACAAGCTTGTCGGGAGCGACCTTCCCCGTGCGCTTGTTTTGGCGGATTTTGTATTTCCCGTGGTCACCTTTCTCGCCGCCCACTGGTTGGCGCGGGTCTTCTTCGGTCCCCGCGGTGCGATTGCGGGCGCCTTCTGCTTGCTGTTCGCCCAAGAGCTCCTGTCCCTCGGCTCGTTGGCCGTCTACAGGGACGCGGGCATATTTTCCCTGCCCGGTCTTCGCGCGCATCTTCCGAGCTGGGCCCTGCCATTCATCCCCGATTACACGACCTATTATTTTGGCGTATTCCGATCGCCGGAGCCGCAGATCAGTTGGGCCGGCACTTTCGTCGCATTACGGCTGCTGCTTTCGGCATGGCTGGACAGTCGGGAAAATGCATCGCGGGCAGCGCGGATCGTTGGCGCCGGCGCCATCCTGCCATTGCTTTATTCGTACTGCATGGTGGGGGTCATGGTGTTCGGCGTTGGGCTTGCCGGTAGATCGTTGCTGGCGCGGGATTATCAAACTTTTCGGCTGCTTCTCCTCGGCCTGATGATCGCAGCGATAGGGTTTGCAATCGCCGCCGGCAGCAGTTCCGAATTTTCCGGTACCCAATTGACGCTTCTGTTCCATTCGCGATTGCCCACATTAAGCCCTTCGCAGGGGTTCTCCTTGGGGCTGCTTTTCGCACTTTATTGGCTCCGCGCCAAGTGCCGGTTGGCGGACAAAGAATTTTTCCTCGGCATTGCGGCGGCGGCCGTGCCTCTGGTTTTGATGAATTACCAGGTCGTTACCGGCGTGATGATTTCGGCCCGAGACTGGGAACGCACCATCAATTTCATATTCATAGTCATCGCCGGGTTCGTGATCGTGCGCGCCATCGCTTTCAAGTGGGATCCGGTCAGCTGGCGGAAACTGGCGGCGGGCATGACCGTCGTCATGCTGCTTGTCCTCGTCGTAGGGCAACGCAACGTTTATGTGATGTTTCGGCCATACAACGAAATCGCGACGGCGGCCCGGCGCGCATTATCCGGCGCAGGCGAGATTCGTGATGACGACAAAATTTACATGTCTGATGTGGTGTGGGCGAACCTGGTGGAAATTCAGATGAACCGGCGCCTGCCGTTTTCTTTGAATTTCCCCGTTACCTACCTGGCGCCGCCGCGCCTGCCGCTGACCGAAAAGGTCACCATTTCGGAAGCGGGATTGCTTTATCGGGAGGCTGTGTTCGATCATCTCTATCACGTCGGTGTCAGCTCGGAAGAATTTAAAAAAATCCTGGCGACAGAGGTCTCCAACGGTTACGGCATATTCCTCGGCTGGTTTTTTCACTTCCGGGACTGGTGGTATCCGGCGAGCGACAGCCGGATGCTCCATAAAAATCGTGTCGCAAAGGCGTTGCCCGAGCTTGTCGCCGCCTATCGCGCCTATCTGCTGAACCCAAAGGCACCCCACGGGCGGTGCTGGCTGCTGACGGAGCAAATGCCGGAAGCGATGCCTGCCGCGGAGAGGGCGAGGAACGTCCTGGTCGGAACCGGAAAAGGCACACACGCGAGTTCGCCGGTTTTCAATCTCTATCGACAGCGCGACTGTCAATAGGCCCGCCGCGCCTATGGTTGCATCGGCGGCCGGCCGGCACGGATGATCGCCAGCGACCCTGGCCCGTGATTGAATAGAACGTCGAGGACGGAGAGATTGGGCTCGAACCCGCCATGGAGTTGCGGGTACGGACAGGGGCGGTAATCCTGCCATTCGACGTCAATTCCGTTCCGCGCGAAGGCGTCGAGATCTAGGTAGTTTTTCGCCGAATCGCCCGAGATGTACCGGTCGGCGCCGAAGTGTCGACAGATATTCAGCAGCCTTTCGTTGCGATCCCCGGCAACGTCCAGTTCCGAGCAGCGGTGCGTCGGGGTGAGAATGCCGACCCACCCGCAGATCGCTGCCGTCAGCCGAATGTCAAGATCGACAAGCCGTGGCCAAGGCTGCGCCAGCAGGGACGCGATTTCCGGCAAGAATCGATCGACATGCGGCGCCCGCGCATAGGCCTGCCTCAATGTTTCCGCGTGCTTGCGCGCCCAATCGCTGCGGTTATCGATCTCGACCTCGAGATTGGTTTGATGACGCCGGTTGGAATGGAGCACGGGAACTGTGATCCATTGGACCCCCCGCGCGGTCTTGATCCGGTTTCTGTTCCGCCAGCCGTTCTTGTCGTACTGGACGACGTCGTAATAGACAAACACGTCGGCGCGGTCGATCTGTTCGAAATATCCGAGCCAGGGCATGTAGCTCGGCTGCAGCACCGCAACGGAGGTCATTGGACGTTACCCCCCGAATTCAACCGACGATGATCGCATCAGGCGGCGCGTACTGGTCGAGGATATTGCGGACGATGTCCCGGCGACGGGATGCGCCCCCGTGCTTCTCGCCGACGGGACACAAATAGACCACCGCCCGGCCATCCGATTGGCCGGCCCACTGCGCCCGGTCCGGATGATCGGCGAAGACCATCCCATTCGTCCCGGTTTCGCCAACGGCGACCAAGCGGAATTGCGGATTCCACGGTGGGTCCTCCTTGGCAACAATGGCATAGACCGCCGCGATCTGATTCTCACGGACGACGCATTTTTCTACGGCGACCGGGCCGGTGAAAAGATTTCCTGCAATCTTCAGGGCCATCGATGGGGTTACCGATGCACGTTCAATGCATTTCCACGCTGCCCGATGACGTCCTGATCGGAATTTTCCGCATCCAAAGCTGTTTTTCCCACCATGGCCGGTTTTTCTTGAACCAGTCTATCGTCGCGCGGATGCCGTCTTCCCAGTTAATCTCGGGTTGCCAGCCGAGTTGCCCGTTAAGCCGGGAATAATCGCCGGTGTGGCGGAACACTTGGCCCGGCCGGTCGCCAATAAAGGATATTTTTTCGGGCGGATAATTCATGGCGCCGACGATATCCCGGGCAATCTCGAAAATCGTGCGATGGTGATTCGTCGCAACGTTGAACGTCTTGCCAACCACGTCGTCCGCCGGGGCATGAAGCACCATGTCGATTGCCCGGCAACAATCCTCGACGTGAATGAAATCCCGAGCCGCTTCGCCCGTGCCGTGGACCGTCAAGTCCTCTCCCAGGATGCAGCTCGTGATGAAGCGCGGAATCAGCTTTTCAAGGTGTTGCCGGGGGCCGTAATTGTTGAATGGGCGGATGATGGTAATCGGCAATCCGTAGGTGGCCCAATAGGAATAGACTAGGCGATCCGCCCCGCATTTCGCGCTCGCGTAAGGCGACATCGGGTTCAAGGGATGGTCTTCCGTCATCGAGGCGGCGGTTGCGCTGCCGTAGACTTCCGAGGTCGAGATATGAACGAATCGCTCGATCCTTTTTTCGGCCTTCAGGACGGCGTTGGCGACCGTATGGGTGCCGATGACATCGGTTTGGAAAAACAACAGGTTGTCGTAGATCGACCGCGTGACGTGCGTTTCGGCGGCAAAGTGGACGACGTAATCGACGTCGGTCACGAGCGTATCGATCAATTCCGCGTTCATCACGTTTCCGTACCAGAAACGGATGCGTTCGTTGGTGCCGTCGAAGGCGGACTTGGGGAGGTTGTCGATCGAGGCGGCGTATGTCAGCGAATCGACAATGACGATTTTATAATCGGGGTATTTTTCGTAAATATACGTCGCGAAGTTGGACCCCATGAAACCGGCTCCTCCAGTGATGAAGAGCTTTTTCGACACAGTCGTCCTCAATATAACGTTGGAAATGATAAGGCGGTTGGTCGCGACGCGCGGTGCGTTGTTGAAGCGATGCTTGTCGAAAGCGGCTGCTTCAACCGCGTCGTTAAGATCGGCATTCTGGCAACAAGTTGATCCTTCCTACGATTTTCGGCCCGCGAGCAGGCCGCATCGGACAGGCTTGAAACAGATTAATACTACCATTGCGACCGGTAAAGCAACAGTCGGGAAATCCGTCTCCCGACTGCCACATGCGGTGGTTTACCCACAACAGCACAATTGAAGCTAGCCTCCGATTATCGGCTATTTTTCGGGTACCGCAATTGGGTTTTCGAATTTTGCGTTTGCAGTTTTGTCCTTATTCTTGCCGTATTGGATTTGGCGCCAATCAGGCAATCACCGCGACCACAACTTGATCTCAGTTGGGGGCCACGCCACGTGCTGATCGTCAGATTACCGGCTATTGTTGAATCGCGTGTTTGGACGCAGCACGCGTAACGGTTGCGGACGGGCGAGAGTCTTCCAAATGTGGCGATTTCGAATCAGTCCACGGTCATTGGCGATTTGGGCGGCGATTTTCGGGGTCGGCTGCCTAGCGCTACGCGCCGTCGGGCCCGATACGAGCTGGGCAACAGTTTTGCGGTTTTTTGTCCCGCTTGCGGTAACCGGCTTTCTACCGGGGCTTATTGCACTCGTCTGGGCGAGGCCGGCGTCGAATCTCCCGTTGTTTGATGCCGTCGCCATCTCTGGCGGACTGAGCCTGGGCCTCGCGCAACTGCTCGTATTCTTTGCCGTTGGTTTCGGCATCGAGGGAAAAGATTGGGGGTACGTCTTGCCACTGGCAGTGGCGGGCATCCCCGGTATCCTTTTTTTACTCCACAGGGATCGGCCGTCACTGATGATCGTGGTTCGGCCGTTGAGCGTCATGCTTCTGGCGGCCCTGGCCGCGCTAATAGCCATTCTCTACACCGGCGGAAATTTCTCGATCGTATCATGGGTCAACGAAGACCATATGCATCTCGCCATCGTCCGCAGACTCATCGAAGAACACGCGCCGACGCCGGACAACATCCATTTTGTCAAGGGGATCACCTATACCTATCCTTTCCCGGGCATTCATTACTTCTATGCCCTGACCAGCGTTGTCGCGCGTCTTGACCCTATTTTCGTCTACGACAAAATGGGCGCCTATTGGAGTGTAATGGCCCTGACGGGCCTTTTCGCCTTCACGCGCACGGTCCTCCGGTCGCAGCGCGTGGCCATGACAGTGCTGGCACTGGCGTTAGCGCTGATCTTGCTTGGGCCGTTTGCCAATGTACCCGGCTTCTATTGGGGCCAATTGTCACCAATGCCCCACGTTTCCGACGTGGCCATGAATGTCGTTCTCCCGATGCAACTTTTGTTCGTGGTTCGCTTCATCGTCGCGCCGAATGGCCCTGCCGTGCGCTTTTATTTAGCGGCGGGAATCCTGATGACCGCGATGGTCAGCGCTGTCCATGTTCGCGAATTCATTCAATATTTCGTCTATATGGTTGTCGGAACGATCGTTTTGACCGTTGCCGTTCATCCGAAACGGCATAGAGCAGTAGCCATGCTTGGCGTTTCGATCATGTTATTCGCCGGATACTACGCTTGGCATCGGATGAACGTACCCAACGTCACCAGCCTAATATCACGGGGGCACGAAGCCTTCGTTGCCCATGTCGCGTCACTGACATTTTCGGAATTATTCGCGCCGTTACGTCCGTATGCCTCCGGCATCCGCCAGACGATGTATCACGGGCTTGGCGGTTTGATGCTGGCAGCGGCGCCGGTGGCGGCGGTTGTGTACCGCCGGCGGCCATTCGTGTGGATGATGATGCTGTCCATCTTCCTCTATCTTGCCATCATCCGGATCGGGGTTCTTGCCATCCCCTACGTGTTCTTCACATTCGATGAAATTCTTTCGTCGGCGATGCGCAATATTGTCTTCTTCGGCTATGTGCTGTTGGGTGGCGGCGTTTATTGGCTCGTATGGCGGGTTGATCGGCTTATCGCAAGCGATCCAGCCTGGGCCCAGGTCCTAACCGCCACCTGCGTCGGCCTTTTGATCGGAATGTTGGCTTGGTTGTCGGAGAGGGCCGGCACCCGCAGCAATACCCTGGCCGATCTTGGCCTCCTGGTCCTGTTGGCCGCTGCCGGCTTGGGTGTGGCGACCATGTGCGTTCTGGACGCGAAACGCCCGGTGTCTCCGCTGATCCAGCAAATAAGGACGTTCATTTACGGGGAAGGCCCGAAGTCGCCGGGGACGATTTTACGGTGGCGATTGCTTGTGGTGGCGGTTGGATTAATGCTGCCTGCCGCCGTTTTTACCACCAAGCCGCACGAGTCGCCGATTCGCAAGGCTCTCAGGGAGCCGATGCCGCTGGTCGCTGGCGACGTCATAGGCCAATATTACCCACGGTTTGCGCAGATGGTCTTAGGAGCCCGTGCCGACGGCATCGAGAACAAAAGTATTTGCCGCCGGGCGCCGGCCGCAGATCCTTCGGACGAGAACTTTCACGTTACCGGCGATGATTCCGGCTTGGTGTTATGGTGCGTTCCGTCGTCCCGGCTCGTCAGGTGGCTGCTAAATCGCGTCGGGCCCGACGCGATCATGATGATCAACCCTGCAAACGCTTACCAGGCGATCCCGCTTTTCCGTGGACGGCTGGTCGCGCCGTCACCTTTAAAGACCCTGAGGGGCTGGGCCGATGTTCTGCCCGAGGTCCGACGTGCCGTCGCCGACGCTTGGGACCGGCACGGCGGAATGCCGATCTTCAACGATGTGGAAAATGCCGAATCGAGATTCGTTACACTAAATCGGTTGGGCGCGACCCATCTTCTGGTCGATCCAATGTTTTACGATCCCGTGATGAACGCGGTCCGGGATCGGCCCGACCTTTTCCGGGTCGTTTATGACGAATCCGACTGGGCTGTAGTTGCATTGATTGTCGCGAAACGTTCTTAGGCATCCTGTAGTGAGATGATGTCGGCGTTTTTCGACGACGTTCCGGGCCGATATCCCATCCGCCCGCCCCATCACAGCATGAACCGTTTCGGGAAGATGCAAAAACCGTTAGACTGCGAATCGTACCGATATTGCGAGGATCGGACCCTCTTTCGCGGACAATCCTCGGCACGGCGCGGCAATTGCGAAGGCGCCGACCAACGCCCGAGATTCCGTCGATGCGGATAAAGCAAAACGGCACATGGATAAACTGAAAATCCTTTTCCTCGCGGATCACACCAATCCCAGCCATGCCGGCACTATCTTGGACCATATCCAAGGCATTCGGCGCTTGTCCCGCCATCGCGTGACGCTCATCAATCCGCGGTTCGGCGCATCGTTGAAAGGTATGGACCTGGAGTATTTCGACGTCATCCTCATCCATTACTCCATATGGATCCTGTGGGAGACGTATCTCTCCCGCCCGCTGAGCGAAAAAATAAAACGGGCGCCGTGCCTCAAGGCGCAGTTTATTCAGGACGAATACCGTTACGTCAACATGACGGTCGACCGAATGGTCGAGCTGGGAATCGACGTGTTGTTTTCGTGCGTGCCGGAGGCAATGATGCCGCGAATCTATGGCGATCCGAGGATGCGGCGGGTCAGGATGGTGCCGGTATTGACCGGGTATGTTCCTGAAAGCTTTATCGATGGATTCGCGCCGATGCCGATCGCCGACCGGCCCATCGATATCGGATATCGATCCCGGGCAAACGCGCCCTGGCTGGGGAATCTGTCGCGTGAAAAGATCCTAATTGCCGATGGCGTTTTGAAGCGCGCCCCTTCATTGGGACTCAAATGCGACGTGTCGGTGCGGGAATCCGACCGCGTCTACGGTAGGGACTGGCTGGCCTTACTCGGGCGCTGCCGTGCCGTTCTCGGAACGGCCAGCGGCGCCAGCATCGTCGATTTCGACGGCAACGTCGAAAATGCGACCAACGAATACCTGATTGCCAACCCTTGGGCTTCCTACGATGAAATCTTCGACAAGGTCCTGAAACGCCACGAAGGAAATGCGATCATCAATACCATCTCGCCCCGGGTATTCGAGGCCGCTGTGACGCGATCCGCGCAGATCATGTTTGAATCGCCTTATGCCGGCGTGATCGAGCCCTGGGTTCATTACATCCCGTTGAACAGAGACTTTTCCAACATGACCGAAGTTGCAGAATTAATTCGGGACGACGCCTACCTCGAGAAGCTTACGGAACGAACCCATGCCGATCTGGTCGAGTCCGGACGATACTCATACGCAAGGCTGGTTCGGCATGTTGACGACATCTTGATCGAGGAAGTCGCACGCCGGCGGTTAAAGGCGGATCGAACGGCGCCATCGGCTCGCCTCAGCTCCGGCGCTCTCGATCCGTTCTCCATCGCCATGTACTTCTACGCCAGGATTTCCCCGCTTTTACCCGATGCATCGCCGTACATCCGCATGGTAAAATTGCTTTTATCGATCCTTTTGGACCGCGTTGCACTGAGCCTCGCTGTCGCGATGTTGGCAAGAGATAAAGGCAACATCCAACAGCTCAAACTATCGATTCCCGAGTTAGGACGGGTTGCCATTCTTCGCCGGCGGCACCTTCGCGCGCCGCACGGCGGTCGGCGCTTGTCCATCGCCACCGCCCTCAAAAACGGAATTATTTATTTCCGCGCCGGGCCCTGGACGGAGAACGAATCCGGAGAAAAACGGGCGACTCGGGACGCGACCGAGTGCATTGCCGCCGCCTTCGCCGAAGGAAGCGTCAAGCGAATCCTGTTTCAGGCGCGGCTGCCGATCGAGGACCGCCCGGAATTTTTTGAAGGCGCCAGCCCGATCAATTCCATCTATGAGTTTGAAAGGATGACTTCATTGGGTCGGGAATTTCCCACCCCGGTCGCTCGTCTCGTCGCGATCAATGTGTCATCGGTCGCCGCCGATGGCGGCGACAACCAGGGCGGGAACGCTCCGATTTAGAATTTACTCAGTTTTCGTTTCTGATTTTGCTCGCGGGGGAATACCGGGCAATGATGTCGGCGGCGATGGCTTTGTCCTCGTCGCTCAGAGAAGCCGGTTCCGTCAAACGGGCAATCTTCGCGGTCTTGGCTGCCCGCGAAAAACGGAATCGCCAGCCCCACGCCAGCCAGTTTCGAAATATATCGCGAACACTTTTCAGCACGGCGGCAACTTGCACGCCCTTGGCCATCCCTTTTATCCTCGGTAGGAACTGGATCGGCACCTCGATCAGCGTCAGGTTTCTTTCACAGGCCCGCACCATCATCTCAATTCCCAGGAACGAACTTTCCCCTCTGAGATCGAAAGACTGCAAAGTTTTTGTGGCGTGAAATTGGATGTTCTGAAAATCGCTGACAGCGAGGCCAAACAACATCTTCAAGATGTAGTAGTTGGTGAGCGAGATGACGGCCCGCCACAGATCGTCGGACCGGGACGTGATCCCATAAAACCACCGGAAAATCCGGATTTTCGGCAACAATCGCGTCGGCACGGACCGCGCGCCCAACACAACGTCATTATGGTTGAGGAGCTCAAGGAATATCCGCAGTTCACTTAGGTCATAGGACCAGTCGATTGTCTGCCAGAACAGATACTCTTTGTGCGCCAATGACACGCCCCGCTTGAACGAGTAGCCAATGTTCCTGTTCGACTCGTTGTGATAGACGCGGATGCGCGGATCTTTGAGCGCGTGCGCCTCGGCGATCTCCGCCGTCTGGTCGTTGGACCCATCATCGATGAACACGATCTCGTAATCGTCGACGACGGATTCGAGAAGCGCTGTCGCCCGTTCGAAGAAATCGGGCAGCGCCTCCTCCTCGTTGTAACCGTACGAAACCAGGGTCACTGAATGGTCGAACTTGGTGGATGACCGCCCCCATCTTGCCGCCTTCGAGCTTCCATTAGGCATGCCGATGAACCTTTCGGCGGCTGCGGATCCGCGTGATAATTCCTCTGTTCTCCATGATCGGGTCGCGCTCCCTATTTGCCGATCGCCGCACCGTCCGTACCGGGTCTAAGGCCGGTGGGGCAACCGTATTGCTACTTCTTCCAGCCAGCATGGCGGGCGCGCATCGGAAAGCCTTTCCTCGATATGGCGAACGCACATTGTCTCCCATGGCAGAAGATCCCAGATAAAAAACAACGATTCGCCGACGGCGAGGTTCCTGAAGATGTCTCGCGTTGGGTTCAGTTCGCGAATGACCCGGCTCGGCTTAATGTGAACCTGAAGGTCATTGAGCATCGCTTGCTTTTTAAGATCGTGCCGGACGCCGTCATAGTCTATTGACCGCGCGTGATAAAGCCGATCGGAGAAAATATTGAAATGGTAGTCGTTTCTATACCGAGAATCGAGAACGTGAATCATATTCATATAATTGAAGCTTACGCCGAGACCCAGAAGATACCCGCCGTTGCGGAGCACCCTCTCGAATGGCGAATCCGGACCGGTTGGATCGGCGCCGGTCGGGCGGTCCCCCACAATAATGTCCGCCAAAGGTCCGATGGCGACGACGCTTAGATCGGGATCGATGCTCCGCTTGACCCCCTTTCTTCGACGGAAGGTCTCATTCAATAATCCAACGCGGGCGGGGCTCCGACGAACATCGAAAATCGGGTTGGCGCTGAGATACGCTTCATGTGACCCGCGAAAGGGAAATGATGGGAAAACCAAAGTGCCACCGTCGCTCTCGACCCAATGCAACAACCCATTGATCGCTTCCTCGATGCTGATCCCGGCTCGCGATATCCAATCCATCGACGAATGAATGTACAACACGCGGTCGTGGGGAACGGCGAGAGCGGCGAGGATCGACGCCAAGCTTGCGGCTTTATTCATGCCGATGCGACCGCGATTGCGTCAGTTCGCACGAACGACGGTATTTGGCGCATAGTAATTTTCTGCCGTAGTTCAATTGGTTCGCCGCCCATTGAGCCCCGGCTTGCCAACGGGCCGATCGCCGGCGGTCATTTCACCCCCCACAGAATCCCGCCCAGGTCATGCGATCCGGAAAATCGCTGCAAATTACCAAGGTCCTTGAAGCCGGCGTCCGCCATGGCATCCATCCAATCCGCCCGGGTCATGTACCCGCCGACGTCCCACCAACCGCGGAACAGACCGAACAGTGCATTAAACGCCCAGGGAGTCCCTTCGCCGTCGGTGCATGGGCTGCCTTCCGCCAGAACCAAGGTCCCACCTGGCCGCAACATTTCGTGCAAGTATTGCAAAGTCAGCGACTTATCCGCCGCGCAATGAACGGCGTTGGCGGCAAAAATGGTATCAAGGTTCCGCCACTTTCCCCTGCCGTTGAAATCATACCGCTCCACCGTGCCGGGGATTTTCTGACGGATGAGAAGAAAAGGCTGAATGTCTGTCCGTACGTAGTTTTCACCGACATGGTCGGCCACCAGGGCGCTGCAACCGCCAACTCCCGCGCCCAATTCAAGCACGTGACCACCGAGAAGATCGTGGCTGATCATGAACCACGCTGCCAACTGGGCAAATTCGCGCAGCGGCCATTCGGTCATCATTCGCTTCCACAGTCCCGATTCATCGGCGAATATCGTCTCGCCTTGTACGCGGCCGGCCGCGATGTCGGGCCACTTCTTAAGAAGCAGACGCAATGCTTCGAAAGCGGCGCCTGCGGCCGTCAGCGACGTCGCCCCGTCGTCGACAACGCGGTCCACCAGCACTCGGGACTCCCGGTATATGTAAGCGGGCGAGCCGGAGAGACCAATGTCGCCCTGTTTAACGATCTCGCTTGCGACGTAACGCGCCGCCTGTAGGAGGGCGGCGTATCGCGCGCCCGGCTCCCGCAACAACGAATGTGGGGGTGTCTCGGATGACGCGGCGACCGTTCTCGACATGTCGTGTCCACCTACTTTCCGAACGCTTGGCCGGTCACGGCGACACGTTTCCCGGGCCGCCGTGACGACTTTGGGATTTGCCTGAATCGGCGAGAAACCTTCGAGACTCCGGAACGAAAAAATTAACGCTGCTTCGACAGATATTCCGATATTAATACCGACAACCTATTTACCGATCCCATTTTCTCCTTCGTGATGTCCTCGTCTGAGACTTGAATGTTCCATTTTTCTTCAACGAACACAATGAGTTCAATGACTCCCGCGGAATCCAGTACGCCGGCCTCAACCAGGGATTCGTTGCGTGGCAGATCGTCAAAGGAAAACCGCGAAGGATTATTGGCAACGACATATCGGCAAATCTCATCCGAGATTTGTACGATTCCCCGTTCGTTGAATTTCTTGTTGCGGTCGTTCATTGCCGGAGGTGATTCCTTCAGTTGGCGCGTCGATCGTTCCGGAAGCTGCCAGTTCCCCGAATTTTAGCGCAAATCCGGGCTGTCAAGGAAACCATTCGTCGGTGACCGTTAGACGGTCATCAGCTGGCAGCGAAGAGCCGCGGAGGTGATTATCGGTGCCGGTGACCGTATGAAATGTTCAATCAGCAGGGTCGAGGTGAGCACCAGCATGAACAGCATGTTGGCGCGGATACCCTGTCGACCGGATTCCCGAACCGGCGGACTCATACAATAGGTTTCCACAGCCCCGGGGTCGAAAAGACCGTCGCTCCTGATTCGGTCGGCCGATAGGATATCGGCGACCGATTCGTCAAGCTTCCCGGCTTTGAAGAATGCCTGTTTGTCGGGAGCCTGATAAGCGAATTTCAGTCGATTCCTGGTTGAGTCGGGAATGGCTCCCGCATAGGCGTTCCTGAGGATGAACTTGTCCTTTAGGCCGCGCAGCTTGAGATTCCTAGGCAGGCGCGCGGCGAACCGGACAAACTCAAGATCGAGATACGGATATCTGGTCTCGACGCCATTGGCCAGCGCCATCCGGTCACCTTGACTGGACAGAAGGTAATTTGACAACAAGGTCATGATCTCGGTCGCTTGGCCTCGCCCGATCGCATCCGCATCCGCAAAGCCGTCGGGCAGCCATTCGTTAAGTTCGGCAACGGGATCGTATCGGTTGGCCAGTTCGAAAAGGTCTTTGCTAAAGCACGGCTCGAGCGCTTGGCCGTTTTTCCATCTTACGGCCATGGCATAGTGCGGATCATCGACGTTTCCCAGGGTCGGCCGATAGAAATCCAACAGAAGGTTTATGTAGCGCCGGTTCTTGTACCGCGGCAGATAGTCGTAAAGACGCCTGAAAAGGTGTCCACGACATTTGGAATCGGGATTGCGTGCCCAGAATTGGCGGATCGCCGTTTCCCTGAACAAGTCGTAACCAAGCAAAACCTCGTCTGCACCCTCACCGGTCATCACCACCTTGAGCCCGGCTTCCCGTACGCGCCGGGAAAGCAGATTCATGGGGACCGGGGCAGAACGAAAAAACGGCGCTTCCGCGTGACGGACCGACGTCGAAATCCCGTTCGCGATATCAGCGGCGCCGATTCGAACAGAGTGATGGTTCGATCGATAATGGTCCGCGACCGTCTTCTGCGCGGCCGATTCGTCGAATTCAGGATCGTCGAACGCTAGCGAGAACGTCGACAGATTCGTGCACGACGGCGCCTGGCACAAGTGGTGAACGATCACGGTGGAGTCGATTCCGCCGGAGATATAACTTCCGACCTCGACGTCGGCCAGTGTCTGGCGCCTGACCGCCTCTCCAAATGCGTCGCGGAATGCCTCGAAATATTCCTCATCGCTGTCCAATTCGAGGCGCGCGACCGACTCCGAAAACGGCCAATGCCAATAGCGCGATAATTTCGTATTGCCGGGTTGCCAGGAAAGCACGTGCCCCGGCGGCACTTGGCTGATCTCCGAGAACGCGGACCTTGAGCCCGTAACCGTCCAAAACCGCATGGTCTGCACGAGCGCCTTGCGGTCCAAGGACAACAAAACGCCGGGAAAGGCGCTTATCGCCTTTGTTTCGGAGCCGAATACGATCGTATGCCCGTTTCCCCACCAAAAGATCGGGCGAATCCCGAATGGATCTCTCAGCAAATGCAGGGTGCCATCCCGTGAATCCCGTATCGCGATGGCGAACTGGCCGTTTAACTTCTCGACCATCGAAATGCCGGCATCCAGGTACAGCTTGAGGAGAACCTCGACTTCAGAGTTGGTCCGGAATTCGTATTTCTTCTCTTCCAGCGATTTACGAAGTTCCCGGTAATTGAAAATCTCGCCGTTGAAAACGACGATTACCTTGCCATCCTCGGAAACAGCCGGTTGCGATCCCGTGATCAAATCGACGATTTTCAAGCGTGCGACGCCGAGAGCAAACCCGTCGCCAACCGCACCGGCACATTCGTCCGGTCCGCGGTACGAGATTTGCGACAACATGCGGCGCAAATGACGACCGCCCTCTTCGGCGACGATCGGTGATACGAATCCTGAAATACCACACATTTGAATCGCTATTCCGTGGCTGCGTACCGCGGGCTCCTGTAGCGCCCGAACTCGATTAATTTATCATGAGATTCCATAGATTCGCCCGGGAACTGGGCCATCCATATCTCTTTCAATTTCTTATCGCCGACGTTCATGCGATGGAAAATTCCCAGGGTTCCCATATCCTCTCCGCCGACCTGGGCCCGCCGTTTCGTTAAGGTGACCCGATCCAGAATATCCGCAGGCAACAACCCGCCGTTCAGGAATCGTTTGGCGTCGGCCCGCTCAAGAATTTTCGCCGGGACACGCATGAAATCTTCGGCAACCGCGGCGAACGGTTGGCAAACAACGATGCCGAATCCGTTGAACACCCCGATTTCTCGGTCCCCAACATCGAGCCCGCGGACGAAATAACGCCGGAGTCGATCCGGCGGAATGTCGGGAATTCGATAGTAAACTTGAGAGCCGACTGTTTCTTCCTCGTAGTCGCAGACCAGTTCGTTCATCAAATCACCGGTCAAAACCATTATCTTTTCACCGGGGAACAGGGCCCTGATGCCTTCGGCAAGAAACACGTTCACGGTCGCGCAATGAACGTTGAAATCGCGCCAATCCTGCCCCAGCGCAACGGCCGTGGAGATGACGTCGGCGATGGCGTGCGGTGGTTTTGCGATCGGCAATAGAGGCATTCCAAGCGATTCCGCCACCCTTGCGGCATTGAGACAATCCGCCGACGCGCTCGCCAGCGTGACGACTGTTTCTCCAGCGCCGAACCGCTTTAAATCCCGCTCGTCGAGATAGGTAAAGCTGACCGCAACCGCGTTGGGTAAATACCTCGCTGCGTACCAAGCGATGATCGTGCTGTCCAGTCCCCCGGATAGGCAGACGACGAACACATGACGTTGGTAACTTTTTGAAATCGATTTAAACGCGCGTCGCAATTTTGTTCCGACCCGTTCCTGAAAAGCGGCGAGATCGAACTTTTCGCCCTCCTTCACCGACGCGACGTCGATGCCGCCGAGATCTCTGATCCTGCCTTTATCGATATTCAGGACGTGTCCAGGCGGGCAGGAGTAGATATTTTTCAATGGAACGCCCAGTTCCCAGGCGCGGACTATCCGGTTCGCCACCACCAGATCATGTCGCTCCCCGAACCCGAAAAATAATTTGTTGCATCCGATGGGATCACGCGCGAGAACGACCCCGTTTTTCCCTGCAACGGCATATGAATACTGACCCGCGTGCAGCATCCTGCCGGATTTTCCTTCGCTCAAGGCCTGGTCGATCGAAAACGCGCCGAAATGGACCTGCGGATAGTTCAATGCGGTTATCAGCTTCATATTTGACGCTTCCCGACCATCCGTGGATCACTGTGGCGTGGGCGTGACAGCTCCTGATAACATGTCGGGTCTCGGCCTGCCATCTTAAGAGAATCATCCATGTCCATACGGATTCGCGTCCCACGGCCCGGCCTTGCTAAAAGTCCGTGGCCAGAAAGCCATCCAGTCCAATGCGGCTTCTTTTTCAAGGGCTTATTTGTGCGCGGCGTGCTCGCGTCCGATGCCAACGGCTGGATTAACGCGCGCGCCCGCGAAAAACACCGTGGACGAACAGGACTGGAAAAACTCCGGCAGCATTTCTATGAATATGTCGAAAGCCGATTCACGCCAGTGCCCCGCTCCGGGTTCGGTCCTCTGCGGCGTTCGCGCTCGGCCGCGTACGCATGGAAAAAAGCGTCGCCGGAAGTCGAAAAAGGATTATGACCGACTCGCGATCCATAAAAAAGTTCGTTCTCGACATGCGGGGAACCTGGACGGCTCTTCTCGGACAGCTCGTGCACATCCCCAGCACTTTCGAGAACGAGCACGCCATTCTGGAATTTGTCGACGGTTATGTCCGCGGCTTGGGGTTCGAACCACAACATGTGCCGATGGACCCGGATCGTCTGGAAACGCTTCCCGACGCGCTGCCACCGATCAGTCGCGCCGAAGGCCGATACAATATCGTTGTAGCGGTCGCCGGCACCGGCAGCGGGCGGTCGCTGGCTCTCAATGCTCACCTTGACATCAACCCGGCGGGAAATTTGGAAGATTGGGCTCACCCGCCGTTCGCCGGCCACGTCGATGCCGGCAAAGGCATTCTCTATGGTCGAGGCGCCATGGACGACAAAGCGGGCGTGACGATTCTGCTGGGCATTCTCGAAACCATGGCAAAACTGAAGCTTCGGTTCGACGGCAAATTGGTGTTCCAGTTCTGCCTTGATGACGAGATCACCGGGAACGGATCTTTGGCCTGCCTCGAGGCCGGACATATCACCGATGCCGCCGTGATCGTCGATGGCACGCGCGTTGACACGGCCATCGTTCAGCACGCCGGCAATATGGAGTTTTCCCTGCGACTCAAAGGGAAGCCTGTATCGGTTTCGGTCTCGCATCTCGGGCACAATGCCGCCCAGACGATGGCGAGTCTCCTTCTCGAATTGCGGGAATCGGTACGCGCGTTAAACGACAATAGGCAAGATCCTTGGACGCAATTTCCCAGTCCCTATCAATTCATAATTCACGGCCTGAAAAGTGACGCGCCGCGCTTTACCGTGCCCGAGAATTGCTGGGCTCAATGTTTTGTCACCTTTCCGCCGCCGCATACCGTTGCCGACATGCGGACGTTGCTGCAAAACGCCGCTGATCAATACCTAACCGCGCAGGGATATCCCTTCGCCCCAGCGTTCGATTGGGGTCGGTACGCGCTCGAGCCGGTATCCGGCAACGGCGATGAGATCGTCGATCGCCTGCAAAGCGCGGTGGCGAAACACGGCCTGGCGCCGATCACGCCATCTCCCTCGACGGGCCTCTCGGATATGCGCCATTTCGTAAAACGGGGCATCCCCTGCGTCCTCTACGGTCCGGGGCGCGGCTATAACCCCCACCGGGCAGACGAGTACTTTCACGTTGATGACATTCCGACGATGATCCGGGTGTTTTTGTCGTTGATCGACGAATGGTGCGGATCGAGACGGTCACCGACCGTAAAGCGCGAATGATTCTCGCCTGAGACCGAAACGCTGAACGGTGTCGACGGTCGGCAACGGGATTCGCCGCGGCAATGGCCGCGCCGGCGGTCTGCGGCGGCTCCCCTACCGCCACGCGCCGCGGGCGTCGAACACCCGCTTGCCCGCGAGCCGCCCGCGGTCGATCTCGCGGAACGGCTTGTGGTCGGTGAGCAGCACCACGATGTCGGCCGCCTTCAGCGCCGCGTCGAGCCCGGCCAGCGCGACGCCCTTCATTCCCGCCAGCGCCGCCGGCAGCGCCGTCACGTGCGGCTCGACGACGACGATGCGCCCGGCCTTGGCCTCGGCCAACGCGCGCACCACGGTGATCGCCGGGCTCTCGCGCAGATCGTCGATGTCGGCCTTGTAGGCGAGGCCGAGGCAGGCGATCACCGGCCCGTCCAGGCCCCCGTCCAGGCCCCCGTCCAGGCCCCCGTCGAGGCCCTTCGCGGCGGCGGCGACTTGCGCCGCGAGGATGCGCGGCTTGGCGTCGTTGACCCGGCGCGCCGCCTGGATCAGCGGCGTCTCGGCCGGCGCCGAATCGACGATGAACCACGGATCGACGGCGATGCAGTGGCCGCCGACGCCGGGGCCCGGCTTCAGCACGTTGACCCGCGGGTGGCGGTTGGCCAGCCGCACCACCTCCCAGACGTCGATGCCGAGGCGCTCGGCGACCAGGCCTAGCTCGTTGGCGAACGCGATGTTGACGTCGCGGAAGGCGTTCTCGGCCAGCTTCACCAGCTCCGCCGTGCGCGCCGTGGTCAACAGGCATTCGCCCTTCACGGCGAGCCGGTAGAGCGCCGCCGCGCGCTCGCCGCACCGCGGACTCACGCCGCCGATGACGCGGTCGTTGCGGGTGATCTCGGCCACCACCTGGCCGGGCAGCACGCGCTCCGGGCTGTGGGCGATGCAAACGTCGGCGTCGTCGCCTTTCTCGTGCGGGAAGCCGAGGCGCGGCGACAGCTCGGCGAGGCGCACCGAGATCGTCTCGGTGGTGCCGACCGGCACCGTCGATTCGACGACGATCAGGTCGCCCTTCTTCAGCACGCCGGCGAGGCTTTCGGCCGCCGCCATCACGTAGGCGAGGTCCGGCTTGTGGTCGCCGGTGAACGGCGTCGGCACGGCGATGATGAAGGCGTCCGCCGGCACCGGCTCGGCGGCGGCGTCGAGCCGGCCGGCGGCGACGGCGTCGCGAACCAGCGCCCCGAGGTCGGGCTCGACGATGTGGATCTCGCCCTTGTTGATGCGCTCGACGATGGCGCCGTTGGTGTCGACGCCGGTCACCTTCAGCCCGCGGCCGGCGAAGATGGCGGCCGTCGGCAGGCCGACGTAGCCGAGGCCGATGACGCACAGGCGCGTGAACGCGCGCTCAGCGTTTTTTGCCGGCACGGGTCAGTTCCTTGACGATGCGGCGGCTGGCCTTGCCGTCGCCATAGGGGTTGTGGGCGCGGCACATCTTGCGATAGGCCCCGGCGTCGTCCAGCAACCGCGCCGCCTCGCCGACGATGCGCCTGGGGTCGGTGCCGACCAGCCGCACGGTGCCGGCGTCGACCGCCTCCGGCCGTTCGGTGACGTCGCGCATCACCAGCACCGGCTTGCCCAGCGACGGCGCTTCCTCCTGGATGCCGCCGGAATCGGTGATCACCATGTGCGCCCGTTCCATCAGGTAGACGAACGGCACGTAGTCGAGCGGCTGCAGCAGGTGAACGTTGCGGGTGTCGCCGAGAATCCGGCGCACCGGCCCGGCGACGTTGGGATTGAGATGCACCGGGTAGACGATCTCGACGTCGCCGCGGCCGGCTATCTTGGCCAGCGCCGCGGCGATGCGCTCGAAGCCGGCGCCGAAATTTTCCCGGCGATGGCCGGTGACCAGGATCAGCCGCTTGGTGTTGTCGAGTTGGCGGAAGCGCTTCTCCTGCCGGCGGCGCAGCGCGGCGTCCTTTCTCAGCCGCCCGACGACGTGCAGCAGCGCGTCGATCACCGTGTTGCCGGTGACGACGATGCGGCGGCGCTCGACGCCCTCGTCGAGCAGGTTGGCGCGCGCGCTCGCGGTCGGCGCGAAGAGAAGATCGGCGATGGCGTCGGTGAGCCTGCGGTTCATCTCCTCCGGGTACGGGCGATGGATGTCGCCGGTGCGCAGCCCGGCCTCGACGTGGCCGACCGGGATGCGGCGGTAGAAGGCGGCGAGCGCGGCGGCGAACGTCGTCGTGGTGTCGCCGTGGACGAGCACCCGGGCCGGCTTGAAGTCGTCGAGCACGCCGAGCATCCCGTTCAGCACCGCGCTGGTGATGTGCGCCAGGTCCTGGTCTTCGCGCATCACGTCGAGGTCGTACGCCGGCCGGATGTCGAACAGCTCGAGCACCTGGTCGAGCATGGTGCGGTGCTGGGCCGAGACGCAGACCGCGGACTCGATGCCGCGCGTCTTGCTCAACGCCCCGACCACGGGGGCCATCTTGATGGCCTCCGGCCGCGTTCCGAAAACGCTCAGCACACGCATTCCGGCTTTTTCTTCCTGCTTGCCGCGACGGGCGGCGTCGGCCGCCTGGACCAGATGACTGGATATCGCGCCGGACCCCATTTCGCAAGAACGGCTTTGCCTCGCCGGGGCGAGGCCTTATTGTTAAGCCGGCCAAGGGAGAGGCGTTCGTCGACATGAATGATTGCAAACTGTCCGGGGCATTTGCCGCCATCGCCGGGGCGGGCCTCGCGATCGCCATTTCGGCGGGCGCGGCGAGCGCCGAAATGGTTCCCCATCGCGCCATTTATTCGCTGTCGCTCGGCAAGGCCGACTCGTCGGGCCGGTTCATCGGCGTCGCCGGCGCGGTGGTCACGTCCGTGGAACGCACGTGCGACGCCTGGATCACCGCCGAGCAGGTCGACATGCGGGTGGAGACCCAGGTCGGCGGCGAACTGCAGCAGAAACTGGATTTCACCGGCTGGGAATCCCTCGACGGCCGGAACTACCGCTTCGTCGCGCGCTCGCGCAGCGTCAGCGAGCAGAAGAATTTCAAGGGCGCCGCGCAAGCCGATCCGGACCGCCCCGGCGAGGCCGTCTATACGCTGCCGAAAAAATCCAAGATCGCGCTGCCGCCGGGCACGCATTTCTATTTCGGACTCACCCAATGGTTGATCGAGCAGGCGAAGACCGGCAAGACAAGGGCGGAAACCGTGGTCTTCGACGGCACCGACGAAACCGGGCCACAGCGGGCTGTCGCCTTCATCATCCCGCTCGCCAAGGGCGCGGCGAAGGCGAAAGAAGGGTTTGGCCCGGTTATCGAGCGGCCCGGCTGGACCATGCGCATCGCTTTTTTCCCGGTCGACGGCACCGCCGCGGCGCCGGATTACGAGGTCGAGGCGGTCGTGCTCGACAACGGCGTCACGCCGAAAATGGAAATGGTGTTTGCGGGGTTCACGGCAATTCAGACGCTGGAGAAGATCGAAATCTTGGAAGCGCCGAAGTGCTGACGACCGCGCAATTGTCATCGACGGACGCCGACATTAGACTTTTTTGACGATTGCCGCAGGGAGGACCTGGGCCAATGGGAGGACTCGCCAGCAAAGCCGTTTCCGGCTTCGTCGCCGCGCTTTTGACGTTGGCGCTGATGGCGGCGCCGCGGACCGCCGGCGCGGCCGATTCCGGATTCCTCGGCATGCACGTGCAGGGCATGTCGCCGGAGACCGCGGCCGCGCTGAATCTCAAATCGACTGACGGCGTTCTCGTTCGCGACGTCGCCGTCGGCGGCCCCTCGGATAGGGCGGGCATCCGGCGCGGCGATCTGATCCTCAAGTTCGCGGGCCAGGCCATCGACAGCTTCGAGCGCATGATCAAGGCGGTGGGCGCCACCCGCCCGGGACAGGACGCGAAGGTCGAGTTGCTGCGCGAAGGCAAGCCGATGACGCTGACCATGAAGATGGGGGCATGGACGGAAGCCTGGCGCGTCGGCGCCGGGGCGGTCGCCAGCCATCCCGAGTCCGGCCTGACGATGGCGACGCTGACCGACAAGTTGCGCAAGGGTTTCGCGCTTCGCTGGGGAACGCTCGGCGTCGTCGTCACTCTGGTCGATCCCGACCGCTCCGACATCGGGCTCCGGCGCGGCGACGTGATCGCCCAGATCAATCAGGATGCGGTCTGGAAACCGGACCAGGTGATCGCCAAGTACACCGAGGCCAAGGCGGCGGGCCGCAAGCAATTGCTGCTGTTGATCGAGCGGATCGACGGCTTCCACTACATGCTTCTGCCGGTGCGGTAGCCGCGCCGGGGCCTCAGCCGCCGCGCGCCTTGGCGATGACTTGCCGGAACGCCGCCAAATCCGTGGCGCCGCGGATCACGTGGTCGCCGATGATGAATGCCGGCGTGCCGTTTATCTCGAGCGCCTCGGCCAAGGCGTAATTGCGGCGGATGAGCGTCTCGATCTTGGGGTCGTCCATCGCCTTTTTCAGCGCCTTGACGTCGAAGCCGGCGTCCGCGGCGATCTTCATCACCCGGCTTTCCGGCAACGCGCCGGTCGTTTTCATCAACGCCCAGTGGAATGCCTCGTATTTTCCCTTGTCGATCATCGACGCCGCCAGCGCGGCCTTCGACGCGACCACCGACTCCGGGCCGAGGATCGGAAATTCCTTGAACACGAAGCGGACGTTGTTGTCGGTTTTCAGAACTTCCTGCAGCGCCGGCATGACCCGCTTGCAGTAGCCGCAGCGGTAGTCGAAGAACTCGACGATGGTGACGTCGCCCTTCGGATTGCCGCCGACCGGCGTCGCCGGATCGTTCAGCAGCTCGCTGCGCTTGGCGACCAGGGTCGCTTTCAGCCGTTGGTGGGATTCCTGCTTTTCGCGTTCCTGAAGGGAATGCACCGCCTCGACGATGATCTCCGGGTTGTTCAGGATGAATTCGCGGACGACGTCCTCGATCGCCTTCCGGTCCAGCGTCGACATCGCCGGCGACGACGCCTTCGGCGGGGCGGCGCTCTGCGTTCGCGGCGCGGCAGACTTGTCCTGGGCGGCGGCAAGGCCGGCGGCGGCGATCAAAACCGCGCCCAGCAAAAAACCGCCAACGCGGAATCGGAAACGAGAGGCCATCGACGGATTCCTTCTTATCTGATCGATTCGGCGTCCGCCGCATGATGCGGCGTTTGCCGGGCGCTGTACAGGCTTTTGCCGGCGCCCGCCCGACGCCTAGCGCGACAGGCGAATTCCCGACAGATAGGCCGGGCTCGCGGAGGCACCGGCAGAGGCGGCGACGCCGATGAAGGTGATTTCGGCGCTGCTCGCGTCGTCCTCGGGCCACGACCGGCGGTAAATGTCGGACAGATCGACGGTTTCCAGCCACCACGCGCCGGCGTTCTCGCGCCCGCCGCGGGCGATGTAGCGCGACGGAGGCTGCGGCACCTTGGCGGCATCCGGCTTGACGATGGCGCCGCGCTGCAGCGCCGACTCGCCCCAGGTGATCACAATCGCGCGATCGTGTGCGGGCAAGCCGCGGCCGGTCGATGCCGGCGGCCAGGCCGGCGGCGCCGGGTTGTGCCGGTTGCCGCCGCGAAACCCGACCACAAGCCGCACCGGGTGCGTTCCCGACGCCGGCGGCTCCATGCTCCAGGACCAGCTGAGATACGGCGTCGCCAGCAGCGACGCCCGCGTCGGCTTGGCGGCGACGAAATTGGCGCCGCCGTTGACCACCATCAGCGCCGGGATGCCGTCGCGCTCGACGACCGCCAACTGGCCGCGTCCGACGCCTCCCTCGGTGACCCAATCGGCCGGCAATGGGCTCGGCTCGAGGGCCGGGATCGGTCCGAGCACGTCCATGTTGCCGCTCGGCGGCCGGGCGTGCGGCGACCGCGCGCCCTGCGGCCCGGCGCAGGCGACGGCAAGCGCGGCCAGGGCGGCGACGCCCAAGGCCGCGAGCAGACGTCGTCGGCGGGAGATTCGAGCCGTCATCGAAAAGATCGTTATGGCTTTTTGTCTTCCTTGGCGGCGATCAGGATGTCCTGTGCCTGCAGATGCTCGCGCGAGCCGTTGGGGAAAATCCGCGCCGCGAGGCCGGCGTGGTAACGCGCCACCTCGTTCCTGCCCGTCAGCAGCGCCTCCTCGGCCAGGGCGAGCGAGCCGTGGCCCTTGTCGCCCTTGCGGCCATAGGCGATCGCCAACTGATGCCAGCGGAAGGGCACGTCCCTCTCGCGGCCGATGGCGAAGCGCAGGTTGTCGATCGCCGCGTCCAGAACGGCCGGGTCGTTCAGCGCCAATTGGACGCGCGCCAGATCGGTGCGTATCAGCTCGTTGTTGGGCAGCAGATCGACGGCCTTTTGGTACGGGCCGAGGGCCGACTTCGCGTCGCCGGTCTCGAAGTACATCTGCCCCTTCAGCTCCCAGAAATAGGGATCGTTCGGATTTTCGGCGATCAGGCCATTGATCAACGGGACGGCCTTGACCATGTCGGGCTTCCGGTAATACGCAATGGCGCGCGCGTACCGGGACACCAGGCCGTTGTCGGATTCGTGGTACAGCTTCAGCGTCCGCGCCAGCGGATTCAAGAATGCGTAAAGCTTGGCCTTCATTCGCGCGTGCATGAGGGCGAATTCGTCCGCCACCGGCTTGTCGGCAATCGGCGAATGGGAAACGTATTCGGTGAGCGCAATGACGCGATCCCGGGTCAACGGGTGAGTCAAAACGTAGGGATCCTGGTATTGCGGTTGCAACAGTTCCTGGTCGCCCAGGATGTTCATGAATTCGAGCAGGCCCTTGGCCGAGATGCCGGCGCTGTCGAGGAATTTCAACGCCGCCTGGTCGGCCGACGATTCCTGGGTGCGGCTGTACTGAAGAAGGTTGCGCATGCCGACGCTTTGGCCGGCGGAGACGATTGCCGCGCCGATGTCGCCGCGGCCGGCGCCCATGGCCGCGCCGCCCAAAAGCATCGCCAGGATGGTGGTCGCCGTGGTGTTCCGGAGAGCGTCCTGAATGCGGGCCAGATGCCCGCCGGCGATGTGGCCGGTTTCGTGGGCGATCACGCCGATGACCTGGCCGGCATTGGCCGTGCGCGTCAGCAAGCCCGTGTTAATGAACAACCTTTGCCCTCCGGCCACGAACGCGTTTACCGAGCTGTCGCGGACCAGATAGATGCTGACCGCCGAGGCATCCAGATCGGCGGCGCGGAATACTGGTGTCGCGAATTGTCGGATGGTATTTTCGATCTCCGCGTCGCGGATCAAGGACAGGTTCTGGGCATGCGCCGGTGCGGCGCCGGCCGCGAGGGCGGCAACGAAAGAAACGGCGGCCTTTAAGAAAATGCGATTCATCGAAGCGTTCAATCCAGGCGCCGCCGTCCGATCGGCGGTCGCCGCTACCGGAGGAAACCGTAGTCTGATCCGGGGATATGGTCAATTTGTGCCGGTTTTCCTGGCGTTGGCGCTGGCCGCGTGTTCGACGAACCCGCTCACGGCCATCAATCCGTTCAACACCAAGGAAGACGAATCGAAACGCGGCACCGTCGGGTTCGTTCAGGGCTTCTTCGGCGGCGTGGCGACCGACGAGCCGCGGGCGACGTTGATCGGCCGCGAGACCCTGTCGGCCGGAGGAACGGCGGCCGATGCGGCGGTTGCCGTGGCATTCGCGCTTTCGGTGACGCTGCCGTCGTCAGCCAGCGTCGGCGGCGGCGGCCTCTGCGTCGTTCACAACGTGAAGTCGAAACAGACCGAAACCCTCGACTTCCAGGCCGCGATGCCGAGCAAGATGTCGCCGAGCGCGACTCATCCGGTCGCCGTTCCCGGCTTCATCCGCGGAATGGGCGCCCTGCACGCCAAGTTCGGACGGCTGCAATGGGCGCAGCTCGTCACGCCGGCGGAACATCTGGCGCGGTTCGGCAACCAGGTGTCGCGGGCGTTCGCCAACGACCTGCGAAGGACCGGGCCGGCGACGCTTGCGGATCCGGGCATACGCAAGATTTTCGCCGCCGGCGCCGGCGGCGCCGTGATCAAGGAAGGCGATTTTCTCAAACAGCTCGACCTGTCTTCGGTGCTGGGGCGGATCCGGGCGCGCGGCGCCGGCGATTTTTACGCCGGACTGGCCGGGCGGCAGTTCATCGCCGCCGTCGCCAGTGCCGGCGGATCGCTGAGCCCCAACGACCTGCGCGGCTATTCGCCGCAGTGGCGACCGACCATCAAGGTTCCCTACATCCAGAACGCCAATTTGCATTTTCCGACGCCGCCCGGACCTGCCGGCGTGCTGGCGGCGCAGATGATGGCGATGCTGGTCGAGGATGGAAAATGGGAAAATGCGTCGCCGGACGCGCGCGCGCACCTGATGGCCGAGGTCACCGGGCGGGCTTTCGCCGATCGTGACCGGTGGCTTCGCGTCGACGGCACGGCGGCCGTCAATCCCGATACCCTGATCGCTCGCGAATACATCTCGCGCCTGTTTGCGGCTTACCGGCCGGACCGCCACGCCGGATGGACGGCGGGCGCCCTGGCGTCGGGCGAGGATCCGGACAACCCGACGGGCACGAGCTTCGTCACCGCCGATCGCGAAGGCTCGGCGGTGGCGTGCACGCTGACCCTCAACAACTTGTTCGGCGCAGGCCGCGTTGCCAACGGCATGGGCGTCATTCTCGCCGCGATGCCGGCGCCGCGCGGCCGCGGACCCGATTCGCTGGCGCCGATGCTGCTGGTCAGCGATCTTCACAACGTTTTTTACATGGCCGCGGCGGCGTCCGGCGGCACCGCGGCGCCGAGCGCGCTGGTCAACGTGGTCGCCCGCACCCTGATGGGGAAAAAAGAGGAAACGCTCGAAATGGCCACCGCCGCCAAGCGCATTCACAACGACGGCGTGCACGACCTGACCGTATACGAACAGGGCTTGGACGCCGCGGTCGCGCAGAGCCTGGCGAGCAAGGGGCACCGCGCCGGTCAAGCGACGCGGATCGGCCTGGTCAACGCGATATTTTGCCCGACCGGCGTTCCCGCCAAGGACGAAGCATCGTGCTCGTCGCGCAGCGACCCCCGCGGTTTCGGCCTTGCCGTCGGCAGCGACTGACGCGGTGACGGTGGCCTGCTAGCATGGTTCTCAAGGTCGCAAAACGCGGGTCGATTCCGCCGTTCATCGTGATGGACGTGATGCGCGCCGCCAACGAGCGCGAAGCGAACGGCGAGGGCGTGCTGCATCTCGAGGTCGGCCAGCCCGGCACCGGCGCGCCGAAGGCCGTGCTGGAGGCGGCGCAGGCGGCGCTGTTCGACGACCGCATCGGCTACACCGAGGCGACCGGCCTGCCGGCGCTGAGGCGCCGCATCGCCGACCATTACCGGGATGCCTATGGGGTGACGGTCGAGCCGGAACGGGTGGTCGTCACCACCGGATCGTCGGGCGGGTTCGTGCTGTCGTTCCTGGCCGCCTTCGAGGCCGGCGACCGGGTGGCGCTGGCCAGCCCGGGCTATCCGGCCTACCGCAACATCCTGGGGGCGGTCGGCGTCGAGGTGGTCGATCTCGAGACCGGGCCGGAGACCAATTTCCAGCCGACCCCGGAATTGCTCGACCGGGCGGCCGCCCAGGCGGCGCGCGCCATCGACGGCCTGATCGTCGCCAGCCCGTCGAATCCCACCGGCACCATGATCCACGCCGACGGGCTCGCGGCCATCGTCGGTTACTGCCGCGACCGCGGCATCCGCCTGATCTCGGACGAGATCTACCACGGCATCACCTACGGCGCGCCGGCATCGACCGTGCTCGCCCACACGGCGGACGCGATCGTCGTCAACAGCTTCTCGAAGTACTTCTCGATGACCGGCTGGCGCATCGGCTGGATGGTGGTGCCGCGGGATTTGAACCGCTCGGTGGAATGCCTGGCGCAAAACCTGTTCATATCGCCGCCGACGCTGTCGCAGTTCGCGGCGATCAAGGTGTTCGACTGCCGCGACGAGTTGGACGCCAACGTCAGGCGCTACGCGGAGAACAGGGCGCTGCTGCTGGCGCAACTGCCGAAAGCCGGGTTCGACAAACTGGCGTCGGCCGAGGGCGCCTTCTACATCTACGCCGACGTCGGCCACATGACCAACGACAGTCCGGAATTCTGCAAGCGGATGCTGGCCGAGACCGGCGTCGCGGCAACGCCCGGAATCGATTTCGATCCCGGGCGCGGTCACCGCTTCATGCGGTTCTGTTTCGCCGGCGACCATGCCGACATGGCGGCGGCGGCGGAGCGGCTCCGCCGCTGGCGCCGCCGACCGCTGGCGATCACTCGGTAACGCGCCGCCACCAACCCTTGCGCGCCGCCGGCTTTTCCTGAGTCTCGACCGGACGCGCCGCGTCGACGACCGCCACCGGGGCCGCCCTGGCGGGCTCGGCCGCGGCCGCCGGCTGCGCCGGTTTCGGCGCCAGCGTCGGTGACGATGCGGCGGCGGTTGCGCCGCCGCCCGCCGGCGTCGGGCGAGCGTCGGGCGCTGGCGTCGGGCGAGCGTCGGGCGCGGGCGTCGGCGCCGCGGCAGCCTTTGGCGGCTGTTGCGGGAATGGGGTCGCGTTTTTTGCGCCGCCGGCCGGGTGCGGTTCGCCGCCGCCCGACGGCGCCTTGCCGCCGCGGCCGCGCCGCCGCCGCCCGCCGCGTTTCTGCGGCGGCGCTCGGTTGCCGGCGTCGGGCAACGGAATCACCGCGCCGCCGGCGCCTTTCGGCGCCGCTGGTGCGGCTCCGGCGGACGAGGCGGGCGCCGCCGCGGCCGGATTCGCCGCGCCGGCGTCCGCGTCGGCCGCGGCGGCGGGCTGTGCGGAACCGGTCGCGCTCGGCGGCGTCGCGCCGCCTTGGCGGGTTTCGCCGTCGCGGCGGTGGCGTCGGCCGCCGCGTCGGCCGCGGCGCCGCCGCTTGCCCCGCGGTGCCGACGGATCATCCTGCGACCGCGGCGCGCCGTTGCTCGCGGCGGCCCGGGTCTCGGCGGTCGCCGGCTTGCTGTCGTCGCCGCCGTCGCCTTCGCCGCCGTGCGCGCCGTCGGCGGCGGTCGCCGTCGCCGCCGCTTCCGGCGCCTCGCGGCGGGCGTCGCCGTCGTCGCCGTGATGCCGCCGGCCACGCCGTCGCCGGCGTTTGCCGCCGTCGTCGCGGGCGCCGTCGCGCGATGCCGAGCCGGGCTCGACGGCGACGATCGGGACGCCGTCGTCGCCGATCCGGTCGATCCGGAACTTGGGCGGGATCAGGGTGTCGTCGCTTTCCATGCGCACCGACATCTTGAATTTCTCCTCGATGCGGGCGAGCGCCGAGCGCTTGTTGTTGAGGATGTAGAGCGCCACCGGCGTCGGGGTATGGACGATGACCTGCCGCGAGCGGTGCTGCATGCCCTCGTCCTCGATGGCGCGCAGCAGGTGCAGCGCCGCCGAGTCCTTCGAGCGGCGAATGCCGGAACCCTCGCAATAGGGGCACGGCTCGGAGCTGGTCTCGATCAGGCTGGGACGCATCCGTTGCCGCGACAGCTCGAGCAGCCCGAACGGGCTGATGCGGCCGATCTGGATGCGCGCCCGGTCGGAGCGCATGGCGTCCTTCAGGCGGCGCTCGACCTTGACCTGGTTGCGGTGGTCCTCCATGTCGATGAAGTCGATGACGATCAGTCCCGCCAGGTCGCGCAGCTTCAATTGCAGGGCGATCTCGTCGGCGGCCTCGAGGTTGGTCTTCAACGCCGTCTCCTCGATGTTGCGGCCGCGGGTGGCGCGCCCCGAGTTGACGTCGATGGCGACCAGCGCCTCGGTCGGGCTGATGACGATGTAGCCGCCCGATCGCAACTGCACTTCCGGCGAGTGCATGCTGTCGAGCTGATGCTCGAGGCCGTAGAACTGGAACAGGTGCTTGTCGACTTCCTTGAACGGCTGCACCCGCTTGGTGTGGCTGGGGATCAGCAGTTTCATGAAGTCCTTTGCGGCGCGATAGGACTCGTCGCCGTCGATGACGATTTCTTGGATGTCCTTGGTATAGAGGTCGCGGATCGAGCGCTTGATCAGGTCGCCTTCCTCGTGCACCAGGCACGGCGCCATCGATTCCAGCGTCACCTCGCGGACCGCGCTCCACAGCCGCATCAGGTATTCGTAGTCGCGCTTGATTTCGGCCTTCGAGCGTTTCTCGCCGGCGGTGCGGACGATCACCGCCATGCCCTCGGGAATGCCGAAATCGGAAAGGATCGACTTCAGGCGCTTGCGGTCGCCGCCGCTGCCGATTTTGCGGGAAATGCCGCCGCCGCGCGCCGTGTTCGGCATCAGCACGCAATAGCGCCCGGCGAGCGACAGATAGGTGGTCAACGCGGCGCCCTTGGTGCCGCGCTCTTCCTTGACCACCTGCACCAGCAGGATCTGCCGGCGCTTGATCACCTCCTGGATCTTGTAGCGGCGTCGGTGCGCCGTCGGCCGCCGCTGGGCGACCTCCTCGAAGATGTCGCCGCCGACCGTCTCGACCGCCGCCGGCTCGGGGCCCGCCGCGCTCGGCGCGCTGGCCGCGCCGGCCGCCTCGTCGCGCGGCTGCGCCGGGTCGCCCTCCGGGTGCGGCGTGACCTTCTGCTCGGCGATCAGCGCCTCGCGGTCGGCGACCGGGATCTGGTAGTAGTCGGGGTGGATTTCGTTGAACGCCAGGAAGCCGTGGCGATTGCCGCCATAGTCGACGAACGCCGCCTGCAGCGACGGCTCGACGCGCGTCACCTTGGCGAGATAGATGTTGCCTTTAAGCTGCCGGCGGGACTGAACCTCGACGTCGAAGTCTTCCAGGTGGTTTCCGGCGACGATCGCCACCCGGGTCTCTTCCGGGTGCGACGCGTCGATCAGCATGCGTTTGGATGTCATTTATTTCAAAACTCCGATGCACAGCCCGCCCGGCGTGCGTCCTCCGGGGATGCGCGCGATCTGGGGCGGGGGTGCGTGTTCGAGAAAGGCCGGCGGCGCCTGCGAACAATCCTTCGGCCGCCATCGTCGCGGGCGGCATGTGGCTGGTTCGCGCTGCTCTATCCGGCATGGGAAAAAAGACCATATCTAAGAGAGGAATCCCTCTCGCCTTTTGCATATAAGCCCCGAGTGGCTGTCCCGCAAGCGGCTATACCCTTGGGACCATCGCTCGGGCTCGCCTGGCGTCGCGCCACGGCCGGCCGCCGCCCCGTCTCGCGACGGTCATCGGACCGCACCGGCCTCGCCGCCAGGCGCGACAGTGTTAACATAAAGGTAGGCATTTCGTTCGACAATCTTCTTGTCGGCGGCGGCGATCCGCCGGCGACGGCGATCGCGGCCGCGGCGCGAATTCGGTTGCAGATCATTACCCCTTGTAATAAATCATATATTTGGGGACCGGGTTGTGAGCTTGCACCACATGTGGGGTGTTGATCGAATAATTCGCTGGTTGCCGGTCGCCCTGGCGGCGGCCTCGGCGCTGGCCGTGGCGCTGACCGTGGCGCGACCGGCCGCGGCGGCCGACTCGGTGGTCACCGACGTCCGCGTCGGCGTCCATGCGGCGGCCACCCGGATCGTCCTCGAGCTGACCAAGCCGGTGGCGTTCACCGCCTTCACTCTCGGCGAGCCGAAGCGCGTCGTTATCGATCTGCCGGAAGTCGGCTGGCAGCTGCCGCCCGTGCCGCTGCCGGCCGCCGTCGGCGTCTTCGAGAAGCTGCGCTACGGCCTGTTCAAGCCGGGAAATTCGCGCATCGTGTTCGACATCCACACCCCGGCGACGATCACCCAGGCGTTCATGCTCGAGCCGCAAGGCGGCCATCGCCACCGTCTGGTGGTCGACCTGACGCCGACCAGCCCGCAGGCGTTCCTGCAAAGCGTCGGCGCCCAGCCGGTGCGCGGCACCGCGGCGCAGCCGAAGGCGGCGCCCGATCGTCCGGGTCTGGCGCCGCCGCCGGCGAACCTGGCCGCGGCGGGCGCGACCGCCGGCGACGCCGCCGCCACGCCGACGCCGCCCCGCGCCGACGCCGAGGATCAGGCGTCGCCGTTCCGGCTGGCGCCGCGCAAGCCGGAGCCGAGGCGCCGCGGCGACAAGCACGTCGTCGTCATCGATCCGGGACACGGCGGCGTCGATCCCGGCACCATTGGCATATCCGGCACCTACGAAAAGCACGTGACGCTGGCGATGGCGCGCGAACTCAAGAAGCAGCTCGAGGAAACCGGCCGTTTCAAGGCGGTGCTGACGCGCGACCGCGACATCTTCGTCCGCCTTCGCGACCGCGTGCAGCTGGCTCGCGACGCCAAGGCCGAACTGTTCATCTCGATCCACGCCGATACGGTCAAGAACAAGGCGATCCGGGGGCCGTCGGTCTATACGCTGTCGGAAAAGGCCTCCGACGGCGAAGCGGCAGAACTGGCGGAAAAGGAAAACAAGGCCGATCTGATCGCCGGTATCGACCTCAGCCACGAAACGCCCGAGGTGACCAATATCCTGATCGACCTGGCGCAGCGCGAGTCGATGAACGAATCGGCGCGTTTCGCGGCGGCCCTGATCGATCAATTGAAACGGTCCACCGCCGTTCTCAGAAACACCCACCGGTTCGCCGGTTTTGCCGTCCTCAAGGCCCCCGATGTCCCGTCGGTGCTGCTGGAGATGGGGTTCCTGTCCAACCCGAACGACGAGCGCTCGTTGCGCTCGCGCGCCTATCGCGCGCAGTTGGCGAGCGCGGCAACCAAGGCCGTGGACGCCCATTTCGTGCGCGTCGAAGAGGCGATCAGGAAGTAAAAGGCCATACAGTCGCCATAATTTAATAATTAGCTGTTTCAAGCATTTCGGGACGCATGTGGTAAACTGACGGTCGTGCGGGTCGTCCGCCGCAAGCGTCGAACCCCGGCCCGGGAAAATGGGTGGCCGCGACCTTGATATCCGATGTTTAGAGCGCTTCTCACCATTATCGGCGCGTTATTGGTCGTCGCCGTCGTCGGCGCCGGCGGCGTGCTGTTCATTTTCCACAATTTCGGCAGCGACCTTCCGGAATACCGCCAGCTCGCCAGCTACGAACCGCCGGTGATGACCCGGGTGTATGGCGGCGACGGGCGCCTGCTGGCCGAGTACGCGGTCGAGAAGCGGGTGTTCGTGCCGATCAAGGCGATGCCGCGGCGGGTGGTCGAGGCTTTCCTGGCGGCCGAGGACAAGAACTTCTACACCCATCCCGGCGTGGATTTGTTGAGCGTCGTCCGCGCCGCGCTGACCAACGTCAAAAACCTCGGCAGCTCGAAACGGCCCGTCGGCGCCTCCACGATCACCCAGCAGGTGGCCAAGAATTTCCTGCTCAGCAACGAAATATCGTGGAAGCGCAAGATTCAGGAGGCGATCCTGGCGTTCCGCATCGAACGCGCGCTGTCGAAGGACCGCATCCTCGAGCTTTACATGAACGAGATCTACCTCGGCTTCGGTTCCTACGGGGTGGCGGCGGCGGCACTGAACTACTTCGACAAGTCGCTCATCGAGATGACCGTCGCCGAGGCGGCGTTCCTGGCGGCTTTGCCCAAGGCGCCAAACAACTACAATCCGATCACCAAGCCGGACGCCGCCAAGGCCCGTCGCGACTGGGTGGTCGGGCGGATGCTGGCCGATGGCAACATCACCGCCGACCAGGCCGTCGAGGCGCAACGCGCGCCGCTGACGGTGCGCCAGCGCTCGGCCACTGAATACACGACCGCCGAATATTTCGCCGAAGAGGTGCGCCGCGAGCTGGTCAAGCGGTACGGCGACAAGAACCTTTATAAGGGCGGCCTGTTGGTGCGAACGACCATCGATCCGTACCTGCAGGCGATCGCCGATCGCGAATTGCAGCGCGGGCTCGAGGCCTATGACCGGCGCCACGGATGGCGCGGGCCGATTGCGCGGCTGGCCGAAGGCGGCCAATTCTACGCCTCCGGCGACTGGCGCGGCGCGCTGGCCAAGATGACGCCGCCGGCCGGGCTCGGGCCGCACAGGCTCGCCGTCGTCGTCGGCCTCGACGCGGGCAGCGCCGTCATCGGCTTCGACGACGGGACCAAGGGGCGAATCCCGCTTTCCCAGTTGCAATGGGCGCGGCGCGCCGAAGAGGGCCAGAAGCGCGGGCCGAAAGTCACCATGGCCTCCGACGTGCTGGCGGCCGGCGACGTGATCGCGGTCGATCCGATCGAGCCGGGCGCCGAGGGGCATTCCGCGTTCGAACCGCGGTTCAGCCTGTATCAGATCCCGAACGTCGACGGCGCGCTGGTGGCGCTCGATCCGCATACCGGGCGGGTGCTGGCGATGAGCGGCGGCTATTCGTTCGCGCGCAGCCAGTTCAACCGCGTCACCCAGGCCAACCGGCAGCCGGGCTCGGCGTTCAAGCCGTTCGTCTACCTGACGGCGATCGAAAGCGGCTACACGCCGTCGACGCTGATCCTCGACGCGCCGTTCGTCATCGACCAGGGGCCGGGGTTGCCGAAATGGCGCCCGGCGAACTACACCAACAAGTTCTACGGGCCTTCGACGATGCGGCTGGGCCTCGAGAAATCGCGCAACCTGATGACCGTGCGCCTGGCGCAGACCGTCGGCATGGAGAAGGTGGCGGACACGGCGGAACGCTTCGGCATCGTCGACAAGCTGCCCGATGCGCTGTCGATGGCGCTCGGCTCCAGCGAGACGACGCTGCTGCGGCTGACCACCGGCTACGCCATGTTGGTCAACGGCGGCAAGCAGATCACGCCGACCCTGATCGATCGCATCCAGGACCGCCACGGCACGACCATATTCCGCCACGACCGGCGGCCGTGCCCGAACTGCCGGGCGATGGCGTGGACCGGCCAGCCGATGCCGCAGATACCCGACACCCGCAAGGCGCTCACCGACCCGGGCAGCGCCTACCAGGTGGTGAACATGCTGCGCGGCGTCATCGAGCGCGGCACCGGCAAGCGCGTCCAGGCCGTCGGCAAGCCGTTGGCCGGCAAGACCGGCACCACCAACGACGAGAAGGACACCTGGTTCATCGGCTTCACGCCCGACCTCGCGGTCGGCGTGTTCATCGGCTTCGACGAGCCGAAGGCGCTCGGCCGGCAGGAAACCGGCTCGTCGGTGTCGGCGCCGGTGTTCCGCGACTTCATGGCCGCGGCGCTGAAGGACAAGCCGGCGATTCCGTTCCGGATACCGCCGAGCATCCGGTTGGTGCGGGTCAACGCCACCACCGGCGAGCTGGCGCGTCCGGGCGATTCCGACGTCATCCTCGAGGCCTTCAAGCCGGGCACCGTGCCGGAAGGGCGATCCGAGGTCCTCGAGGGCCGGAGCTGGACCGCCGGCGGCGAGGGGCTGGCGCCGGCCACCGGCACCGGCGGCCTGTATTGAGCGCGGCGCCGCCGCGGCCGCCGATCGATGCCTTGCCCCGGTCCGGCAACCCGGCTAAAAACCGGCCTGATGCGCGCGGATATCGAAACCCTTGTCACCGAGATCAAGCAGTCGATGGACCTGCTGAGGAGGCATCTTTGACTATGATGCCGCCCGCCGCCGCCTGGCCGAGCTGAACGCCAGGTCCGAAGACCCCAAGTTCTGGAACAACAGCGGCGAAGCCCAGGCGGTGATGCGCGAGCGCAACCGCCTGGAACACCGGCTCGCCGCCATCGACGAACTCGAACGCCGGCTGTCCGACAATTGCGAGCTGTTGGAACTGGCGGAGGCCGAGAACGACACGGCCGTCGCCGGCGAGGCCGAGGCGGCGGTAAAGGCGTTGCACGCCGAGGCCATCGTCGCCGAAAAAGAGACGCTGCTGTCGGGCGAGGCCGACGCCAACGACTGCTATCTCGAGGTGCACGCGGGCGCCGGCGGCACCGAGGCCCAGGATTGGGCCGAGATGCTGCTGCGCATGTACGCCCGCTGGTCCGAGGCGCACGACTACAAGGTGCAGTGGCTGGAGGAGAGCGCCGGCGAGGAAGCCGGCACCAAGTCGGCGACGCTGAAGATCGTCGGCCGCAACGCCTACGGCTGGCTGAAGACGGAAAGCGGCGTCCACCGGCTGGTGCGGATATCGCCCTATGATTCGTCGTCGCGCCGGCACACCAGCTTCGCCTCGGTGTGGGTCTATCCGGTGATCGACGAGGAGATCGCGGTCGAGATCATCGACCGCGACCTGCGCGTCGATACCTACCGCGCCTCGGGCGCCGGCGGCCAGCACGTCAACAAGACCGACAGCGCCATCCGCATCACCCACGAGCCGTCGGGAATCGTCGTGCAATGCCAGAGCGACCGCTCGCAGCACAAGAACCGCGCCACCGCCATGAACATGCTGAAGGCGCGACTGTACGAGCTGGAGCTGCAAAAGCGCGAGGCGGCGATGCAGGCCGAGCACGAGGCGAAGACGGACATCGGCTGGGGCCACCAGATCCGGTCCTACGTGCTGCAGCCCTATCAGATGGTCAAGGACCTCAGGACCAACGTCCAGACCTCCAACACCCAGGCGGTGCTCGACGGCGATCTCGACGAATTCATGGCCGCGGCGCTGGCGGCGCGGGTCAAGGAAAACTCGGGCGGCAAGGCGGACAACCCCTAGGTTGTCCGTCCCCGCGCCGCGACCCCGACCGGCGTCGCCCGGCCTCGGCGGGAACTCTCGCGGGGGCGACCCCCGCATCCCCTGGGCCCGGGCGATCCGGCGCCGCACGAGACCGGATGCCCCGCGCAGAGGCGGGGCTTGACGGAAAAAGATGGCGCTTCGCCGCGCCGGCGCCTACTGCAGGATGAACTCCTTGAACAAGATCGACTGGATCTTCGCCGGCAGAATGGCGTTGTTGATGATGGTGGTGAGATCCGCCCGCAGCTTGTCGGTGCCCGCCTTGCCCACCAGTTCCTGGCGCTCGTGGTCGCGCAGGTAGGTCCTGACCGAATCGACGACCCGCAGTTCCGATGCCTGCAGACGCGGCAAATCCGTGCTCGCCAATTGGATGACCAGGGTAGTGCGGATCAATGGCGACGAGCATCTTCCGGTTTTCAGGTCGGCCTTGATCTGCGGCAGCTGATGGGTCACCGGCGTGCCGAGATCGAGGGTCGCGACCTTCGATCCGGTTTTCCTGCCGAGCAGCGGGTCGAGCAGACCGGTGAAATACGCCGCCGCGCCGCCGCCGGCGATCACCACCGCGACGACGGCGATGATGGCGATCAACTTGCCCTTGCCGCCGCCCTTGCCGCCGTCCTGGCCACCACCCTCGCCGTCGGCGGCGCCCTTGTCGTCGTCTGGCTGGTCGCTCATCGAATCCTCCCACTCTCAGGCGGCAACGCGCCGTCGCCGCCGCTGGCGTCGCGGGTCAGGTTACGCAGTTTCACCGGCGGCGGAAAGGCCGTTGCCGGCGCCGGTCACAACGCCTTCGCCGCGTCGAGCACGTCGTCGACGTGACCTTTGACCTTGACCTTGCGCCAGGTCTTGCGGATGACGCCTTTGCCGTCGATCAGGAACGTCGCCCGGTCGATACCCATGTACTCGCGTCCGTAGAGCTTCTTCTTGATCCAGACGCCGTACGCCCGGCACAGCGTGCCGTCGGCGTCGGAGACCAGCGCGAACGGCAACTTGTGCTTGGCCTTGAAGCCGTCGTGGCGCTTGACCGAGTCCTTGGAAACGCCGACCACTACGGCGCCGGCCTTGCGGAAATCCTTGATGCGGTCGCGGAAGCCCTCGGCCTCCATGGTGCAGCCGGGGGTGTCGTCCTTGGGGTAGAAGTAGAGCACCAGCTTCTTGCCCTTGCAGTCGCCAAGCGCCAACGTGCCGTCGCCGTCCGTCGGCAGGTCGAATTTCGGCGCCTTGTCGCCGGCCTCGATGGCCATCGGGAATCTCCTGTCATTTGTTGGCGTCCGCCGGCGGCAACGCCGCCGCCGGCGTCTCGATGATGGACTTGAATATGTCGTAAACCTGGTCCGCGGTGGCGCGGATTTTCGCCTCCAGCGCGGCGAAATCGTCGACGCCGCCGCAGCGCACCAGGTCCTGCTTCAGCGCCTTTGAAATCTCGCCCTCGCGGTCGCGGGTGATCTCGCCCTCGATGGTCAACGCCAGCAGGCTCTGCAGGCCCTGCCACAGCTCCAGGGCCGCGATCAGGCGACGGCCGGATTGCGCGTCCAGCAGGTTCGCCGCGACCGCGGCGTCGAGGGTGCCGCGGGTGTCGCGGCCGAGGATTTGCGAATGATCGTGGGCGTGGCGCAGGATCAGATACTGAACGATGAACTCGATGTCGACGATGCCGCCGCGCAAGTTCTTCAGCGCCCAGACGCAGTCGGTGCGGCGCTCGGCGTCGAGCCGGGCGCGCATGTCGGCGACGTCGCGCAGCAGCGTGTCCGGGTCGCGCGGCGCCGTCAACGTGTCGCGGATGGCGGCGACGATGCGTCGGCGCAACTCCGGCGGCCCGATCAGCGGCCGCGCCCGCGTCAGCGCCATCCGTTCCCACGTCCATGCGGTGTCGGCATGGTAGCGCTTGAACGCGTCGAGCGACGACGCGATCGGACCCTTGGTGCCGGACGGACGCAGGCGCATGTCGACCTCGTAGAGCTGGCCCTCGGCGGTCGGCGCGGTGATCGCGTTGATCAGGCTCTGGCTGAGGCGGGCGAAGTACTTCGCCGCGTCGAGCGGCCGCTTGCCGTCCGACGTCCGGGCGACGTCGCCGCCCGGCAGGTCGTAGACGAAGATCAGGTCGAGATCGGACGCCGCCGTCATCTCGCGGCTGCCCAGCTTGCCCAGCGCGACGACCGCCATGCGCGCGCCGGCGACGCGGCCGTGGCCGCGGGCGAAGTCCGCCTCGACCACCGGATAAAGACCGGCCAGCGCGGTCTCGGCGACGCGGCTGAAGACCTTGCCGGCGTCGCCCGGCGCGATCAGGCCGCGCAGGCACTGCACGCCGATCTGGAAGCGGCGGTCGTTGTTCCATCGCCGGCTGGCGTCGAGCGCCTGCTCGAAGTGGTCGCCGCGGGCGAGCGTCGCCTCGAGATCGGCGAGCAGGGCGGCCGCCTCCGGCAGCGGGTCGAAGAAGTCCGCCGTCAGCACGCTGTCGAGAACCGCCGAGCGGCGGCTCAAATGGTGCGCCAGGCGTGGCGCCTTGCCCATGATCTCGGCGACCAGCCCGAGCAGTTGCGGGTTGGTGTGGAACATCGAGAACAACTGCACGCCGGAAGGCAGCCCGGCGAGGAACTCGTCGAAGCGCGCGAACGCGGTGTCGGGCGCCGGCGTGGCGGCGATCGCCCTGAGCAGCGCCGGCATCAGCTCGGTGAGGATCTCGCGCGCCCGGGTGCTGCGGGTCGCCCGGTAGCGGCCGTGGTGCCAGGCGCGGACGGCGGCGTCGACCCGCTCGGGATTGTCGTAACCGAGGCCCTTGATGGTGGCGAGCGTCTCGGGGTCGGCCTCGACGCCGGTGAATACCAGGCTGCCGGCGCCCGCCACGTCGTCGTCGGCGCCCAGCGACGGCGCATGCTCGAACAGCTTGGCGTAATGATCCTGCACCCGGGTCAAGTGCCGGACCAGGTCGGCCGAAAACGCCGCGGCGCCGTCGTAGCCGAGGAAGATCGCCAGCTTCTCGAGGCCGGCCGCGTCGGCCGGCAGCTTCTGGGTCTGTTCGTCGTCGATCATCTGCAGGCGGTGCTCGACCCGGCGCAGGAACTCGTAGGCCGCCAGCAGCTCGCGCACCGCCTGTTCGGAACAGTGGCCGTTCTCGGCCAGCGCCGTCAGCGCCCGGCAGGTGCCGGTGGTCCTCAGGTTCGGCTGGCGGCCGCCCCAGATCAGCTGCTGCGTCTGGGCGAAGAACTCGATCTCGCGGATGCCGCCGCGGCCGATCTTGATGTTGTGGCCGTTGACCGCGATTTTGCCGCCGCCCTTGTGGACGTGGATCTGGCGCTTGATCGAGTGGATGTCCTGGATCGCCGCGAAATCCAGGTGCTTGCGCCAGACATAGGGCGTCAGCCGCTTCAGGAACGCTTGGCCGGCATCGCGGTCGCCGGCGACCACGCGCGCCTTGATCATCGCCGCGCGCTCCCAGTTCTGTCCGAGAGACTCGTAATAGGTTTCGGCCGCCAGCACAGACAACGCCACCGGCGTCACGCCGGGATCGGGCCGGAGCCTGAGATCGGTGCGGAACACATAGCCGTCGACGGTGCGCCGCTCGAGCAGGCCGACCAGGTTGCGCGTCAGGCGGACGAAATGCGCCTGCAGGCCGTCCGCGTCGGCGCCGTCGATGCGGTCGGGGTCGTAGAGCACGATCAAATCGATGTCGCTCGAGTAGTTGAGCTCGCCGCCGCCGAGCTTGCCCATGGCGATGACGACCAGGCCCGAGTCGCGTTCCGGGTCGTCCGGCCATTTGATCTTGAACGCGCCGCGCCCGGCGGCCTCGCGCAGCACGTGCCGGATCGCGGTCGACAACGCGTGTTCGGCGAACTCGGAGAGCGCGCCGGTGATTTCGGCGAGCGGCCATGCGCCCGCGATGTCGGCGAGCGCCACCGTCAACGCCACGCGCCGCCGCATGATCCGCAAATGGCGCGCCACGTCGTCGCCGCCCATCGCCTGGCGCCGCGCGTCCTTCATCTCGGCGATGATGCGGTCGAAGGTGACGCGCGGGCCGGCGGTCAGCAGCCGGCGGGCGAACGCCGGCTCCTTGACGATGACGGAGGTGAGGAACGGACTGTTGCCGAAAACCGACTCCAGAACGCGTCGGCCGAGCGGATCGGCGGCCGCCTGCTCGGCGAATCGCAGAAGATCGTTCGAGGCGTCCGACGATCGGGCGGCGTCGCCGGCCGCCTCCAACCACTGTTCAAGACCGCGCGCCGCCATCTCGGGCGAGGCGGGCGCCGGCAGCGCGCATTTGCTGTCTAGGAACCCGAAATGATGCATAATAAGCGGCTCCGAACAGCCGCAGACTGCGGGAACCGGCAAGTTCGGTCAAGACGCCGCGACGAAAAGGAAAACCTTTGATCAGGCGCACGTTCCGCGGATTCATCCAGTTGCTCGGTGGCCTTGGTGCCGGTCTCGCCATCATCGCGATGCTGGCGGCGTGGCAACTGTCTTCCGGTCCGATTTCGCTGGCGTTCCTGTCGCCCTACATCGAGAACGCCGTCAACACCGGGCACAAGAACTTCAAGCTCAGCCTGGAAGACACCATCCTCACCTGGGCGGGCTGGCAACGCACGCTCGACATCCGGGTGATCAACGTGAAGGCGCTCCGGCCCGACGGCTCGCTGATCGGCAGCGTGCCCGAGGTTTCGTTCTCGCTCAGCGGCCGGGCGCTGATCGGCGGCCTGATCGCGCCGAGCAGCATCGAGCTGTTCGGTCCGCGGTTGCGGATCAGGCGCGAAATCGACGGCACCATCGACATCGGCTTCCAGGATACCGAGGGCCAGTCGAACGAGATGGGGCGCCGCCTGATCGGTCAGTTGCTGGCGGTGCCGGACCCGGCCAATCCGATGAGCTACCTGAGCCGCCTGGAAGTCGTCACCGCCGAGGTTGCCTTCGATGACCGCCAGCAGGGCAAATCCTGGATGGCGCCCGCCGCCGACGTCAGCCTCAGGCGCGACGCGGCCGGATTGAAAGGCTCGGTGATCCTGAATATCGACGTCGAGGGGCGGCGCACCGAGATCGCCGTCGCTGGCAATTACGTCATCGCCGACAAGCGGTTCGACCTGATCGTCGATTTCCACGACATTTCGCCTGCGGCCTTTTCGTCGATGTATTACGAGCTGGGTCCGCTCCGCGCCTTCGCCCTGCCGCTGCGGGGAACGGTGACGGCCAGCGTCGGCACCGACGGCCGAGTCTCGGCGGCGGGGTTCAATCTGAAGGGCGGCAAGGGCGTTCTCGACCTGCCGCAACCGTTAGCGCAGACGTTGCCGGTCGAAAGCGTCGTGCTGAAGGGCCACTTCGGCGGCGAGGGGCGCGTCATCCAGGTCGACGACTTGACGGTCGGGCTCGCGCCGGACGGCATGATCCGGTTGCCCGGCGCCGCGCATCACGAATTGCCGCTCGCCTCGCTCAGCGCCAAGGGCCGCTACGTCGGCGACGCCGGCCGCCTCGAGGTAACGCGGCTCAGCGCCAACCTGCGCGGCCCGACGGCCGAAATGAAACTGGTCGCCGATGGGATCGCGGGCAAGGCCGGCGCCGGCGGCGAGCGCGCCATGACGGTCGAAGCCACCGGTTCGCTGCGCGACGTGCCGATCGACCGGTTGCGTCGGTATTGGCCGGCGGCGTGGGGGCCCGACGCCCATCAATGGGTGGTGAACCATCTTTCCGACGGCATGCTGCATCAGGCGCGCGCCGAGGTCCGCCTGCGGGCCGACGACAAAGGCGCCTTCGAGGTGTTGTCGGTGGACGGCGATATGGAAGTGAGCGGCGTTTCCGTCGATTACCTGCCGCCGATGCCGCCGCTCCGCAGTACCGCGGCTTACATGAAGTTCAACGAAAAACGTTTCGACATATTCGTGTCGGAAGGCAGGTCCGAAGGACTGACCGTGCGCGAAGGCACGATCCATCTCACCGGCCTCGACATGATCGACCAATACGCCGACATTTCGCTCGCGGTCGACGGTTCGTTCGGCAATCAGCTGGCGTACCTGGAGCACGAGCCGTTGCGCTACGCCTCGGCGATCCGGATCGACCCCAAGTCCACCAAGGGGACGGCGGAAACCCAGCTCAAGTTCAAATTCATCCTGGAGAAGTCGCTGACCCTCGATCGCGTCGAAGTTTCCGCGAAGTCGAAAGCGACCGGCGTTTCCGCCGCCAAGGCGGTGCTGGAGCGCGACATCACCGACGGCAAAATAGACATCCGCGTCGACAAGAAGGGCATGGACCTGGCCGGCACGGTCACCATCGGCAAAATTCCGGCGACCCTGGTGTGGCGCGAAAATTTCGACGAAAAACGCAAGTTCCGCCGCCGCTACGACGTCAGGGCCCGAGTCGCCGATACGCGGCAGCTCGCGGACTTGATTCCGAATCTCGCCCCGTTCACCGAAAAATTCATCCGCGGCACGCTCGGCGCCGAGATCGTTTACACGATCTTCAACGACGACCGCCGCCGTCTCGACATCAAGACCGATATCACCGGCGCCGAGCTGCTGGCGCCGGCATTCGGCTGGAGCAAGAAATCCGGCGTCGTCGCCGAGGCGCGGATGGCGATGGACCTCAACGGCGAGCGGATCACCGCCGTTCCCAGCTTCTCGGTCGCCGCCAACGACCTGGAAATCCGGGGCCGCGCGCACTACGGCGCCGGCACGGGCGAGCTCAGGCGCATCGATTTCGACCGCGTCTCGTACGGCCGCACCGACATCAAGGGCGCCTTGATCGCCCGCGGCGACGGCGGCTGGGACGCCGGCTTCCACGGGCCCAGTTTCGATATGACCTCGATGTGGCAGGACATCCTGCACGGCGGATCCGAGGGCGGGAGGGGCGACGCATTCCGGCTGCCTTACCTGACGTTGGCGGTCGAACTCGATCGCGTGTGGATCGGGCCCAACCGCAGCGTCAACCGGATTTCCGGCACCTTCGCCCACAAGGACGACCTGTGGCGGACGATCCTGGTGAAGGGCGAGATCGGCGAAAAGAAGTACTTCGAACTGAGCATCCGTCCGGGCGACGACGGCAATCGGAACTTGGTGATGACGTCGGTGGACGCCGGCGAAACCCTGAAGCTGATGGACTATTTCGACAATATGATCGGCGGCAAGCTGCAGATCGTCGGCAAATACAACGATTCGCTGGCCACCCACCCGCTCAACGGGCGCCTCACGGCGAGCAATTACCGCGTTTCCAACGCGCCGCTGCTGACCCACGTGCTCAGCATCATGGCGTTGACCGGCATCGTCGACGCCCTGCAGGGCCGCGGGCTGGCGTTCGGCACGCTCGACGTTCCGTTCGTGCTCGGCGAGGGATGGCTGGAGATCAAGAACGCGAAGGCCGCCGGCGCGTCGCTGGGGTTTACCGCCTCGGGCACGGTCTACACCCACGCCGACGTGATGGACATCAACGGCACCGTGGTGCCGGCCTACGCCATCAACAGCGCCCTCGGCAAACTGCCGGTCATCGGCGACATCTTCACCGGCGGCGAAAAGGGCGGCGGCGTGTTCGCCGCCAATTTCTCGATGAGCGGCCCCACCGCCGACCCGAAAGTCACGGTGAACCCGCTGTCGGCGCTGACGCCGGGGATATTCCGCAACGTGTTCGACATCTTCGGCCAGGCGGATTTCAACAACCGCCACCCGGACGACGCCGGCACCCAATAACAATCGCCTGCGTGTCGGCCGGCGCGCCTAGACGGCGCGGACCAGCGCGTGGCGCTTCTTCCCGGCCGAAAGCTTGAGGACGCCGCCGGCGCCGATGTCGTCGGCGGTGATCATCCGCGTCTCGCTGGCGATCGGGGCGTCGTTCAGCCGCCCGCCGCCGCCCTTGATCAGCCGCCGCGCCGCGGCGTTGGATTGCGCCAGACCGGCCGTCTTGAACAGCTCGAAAGCCGGGATGCCGGCGGCAAGCGCCGAGCGCGCCACCTCGACGGTCGGCAGGGCAGCGCCGCTCGCGCCCTCCTCGAAGGTCTTGCGCGCCGTTTCGGCCGCCGCGACCGCCGCCTTGTCGCCGTGGGCGAGCGCCGTCGCCCGGTCGGCCAGCACCTTCTTGGCGTCGTTGATCTCCTCGCCCGAAAGCGTCTCCAGGCGCGCGATCTCGGCCAGCGGCAGCTCGGTGAACAGGCGCAGGAACCGGCCGACGTCGGCGTCGTCGGTGTTGCGCCAGTATTGCCAGTAGTCGTAGGCCGTGAGCATGTCGGCGTTGAGCCACACCGCGCCGTCCGCGGTCTTGCCCATCTTCGCGCCCGACGCCGTGGTCAGCAGCGGCGTCGTCAGGCCATACAAATGCAAGCCGTCGATGCGGCGGCCGAGCTCGACGCCGCTGACGATGTTGCCCCACTGGTCGGACCCGCCCATCTGCAGCCGGCAGCGGTAGCGCCGGGCGAGCTCGAGGAAATCGTAGGCCTGCAGCACCATGTAATTGAATTCGAGGAAGCTCAGCGGCTGCTCGCGCTCGAGCCGCAATTTGACGCTGTCGAGTCCGAGCATCCGGTTGACCGAAAAATGCCGGCCGACGTCGCGCAGGAACGGAATATAGGCGAGGCCGTCGAGCCAGTCGGCGTTGTCGACCATGATCGCGTCGGTGGGCCCGTCGCCGAACTTCAGGAACTTGGCGAACACGTCGCGGATGCCGGCCATGTTGGCGCGGATGTCGGCGTCGCCGAGGAGCTTGCGGGTGTCGTCCTTGCCCGACGGATCGCCGACCTTGGTGGTGCCGCCGCCCATCAGCACGATCGGCTTGTGCCCGGTACGCTGCAGCAGCCTGAGCAGCATGATCGAAACCAGGCTGCCGGCGTGCAGGCTGGGGGCGGTGCAGTCGAAGCCGATATACGCGGTGACCGGGCCTTTCGCGGCCTCGGCGTCCAGGCCCTCGGTGTCGGTGCACTGATGGACGAAGCCGCGTTCGAGCGCGACGGTGATGAAGTCCGAACGGTGGCCGGTCATTGTTTGCCCACCCTCACCATGGGCAAGGGTTTATGCTATCGGTATCCGCGACGCAATCCCGACGTTCGGGACGCCGCGGCCGGCAGGGGACCTCGATGGTGGAAGCCAAAGGCGTGATGACGGCCATCGGCCTGATGAGCGGCACCTCCATGGACGGCGTCGATGCCGCCGTCGTCAGGACCGACGGCCGCGTCGTCTCGGGCTTTGGGCCGTTCCTCACGGTGGCTTACGACGACGCCTTCCGGGCCCGCCTGCGGCGGCTTCTCGGCGATGACCCGGCGGAAGGCGACGAGGCCCAAACGGTCGCGCGCGAGCTCACCGCCCGCCACCGCGACGCGGTAAACCGGGTGCTGGCCGAAGGCAACTTCGCCGCCGCCGACATCGACGTCATCGGCTTCCACGGCCACACCGTCGTTCACAATCCCGATCGCGGCATCACCCGCCAGATCGGCGACGCGGCGTGGCTGGCGCGCGAGACCGGCATTCCGGTGGTCGGCGACTTCCGCGCCCGCGACGTCGCCGAGGGCGGGCAGGGGGCGCCGTTGGCGCCGCTCTACCACGCGGCGCTCGCCCGCGCGCTCGAGAAGCCGCTGGCGGTGATCAACATCGGCGGCGTCGCCAACGTCACCTGGATCAGCCCCGACGGCGGCATCGTCGCCTTCGACACCGGGCCGGGCAACGCGTTGATCGACGACTGGACGCACGCCTGCACCGGCCAGGCGATGGACGAGCACGGCCGGCTTGCCCGCGACGGCGCCGTGGACGCGACCGCCTTGGCCAGGCTCCTGGAGCATCCGTATTTCACGGCGCCGTATCCGAAATCCCTCGATCGCGGCGAATTCGCGCTGACCGCCGTCGCCGGCCTGTCGCCGGCGGCCGGCGCGGCGACGCTGACGGCGTTCACCGCGGCGGCGGTGGAAAAAGCGGCGCAACTCTTGCCGGCGCCGCCGGCGCGGTGGGTGGTCACCGGCGGCGGTCGGCGCAATCCGTCGCTGATGGCGGCGCTCAGGAGCCGCCTGCCGGCGCCGGTGGAGCCGGTGGAATTGGTCGGTTGGCGCGGCGACGCGCTCGAGGCGCAGGCGTTCGGCTTCCTTGCGGTGCGGTCCGTGAAAGGCCTGCCGTTGAGTCTGCCGTCGACGACCGGGGTCAGGCAACCGACGACCGGCGGCGTGCTTCACCGGCCATGACTCGATCCATCGACGGTCGTCATCGCCCGGTTTTGCCGGGGCGATCCGGGGATGCGCGAAACGACTGGATGCCCCGGGCTTCGCCGGGGCATGACGGTCTGTTTTGCGGCATGCGGCCGGCGGCGCGAGCGCGCGCCTGGCGAAGACGAAATGCCGAATCAAAACGCCGCCCGGTCAGGCGGCCTTGGTCAGCGCCTTGTCGAGGTAGTCGTTGACGTGCTTGTTGAGCACGTCGATGTGGTCCTGGAAGAAATGGTCGGACCCGGCGATGATGCGGTAATCGATCTTGATGTTCTTCTGCTTCTGAAGCTTTTGCGCCAGCTTGTCGACCGACGCCTGCGGGATCACCTCGTCCTTGTCGCCGTGCAGGATCATGCCCGATGCCGGGCAGGGCGCCAGGAACGAAAAATCGTGCAGGCTGGCCGGCGGCGCCACCGAGATGAAGCCGCGAATCTCCGGCCGCCGCATCATCAACTGCATGCCGACCCAGGCGCCGAACGAGAAACCGGCGATCCAGCACGCCGAGGTGTTGGGGTTGTGGGTCTGCATCCAGTCGAGGGCGGCGGCGGCGTCGCTCAATTCCCCCTGGCCGTTGTCGAACCGGCCCTGGGAGCGGCCGACGCCGCGAAAATTGAACCGCAGGGCGGAAAAGCCGCGGCGCACGAAAGTCTGATAGAGGGTATAGACGACCTTGTTGTTCATGGTGCCGCCGTACTGCGGATGCGGGTGCAGCAGCAGCGCCACCGGCGCGTTCGGCTTTTTCGAGTGATGGTAACGGCCCTCCAGGCGCCCTTCCGGGCCATTAAAGATCACGTCGGGCATCGCGGTTTCGATCAAAAGTTGAATGGGCTAACGGGCAATACCCGACATAGGATATCGGATATTCAGCCCTTCATTATTGCGACTTAAACGCAATTAAAGGCAGCTTACTTGACCACATTAGTCAGGCATCTTATATTCAGGAACGGCATTGGAGGCAGGTCCGAACCGGCGTTTCTATCATGGGCGAGGCCGATGCTGCAAAGCCAAATCAATGCCTTATCCGATAACCATAGATAATGTGGGCACAATGAATTTCAAGAGGTTCCGGGAGGATATCGCCAGTTTCAAGGCACGCGACCCGGCGGCACGCAGCGCCCTCGAGATCGTGCTGTGCTACCCCGGCTTCCATGCGCTTTTGTTCTATCGGCTGTCGCACTGGCTGTGGACGCGCGGGCTGCGCCTGCTGGCGCGGTTCGTTTCGCACCTCGGCAGGATGCTGACGGCGATCGAGATTCACCCGGGCGCCGAGATCGGCCGCCGCTTCGTCATCGACCACGGCGCTGGCGTCGTCATCGGCGAGACCTCGGTGATCGGCGACGACGTCACGCTCTATCATGCGGTGACCCTCGGCGGCATCGCGCCGGCGGTCGATTCCGGCTCGCAGGTGGGCGTCAAGCGCCACCCGACGGTGATGAACGGCGCCATCATCGGCTCCGGCGCCGCCATTCTGGGGCCGATCACCATCGGCGAAGGCGCGCGGGTCGGCTCGAACTCGGTGGTCACCAAGGACGTGCCGGCGTCGGTCACGGCGGTCGGCATTCCGGCGCAAGTGATCATGCCCCGCGACAAGCGCAAGGCGCGCGAGTTCCAGCCCTACGGCACGCCCGCCGACGGTTGCCCGGATCCGGTATTGCAGACCATCGAAAGCCTGCGCCACCAGGTCGCCGCGTTGGTGGAGCGGGTCGACGAACTCGAATCCAAGAACGGCGCCGACCGGCAACCGGCGCCGGGAAAACGGGACCGCCAGGCCGTCTAGCCGCGGCCGGCCGCGAACGGCAAAAAAACGCGCCTCGGCGGTCCGATCACGGCAACCGGCGCCTTCCATCTCACCGGGAAGGCCCAGTCAACAGGAGGATCAACGGTGAAGCTCAGCACAAAAGGACGGTACGCCGTGATGGCCATGGTGGACATTGCGGCCAATTCCGACGGCAGGCCGATCGCGCTCGCCGATGTCGCCGAGCGGCAGGAAATCTCTCTTTCCTACCTCGAGCAACTGTTCGGCAAATTGCGCCGCGGCGGACTGGTCAAGAGCGTCCGCGGACCCGGCGGCGGATATCTGCTCGCCCACACCGCCGGAGAGACGCGGATTTCCGACATCATTCTTGCGGTCGACGAGCCGATCAAGGCGGTGCGCTGTACGCCCGGATCACCGGCCGGCTGCAAGAGCAACAAGACCCGATGTCTGACCCATGACCTGTGGGAGGAGCTCGGCAACAAGATTTACTTGTACCTGAACTCCGTCTCGCTGGCCGATGTGGTCGACAAACGGGTGCTCGGCACCAGCGGCGAAATCTACCGTCGCGACCACGGCACGACCATCGTCGCGGCCCAATAGGGCCGATCCGCCACGGCATCAACGTCAACGCTGCGAATGGGCATGAAACAGGCTGTCTATTTGGACCACAACGCGACCACCGCGGTGCGCCCCGCCGCGCGGGAGGCCATTGCGCGCGTGCTCGCGCTCGCCGGCAACGCGTCCTCGGTGCACCGGTTCGGCCGCGCCGCGCGCCGCGTCGTCGAGGACGCGCGCGACGCCGTCGCGGCGCTGGCGGGAGCCACGCCGGCGCAGGTGGTGTTCACCAGCGGCGGCAGCGAGGCCAACAACCTGGCGCTCCGCGGCGTCGGCCGGGCGCGCATCATCGCCTCGGCGGTCGAGCACGTCTCGGTGCTGAAGGCGGCGCCGGCGGTCGAGCAGGTTCCCGTCGACGGCTTGGGCGTCATCGATCTTGCGGCGCTCGACGCCATGCTCGCCGCCGACGACAGGCCGGCGCTGGTGTCGGTGATGGCGGCCAACAACGAGACCGGCGTCGTCCAGCCGGTGGCCGAGGCGGCCTCCGTCGCCCGTCGCCACGGCGCGCTGGTGCATTGCGACGCGGTGCAGGCGGCGGGCAAGCTGGCGATCGACATCAAGCAACTCGGCGTCGACATGGTTTCGTTGTCGGCGCACAAGATCGGCGGGCCGATGGGCTCGGGCGCGCTGGTGCTCGGCGACGGCCTGCCGCTGGCGGCCATCGTCCGCGGCGGCGGCCAGGAGCGCGGCCGCCGCGCCGGCACCGAGAACGTGCCCGGCATCGCCGGCTTCGGCGCCGCGGCCGAAGACGCGCTGGCCGGGCTCGCCGACTTCGCGCGGCTTGCCGGCTGGCGCGACCGCATCGAGGCGACCCTTCGGGAGCGCGCCGATGTGCGCGTGTTCGGCGCCGGCGCGGCGCGGCTCGCCAACACCACTTGCCTGACCATGCCGGGGGTGACGGCGGAGCACCAGATCATCGCGCTCGACCTGGCGGGCGTCGGCGTCAGCGCCGGCTCGGCGTGCTCGTCGGGCAAGATCGAGCCCAGCCACGTGCTGGCGGCGATGGGCGTCGCGCCGGAGGTTGCGGCGACGGCGATTCGCGTCAGCCTCGGCTGGAACTCATGCGAAGACGACGTCGAGCGGTTCATCGCCGCGTGGGCCGAAGTCCACGACCGGGCGCGGGCCGACGACGTGGCGGCGTGACCATAAGGAGACGACGATCGTGACGATCGGCAACGACAAAACCAAGACGGGCCCGCGCAAGGGCCGGCCGGTGTACCTGGATTACCAGGCGACGACGCCGACCGATCCGCGCGTGGTCGCGGCGATGCTGCCGTTCTTCAACGAGAAGTTCGGCAACCCGCATTCGCGCAACCACTTTTACGGCTGGGAGGCCGAGGAGGCGGTCGAGCTCGCGCGCGCCCGCGTCGCGACGCTGATCGGCGCTTCCGAACGCGAGATCGTCTTCACCTCGGGCGCGACGGAATCCAACAACCTGGCGATCAAGGGCATCGCCCATTTCTACCGCGACCGCCGCGACCACGTCGTCACCGTGGCGACCGAGCACAAATGCGTGCTCGAGTCCTGCCGCCACCTGGAGCGCGAGGGTTTCCGGGTGACCTACCTGCCGGTCGAAGCCGACGGGTTGCTCGACCTGGAGAAGCTGAAGGACGCCGTCGGCGATCAGACGGCGGTGGTCTCGGTGATGGGCGTCAACAACGAGATCGGCGTCATCCAGCCGCTGGCCGAGATCGGCGCCATCTGCCGCGAGGCGGGCGCCTTCTTCCACAGCGACTGCGCCCAGGCCGTCGGCAAGATCCCGCTCGACGTCGAGGCGATGACCATCGACGCGATGAGCATCTCCGGCCACAAGGCCTACGGGCCGATGGGCGTCGGCGCGCTGTACGTGCGCCGCCGGCCGCGGGTGCGGATCGAGCCGATGATCGACGGCGGCGGCCAGGAGCGTGGGCTCCGCTCGGGGACGCTACCGGCGCCGTTGTGCGTCGGCATCGGCGAGGCGTGCGCGATCGCGGCCGGCGAAATGGACGCCGAGGCGGCGCGGCTGATGGACTTGCGCCGGCGGCTGCTCGACGGAATCACGTCGCGGCTCAAGGACGTGCGCGTCAACGGCGATCTCGAGCGCCGCGTCGCCGGCAACCTCAACTTCAGCTTCTCCGGCGTGCAGGCGGAGGAATTGATGGTGGCGTTGAAGGACCTGGCGGTGTCCTCGGGCTCGGCGTGCACCTCGGCGTCGGTCGAGCCGTCGTACGTGCTGCGCGCCATCGGCCTCCCGGACGAGCTGGCGCACGCCTCGATCCGCATCGGCTTCGGCCGCTTCACCACCGCCGAGGAAATCGACTTCGCCGCCGCCAGGATCGCCGAAGAGGTCGCGCGGCTGCGCCGCGTCAACCCGCGCCGCCAGGACGCCGACGACGCGGCGCGGAATTCGCAACCGAGCGCGCCGGTGGCGTGAGCTCAAGCGTAAAGGAACAAATGTGACATGGCCGCCTCGGTGAATACCGTCGAACAGGTGAAGGACCTGACGGACCGCAAGTACGAATTCGGTTTCGTCACCGAAATCGAATCCGATACCGCGCCCAAGGGCCTGAACGAGGACATCGTCCGCTTCATTTCGGCCAAGAAAAAGGAGCCGGAGTGGTTGCTGGCGTGGCGGCTGAAGGCCTACCGGCACTGGCTGACCATGGCCGAGCCGAAGTGGGCCAAGGTGCGCTATCCGGCGATCGACTATCAGGACGCCTATTACTACTCGGCGCCGAAGTCGTCGGGCGACGGGCCGAAGACCCTCGACGAGGTCGACCCGGAGCTGATCCGCACCTACGAGAAGCTCGGCATCCCGCTGCGCGAGCAGGAGCGGCTGGCCGGCGTCGCCGTCGACGCGGTGTTCGATTCGGTCTCGGTCGCCACCACCTTCAAGGCCAAGCTGGAGGAGGTCGGCGTCATCTTCTGCCCGATCTCGGAAGCGGTCGAGAAGTGCCCCGATTTGGTGAAGAAGTACCTGGGCAGCGTCGTGCCCTACACCGACAACAAGCACGCGACGCTCAATTCCGCGGTGTTCACCGACGGCTCGTTCGTCTACATCCCGCCGGGCGTGCGCTGCCCGATGGAGCTGTCGACCTACTTCCGCATCAACGCCAAGAACACCGGCCAGTTCGAGCGCACCCTGATCATCGCCGACAAGGACTCCTACGTGAGCTACCTGGAGGGCTGCACGGCGCCGATGCGCGACGAGAACCAGCTGCACGCCGCCGTCGTCGAGCTGATCGCCCTCGATGACGCCGAAATCAAGTATTCGACGGTGCAGAACTGGTATCCCGGCGACGAGAACGGCAAGGGCGGCATCTTCAACTTCGTCACCAAGCGCGGCGCCTGCCGCGGCCGCAACTCCAAGATCTCGTGGACCCAGGTCGAGACCGGCTCGGCGATCACCTGGAAGTACCCGAGCTGCATCCTGCAGGGCGACAACTCGGTCGGCGAGTTCTATTCCATCGCCATCACCAACAACTGTCAGCAGGCCGACACCGGCACCAAGATGATCCACCTCGGGCGCAACACCACGTCGCGCATCATCTCCAAGGGCATCTCCGCCGGCCGCGGCGAGCAGACCTATCGCGGCCTGGTGCGGATGTCGGCCAAGGCCGAGGGCGCGCGCAACTTCACCCAGTGCGACTCGCTCCTGATCGGCGACAAGTGCGGCGCGCACACGGTGCCGTACATCGAAAGCAAGAACAAAGGCGCCATCGTCGAGCACGAGGCGACCACGTCCACCATCAGCGAGGACCAGCTGTTCTATCTGCGCCAGCGCGGCATCGCGCCGGAGCAGGCGGTCGCGCTCGTCGTCAACGGCTTCTGCCGCGAGGTGCTGCAGCACCTGCCGATGGAATTCGCCGTCGAGGCGCAAAAGCTCGTCGGCATCAGCCTCGAAGGCAGCGTCGGCTGAAAACCTGAGGGAACGAAAACGACAATGGCCAAAAAGACCCCGATGCTCGAAATCAAGAACCTGCACGTCAGCGTCGACGGCAAGGAAATCCTGAAGGGACTCGACCTGACGGTCGGCGCCGGCGAGATCCACGCCATCATGGGCCCGAACGGCTCCGGCAAGTCGACGCTGAGCCACGTCATCGCCGGCCGCGACGGCTACGACATCACCGGCGGCCGCATCGTCTACAAGGGCGAGGACCTCACCGGCATGGAGCCGGAGGTGCGCGCCGCCAAGGGCATCTTCCTCGCCTTCCAGTACCCGGTCGAGATTCCCGGCGTCGCCAATACCACCTTCCTGAAGGAGGCGGTGAACGCGATCCGGCGCTACCGCGGCGAGGACGAGCTCGACGCCATGCAGTTCCTCAAGCTGATGCGCCAGAAGACCAAGGACCTCGGCATCTCCGAGGACATGCTGAAGCGCGCCGTCAACGTCGGCTTTTCCGGCGGCGAGAAGAAGCGCAACGAGATCCTGCAGATGGCGATCCTCAACCCGACGCTCGCCGTGCTCGACGAGACCGACAGCGGCCTCGACATCGACGCGCTGAAGATCGTCGCCGCCGGCGTCAACCGGCTGCGCGCGCCCGAGCGCTCGACGCTGGTCATCACCCATTATCAGCGCCTGCTCGACTACATCGTCCCCGACAAGGTGCACGTGCTGGCCAAGGGCCGCATCCAGCGCTCCGGCGGCAAGGAGCTGGCGCTCGAGCTGGAGAAGAAGGGCTACGCCGAATTCGGCGAAGCCGCCGCCTGAGGCGGCGGCCCGCAGGCACAAGGAATGAAACCGGTCATGGCCGATCCCGCCACCCCCGCGCAGCCGTTCGTCGCCGCCTTCGACGCCGCCCGCGCCGGCCTGCCCGGCGCCGGCCTCGGCTGGCTGGACGGCCTGCGCCGCAGCGGCATCGAGCGCTTCAAGGCGCTCGGCCTGCCCGGCCCGAAGCTGGAGGCGTGGAAGTACACCCGCCTCAGGCCGCTCGAGGACACCCGCTACCAGCCGGTGAGCGACGCCGACGGCGCCGCCGCGGTCGATCTGGTGCCGTCGATCCTGGCGCCGGCCGAGGACGCGACGCGCCTGGTGTTCGTCAACGGCCGGCTCAGCGAGGCGCTGTCCAGCCGCGGCCGCCTGCCCGAGGGCGTCCGCGTGCAATGCCTGCGCGACGCGCTCGCCTCCGACCCCGCCTGGGCCGAGCAGCGCCTGGCGCGCAACGGCGCCGCCGACAACCAGCCGCTGCTGGCGCTCAACACGGCGATGATGGACTCGGGTCTCGTGCTCCGGGTCGGGCGCGGCGTCGTCGTCGAGCGGCCGATCGAGGTGGTGTTCATCGGCGGCCTGACGGCGCACCCGGTGGCCTATTTCCCGCGCAACCTGATCGCGCTCGAGGCGGGCGCCGAGGCGACCCTGGTGAAGCATCACGCCGGCGCCGGCGTCGGCGCGTATCTCGCCAACGCGGTGACCGATATCGAGGTCGGCGACGGCGCGCGGCTGCGCCACTACCGGGTGCAGGCGGAATCGCGCGACGCGACGCACCTTTCCACCACCCACGTCCGTATCGGGCGCGACGCGACGTACGAGAACTTCACGCTGGCGATCGGCGGCCGGCTGTCGCGCAACGAAATTTCGGCGCGGCTCGAGGGTCCGGGCGGCCACTGCGCCATCAACGGGGCGTATCTGATGCGCGGCTCGGAGCACTGCGACAACACCACGCTGATCGAGCACGTGGCGCCGCACACCACCTGCCGCGAGGTGTTCAAGGGCGTCCTCGACGACGAATCTCGCGCCGTGTTCCAGGGCCGCATCGTCGTCCACAAGAACGCCCAGAAGACCGACGGCCACCAGTTGTGCAAGGCGCTGCTGCTGTCCACCGGCGCCGAGATCGACGCCAAGCCGGAGCTCGAGATCTACGCCGACGACGTGAAGTGCAGCCACGGCGCCACCACCGGCCAGCTCGACGAGACCGCGTTGTTCTATCTGCGCTCGCGCGGCGTGCCCGAGGCGCTGGCGCGCAATCTTCTCGTGCAGTCGTTCCTCGGCGAGGCGCTGGACGAGATCACCGACTTGGGCGTGCGCCAGGCGTTCACCGACAAGATCGTCCACGCGCTGCCGGCGGTTTGTTACCTGGCCGAGGAGTGGAGGACCGGATGACCGCGAAATCCGCCTCCCTGCACGTCGCCTCGGGCGACAACTCCACCGCCGCCTTCGACGTCGAGAGAATCCGCGCCGACTTCCCGATCCTGAAGCAGAAGGTCTACGGCCGTCCGCTGGTCTATCTCGACAACGGCGCCTCGGCGCAGAAGCCGCGCCAGGTGATCGACGCCATGAGCGCCGTCTACGAGGGCTATTATTCCAACGTCCACCGCGGCGTCCATTGGACCAGCCAGCGCTCGACCGAGGCGTTCGAGGGCGCGCGGACCAAGGTCGCCAAGTTCCTCAACGCCGCCAGCGACAACGAGATCGTGTTCACCCGCGGCGCCACCGAGGCGATCAACCTGGTCGCCGCCGCCTGGGGCCGCAACACCCTGAAGGCCGGCGACGAGGTGGTGATATCGCACATGGAGCACCACTCCAACATCGTGCCGTGGCAGATGCTGCGCCAGGAGCTCGGCATCGCGCTGAAGGTGGTGCCGATCGACGACGACGGCAACTTCATGATGGACGCGTACAGGAAGATGCTCGGCCCGAGGACCAGGCTGGTCGCCGTCACCCATGTGTCGAACGCGCTCGGCACCGTGGTGCCGGTCGCCGACGCGATCCGGCTCGCCCACGAGGCCGGCGCGCTGGTGCTGCTCGACGGCTGCCAGGCGGTGCCGCATATCGCCGTCGACGTGCGCGCCTTGGGCGTCGATTTCTACGTCTTCTCCGGCCACAAGCTCTATGGGCCGACCGGCATCGGCGTGCTGTGGGGCCGCGAAGACCTGCTCAACGCCATGCCGCCCTATCAGGGCGGCGGCGACATGATCTCGTCGGTCACCTTCGAGAAGACCACGTTCAAGAAGGCGCCGCACCGCTTCGAGGCCGGCACGCCGGCGATCGTCGAGGCGATCGGGCTGGGCGCCGCCGTCGACTACGTTTCGGCGATCGGCTTCGACGCGATTTCCGCCCACGAGCACGGCGTCCTGCAGTACGCCACCGAAAAGCTCTCGGCGGTCGAGGGCCTGCGCATCATCGGCACCGCCCGCGACAAGGCGGCCATCATCTCGTTCGACATGGCCGGCATCCACGCCCACGACCTCGGCACCCTGGTCGACCGCGCCGGCGTCGCCGTCCGCGTCGGCCACCACTGCGCCCAGCCGGTGATGCAGCGCTACGGCGTCGCCGCCACGGCGCGGGCGTCGTTCGGCCTCTACAACACCCGCGCCGAGGTCGACGCGCTGACGGCGGCGCTCGACGAAGCCCGGAGGTTCTTCGCCTGATGCTCGACGAGCTCCGCGATCTCTACCAGGAGGTCATCCTCGACCACGGCAAGAGCCCGCGCAACTTCCGCGCGCTCGCCAACCCGACCTGTCTGGCGCACGGCAACAACCCGATCTGCGGCGACATGCTGGTGGTCTATCTCGACCTCGACCCGTCGGGCCGCATCACGGACGTGTCGTTCCAGGGCCAGGGCTGCGCCATCTCGATGGCGTCGGCCTCGATGATGACCGAGATTCTCAAGGGCCGCACCCAGGCCGAGGCGCAAAAGCTGTTCGAGCGCTTCCACGACATGTGCACCAAGGCCGATTTCGACCCGGCCGAAGCCGCCGACGGCGACGATGACGCGATGGAGCGCTTGAGCGTGCTCGCCGGCGTGCGCGAGTTCCCGATCCGGGTGAAGTGCGCGACGCTTGCCTGGCACACCATGCAGGCGGCGGTGAAGGGCGAGCAGGAAATCTCGACGGAGGGCGCGCCATGAACCCCGACAGCCCGTCGCCGCCCGCGTTGATGCCCGCCGCCGCCGGCGCCGGCGATTTTTCCGCCACCGCCGGCCGGCCGCTGGCCGACGGCGCGGCCGTGGCGACCGAGGCCAGCGTCGTCGAGGCGCTGCGCACCGTCTTTGACCCGGAGATTCCGGTCAACATCTACGACCTCGGGCTGATCTACAAGCTCGCCATCGCCGACAACGGCGCCATCGCCGTCGACATGACGCTCACCGCGCCGGGCTGCCCGGTCGCCGGCGAGATGCCGGGCCAGGTGGCGAACGCGGTCGCCGCGGTCGCCGGCGTCGGCGAGGTGACGGTGACCCTGGTGTGGGAGCCCGGCTGGACGCCCGAGCGCATGAGCGAGGACGCCAGGCTGGCGCTCGGCATGATCTGAGCGTGTCGGTGATGGCCCGGGCTGGATGCCCCGGGCTTCGCCGGGGCATGACGGCATAGAAATCGTCATCGCCCGGCCGCGGGGGCTCTTGCGGGGGTGACCCCCGCACCCCCTGGGCCCGGGCGATCCAGGAGTATTACGACGACGATTGGAACGGTATTGAGCGCAGCGCCATCCGCGACTACATGATAGGCTAAGGACGCAACGAACCAACGGAGCAACCGATGAACGTCGCCGCCCGCCAGTTGATCACGCTTACCGACGCCGCCGCCGAGCGCGTGAAGGCGCTCGTCGCCAACAGCGCCGAGCCGGTGATCGGCCTGCGCGTCGGCATCAACACCAAGGGCTGCTCGGGGATGTCCTACGTGTTCGAGTACGCCAAGGAAAAGAAGCCGATGGAAGAAGAGGTCCAGGTCAAGGGCGTGCGCGTGTTCGTCGACCCGATGGCGACCATGTACCTGATCGGCGCCGAGATGGACTACGTCGAGGACAAGCTGCGCTCCGGCTTCGTGTTCAACAACCCGAACGAAAAAAGCCGCTGCGGCTGCGGCGAAAGCTTCTCGGTCTGACCGGCGCGCCCGCTTGCCGCGGTCGCGTCCGTCATGCCCCGCTGGATGCCCCGGGCTTCGCCGGGGCATGACGCGGGAGAAACCGTCGTCGCCCGGCCTCGGGGGCTCTTGCGGGGGTGACCCCCGCACCCCCTGGGCCCGGGCGATCCGGGAAGCGGGCGAGGCAGGGCGGATGAATAGACAATGCCGAAGCTGACCTTCGTGCTGCCGGACGGCTCGCGCCGCGAGATCGCGGCGCCGGAGGGCGCGAGCCTGCTCGAGATCGCCCATGAGGCCGGCCTCGACGACGCGCTCGAGGGCGCCTGCGAGGGCTGCATGGCGTGCTCGACCTGCCACGTGATCGTCGCCGACGAGTGGTTCGGCCGCCTGCCGCCGCCGACCGACGAGGAAAGCAACATGCTCGACCTCGCCCTCGGCCTCACCCGCACCTCGCGCCTCGGCTGCCAGATCCGCCTCACCGCCGACCTCGACGGGCTGGTCGTCAGGGTGCCGGGCGACCACGTCGACATGCGCGGCCGCTGAAGTCGCGCCGTGGCCGCGAAACCCGCCGCCGCCGGCTCGTTGTTCGCCCGCCTGCGCCATGCCTGCCGCGAAGACTGGCAGGCCTACGTCGGCCACGCCTTCGTCCGCGGCCTCGGCGCCGGCGACCTGCCGGAAAAATGCTTCCGGCACTACCTCGGCCAGGACTACCTGTTCCTGATCCACTTCGCCCGCGCCTACGGCCTCGCCGCGTTCAAGGCCGACACGCTGGCCGACGTGCGTCAGGCGGCGGCCGGGCTCAAAGCGATCGTCGACGTCGAGATGGGGCTGCACGTGAAATATTGCGCCGAGTGGGGCCTCGGCGAGGCGGCGATGGCGGCGCTGCCCGAGGCCGAGGCGACGCTCGCCTACACCCGCTACGTGCTGGAGACCGGCGTCGCCGGCGACCTGCTGGACCTGCACGTGGCGCTCAGCCCCTGCCTGCTCGGCTACGCCGAGATCGGGCGGAACCTGATCGCCGACAAGCGGACCCGCCTCGCCGGCAACCCCTATCGGGCGTGGATCGAGATGTACGCGGGCGACGACTTCCAGGCGCTGGCGGCCGACGAGGAGGCGACGCTGGATAGGCTGATGGCGCGGCGCGGCGGCGCCGGGCGCATGGCTTCGCTGGTCAAGAACTTCCGCCAGGCGACGCGGCTCGAGGCGGCGTTCTGGCAGATGGGCCTCGACGCCGGCGGCGGATAGACGCGGCGTGGGCGGCGCGCCTTTGCGTCCGCCCCAATCGTCGTCGCCCGGCGAAGCCCGGGCGATCCAGGATACCGCCGACACGGGATGCCCCGGGACGGAGCCGGGGCATGACGGGTGGTTGAAGCGGAGAGGCCGGCGCCCGAGCCGTCAGCCCCCGAGCCGGCCGCGGATCTGCTCCAGCCCCTCCAGCATCTCCTTGCCGACGACGCCGGCGGCGCCGCGGATGTTCTTGCCGATCACCAGCTTGATGGCGTCGATGTGCAGCTTGATCGCCTCGACGTGCTTCGGCTCGGCGGCCTGAAGCTTGCCGATGAACCGGCACAGCTCGTCGCCGACCGCGGTCAGCAGGTCGTAGTCCAGCTTTTCGCTCTGGCGCTTCAGCTTGTCGACCTCGCGGTAGACCGCCGCCAGTTCCGCCTCGCGCGTGCCTTGCGCCTCCTTCAGCTTCCAGAACGCCGCGAAGATCCTCTCGATGTGCTCGCCGGCGAGCTCGCGGAAGCGGTCGGCGAGCGATATGCACTTCAGCCGCGCCTTCAGCCGGTCGAGCGCCTTCTGCCGCCGCGTCATCAGCGCCTCGAGAACGTCGTAGACGTCGGAGCTGATCTCGACGAACGACGCCGACAGGCGGTCGTCGGTGACGCGGATCGCCTTGCAGTCGACGCGGACGGCGAACATGGTGTCGAGGTCGGGGCCGATGCCGTTGACCAGGAACTCGGCGTTGTTGGTGATGCTGCCGCGGTAGCCGCCGACGCGGAAGCCGCCGAAGCTCCAGTCGAGGGTCTCGAACGGCTCGTCCTCGATCGAGATGATGATGACGACGTCCTCGACCCGGACGTCTTTCCGGTGATGCGCGCCAATGCCGTAGACTTTGCCGATCGCCAAGGGTTGCGTCCTCTTTCGTTGCGGCGGCCCGGGCGGCGCGCCGCCGTCGGGGCCTGGTGCGCGGCTATGATAGGGAATTACCGGCCGCCCGCACTAGCGCGGAATTTCCCAGGCCGCCGTTTCGGGGCGTTTTTGGCCGGTCGGCGGGCGGCAGCGCCGCCGGCAGGGACGGCGCGGCCGGGGCCGGCAAGCCCGGCGCCGGGCGCCGCAAGCGAATCGCCGGGGCGGCGGGCTGGGCGCGGCGGCGCGGGAGAAGGGTGGGGGTGCGGCGAAGGCGGTTATCGCCCGGGTATCACATTTTCAGCGGGCGCGGCGCTAGGGTCGGATGGGCTCCGAATATTTACGCTCGCGGATTCGGTGTGATATTCGTAACCGATGATTTTCATGACAGCACTTGGGCCAATCAGGAAGTAGGGTATGCCCTAGGCAAGGGCATACCGATCATCTCGCTGAAGCTCCAAGGAAAAGATCCTGCCGGTTTTATAGGTTCAGTCCAAGCTCTGAAGGGCTCGCTAGAAAGTCCAACGGCCTCAGCGTCAAGAATCTACAATTTGATCGCGAACAAGCTCGGACAAAAAGACAGACTTCAACAAACTTTAATTGCTGCCTTTTTGAATTCCCCAGATTTTTCGTAAACAAAGGTTCGCTTCGACAGAATGGAGAACGTTGTGAAAAGTTTATCGGAAGATGAACTCACTAGAATATTTGAAGGTTTTTACGCGAACGATCAATTGTACAACTCGGGCCACCTAATCAGCAGAAACCAACGCCTGAGCAAGTTCCTTGAGCGCTGTACGGGCAAACAGTTCACGATCAAGGACAGAAACATTGTGCCTGCGAAGTCCAGTCTGGACGATGATATCCCTTTTTGAGATCCCAAGCATCGTGCAGCCGACAGGACGATTTCTGTATGCTGTTAACATCCGCTTCGGGTCAGGAACCGACCTTCGCAACAGAGTTCGGTCACGTCCGAAATTTCCCAACAGCGGTAACGTGAGCATGATTTCCATCGTTTCGAGACCTTTGAGTATCTCATGCTGCCAGGCCGTCATTGGTTCAATTGTGTCGTGCGCGACGAATGCAGAAACGCCATACCCGTCTAAGGCATCCGCAAGAAGCCTCGCTTCAGCTTTGGATTTGTCTCGATGGCTTATGAAGAGCCGAACATAGCCCGTTCTCCATATTGGTAGGGTGTCAGGGTTCGTCTGCGGCCGACCAAAAAACGAAACTGCGCCCTGAAACAGCGGATCTGATTCATCGAAAATGTCGAAACTCACCGCGCGGAAGAATTCGTTGGAAACAGATTCACCGCAATCGGCAAGGTCCTCCCTGAGCTGAGTGCAAATCTCTTTTTGTTTATCTAACGGGATTTCGCCCAATATTTCTGGGGGCAAGAAAAAAACCAAGTCGTGGCCGTAAGTTCCACCATTCTGACCTGAGCCCCGGAAACTCCTCCAGTTTAAGGTAGAGTCCGTCGCCTGGAAAGGAGACGGACATGAAGCGGTCACGGTTCACGGAAGAGCAGATCATCGGCATCCTGCGCGAGCAGGAGGCGGG